>Ga0222716_10004841_pt1 | contig 10515 bp, 11 predicted proteins | sample C33_13DmetaG_FD_165044 | JGI IMG/M metagenome (GOLD analysis project Ga0222716, IMG submission 165044) | Estuarine water microbial communities from San Francisco Bay, California, United States - C33_13D | ecosystem: Environmental > Aquatic > Marine > Unclassified | place: USA: California... | reverse complement strand
AGACACTGCAGCAATTCTAGTCACACATTTACATGGATTAGTCTGTGAAATGGAGGAAATATTGACTATCGCAAACAAGTATGATTTGTACACTATCGAGGACGCAGCTCAGAGTTTTGGAGCAAAAGATTTAAATTTGTATGCAGGGTCTATTGGCGATGTAGGAATTTTTAGTTTTGGTTTATATAAAAATTTAAGTTCATTTTATGGAGGAGGTCTTGTCTGTAAAGATATTGAATTGTTTAGTGAGATAAAGGCAGAACATGAGAAATTTGGTACTTTTAAAAATATTTGGTATTTAAAAAAAGTTTTTAAAGCTCTTATAACAAACATAGCAACTTCTAAATTACTATTTAGATTTGTAGTTTTACCAATAATTAAGTTAGGCCATTTTAAAAATATTAAATTTATTAATAAATTTGTCGAAACGGAACTTGATATTTCTAGAAAGCATACCCTACCGCCACATTATAAAACCCAACCTTCTTCAGTTCAGGCTACATTACTCTCTAAAAAGTTGAAAAATGTAGTGTTAGATAATGAAGTTAGAATAAACTTTGCAAAACTTTACTTTGAAAATTTAAAAGATATTAAATTAATAGCCCTTTCTCAAAATAATGGAGCTGAAAGAAATATCTACACATATTTTCCTATTTATGCACAAGATATGGAAAATCTTCGAAATTTTTTAATTAATAATAATATTGATGTAGGACCACAGCATTATAAAAATACGGCATCTCTCAACTCTTTTGATGATTATTACTTAGATTGTCCAGTCGCAGAAAAAGTGTCAAAATCAGTTCTGCTATTACCAACTTATCCGAGATACACCGAAGACAATATCAACAAAGTTATTACCTTAATAAAAGAATTTTATAGAGCTTAGGATCGATTTTCATTAGATTTGTATTCTTTATAAAAATCTAAAATTAATATTGGAATCACAATATAAAATAATCTATTAGCAGATGAAGATAGCCCATATCTCCAACCTAAAGTCGTATTCCCAAAAAATGTGAGTAATTGAAGACCGAGTATAAGGATTATGCTGATATTTTCATTTAGAATTACATCCCTTTTAAAGCTTTTAATAGTAAATTGAAAAATTAAGTAAAAAATAATAATTAAAAATAATGGTCCCGTAGCTCCCCAGACACCATAAAAATTTATAATATTAAAAAAAGTTATACATATTTCTCTAAATTGTGATGAAAGCATGAGAAGCATAACAATTATTAAGAGTTCGATATATAAAATATATTTGAATGAAAGAAATTTTTCAAATATATAAAAACTTAATAGCGATACATGGGGGATTAACGAAATAATTAAAAATATATATTCAGATGAAGATTTATGAACAATACCCATATTGATCAAATTAAAATACCAAAGCGAGTTGATGCTAAAAAGAACTAAGTAAACATTTAAGTTAATTAATTTTTTTTGAGTTTGAAAAAACTTATATAAGAAAAGAACTGCAAATAAAAAACCCTCAAACCTTGCTAGGCTTAATGTTGAACAGAATAAGATTATTAACACAGAGTTTAAAAAATAGTTATTTTTTGTGTAATTATTTGCATCCAAGAAACACCAAAGCAAGATAATCAATAAAGATGCAAAAGGATGTATCTCAAAATATATAGATAGTGCTACATACGCAGGCGATGTAATAAGGGTTGATACTAGTAAAGTTAAAACAATTTTTTCATTTCTGCTAATTAATTTACTTAAGAGTGTCGAAATTAAAATCATTAAAGCAAAAAAAGCAGATAAGATTTGAAAATTATATAAAAGATAATTTGATGCCATTAAAGAGTATGATTCTAAAAGGATCCAAAGAGGAGCTCTATGTCCTCCACCAGCAAAACCACCTATATTTAAATTATTATTAGCTAAACTAAATGCAGTTTGCGTAAGCCAGAATCCATCGCCACCTCTTATTCTTGGAATATAAAAATATGAGGATAAATACGTTAAAGCTGAAGTAATAATAAATACAAAAAAATCTTCTGAAGCCAAGTTGTATTTATTTTTAGAAAAATTATTGAAAATTAAACAACAAATAAAAATAATTAAGAAAATTATTAAAGGATTGTAAATATTAATTGATAAATATATCTCAACCATAATTGAAATAATTGAAATTAAAGCAATTGAACCCCAAAAAAATGCGAACGAAGACCCATAAACAACAAATCTGTTTTTAACATTCAGACTGCTTAAGAGTGGCTTAATACAGATAATAGAGTATCCAATTAAAACACTTTGAATTAAGATGTCATTATTCATTTAAATCAAAACAGTAACTATAAGTACTTAAGTCGTCAGTAATTTGTATATTTAAATTTTCAGAATTTGCTGTTTCAACTTTACATGAAAATTGATTAAAGTTTTTTAATAAATCAGATAAAGAATTTACAAAGTTTGGATTTGGAAAATCCCAGTCATCTCTGTTTGTGGAATACATTGAAATAGTGTCCTCAGTTATATAACTGTAGCTTGTTCCAATTTCATTAATATTTTTATCAGCAATTGGTTGAGTTATATATCTCAAACCTTCATAATTATTATGTGAAAAATAGCCAGCAATCGATAAATTTTCAATTGATATATTGTAATCTATAGTCAAGTCTTCCATAACAGGATTAAATCTTAAAATATTTACAACCAATGTAAAAAAAAGAAAAAAAGGTATGACAAATATATATATATTATCAAACCTAAGTAACTTCAATAGAAAAATCAACAGAAGAGATACGAATATAACCCAATTAGTCCACAATACGTTTGCATCTAAATATTTAAATAATTCTGTGTATAAATTAATCACTTCGGTCATATTATCAACATATAGTTAGCAATAAAAATTTTTTATTATTTAAGTTTTTCCCTTAGTATTAGGCCAAATTATTTAAATACTAATTTAATCTTACTTTCCATCTATATTGAAATCTAAAATTCCAAATTAAAAGTTATAAATTATTTAGATTTACTACTTGAAAATTATTTATATAATTCAAATGGAGTAAATTTGAATAAACTTTTTAATAAATTATTAAACGAACTTAATAAATTACATATTGATAAAACAGAAATAGTAGTTTTTGGCTCCTCAGTTTGGGAATATTTTGGAATAAGAGAAGCTCGAGATACTGACATACTCATTAGTGAAATCATAAAAGAATCAGTAATAGGAAAAAAGAAAAGCATAGCAAGTAAAGAAATAATGATCAGTGATAATGTTGGCGTTGGAATTGATAAATTTATCAATATTGGCATAAATGATGAAGATTTTTTTTTGAATAGTGATTTAACTTTTGAAGATAATGGAATTAAGTTTGTAAAACCAGAGATAGAGTTTTCTAGATTAATTCACAGAGAGGGATTTAAAAGAGATTTTGATGTAAAAAGAGTTACGGAAAGTCTTATAAAAGAATCTTCATATTCATGGGACTGGAATCTTGTTGTCAATACTCCAAAAAATGACTCTATATCTGGATTTAATTTATTTATTCTCAGGCTTGGACTAATCCTTCAAAATCCTTCAAAATTATATACAGGATTAATTAAGAGAATTAAAAAAATGATAACAAAAACACCAAAACTATCAAATGAGTTTCAGGATATTGGTTTGTTCCTCTTGAATCAACATAAAGGAAACATTTTTAATAGATATGATATTTTAATAAGACATAAATTAATTCAATCAAATTTTAAGAATAGTAACTATATAGATGCTTACAAATTAATGCAAAAAAAGAGAATGAATTTGTCAGAAGATGATGCAAATAAAAAACTGGAAATATTCAAGAATTTACATAAAAGTTTTTTAAACTACTACAGAGAAGATCAGTCACCTATTGAAATAAATAAAGACTATAAATTGACTGATGGAAGTCATAGGGTAGCAATTCATTTAACGCAAGGATCATCAAACATTCCTATAAAATACACAAACGAAAAAACTCCAGAATTCTCTAAAGAATGGTTTATAAATCACGATTTTAATTCAGAACTTCTCTCTGACCTTGACAAAGATTTAGATAATTTACTAATTGAAAAAGGAACAACTTTTAATTGTGTTGTCTGGCAGGGTGGGAATAATTACATAGAAAAAATTATGGAATTAATTAATAAACAGCACACAATTAAGTTATTTGTATCAGATGTTGATATAAATAACTTTGATAAGTTTTTATTTGATATTTATAAAACAGACAACTTAGAGGAATGGAAAATACATTACAAATTAAACAAATTAAATAAATTAAATTCAAAAACTGTATCACTCATAAGTTTTCTAGTCTTGGAGCCTGATTGGAGAATGAGAGAAAACTCTGAATCTTTAATTTCAAAAAAAATTGAACTTTTAAAAGCTAATCTAAGAACCTCAGTTAGCAAAAGCGTTGATTCTCATATTGATACAATTTTGCATATTGGCGATAATACAAAACAAAACAGACATATATATGAGACATTTATATCATATGGGTTAATAAGAAATGATATATAAAAAAGAAATACAACAATATTTACAAGAAAGCACCAGTGCTTTCGAAAAGCTTGAAACTCAAAGTAGTGAAATTTCAGCAATCTGCGAAAAAGTAATTTCTGCCTTAAGAGCAAAAAACAAGATTCTTATTTGTGGCAATGGAGGCTCCGCAGCTGATTCCCAACATATTGCTGCAGAATTTGTTAGTAGATTTGAAATTGATGACGTACCTTTACCTGCAATAGCATTGACTACTGATACCTCAGTAATCACTGCTATTGGTAACGATTATTCATTTAATGAAATTTACTCTAGACAAATTGACGCAATTGGAAACCAGGGTGATATTTTAATTTGTATCTCAACTTCTGGAAACAGTCGAAATATTATTGAAGCATCAAAGTGCGCTAAAAGTAAAGGCATTGACGTAATTTCATTTATTGGCAATAACAAGAGTGAATTAGAGCAATATTCTGATTATAGTTTTAAAGCAAATAGCAAAGTTACAGGAATAATTCAACAAATCCACATAACAGTTGGTCAACTAATCGCTAAGGTTTGCGAATTAGAGTTAAACTCTAATTAAATTCACTAAACCAATTTTCTGCATTGTGAGCTTTATCATCGATAAATATGTCTGCCTCAGGTTTTCCAAGAATTAGCTCTGTATAATTTACTCCCCAGAGATTTAGTTGATGTTCTGTCAAATCTCTCCAGTCAATTCCTGTTGAAGACCCTCTTGCTGTAAAAATCAATATTTTATTACCATCTTCAAAGAGATTATTAAGTATATTTATGTTTTTTTCGATGGGTTTTGAATTCTTGTAATCACCATCATTTGTTATGCAGAGAGTACCGTCTAAATCAAAACAATATGTTTTTAGATTATTCATCCCAGTAACGAAGTTTTTTTGCTATTTCTTCTTCGCCGTCAGTTATTTTTTTTACCCCATCACCCAGAATTAGTTCGAATTTTCTTATCATCGAAACTAAACGTTCAAAAGCAATTGGTTCAAGAGATGCTGATTGATCAGATCCATACATTGACCTATCTAATGTAATATGTCTTTCGACAGCTACAGCCCCAAGGACAACAGCAGCATATGAAGGAGAAACAGAAACTTCGTGTCCAGAATATCCTACCGGAACACCGAATTCATTTTTTAGAGTATTTAACATTGAAAGATTTAAATTTTCTTCAGGAGATGGATATTCAGAATTAGTGTGCATTAAAACAATTGGACAATTTTCTGTTAAAAATATCTCAACAATATTTTTTATTTGTTCCATAGTGCACATTCCTGTAGAAACAAAGGTAGGCTTTTTTTGCTCTGCAACTAATTTAAGAAACTTTTGATTTGTAGCCATTGCAGATGCGACTTTATTGAAATTTAAATCATAATTAGATAAAAATTCTTGGCTAATATTATCCCAAGCTGATGCAGACCAAAGTATTCCAACTTCTTTACAATATTTATCAATTTTGTCATAATCAGATTTAGTAAATTCTAACCCTTCTTTTTGTTCCCTTTGAGTAGTTCCAAATGGAGACTCTCTGAGTTGAGATAAAACTTCCTCACTATAAACTGTATTAATATCTCTTTTTTGAAATTTCACTGCATCAAATCCAGATGCTTTTGCTTTTTCGATTAGCTTTTTAGCGATTCTTAAATCACCATTATGATTAATGCCTATTTCGGCGATTAGAAATATATTTTTACCGAATGGCTTGTTTACGTCAAAACAATCTAACATATTTATATAATAGATTTGATAATTTTATTTGTTTCCAAAACTTCTTTTTTCCAATCTGCCTCTAATTCATGAATTAATAATTTTGCAATTTTTAAATCTAACTGGGTATCTATCTCAGTAGATTCAATCTCCTTATTTTTGAGAAGAAGAGTTTTTCCTGAGACCCTGTTTTTACTAGATATTATTTTTGATATTTTTGATTTATAAAACATTCCTGATTCAGCATAGTTATCAGAATCTTGCCTCATTTTTCTTATGCTATAAAGAGGTTTTGCATACTTGTTGTTTTTCCAATATAGGTTATGAACTGATTTAACAGTTAACACTGAATCATAAATATTAGTATTGAACTCATTTGTTAATTTACGCAATGTTTGCTTTGTTCTAAATGGAGATGTTGGTTGAAGCAAACATAAAAATTGAAAATGTCCCAATTGTTCCACTTTTTTTAATGTGTGAAATATTGTTTCTTCGGTTGAGGATTTATCTCCAGATATATCTTTTGGTCTTTTCACTGGAAGCACATCAAGGGCTTTGGCAATCTCTAAAATTTTTGGATTATCGGAATTCACTACAATTAAGTCATTTTTTCCCGATAAAAACTTTGCGTGAATAATTGACCAAACAAATAATGGCAGTTTTCCTATTTCAATGATATTTTTATTTTTTACTCCCTTAGATCCACCTCGTGCTGGAATTAAATAAATAGTTGACATATTTTACCCTTATGAAACTTGAATAGTTTTATCTTACCAACTAATTAAATTTCAATCTTATTTTAAAACTTAAAAACTTAACTATTATTTTAATATGGAAAACGACAAGCACTTTTCATTTGGAAAAAATTGGAAAAGTTACAATAAAAATAATACAGAAATTCTTAAAACGAAAGCCGAAGAAGACTTGAATTATTTTTTAGGTGATTTATCAAACAAGACATTCATTGATATAGGAAGTGGATCAGGAGTACATTCATTAGCTGCTTTGAAATTGGGTGCTAAAAATCTTGTAGCTACTGATTATGATATTGATTCGGTCGAGGCAACTAAGGATTTATTAATGAACAGTTTTGATAATGACTCAGAATATAATGTTTTCCAAGATGATATTCTTGATTCAAATATAAAAGAAAATTTTGATATTGTATATTCTTGGGGAGTTCTCCATCACACAGGAAATATGTGGAAAGCAATCGATAACGCAAGCGACCTAGTTTCTGAAGATGGTCTATTTTATATTTCTATTTATGTAAAAAATAGATTTTGTGGAGTATGGACGCAAATAAAAAAAACTTATACCTATGGAGGATTTCTTACAAAACTAATAATGAGTATTTTTTGGTATCCATTGCACTTTACACGCAAAGTTCTAAATGGTTCAATGTTTGCAGACCAAGGAAGAGGAATGTTGTGGTTTTATGACTCTCGCGATTGGCTAGGCGGCTATCCATATGAGAGTGCATCTATGGAGGAGATTATTCACTATATAGAGTTAAAAGGTTTTACAACTTTAAAAACCAGAAACACCAAACCAAGTTTTGGAATATTTGGTTCTGGTTGTGCTGACTATTTATTCAAAAAACAATCAAATTGAACAAATCTTTAATTTTTTCTGCACCTCACGAAACAACATTTGCAAACATCTCTCCAGTAATAGACTTAATGAATGACTCTTTTAATCTTTATTATCTCTGTCAATGTAACTACTACAATGAAAATGAAAAAATATGTGAAAAAATTAGTAAAAATTATGAACTTGAAGTAATTTGTTTAAAGAATCCATTTAAATTTAGAAACTTTTATGACCCAAGTTTTTTACATAGAATTTTCATAAAACTCTATGTAAAAATATTTCTAACAAAGAAACTTAGACCAGTCAGCTCCTATATTTTTTGTCCCGGAGGTTTACTCGAAGGAACTGTTGCAAAGTTACTTTACAAGCAAGGAAAGAAAACCATCATGGTTGAGGGAGGATTTCCTTTAGATTTAATAAATGGTAAAAAAACCAAAATATATCAAAAAGCACTCCTTAAGTATGTAAAGAATCATCCAATTAACAATCCGCTAAAGTATATAAGTCAATTAATAGTTTCAGGGAAATTCTCGAAAGAACTGCGTATAAAAAATGGCTATGAGGAATATAAAATAGCTGATATCGGAGTTCCTCGAAATATAATTTTATTTAATTCTCAAAAAAATGAAGATCAATACATTTATGATTTTATTTTTTTAACTGGCTCATTTCATTTTCATGGTGATTATGAAAATAGTATTAAGCAAAGAAATTATATTAAATCTCTTGTGGAATATTCTACATCTCATAAAAAGAAGCTTCTCATAAAAGTGCACCCAAGAGATAAGGATAATTATGATAACTTTCAAAATGAATACGTCTCAATGACACATGAAAACCTTATTAAAAATATTAAACTATCTAAAATTTGCTTATCATTTTATTCTACAGCAATATATGAAAGCATTGTTATAAATACGGATGCATATTTTGTTGGTCAGAGATTAAACAATACATGGCCTGAAAATGAGTTGATAATTCATCAAGAAGATTTTTCTATATTGTCAAATTTATTATCAAAAAACTCTAAAAGTAATTTAAATGATAAAAAAAATATAGCATATAGACATATAAGTAAAGATTCAATTTATTCAGTTGAGAAAATAAAAAAATTAATTTTAAATGATGTTGTTTAAGAAGATATTTCACTTACTTTACGTTTATTATATTAAATTTATTAGAAATGATGCTTTTATCAACTTAAGTAGCAAAAGAAGGTACTTAAAAAATTTAAGTAATAAGTTAGAGCATGTTGATAAAAAGTTTAAAAAAATTGCAAATTATTATATCCCAATTAATTTTTTCAAAGGGGGCGAAGTAATTGCAAGTTTTGGAGTAGGTTCAGACATAGAATTTGAAAACCAATTGGTAAATAAATTTAACCATGAAATATTTTTATTTGATCCTACGCCAAGGTCTGTAGAGTTCGTTAAAAATTTTCAAAACTTAAGTAGAAATATTAAATTTTTCCCTCTAGGTATATCTACGACAAAAGGAGAGCACAAATTTTATCAAATGAAACCTTGGAGTGATTATTCATTAATAAAACCTAAAAAAATATTTGATGAAATATCTGTTGAATTTATAGATATTATCGAATTAATAAATATGATAAATAAGCCTATAGCTATGATGAAACTAGATATTGAAGGAGCTGCGCTTCCAATAGTTCATCAAATTATTGAATATAATCTTATGCCTGAGCTAAAAACAATTATCGCTGAATTTGAAGCCCCAATGTACCAACCAAATGCTATTTTTAAGAAATTCCAATTTGAATTAGAAAATTTATTACTTTTGATTGAAAAAGAAAAATGGGATTTATTTGTAATACCAAAAGAAAGAAATAAATACCTGTCTTTAGAAGTAGTGTTAATATCTAATTAATGAGAAAATTTTTAAAAATTTTAAAATATTTAACTACTGAAATTGCAGATATTATTTTTTGGCTTAATACTCCAGATAAGAACTTTAAAAAAGACGGAATCTTTATAGTAAGTAATTTTTTCACTCAAGAATTGTGTGAAGAGTTAGTTGAGCAAGCAAAGACTTTATTGTCAGACGAGTCAAAGTTTCTTGGACCCCATTCTTGGTTTTATGTCAGAGGAAATAAAGGCGATGGTAGGGACACAAAAGTTAGACAATTCTTTGGATTTAATCACTTAAATGATAAATTGAACGAAATAGTTGAAAGTGAAACGGTTACAAAAACTTTTGAAGAAAAACTTGGTAGGAAACTTGTTTTAAGGAACTGTTCAATGATGGTAGACGAACCAGATACAGAAACGAAAAGATCATTCCACTCTGACAATAATCCTCCACCATCATTTAAAGCGTTTGTCTACCTTACAGATGTATTAGAAGAGAAGAATGGACCTTTTTCATTAATAATAGGAACCCACAGGGCACACTATCTTCGTGCAAAAAATGTAATAAGCAACATACTTAACGACAGAAAGCTTAGTGATTTGGAAACTTATTTACCTAAAGAAAAAGAAACTGCATTTACTGGAAAAAAAGGTACAGCTATATTTTCAACACAAACATCTTTTCACAGAGGTAACCCAAAGCATTCTGAAAAAACTCGCTTTATGCTTGTTTTCTACTATTCATTAGAGAGTCAAGGCCCATATGAAGAATTCTCACTCGGTAAAGACTTCTAAGTTTTCGTAAGAACCAATTATTTTTGG
>Ga0222716_10004834_pt1 | contig 10521 bp, 15 predicted proteins | sample C33_13DmetaG_FD_165044 | JGI IMG/M metagenome (GOLD analysis project Ga0222716, IMG submission 165044) | Estuarine water microbial communities from San Francisco Bay, California, United States - C33_13D | ecosystem: Environmental > Aquatic > Marine > Unclassified | place: USA: California... | reverse complement strand
CGGCATCCTGGGCGTCACCACCAACTACACCGGTAAGATCTTGATCAGGTGCCAGCGAAGGGGCAGCCTACCGGCCATAGGGGATCACCAGACGCGGTGCGACGTCAACGACTCGGGCGGGACGGGCGCGGTACGTTTATTGTAATTCTCGTAGTGCAATTGGCGAGTAGAATGACTGAGTCCTGTGTTTTGTTTAACTCTTACAGGTGTCGAGAGGTATCGATCCGGGCGCGGATGATTCGGGCGCTGAGTCGGTGTCGTGCGACTGGGACGATCCGCACGAGGCGACGAGGCGCCCGCTGCTGTCGTACGAGGACGTGGGCGAGGCGGCGTTCGGGGACTTTGGCCGGGGGTTCATCACGTGGGTACTGTACACCGAGCTCGTCGGCACGTGCGCCTTGTTCTTCATCCTGGAGGTCAGTTTCTACTTTCATTGAGTTTCTTATCGTACGGGCAATTAGAGTAACGTCGTGTTTTGTTTACACTGTTATTACAGGGGGACCACCTGGAGATTCTTTTCCAACACGCGCACTCGCAGGAGTGGTTCATGTGCGCCGCCGCCGCGGTCATGATCCCGACGCTGTGGCTCGCGGACCTATCGAGCCTATCCTACGTCGGAGCGTTGGGCGCGTTGGCGAGTTTATCCCTCATGGGAGTGGTGATGTACGAGCTGGTCGCCGTGGGTGGATTTCCAGGGACGATTCCACCAGGTACGTCTATTTCAATTCTCGTACGTATGGGCAATTAGTGACTGACGGGTTCTGTTTTGTTCATCTCTTACAGGGTTTGAATCCACCGCGTTGCTGCACCTTAGCACCCTGCCGGTGTCCTTCGGTTTACTCGCGTTTGTCTTCGCGGGCCACGCGGTGTTCCCGGCCATCTACACGAGCATGGCGCAGCCGGAGGAGTACGAGGGGATGCTGAACAAGACGTACGCGATCGTCGGGTTGACGTGTCTGCTCATCGGGGGCGCGGGTGAGTTCATCTTAATTAGACCATCGTACAAGGCAATAACGATTGACGTCGTGTCTCGTTTACAGGGTACGGTTTATACGGCGACGCAGTGGCGGACGAGGTGACGCTGAACTTACCGGCGGGAGCCGCGAGCACCCTAGCGCTGGGTCTCGTCACCGTGAACCCGTTCAGTAAGTTCGCGTTGACCATGGACCCGGTATCGCGGGGATTGGAGAAGGCGGCTGGTATCGACATCGGGAACAAGGGTGGTGAGGCGCTGAAGGCGAGAGTCGTGAGGACGGGCCTGGGCGCGGGCGCGTTGTTGACCGCGGCGAAGGTTCCGTTCTTCGCGGTGTTCATGTCCCTCATCGGGTCGTTCCTGACGCTCACGGTGAGCGTCATCTTCCCGAGCGCGTGTTACCTGAAGATGTTCGAAGACGAACTCACGGGTCGGGAGAGAGTCGCCAACTGGAGCATCATGCTCCTCGGCGGGTTCTGCGTGGTGGCCGGTTCGTCTTCAGCCATCGGCGCCGCGATGGATCAGTTCTGAACACATTGAACAGGACGGACTCTCTTATGTCGCGAAGACAAACATAACATTTATTACGCTGTACGAGTATGAGTAACGGTGGAGCCCCGGGTGCGGCGGCGCATTTATTAACTTTTATTTCAACTAAACACCCAACTAAAAGACGCTCGCTCACTGTGTCAACGCGCGCGTGTCTCGTTACCGGCTATTTGCGCGATGGGTGACGAGGACGACCGGGATTACGCCCGGATCACGCCTTCCCTCGTGCCCGAGGATCTCTACGGCGGCGACGGCCGGGAGACCTGGGGCCGGCGCGCGGAGAGGGACGAGGTGTCGAGGAAGATGCGTTTGCGGAAGATCGAGACGCTGGCGCTCAAGCAGAGGCTGGCGACCATGAGGAAGACGACGGTGACTCGCGCCGTGGTCAAGGAGGTGGTGGCGAGGCAGTCGAGGACGATGATCAGCGCGCAGCTGGACCCGGACGTGGTGCGGCGGCGGGCGGAGCTGTGCGACGGGGTGGACGAGAGTGGGGATGATGGGGAGGGGAATGAACAACGCGGAGGGGAGTCAACAACGCATGGACGTGACGCGACGCCGGACGGGCGGCATCCGTACACGGAGGTGTTCATGAGACGGTACGAAACCTTACTCGCGCCGCACTCCACGTGGGAGGGCGCCACGAAGCTCCGAGAAGGGACATCCCCAGGGCCCATGGAGCGGGGACGGTGGGCGCCAAAACGCTGACGGACGTTGGGCTCGTCTCGGATGAATCTTAAAGTGCCGTCCTCGGATAAGGCGTCAGTCTTCACGGCGCCATGGCATCCGCGGTCGCCCTCGTCGGGGGCCATTCGACGACGCTCGCGCGCGTCGCGCGGCGCCAACCGCATCGCCGATCGCGTCGCATCGCGCCCCACGCCTTCCTCAAGGGCCTCACCGGCAAGGGGGCGAAGAAGGGTGACGCGCGATCGAGCGGTTCCGGGGTGACGCTGTGGGGCTCGCCCGGTTCGCGAAGCCCGCTCGTGGACTGGTACCTCCACGAGCTCGAGCTGCCGTTCGAATCCGCGTCACCCGGGGATCCGAACAACCCGCATCCGTTCGGCCAGATCCCCGCACTGAGGGATACCACCGACGATAAGGCGTCACCCGTCGAGCTCTTCGAGAGCGGAGCCATTCTGATGTACCTCGCGGATCGGTACGGGGGACTGGACACGCCGGCGAAACGCGCGGATGCCAACAAGTGGATCGTCTGGGCCAACGCATCGCTCGACCCGGTTCTGTTCATCGAGAACGAGCGCGGGCAGGTGCTGGATTCGGGGGCGCGGACCAAAGGGGAATCGCCCAAGGCGCTCACTCGGCTCGAGTCCGTGTTGTCAAAGCGTGAGTTTCTCTCTGGGGATTGCTTCGGTGTGGCGGATGTCGCGGTGGCCAGTTACCTTTTATTCGTGCCCGTGTTCTTCGCGGACGTGTCGTTCGCGAGGTGGCCGAACACGGCGCGGTACATGGGGCGGTGCGTGGTGCGGCCGGCGTATTCAAAGGCGTTCGGGGGAAGGACGGCGGCTTATTTAGCGGAGCGAGTCGAATCGTGGGTGGCGTGAATTGGCGTCGCCTATGACGCCGTGGGTGGCGAGTTTATGACAACACGGGTTAGATTTTATAACAACAACAGCGCGGGACAGGAGCGTCGTTCGCATGCGTTCGCGTGATTGATAATGATAGCATCACTTCTTGGCATCCATCGCCCTCTTGATGAAGAGGCCGCCGATCGTCAGCTGGCTGGCCAAATTCACAAACTTCATGGGCTTGCCAAACTTCTCACCGAAATCGGTGTCCGCGTCGAACTGGGAAATGCACGCGCCGAGTCCGAGGTAGGTGCCGCCGGTGACGAGGTCCATCTTGCGCTTGGTCTCGGCGTCGGCGTCCTTCACCGCCCAGGAGGCGGCGAGGGTGGCGGCGTTGAGAGTTCCGCAGAGGCGAAGCAATTTGCAGGATTGGTCCGATTTGACCATCTCGGGCATGATTGGCTCCCAAGCTGCCCTGGGGGAGACAATGTTGCAGACAGCGTAGGGAGCGGTGTACGCGATGTTGATCTTGTCGAGGGTATCCATGTTTTTAAGAGTGTTGGAGGGTGTTTGAAGGGTGTGGCGTGAGAGGAGGCGCGATGGAATGTGACGTTATGCAAAAGGGATATTTTGGTGACGTGGAAAGGGGTACTTTCCACAGTGTGATGTTCGACAGTCGCTTGGTTGATAACTCAAGAAAGACGGTCTACTTTACCTCGTATATTGACGAAGTATCGGCGAGCGAGTTTACCAAAGAAACCCGGGCCAAATGGAAAATGAAACTCACTTCAGGCCGCCGGCTCGACGCGCGTGGGCAGACTGCAGTCACAAGGGTTCAAACAGTAGCGCGCATATCCAGAGACACCATGCAAGCGGCGAAGTCCTTCTGGAATCATCCCGCGGGACCCAAGACCATCTTCTTCTGGGCCCCGACGATGAAGTGGGGGATCACGGCGGCGAACATCAAAGATTTCGCCCGCCCGCCCGAGCTCCTCTCCGTTCCGCAGCAGTCCGCCGTCGCGCTCACCGGTCTCATCTGGTGCAAGTACAGCCTGGACATCATCCCGAAGAACTACAACCTGATGAGCGTGAACGTGGTGATGGCGGCGACGGGGCTTTACCAGCTGTACAGACGAATGAACTACGACGCCGCCCAGGCGAAACTGCAAAAGACACCCTAATCGAAGTGCAGTCAAACAGCGGGAAGTAACTCTTAGGAAATGAAATATTCATCAAGGTAGCTAGCCATCGAACATCAGAGTTTGTAGTACTCCTTGAGGTACTCCACCACCTCCTCGTTGGTGTTCTTGACCACCATCTGATCGTACTCGCCCTCGCCCACCGTGCCGTGTCCCTGCATCGTGTTCACGAACTTTAGAAGGCAATCGTAGAAGCCCTCGTAGTTGACGATGATCACCGGGACCGGGTGATCGGTGCCGAGCTTGTGGAGCTGGTACAGCGTGAACAGCTCGAAGAGCTCGTCCATGGTGCCGAGGCCACCGGGGAGGAACACGTACGCGGTGCGGTCGTCCGCTGACTTGCGCACGCCCGCGTCGACCAGCGCTACTTTGCGGGGCGAGAGGAACTTGCAAAACGCAGTCTTCTCCGGCTCGAGGTACGATTGAGCCGCGGACCTGACCTTGGTGCCAGCCTCGCGCTCGATGCGGATCCCCGCGACGGGCTTACCCGCGTCCATCGCGCCTAGGCTCGCCGCCTCCATCATCCCCGGGCCGCCTCCCGTCCACGTGGGAGTCCCGAGAAGCTGCGACACCATCTTTCCGAGCTCCCTGGAGCGGACAAAGTGCGGGTTATCAGCCTTGAGCCGCGCGCTGCCGTAGTACACGACGCCGCGGCCGATGGACTCGATGAGCTCGTAGCACGCGAGCAGCTCGCGCTGCACCGCCGCCGCGCTGCCCCGCACCAACGCCTGCGCTCGGCCCTCGTGCATGTGCGCGTGCACCCACGTCCACCCCTCCTCGGAGATCTCCGCGCCCATGCTCTGGACCACCGCCGCGCCGGACAGGCACCCGAGCTCGCAGCACCTCTGCAGCGACGAGTTACGCAGCAGGCCGTACATGAAACCGGAGCTGAACAGGTCCCCGGCGCCGGTGGTATCTTCCACGGCGAACCCCTTGAATGCCTTTTGCTCCACACGCTCCGTCCCTCGCATGGCGACGCACCCTTTATCTCCCAAGGTGACCACCGCGATCTCGCACCACTCCGCCAACTTGCCCAGCGCGGCTTCGATCTTGGTGTCGTGCTCGATGGAGTCGCTGCTCGCGTCGCCGCCGCCGACGAGTTCCCTCGCCTCGTCTTCGTTGGCTGAAAAGTTGGAAAAAAAACACAAAACACGACGTCATTCACATTGTCCATACAGAAATAAGAGAAAATAAACTCACCAAAGACGGCGTGGATTTCACCCGAGGATAACAGCTTTGACATCGGTTCGCGGAACTTGCGTACAATCTCGAAGGACGCGAGGTGCATGGCGACTTTGCACCCCGCGCGTCTCGCGGCCGCCACGGTGGCCTCCATGAGCCCCGGGCCGTAGTAGCTGTACCCGTTGACGACGACCCATTGCACTCCGTTCAATTGTTCCGCTAGCACCTCCTCGGGCTGGAGCCTGATGGCGTCCTCGAGGCTCGGCCTCATCGTGCGCTGGCCGGTTTTGTCCACCAGGCAGACGCACCGCCCGGTGTATGACTTCTCGCCCTTGACGGCGAGCAACGAGGTGTCCACTCCCGAGCGTTTCATGGACGACACGAAGAGCTTGCCCTGTGAACAAAACACGACGTCATTCTAAGTGCCCATATGAAAATAAAAAGAAACTCACCCATTCGTCCTGCCCGACGGCGCCCAGGAGCGCGGTTCGCACGTCGAAGCCGTGCGCCAGGCCGCGCGCGGTGTTCGCGGCGGACCCGCCGGCTTTGGTGGTGAACTCGCCCACGCGCATCAGGAGCCGCTGTAGATCGTCGGGCCCGACCCGGACGCTCCCGCCGGTCTCGCCGTCGAGTGACTTGAAGAAAGCGTCGGCGACTTTGGCGCTGTGGTCGATGACGGCGAGGGGCTGGAGCGCGACGACCTCGGGGGGTAGGTTGGCGGTGGCATCGTCGCCAGCCTCCAGGCTTCGCTTGCGCTGTTGATGAAGGGTGGATGAAGGGACGGACGATGTGAGTCAGATGGGGAGGAGGATGGGGAGGTGTGGGCGCAATTCTTTTCTCATTACGTGGCGTTCGGCTTCGGGGATACATTTTCGGGTAACAACTGGTACGAAACGCGGCTCACCTTGGCGGATGCGCCTCCCCTGGACGCCGGGTCCTTGATGGGGGTCACCTTTGGCGTGACGAGGTCGTCGAGCATGGCCGTGAAAGTCTTTGAAAGTCTCGACCGAGTGCCCGCGTGAGTGACCGCCCCTCCCACGCAGAGATTAGGTCGTCCACGAAGCAGCGGGGATTTTTGCCAGATCGCGGAGGAGGGCGCCAACTCGATATCAACCAAAACGCGTGTAGCCTCGGAGGGCACCCTCGGTCGCGCGCGGCGGTGTCCGTGGCGCGATGCGTCGGCAGAAGACCGGGTCGTGGGGGGACATCCCCGGTGACGAGGAGTCCGCGTCCGCGGCGTGGGACGCTACCGGCGACGGCGATGGATGGGGCAGCCGCGAGACCTCACCGACGGCGACCGCGCTCATTGGACGACGAAAATCGCACAACCTCGGAGTCCGAGGGAGTCCCCCCGAGGGAGTCTCCACTCCCGGGAGTAGCAAAATCCCGGGAGTAGCATCCGGCGACGATGAGAAGAGTAGCACGGTGAACGAGGCGGCGCTCAACCTCGCCAACTGCATCATGGGCGCCGGCGCGCTGGCGCTCCCATCCTTCTTCAAGTCCTGCGGTGTCATCCTCGGCGTTCTCGTCCTGCTCCTGTCGGGGGCGTGGACCTGGGTGAGCTGCGAGATGATGCTCCGCACCGCCGACGCCGTGTCGCACAGGTTCCTACGAGGTAAACCCGTCGGCTCCTACGAGGATCTGGTGGCATTGACCCTCGGATGGAGAGGAAGGGTGGTCACCACCGCGGGCATCGTGCTGCTCCAGATCGGATGCCTCGTGGTAAGTTCATTTTTATTTTTATTTTCGTATGGGCAATGTGAATGACGTCGTGTTTTGTTTACAGGGATTCGCAAACATCCTCACCGACGTCGTCTCCCCATTCGCCATAGACATCCTACCCCCGGGTTTAGAACCCAACCGCGGGGCGATACTCGCGGCGGTCACATTGGGCGGCATGCTGCCCATGGGCATCGTCGTGGGCGGCGACGCGGGCGGAGTCCTCGCGCTGGTGTCCAAACTTTCAATGTGCATCGTCGCAGTCTTCGCGGTGGTCCTCACCTTACACGCGTTCGTGCCAGAGAGCGGGCCGTCCCCGGGGACCGGTCAGGGTGCCGACTCGGCGGAGCTCCAGGGTGCCGACGTCACTAATAACCCGGGATATACGCCATCGCCGATCGTGTGGTTCAAGATTGAAGGCTTGATGTCCGCGCTTCCATTGGCGCTCTTCGCGTTCGGCGCGCATCCAGCGGTGCTACCGGTTGTGAAGACCATGCGCCCGCACACGCTTCAATCCAACACGCGGCTCGTGACGAACGTACTCGGAGGGTGTGCGGTGGGGTACTTAATGATCGGGCTGGGCGGGTACCTCAGCTTCCGCAAGTCCACCGCCGGTAACGTTTTGCGCAACGTCGACGGGTGAGTTTATTTTAAATGAGTCCTCGTATGGGCAATTAGAGTGACGTCGTGTTTTGTTTACCCTAAACCCTAAACTTCTTACCCTAAACTCTTACAGGTTTTTCCTCGGTCAGACTGGGGCGAAGGCGATCAAGTTCGGGTACGGGCTGGTGATTTTGGCGAGCGTCCCGACCATCTTGCTGCCGCTGCAGAAGAGCGCGAAGGACCTGTACGTGACGTTAGTGCCGTCCGCGGCGATTCAGGTGGGCGGGCCCACGCCCGGGAAACCGCCCAGAAGCTCATCTAAACCTTCCAGAAGCTCATCGTTGGATGAAGACGGGGTATCCATCGACGCCACGCTAGAACGCGGCGTCGTCACAGACGTCGCGCCGGAAGTCGCCGCGCGTTTAGCGCAGGGCGTCGCGCTGTGCGCGATGCTCGTGGCGCTGACCTTGTCCCTGTACGTTCCTAACGTGGCTTTCGCGTTTGGGCTCACGGGATCGACGTGTTCGTTTCTCGTGGCGTTTATACTTCCCGGTCTGGCGTACCTATCCGTCACGGGATCAGGCCCGCGGGGTGGGGTTAAACGGGGCTTACACAAACGCGGAACAAACACCAAGGCGGATATCGACGTGGAGCTGGTGCCGATCGACGAGCCGGAGGTACGGGAGGGCGGGCGTTCGTTCGTCTCCGCGGGTGGACTGTCCAAGGCTTCCAAGTCGGGCTCGTCCCTCGGTAACGGTTGGGAGTGGCTGCAGGAGAGCGAGGACGACGAGCTCTCCGACGACCCGACCGTTTCGCTCACGGGTACTCACCCGGATTCCACCAAGGAGAAGCATAACGGTCACCACGCATCGAAAGAAACGGCCGATCCGGTGAAGACCTACTTTTCGGGGACGAGGTCGGAGCGGCTGGCGACCAAACGCCGCCGAGCCTTCGCAAAGGCGCAGATCGTGGTCGCGCTGATACTCATGTACTTTTGCACCCGAGAAGTGGTTCGCGAGCTGTGGCACGAACGGAAGATCGTGGAGGTGGTGTCCAAGATCACGGACGCCAAGCTAGAGGCTGCGAAGCTCGAGAAGGATGTGGAAACCATCGAGAGCGCAAAGGAAGAGTACGCGTCGGCGCAGATGCAATTCCGAGGCGCGCTCACCAACGCCACCGCGGCGCTGAGCGACGCCGAGCGCTCCACGGCGGGCAAGTCCGACCACGAGGAGCTCGAGAAGATGAACCAGACCATCGCGGAGAAGGCCAAGCAGCTCGATAACACGAAGGCTCCGCCCATCGATTCCAACGCACCGCCGGCGCCTCCAGAGCCCACGAAACATAAGACACCTGCGCCGGCGCCAAAGCTGACACCGACGACCGAACCCTCCTCCGACGATTCAATCGACGCCACGCACAAGGCTGAGGAGAGCCTGAAGAAGGTGGAAGAGGTGGAGTTGAAGAGCGAGGAGGCCAAGGGCAAGCTGGAAGACGCGCTGGGGATGGTTGACGAGAAACGAAAGCGAAAGGAGGAGCGGGAACGTTCAGAGGAAAATGACTGGTTGGAGGGGTGGGTGCGCGAGCACGAGGGCGAGGACGCCGGGATACTGGCCAACGTGGACACGGTCGATGGCAAGGATGACAAGGATGACAAGGATGACAAGGATGACAACAAGAAGAAGAACGAGAAGAACGGCGCGAATGTTGTTAAGAAGGGTGACGAGGCTAAGGTGTCGACGGAGGACTTCGTTCACGGCGACGACGTCGCGAACGATTACGACGACAAGGACAAGGGCAGCCAGGGTAAGAACGACACGTACATCCCGGACCCTTCCGACGTCGTCGCCAGGGCTGATGAGAAGGTCAAGGAGCTCAGCGAACAGCGGGAGGAAGTCGAGAAGAAGACGGATGAGGTGCTGAAAGAGGCGGCGGTCAACGAGGGCATCGACGAGGACGAGGCCAACGCGCTCGCGGAGGCGTTGGCGGCGACAAAGCTGGTCCACTCGAGCGGGGCGGTGACCGAGAAGCCTAAGGAGCCATCCGCGGCGGTCAAGCAGGAGGAGGCGAAAGAGGAGGAGGCGAAGGAGGAAGCCTCGGAGGACCTCTTCACCGTCCGTCAGCGCGTTTGATGTGAACAATTGAACAACACTAGTGGTCGTCGTCTACGCGTTCGTGGTCGGATACCACGATGTCCACCCCGAGCTTCTTCTCCAGCCGCTCTATGCTCTTCTTGAACCGCACGAGCGAGGTATCCGGCCCGATCTCAATCACCGCGTCGATGGTGAACAGGTCCTCGTCCCCGAATGGAGCGGGTTGGGTGTCCGTGTTCAGGGTCTCGACGTTGATGCCCTCGGACGCGAGGTATGTGGTCATCTGGTACACCAAGCCCGGGAAATCGGGCCCTTGGAGGAAGACCCGTCGCCACCGTGAGCGGTCGACTTCCTCCTCGTCGCGCCTGTGTCTGAACCCGGTCCGTCGGACGGTGCCCCGTAGCCCCGGGATCTCTTCCGCGGCTCTCTCGAACGCCTCCGCCTCTTCCTTTGTCTGTTCGGTGAAGGACACGAGCATGGTGATGTTGCACTCGTCGCCGAGGCGGGCCATCCGCGTGGTCTCGATGTTCCCCTTGGCGTCCACGAGCGCCTTCGCAAGGGCGGAGACGAGTCCAGGGCGGTCGGGGCCGTACGCGTTCACGATGTACTTGGTCTTGTCGAGGTAAAAGCCCGTGCTCCCCGTCGACACCCACGCCCTGTGATGGAGGAGGGGGCGATGGGTTGTG
>Ga0222716_10004823_pt1 | contig 10536 bp, 10 predicted proteins | sample C33_13DmetaG_FD_165044 | JGI IMG/M metagenome (GOLD analysis project Ga0222716, IMG submission 165044) | Estuarine water microbial communities from San Francisco Bay, California, United States - C33_13D | ecosystem: Environmental > Aquatic > Marine > Unclassified | place: USA: California... | reverse complement strand
CGAGGAGGCCGGCAGCCCGCAGCCGGCCAAGTCGAGGCAGGCCCGCGGCGGGTGGAAGCTCGTCTGGAGCGCCCAGGGCGAGACGGCCAACCCGCTGCAGCAGCGGCTCGTTAACGTCGTCAATAACTGGCAGATCATCTCACAGGACGGTACGCGGCTCCAGAATCGGGTCCAGCTGCTGCCCGGCGTGCGGGTGGTGGCCGAGGCGTCAGCCGAGGTGGCCAGCGGGACGCGGACCCGTGTCGTCATCAGCGACGTGCTCCTCGAGCTTGGGCCGTTCAAGGTCGACCTCAAGATCAATACCGATGCCGACGGCTACGTCGACTGGCTCTACTTGGACGACTCGATCCGGATCACGAGGGGGAACAAGGGCTCAACTTTTCTGCATTTGCGAGATTCGACGGTGTCGATCGATTGATCGATCGATCGATCGATTGTCAAGTGTGTGTGCTGTTGTAAGAACGTATCACTTTTACTTTTTGAATATTGCCTTCCTGTAGTACTTGAGCTGCTCGATACTTTCCAGGATGTCGCTCATCGCCGTGTGCGCGAGGACCTTTCTCGGCCGCCGCCCGTCCTCCTTCGGGTACCACCGCCGACACAACTCCCCAATGCTGCTGACATCCACGATCCGATAGTGACAATAGTCGGTGATCCTCGGCATCAGCCGCTTCAGGAACTGAACGTCGACATGCACCGAGTTTCCAGCAATCTGCGTCCCCTCCTCCGCATACTTCTCGATAAACTCCATCACCTCGGCCTCCGCACTCGCCATGTCCACCGTACTCTCCCGCACTTTGTCCGTCAGTCCGCTCTTCCCGTGGTGCTCGATGCACCACTCGTTCATATTCGCGAGCACCTCGTCACTATGGTGTATCGTCAGCTCCGGACCGACGACCTTGGACTGCAGCTGTCCGTCCGTGATCACCACCGCGATCTGCAGGATCGAGTCCTCGTTCACGTCCAAGCCCGTCATCTCCAGGTCGATCCAGATCAGCGCATTCTTCAGCTTCTTGTTGCCGTTCTGTGGTTTGGGGTCGTCGGCGATCCGCAGCGCGTCCAGCTCCTGCTCCAGTTCACCGTTGCCTGCCAACGCCTCGAATGCGTTGGCGCTCGACGACGCCATCCGAGGAGGAGGGTTCGCAGCGCTCACTTCACGCTCGTGTTCTCCACCGTCCGTCCGAGCGGTCTTCGTCGTCAAGAGCCTCGCGCTGCCCTTCTCGCACTGTACATACAGTCTGTCCGACAATTTTTGACGGTCAAAAATCAAACGAGTTTTCAACTTAACTTCTACTCGCACTGGGCCGATCCTGCCAATGAACAGCGCCATTGCGACGACGACGAGTCGCGTGGGCATCCTTGCCTCCCTCTCGTGGAGCCGCCTCGGCCTGGCGAGCGCACTACCCGCTGCTTTTTCGATTTCGTCCTTCTCCTCCTCCTCCTCCTCCTCGCCGCCTGCATCCGTCCAAGCGCGGCTGTTCGAGGTCCTCTTCAGAGACGACGGGTCCGTGCTGAAGGACGAGGCGTTTGGCTTCTCCACGCGGTCGCTCGACCTGGCCGCGGACGAGCTCGGCCTGTCCAGGGCCGTCGCGGGGGCCATCCGGCCGGCCGAGCTGGTCCACGAGTTCAATAGGCTCAAGTTGGTCGAGCTGAAGGAGCGGCTGGCTGGTCTTGGGGAGCCAGCTACGATGCACGAGGGCCTCGTGAGGGGCGTGGGCGAGCGGCTGGCGATTCTCGAGGGGCACAGGGCGACGTGGGCCGGTGCGATGGCGGCTCTGGCGGACGTGCACGAGCTACAGCCGACGCTTGATCACGTGGAGAAGCTGACGTCGGCGGTGCTGCGGTACGCCGGGGACCTGCCGGCGGTAGACATGTCCTGGTACTCCAAGCGTCTGCTGTTGGGCGGGATCCTCGGGGCGGCAGAGGTCCAGCTGGCGAGCGGCGACGGTGAGGTCGAGGAGATTGTCGACTGGGCAGACAGGTCGTTGCGCAAAGTGCTCGTCTAGATGCCTTGTTGTAACCGTTGTCGTTCACGTTGAGCTTAACCGTGCCACGGTGCATGCACTTGCGCTCAACTCACAAGCAAAAACAGCTCGACGAGTATGGCTTTGCGTTGTTGCCTGGCGCGAACGACGTACTTGCACGTATTTCCACGTATTGTATCGACGACGCGCCCGCGATCCTGGACGAGGCGCGTATCGTGCAGCAGCGACGACGCCATGCAGCCAATGACGAATGCACCCAACAAGGTCATCAAGACCATCGACGACGACGCCTACAGACCGCAGCTCGAGGGCAAGATCGCGTACGTCAAGGGCCTGTTCCAGAACTGTGACGTGCCGGAGCTGGAGGTGTACGAGTCGCAGCCGAGGGGGTACCGTATGCGGAGCGAGTTTGGCGTCTGGCACGAGGGCGACGATATGTACTTCGTCATGCACGAGAAGGCCGACGGCGCTGAGGGCGAGGGGGATGGCGCGGGAGACGCAGCACAGCCGTCGGATGCGGTGCCCGGTGCGACGACGGCAGCAACAGACGCGGCAGTAGGGGCAGATGCGACTGGGGAGAACGGCAAGAGAAAGAAGAAGAAGATGAAGAAGAAGAATGAAAAGCCGGCGTCGATCAAGGTGCGTATGGACCAGTATCCGGTGGCGTCCGAGCTGGTCAACCGGTTGATGGTGGAGGTGCGTCAGCGGGTGCTCAAGCAGGAGGTGCTGAAGCGGAAGCTGTTCCAGGTGAACTTCCACACGACGAGGAACGAGGCGATGGTGACGTTGATTTATCACAAGAAGCTGGACGAGGACTGGAAGGCGCAGGCGACCGCGCTCCGAGACGAGCTCCGGGAGGCGTTGGCTTCGGGGGACGCGGCCGGCGCCGGCGCCGGCGCCGGCGTCGGCGTCGACACGCTGCACGTCATCGGGCGGAGCAGGAAGCAGAAAATATGCTTGGACGATGACCATGTCGTGGAGGTGTATGACGTGAAAGACCGCGGGGAGCTGAGCTACGTGCAGGTGGAGGGGGCGTTCAGTCAGCCGAACAGCGGGACGTGTGCGCACATGCTGTCGTGGGCCGTGTCGGCGACGGCTGGGTGCCAGGACCACGACCTGCTGGAGTTGTACTGTGGAAACGGGAACTTTACGACGGCCGTCGCGAGTAATTTCCGCAATGTGGTGGCGACGGAAGTGAGCAAGTCGTCGGTGGCGGCGGCGAAGAAGAACTTTGAGCGCAACGGGGTGACGAACGTGTTCGTCGCGCGGATGCGGAGCGAGGAGTTCACCGACGGGTGGAAGAATGGGACGGATTTCAAGCGGCTCGAGGGCAGCAACTTGAAGGCGTGCGATTTCAAAACGCTCCTCGTCGATCCGCCGAGGGCCGGGCTGGACGACGAGACGCGGCTGCTGCTGAAGGAGTTCGAGCGGGTGGTGTACATCTCGTGCAACCCGGAGACGCTGAAGCGGGATTATCTGTCGGCGAAGGCGGAGTTTGACGTGGAGCGCTTCGCCATGTTCGACCAGTTTCCGTACACCCACCACGTCGAGTGCGGCCTGTACCTGAGGCGGAAGAAGAAGATTTCGGAGGACGATGGGACCAATAAGAAGCAAAAGCTGTGATGTAAGCGACTGGAGGACCTCCTTGCGACGATTACGACTATTCGAACGCGAGCCGCCGGCCGGCTTGGGGTCGCCCGATTCCATCGGCGGCCTCATCGGGTACCTCGTCCCGGTCCCGTCGGTCGTCATTGAAGAGCCCGAGCCGCGCGCTCCCGCGCGGAAGCCGAATTTTGATCGGCGAACCGCTCTGGCTGACGACCTCACCACAGCGCTCGTCGTCTCCCATGCCGAAGCAGAACGACACCTGGCGGGCGGGCGAGCGGGGCGCGAGTGAGTGCGTACGTGTCCCGTCTGGGCATGCGAGTGCTCGCTGCTCGCTGCTCGCTGCTCGGATTCAATACCCACGTCCACGTAGTGGAGCATCTTCGACTGCAGCATCGCGTCCAGGCTCGCTGGGGTCAGGTCGGCGCCCGACGCCCGCAGCTCCGTGAGCGTGTGGCGCGACAGGACGGACGCCAGGTTGTCGTCCGTGACTGCCTGTCGCAGTCTCGACACGTCCAACTTGACCAGCTTCGAGAGCTCGGCGAGGGGACCGAGCCCTTTCGGCGTCAGCGACGAACACCCTGCGACGCTGACATCTTCCAAACGAGGGCAACTGCGGAGGATGTCGGTCAAGGCGGCGTCCGTAAGCGCGTCGACGTCCGTCATATGCAACTTCTCGAGCGTCGGCGCCCGCCGGACGAGGCGCACGAAGGAATCCATCGATCCCGCCCCGTCCTGGTCGTCACGGCTGAAATTGCTCCCTGACACGCCGAGCTCGCGCAATGTCGTCGGCGCCCCGGTACGCCACAGCTGGATCCCCGTGTTGGCGATCGACATGACCTCCAGGACCTCCAGGTGTCCGTCGCCCGAGCCAAGGCACCCGGTGAGATGGGGGTTGGACGACAGGTCCAGCACCCGCAGCCTCCCTCCCCCGAGAGAAAAGAACCGCCGCACGTGCCCGTCCACGAGATGCGTCCCCGGCATGCGGAGCGTCTCGAGCTGCCGCAGCCCACAGAGCGCGTCAGAAAACCGTTCCACCATCTCCGCGTGCGCCGCGCTGCTCACCAGTCTGCTGGCCCTGAGGCCCTCCCACCCGCTGAGATCGAGGTCCACCAGACCCTGACGAACGAGCGAACGAACGAACGAACGAGTGAGAGAGTGGGGCGTGCAAAGGGCGATATTCAGATATTCAGATCAACACCCACCGGCGCGCCCTCCAAAACGGCCTGCACCACGTGCCACGGCAGCGACGAGTTGGACGCCTTGAACGTCTTCAGACGCGGAAACGCCAGCCCCGCGACCGACACAGCGTGCGCCAGCCCCGCACCGTAGTACTCGTTGCCGTTTGCCGCGTTGATCGACACTGGCAGACTCCGCGACACATTCAGGTACTCCACATGACGCAACGCCCCCAACCGCTGCCAACACACGCTCGTATCCATGAACGACACCATCCGCAGCCGAGCAAAGCGCAAACGCTCGGGATCGGGATCGGGACTCTGGGGATCCGCACCCCCGCCTGCATCCTCCATCCCAAACAGTTCCAGGTTGACCAGACGATCGCGATCGCGATCTCGATCGCGATCGCCCACCGACGACCGCGCACGCCTCGAGAGCGCGTCCCACACCTCCTCGACCCCGACACCAAACACCGGCCCCACCTTGAACGTCTCCAACCGCAACACGTTCCCCACGTGATACACCCCGTCAAACGTCACGTCCGAACAGCGCCGCACGTCCAAATACCGCAGCGTCTCCTTGATCCCCCCCAAGCACCGCAACTCGCTGTCCCCCAGCACGTTCCCGCACACCACCAGCTCCTCCAACCCACGCCCCCCGGCCGCCACCTTGTCCCACGCCGACCGATAGCTCTCCACGTGCATCCCACACCCGGCCATCCGCAAGCACCGGAGCCGCGGTACGACCCCGTCATCACACAACGCGTTCAGAAAGTCCCCGCGGAGAAACATGCTCCCGGAAACGTCCAGCATCTCGAGACCCGGAAGCCCCGCCAGCGCCCCCGCCAGGTCGGCGTCCGAGACGGACGACTTCTGCAATGACAACCGTCTCAGGCTCTGCAACTCGACCGACTTCATCGCCAGCAACGCTCCGAGGACGTCTGGCTGCTGCACGTTGTCCATCACCAGCGCCTCGGTCGAGGAAGAGATGAACGGCGCCACGAGATGCACATGGGACCGATTCATGACCCAGGTCACGTGCCGACTGTTCAGATCGACGACCGCCACGCGACGAAGGAAGGACGGGGATTCAGGATGGTCCGGGTGGTCCGGGTGATCAGGACGGTCGGCGTCTGCTGCAAAGCGTTCGCCGCCCGGTCTCACCTCGACCTTGGCGTAGGTAACCGCATCTCTCCACGAAGACGAGACCAGACGCATGGCAGCCACGGACTTTGGATCCGGAGAGGCGGTCGAGGCAATCTGATCTCGTGCATGGACGGGTGGGGTGGGGGGTGAGTCTTTGGGTGAGGAGAGAGCGAGACAAAGAGAGACAAAGAGAGACCAGACAGCGAGGCCCGGCGCCGTGCTCAACGCGTACACGCTCGATAATGTCGAGTGGACATGACTCCCAACTCCCCACTGGTGGACCCTCGCTGTCCATCCGTTGAATTCACACGGTCGCGAACGATCGGTCGGTTGGCAATTCGGTAGTTCGAGAGGAGACGAACGAACGAAATCAGCACGTCCTCGCCCGTTCACCTTGCCACAACGATGACTCGACACACGACACTGTCATATGGCAACATTGGAGAATGGGGTGGGTGTGCAGGTCTCCGGCCAAGTCACCTGAAGTGGTCGAGCCCATGGCTGCCAGTCCCCTCAGAGTCTGATATCCCCCTCTGTCTCTCTATACCCAGACGGACTCATACCTGTACATCATCGGTCATCGGTCATCGGTCATCGGTCATCGATCCAGCGCAGCGTATTGATATACGGGACGACGGCGACGAACGCGGAGAGATCTTCAACCACGGGGAATGTCCACCCACCCACCCGCTCCGGCGTCGTCCTCCTCCTTCAGCGGCTGGCTGACGGCCAAGCCTGCGACGGACAAAGAGCCCGCGGCAACGACAGTCCTGTCGGACTGGAAGAAGTACCAAGGCGGCGCAGGCGCTTCCTCAAAGTCGTCAGCGACGGTCGACATTGAGGCGGGCACGTCGCTCCTGGCGTCGACGCTGACGTCGACGTTCAAGTCGATTTCGTCGACGACGTCGGCGGCGATTGACTCGGCGGCAGTAACACAGCAGCAGTATACGTATTTTTTCGCGTTTGCGGGGGTGGGGGTGTTTCTGGTGCTGCTGTCGTTCTTCGTCTTTCTGCCCATGATCATCCTGCGTCCGAGCAAGTTTGCGATTACGTTTTCGCTGGGGAGTATGCTGATTCTGGCGAGTCTGGGGTTCTTGCGGGGGTGGAAGGCGATGGTGACGGGGATGGTGGAGAAGGAGCGGATCGGGCCGTCGGGGTTGTACGTCGGGAGCCTCGTCGGGACGCTGTGGGCGAGTCTGGTGGCGAAGAGCTACTTGCTGAGTATTGGGATGGTCGGGGTGCAGGTTGCCATGTTGGTGTATTATGTCGTGAGCATGGTGCCGGGGGGGAGCGCGGGGGCGCGGGCTCTGGCGGGTGGTGCGTTCGGGATGGCCAAGAAGGCACTCGTAGGGTGACGGTTGTGGGTATCTGTATTGTTACGACGGATGCAGAATAGGAAAATGTCACGCTTGGGGGGGTGCGTGCAGACACGACAGCACCAGTGGGAGCGCCTCGTGCGAACCTCCAGGCCCGTAGGCGACCAGGAGGATGTTGTTGCCCGAGATGCTGTGGGCGCTGCACGCGACCGGATGACGCGCGCCGTCGAGCGAAAGCGCCTCGACCGCCAGGAGCATGTCCGGGGCTCGGCGGACCACGTGCATCTTTCTGCGCCGCAGCGTCAGGGTGGTGCGCGTCTGGTCGATGAGCAGCGCGTTGACGACGTCAGACGGGTCGGTGTTGTCGTTGTCGGTGTTGTCGTTGTCGTCGTTGTCGTAGAGGCACCCGAAGGCGACCAGGACGCTCCCATTGGGTTGGACGATGGCGTATCCGGCGACCGAGCGGTTCGTACAGATCAGGGCGTTGAGGCGGTCTTCGAGAGAAAGCGGCGAAACTTCTTCCGGCAGCGGCAGCGGCAGCGTCATCGGGTCTTTCTGTGTGTAAGGTACGGTTCGTACAAGGAACGGGTCATCATCCCATCGTATGTATAGAGAGATCGTTTCAACTTCAACTTCAAAGGCTCTTCAAAGAGATCGACCCGCCACCGCTTCCTCGCTTCGGATCCACCTCCCGCGCGTGCCGGCCCAGCCGGCTTTGGAGAAACGCCCGGCTCGCCGCCGCGCCGCTCGCACGCGCAGACCCGAGCTCCCCCTTCAGGCTCTTGACGACGATGCCTGACCCGACTGCTCGCCCCTTGCCAAACTTCCGCTTGTTGCTGCTCTTGGTCGACAGCGCGCGCAGCTGCTGGCTCACGATCCGCCGCTGCAACGCCCGGTGGTCTTCCGCTCCGTCCTCGCCCTCGTCCTCGTCCCCGTCCTCGCCGGCCGCGTGCCCTCGCAGCTCGTCGCGAGACGCCAACGCCCGGAGCACACTGTCGGGCAGTCGGTCCTCGCCAATGTCGACGTCGACGTCGACGTCGACGTCGCCATCGTCAACACCGGCATTTTCATCATCTCCCGATACAGCCGCCGCCGCCGCCCGCTCCTCTGCTTCCTGCTGGCGCCGTTCTTTCCGTGCCCGCTCGCGCTTCTCCCGCTGTGATTTTTTCAAGTTCTTTGCCTCCAGCTGCGCCTGTTTCTGGGCCTCGCGTTGCGCTTGGACTCTCTACGGTGCGTGTGATCCCGACGAATGAGTGAGCGATTGAGCGATTGAGCGATTGAGCGAACCGGGCAGGCGAGGGTGGGCTCCCGGCTTCGACCCTGTCGTGACGGTAGAGCGAATGGCGAATGCCAAGCACCGCTCGAGTACGTACCGATCGGCTCGTTGCCAGGGAGACCTCCTCCGGCGCATCGTCGGAGTCTGAACCGGAACCCGAGTCGTCGCTCCCACCCGCATGCCTTCCAGCTCGCTGATGCGTGTCGTTTCTCCCCCGCGCGTTGTCACGCTGTTGTTGTCGTTCATCATCGGTCCTTGTGGACCTCCTTGTCGTCGCTACCATACCACCGACCGTTTGTTGTTGTCTGTTGTTGGTTGGTCTGAGCGTTTTATTGCATGCAATTGCGAAGAATAATACATGTACTCCATCGCCACTCTCACTCCTCCTCCTACTCCTCGACGGCCGGCAGCTGCAGCTCTTGCGACCGCCGGCCGAAGGCGTCCATCACGTGATCCGACGAGAGCGGACTGAGCGCGGCGGAAGGCGTCCCGCACCGCGAGTTGCTCCTCGAGATCGGGTCCACGATGCTCTCGTCGTCGTCGCTCTGCTCTTCCTCGATCTCATCGCCGTGCTCGTTGATGACCGTGACCTTCTTCTTCCTCGGCATCAGCAGGCATATGGTGGACCGGTGGACGATCTCGTCCTGCGCGTACGAGTCGCCGAACTTCTGCAGCCGCTGCTTTCTGCTCTGCATGCCCTTGACGTTGTCGATCGCCTCGGAGTTGTAGTTGACCAGACCGCGGGCAAACTCCCGGCCCTCCTCGTCGCAAATGCTGACCACGTCCTGGTCGGAAAAATCGCCCACGACCTTGCGAATGCCGGCCGAGAACAGAGAGCAGTACCGGTCTTTGACGGCGTGCACCGCGCCCTGGTCCACCCAAAGCTCGCCGATGGCCTTCATGCTCAGGATCCAACGTTTCCGTCCGCGCACGGGCGCGTTGCTGGCGTGGAAGACGGTGCCAACTTGCTTGCCCCGCAGGATGTCGAGGACGTTGCCGGGATCTTCGAAGTGACATATGGCCATGTTGCACCCGCCGGCCGTCGCCATCCGCGCGGCCGTCAGTTTGGTGGCCATGCCTCCCGTGCCCCACTGCGTGCCGGCCGTGCTCGTGTTCACGGAGAGGTCCCAGAGAGAGTCTACCACGTGGATCTTCTTCGCGGTCGGGTCGACGTTCGGGTTCGACGTGTAGAGCGCGTCGACGTCCGTGAGCAGGAACAGCCAGTCAGCGTGGACGAGGGTCGCGACCTGCGCGGAGAGCGTATCGTTGTCTCCGATCTTCAGCTGTTCGACGGCCACCGTGTCGTTCTCATTCACGATGGGGATGACGCCGTACTCGAGTAACTCCGAGAACGTGTTCACCGCGTTGTGGTACGTGCTGCGACTCGAAAGGTTCTCGAGCGTCAGGAGCACCTGCGCGCAGGTGATGCCGTACGCGCTGAAAAAGTCCTCATAGTACCTCATCAGGTGCACCTGTCCGACCGCAGCCAGCGCCTGCTTCTTGGCGAGCACCGACGGCTTGCACGGCAGGCCGAGCCGCTGGACGCCGGCGCCCACGGCGCCCGAAGAAACGAGCACGACGCGGTAGCCCTCTTGGCGCAGGTCGCGCACCAGACCCACGATGCCGGCCAAGCTGGAGAGGTTGAGGGAGTTTTGCTCCGGCCTGATGAGCGATGATGTGCCGACCTTGAGCACGACGACTGGCGGTGGCGCAGCGGACGTCGATTTCCGGGGTTCCGGGCTACCCATCACGTCAATCGATTCGTCGTCGGGAAATTCGGCCGTCTCTCCTCGTTGGGCCACTCGTTGGGCCACTGCGCGCGCTCGTGTTGTTTTGGTCGGCGCCTGTCTCGTACGTATGCACGGCCTCGTCGTCGTCGCGCGGATTTAAGGATTTTTCACAGTGGCGCTCTGAATTGAACCTCGACCGACGTCCGACGGTCGGTCGTCATATCTTGCGAGCCTTCGTGGTGATCTGTTTCAAATCGTGCTTCGTCTCGACAGCCCGTTCCTGGAGCCGCTCCACAAGCT
>Ga0222716_10004821_pt1 | contig 10537 bp, 8 predicted proteins | sample C33_13DmetaG_FD_165044 | JGI IMG/M metagenome (GOLD analysis project Ga0222716, IMG submission 165044) | Estuarine water microbial communities from San Francisco Bay, California, United States - C33_13D | ecosystem: Environmental > Aquatic > Marine > Unclassified | place: USA: California... | reverse complement strand
ACGGGTTACCGATGGCGAACACCGCCTGCCCGACGCGCACGCCCTCCGACGACGACGACACCACCGCCGGTCTCAGCAACTCCTTCGGCGCGTCCACCTTGATCACCACTAAATCTTTCTCCTTCGACGCCCCCACGAGCGTCGCCGCGAACGTCCGATTCCCCTCGTTCGTCTGTATCGTCACCTTGGCCACCTCGCCGAGTTTACGTCCCTTCGGCGCGCTCGCGAGCACGCCTCCCAGCACGTGATAATTCGTCACCACGTGTCCCTCGTCGTCCCACACCACCCCCGTCCCGTTTCCTTCGGCCACGATCGCGCCCGCGAACGCGCTCTGATTCCCGCTCTGATTCAGCACCGTGAGGTCGACGACGTTCACCGCCGCGCGCTCGGCGCGTCCGAAGACGTCGATGAATTGCGACTCCAGCGCGCCCAGCGCGCCGCTCGACGCGATCGCGGGCGACGGCACGTTCGCCGCGCGCGCGTCCACCGCGCGCGTCGTCGCGGACGCGAGCGCGAGCGCCAGCGCGCGTCGGCGCGTCGTCGATGCCGTCGACGGTTGCGCTCGACGCGCGTCGTCGTCGTCGTCGTCGCGTCGCGTCGCGCGCGTCGCGGCGCCGCGCCCGCGCGCCGCGCGCCGCGCCCGCGCGACGCGCGCCGGCGCGACGCGCGCGACGCGCGACGCGATCGACGCGCGCGACGCCATGACGAGGACGGCGACCGCGCGTCTCCCAGTGCCGCCTCGACGCCACTTCGCGTCGGCGTCGCGCGCGCTCGAGCGATGCGACGGCGATTCCCGCGCGCGGTGACGGTCGCCGCGACGACGTACGTCGCCGCGACGCTGGCGCTGGCGCGCTGGAGCGACGGCGGCGACGACGCGACGCGCTTTAGGCGACGACTGCTCGGCGCTGACTCGACCACGCCGCTCTGGCGATACGCGCTCATCCCGTTCATCGCCGCCGTCGTGGGCTGGGGGACGAACGTCGTCGCGCTGAAGATGACGTTCTATCCGCTCGAGTTCTTCCCGGGGTTTTTGAAGTTTGCGCAGCTGAGGGGGCAGCCGTTCGGCGCGCTCGGCGGATGGCAAGGGATCATCCCGAGCAAGGCGGGGGAGATGGCGGAGATATTGGTCGATCTCATGACGAAGAAATTGATCGATATCAAGGAAATTTTCACGAGGTTGGAGCCGAAAACGTTCGCGAGCATCATGGATCCCGAGATGCGGTGCGTGACGGAGGAGATATTCGAGACGGTGCTCGCGCGGGAGGCGCCGACGTTTTGGCAAGGATTGCCGAGAGTGGTGCGGGAGGAGATGGTCGCGGAGGCCATGGCGCAATCGAGTGGGTTGTTGGAAGACGTAATCGCGGATTTGATGGAAAATGTGTACGATGTGCTGGATTTGAAGACGATGGTGGTGACGCTGGCGGTGAATAATAAGGACAAGGTGGTCAACATGTTTCAAGAAGTCGGCGCGAAGGAGTTCGTTTTCATCGAGCGGAGCGGGCTTTACTTTGGTTTCGCGTTTGGTTTGGTGCAGATGGTGGTGTTTTACTTTGTCGACAAGCACGCGCCGGAGCAAGGAGTGTGGTTACTTCCATTTTTTGGATTCGCCGTGGGCTACCTCACGAATTTCGTCGCGTTGAAGGTGATTTTTCAGCCAATCGAGCCAAAGCGCGTGTGCGGCGTCACGTTGCACGGCGTGTTTTTGAGGCGCCAAAACGAAGTGAGCGAAGAGTTTGCGCGCTTGAATCAGCTTCACTTTTGCAACGCCGAGAACTTGTGGGAAGAAATGATGAACGGGACGTACAAGGAAAAGTTTGAAGCCCTCGTGCGACGAAACGCCGAAAACTTTTTTGATAAAGCCATCGGCTCGGTGACGACGGCAAAGCTCATCATCGGCGCGGAGAAGTATGACGAAATCAAGCGCACCATCGTAGACATGATTTTTGCTTCGATTCCCGATTGCGTGCCCGTGACATACGATTACCAGAACGAAGCGCTCGGCATAGAGGATACGGTGCGCGAGCGAATGCAAAAGCTTCCTGGAAAGGACTTCGAGCGCGTTTTGCATCCGGTTTTCGAGCAAGACGAAATCAAACTCATCGTAGTGGGCGGGGTATTAGGCGCTTTGACGGGCGTAGCGCAGTATTTTTTCGCGTTCGCGTAGTTGTAATAGATACAGCGCGGATGAAATTACACACTTGTTAAAGCTCCATGTGTGGAGTTCGTCGTCGTCTCTTGTGCGGACTCTTGCCCGTGCGTTCGGTGAGGAAATCGGTGAACGCGTCTGTTTCCATGTGTCCGTCGTATTCCTCGTGTCTGGGCTTATCACCGGAATGATAGTAGTAAACGGTCGGATAGTGTCGAACGTGCAAATCCTTCGCCTCATTCTTCGTCGCGTCCATCTTGGCGATGATGATGTCTTTCTCATCCTTGTAAAGCGTGGCGAGCTTATCCCACACCGGCTTCATCGCCTTGCACGTGCGGCACCACGGCGCGTAGAACCAAACAAAGACGTGCTTGTCGTTATCCATGAGCATCGACTGGAACGTCTTACCGACAACTTGCAGAACGTCGCCGTCCTTGGGGAGCGGATCTTGCGACTTGAGCAACGGCACGAGCTTTTTCGCCTCGAATTCCTTGAAGAAGTGCACGACATCGTTCGAGATCTCGTCGGCCTCCATCGAGCCCTTGTATTGATACTTCAAGTCATGCGAGAGAAGGCGAATCGTCGGCCCGTCGCTCTCGCGGAGAGAGAAGTAGTCGTGCATGACAGTTTCTTTGGCGTCGACGGTGATAATGTGCACCTTACCACGAAGTTGTTTGGCCGCAGGTTCTAAAGATTTCGACATCTTCTCGGCTTCTGTCGCGTCTTCTGGCAAGAAGACGAAGATGTTAGCGGCGATCGGACCCATGAAAAGCCGCTCGAGTTGCTTCTTGTTTTCGAACTTCACGATCGGTGGAACCATTTCCGTGGCGATCCAGGACTTGACAGCATCCAAATCGCGCACGTCGCCGGGGTACCGAACGGGTTCTTTGGCAAAGTCGCGCCACATCTTGATGGTCGGGAACGGCGCTTTCCAGTCTTCGGTGGCGATTTTGCTCTTCGTCTCGCCAAAGTCGAGATCAAACTCAGCCGCGGCGTGGTGGTACACGTCCAAATCATCCTTGTTATCGAAGAACCCGATGACGGTGATGTCCCGACCCATCAAGAAAACTTCGACGTCGTCCGTGCCTTCCAGCCAACGCGCCGGCTTGAGTAAGTTTCTTCGAACAAACTTATCCAAGTGTTGCGGCGATCGATCGCCCACGTACCTCTTCGGCACACCATCACGGAATAATATGAGCGTCGGGTATTCCTCGATTTCGAATCGCTTATCCAAATCACGTTCCTTGGTCGCGTCCACGAGCCCAAACGCCATCTCCGTGCCCGCCATTTTATGCGACTGCGCGTAAGACACCCACCGCGGCATGAACGCCTTCGAGTGCCCATCCCACGGCGCGTAAAACATCACGAAGTTATATTTCGACTTCTTCAACTCGTTGTCGAAGATGTTCGCATCGAGCTTCAACAAGTGATCGTCATTCGCCTCTTCGGCGATGATTTCGTGTTCGCTCACCTTGCCCTTGGTCTTTGGCCTCTGAAACGGGTTAAACATCTCCGCTCGCGCCGTCGCCGCGACGCCCGCGAACGCGACGATCGTCAGCGCAATCGCGCTCGCGCGCGCTCGCGCGCGCGCGCGCATCACGGCCATTTTCACGCGTCCCGGTGCCTCCGACACGATTCACAATCGCGATCGAGATCGCGTCTCGCGCTCAACGCAGCGCGCGCGCGCGGTCGAAAGCGCGCGTCTTAGATCGTCTCGTCCGTCGCGATTCGCGACGAGGCCGTGCGATCGCGCGCGGACGCGTCGGACGCGCGGCAGAGTGTCGATCGACCGGCGGTGGGTGTTCGTCCTCGTCATCGTGTCTTCGCGTGACGCGCGAATTCGCCGCCGCACACCGCGTCGACGCCGACGCCGACGTCGCGCGCGCGACCGAACGCACCGCGCGCGCGATCGTCGATCGCTGCGCGCGCGAGATTGTCGATCGTCGCGTCGTCGACGGTGGTAGATGCGCGCGAGCGCGCCGACGTCGGAAAAGATGGTGCCATCGAGCGCGTCTCTCGGGACGCGCGCGCGCGCGTGCGCGCGCGCGTGCGCGCGGCGCGCGGCGGGAATGTCGCGCGCGCCGCGCGCGGTCGATCCCGAGGCGCGCGCGCGCGCGAAGACGTACACCGCCGCACCGTGGGGCGCAGAAGCGACGGTTGATGCGCTCGAACCGCCGCACGTGCGCGGTTTGAACGACGACCAGCGCGCCGCGGTGCTCGCGCCCGTGGGCGCGACGCGCGTGCTCGCGGGACCGGGGTCCGGGAAGACGCACGTGCTCATCGGACGCGTCGCGCACCTGATTCACGAGCTGAAGACGCCGCCGAGGGAGATTTTGTGCATCACGTTTACGAACAAGGCGGCGCGCGAACTGCGAGAAAGGTTGAGGGATAAGATTGGCGACGCCGCGGCGCGAGAGATCACGGCGGGGACGTTTCATTCCGTCGCGGCGAGGATGCTGCGACGGCATGGCGATCGAATTCCGGGCATAGGACGAACGGGAGAGTTTACGATTTACGACGCCGACGACAGCAAGCAAATCGTGCAGGGCGTGTTGGTGAACAAGTTTGGGGAGACGAAGAAGACGGCGCAGCCGGGACCGATGAGAAACTGGATTAGCACGTCGAAGTCGTGCGTGAAACACTCGGTCGGGTTGAATGGTTCGCACATGTTGCGGGCGCTTTTGGACGCGCGCAAGCCCATACCGCCGATGTCGCACGAGCGCTTTGTGGAGTGTTACGACGAGTACGAGCTCGGTTTGCGGCAAGCGAACGCATTTGACTTTGATGACTTGCTTTCGGCGACAGTGGCGATGTTGGAGATGTGTCCGGACGTACGATCGTATTATGAGCATCGATGGAGCCAGGTGCTCGTTGACGAGTTTCAAGACACTTCGACGACGCAGTATGAGTTGATTAGAAAATTATCGCAGCCGCAAGGCTCGGTGTTCGTCGTCGGCGACGCCGATCAGGCTATTTATGGTTGGCGCGGCGCCGAGGTCGCGAACATTCGCACGCAGTTCGATGAAGACTTCAAGGATGTCCAGACGCACATGCTGACGACGAATTACAGAAGTACGGCGACCATCGTCGAGGCGGCGCAGGCAGTCATCAAGGAAAGCTCTTTCCCGTCGCCATTGGACCTCGTCGCGAACACCCCGGGTGGTCGCGACGTCGCGATCGTCGAGGCAAACGACGATCGCGAAGAGGCCGAATTCATAGCTTTAGAGGCGCGCAAGGCAGTCAAGGAGGACCCGGATTTACGGTATTCAGAAATCGCAGTCTTGTACCGAACCAACTCGCAGGCTCGAGTGCTCGAGGAAGCGTTTATTCGCGCGGGCGTACCGCACAAAGTCATCGGCGACACATCGTTCTACGGTCGTAAGGAGATTAAAGACATGATCGCGTACCTGCGCGTGGTGTCCAACTCGGCGGACACGGTGAGTCTGAACCGAATCATCAACACGCCAACAAGAGGCATCGGGAACTCAACCATAGAAAAGCTCAACGCATGGATTGATACGCTTCCGAAAACAGACGGCGTTCCGCCGTCAATCGGTGACGCCCTGTTCAACGGCGCTTGGAGAACCAAAGGCGACGAAGGGCAGACCGAACTGCTGCCGAGCGCGGAGGAAATGGGATTGACGACGCGTGCGAGATCCGCCGTACTGAAATTTTCTCAGCTCATGGTGGAAACCCGAGAGAAGGCAAAAAGCTCGACACCGGGCGAACTGCTAGAAGCAATAATCAAAGCCACGGGTTACGACACCATTGTGCAAGATGCCGATGATGGCAACGAGCGTTGGGCGTTTGTGCAGGAGCTCATCAACTTGGCGAAAGAGCCACCGCAAGACATCGACGAAACCATCCAGGATCGCGTCGGTCTGGAAGCTTTGGGCTCGTTTTTAGAAGGCATATCGTTACTCACGAGTGCCGAGACCAAGGAAGAAGAAGGAGGAGACACAGTCAAACTCATGACCATGCACGCGAGTAAAGGTTTGGAGTTCAACAGCGTATTCATTTCTGGCGTCGAAGAAGGGTTGATTCCTTTTGTACGTAACGGCGATAGCGAAGACGACCAAGATGAAGAAGTTCGCTTATTTTACGTCGGAATCACACGTGCGAAACGCAAGTTGATGTTGTGTCACGCGCGCGAGCGGCGAAGGTTTGGGCAGAGCGCACAACCGGCGAGGCGTTCGTTTTTGCTTGACAGCATCTCGGCGATGCTCACTGGATCGAAGAAACCGGAGCGCTCGGTGTCGATACCGTCGAGTTCGCGCGGTAACGCCGCATCACGTTCGTCTCGTGGGAAAAGTAAAACCGATTGGGGCGCTCGAGTTGCGGTTGATCTTCCGCCGCCGACGCGGAAGCGAGAAGGAACGGCGAGAGACAGAATTGAGAAGTCTCGCGATCTCATCGCAAAAGTCACGGGTTCCGACGCGCTGCTACCCCTTCCACTGCGAAAAGCGAAGTCAATGAATGTGGATGTAAAAACGTCAAGCGCGGTGTCGTCAGAAAACGGGACTGGTACGAAACCGAAGCGAGCGCCTCGACGAAGAAAAGCCGAGTAGAACATCGTAGATGTAGATCTGTACATTTCAACAGTCTGAAAGTAGTCATCCCGATATCCACGTCGTGGAGTTGCACAAATAATCAGCGCCAAGAAACCACGTGCAAGGGAATGGGTTGAATTCCACCTCCGCCTTGACCTCTTCCTCGTCCTCTTCCTCTGCAGTCGACGGCGCCACATCCACCTCGCGATACGAGAAAAATGTTGGCCACACAACACTCAATTCGTACCAGATGACATCGTAATACCCCGCAGTTACGCGAGGATCGCTCGACGGTTCCACGCTAGTCTCAACGCTTAGTCGTCCGCTTCGTGCATCGCGCGTCGGCACGAATGTGAACGTGATTGAATCCGTCGACGGTTCCACGACAGGTTCGCCGCGAAGAGGCTGTGGGACGTCGCCGATGAGCACGCGGACTCCCACGTCCACGTCGCTCAGACCGAGCGGTTGAATCAAAGCCGTATCGATTTGCTGTCGCAAGCAAATGGCTTGCCCGACAACGAGCCCGTCTACCGGTCGTCCGGCGCACGTGGTCACCTCGGTGGCGCGAACGCGCGACGCCCGCGACCGCGCCTCCGACTCCGCCGCCGCCGCGCGCGACGACGTGACCGCGTACAAAATCACAAGCAGAGCGTGCCACTTGGGAAGACGTTGGATGCGTTCATTATGTATCATTTATTTATCTTTCGTATCCGCTATTGCGCCTCGCGGCGCGTTGTGCTGTGCTATGTGTGCAAGTTTGTTTCGACGTTCATCGTTCGCGCAAACCGAATCGACGGCGGCGGCGTTCAAGCCCCCCCCAACAGCTCCTCGACCGCGCGATCCTTATTCCCACCGCACTTCGTCAGCGCTTTCAACACCGCACCCTCGCTGAACCCCATCTCCATCAACTCTCCGACGACCGGGTCCTTCTGATCCTCCGTGGCGTACTTCTTCGTCCACGCCCTCGCCGTCTCGTCGAACTCCCCTCGTCGTTCCGTGTACATCTGCGCCACCTGCGCGTCCTGCGGATCGTCCGGTTCCGGCGCCGCCAGCAGCGCCTGGCACGACAACAGCGCCGTTTTCAGCGTCAACGCCGGCGACCACTGATCCTTCAGCACGTCCAAGCAAATCGCCCCCGTCTGGCTCGACACGTTTGGATGCCACACCTTCGTCAGAAACTTCATCTTCGGCGGTTCGAACGGATACGACGCCCCGATCTGTATGTCGATGTGAAACGTCCCACCCTCGTACACCGTCTCGCTCGGTCCTGCGCGCGCGCCGTCGCCTCGTCAGTCTCTCGCGCGGCGTCGACCGCTCGCGATCGCGACGACGCACCCGCGATGGTGCCCTTCATGTGCACCAGGCTGTCCCCGTGCTGCGTCACCACGACCTGCGACGCGACGTCGCTCGCGATCTCGCGCAGCTCCTTCATGATTCGGTTCGTGTCCGCCATCGCCGCGCGCGCCGGGACGCGAGGAGGCGCGTCGCGATGTGTCCGCGCATCGCGCGCGCGCGCCGGTCGCACACGTCGACGCTCGACGCCGCGCGCGCGCGTCGTCCACCGCGCGAGCTCCCGCGCGTCGTCGCGCGCCGTCGCGCGCCGTCGCGCGCGATGCGCGGCGCGGACGCGCGCGCGTCGAGCGCGTCGAGCGCGTCGGCGTCGACGCGGTTTCGCGGTGACGCGCGGCGAGGGCGACGCGCGACGCGCGCGCGCGCGACGGCGCGCGCGGCGATGGGCGACGCGAGCGACATGCCGCGCGTCGTCGTGCCGGAGGCGTACGTGCGGTTCGCGGAGGCGCTCGCGGACGCCGCGGGCGAGACGACGACGAAGTACTTTCGCGCGCGCGGCGTCGAGGTGGAGGATAAAAAGGACTCGTCGCCGGTGACGATCGCGGATCAGGAGGCGGAGGCGGTGATGCGGGGAATGGTGACGCGAGAGTACCCGACGCACGCGATCTTCGGGGAGGAACACGGGATCGAACTCGGCGCGGGCGGGGCGAGCGAGTGGACGTGGGTCTTCGACCCAATCGACGGGACGAAGAGTTTCATCACGGGTAAACCACTTTGGGGAACGTTGATCGCGCTGTTGCACGACGGTGAGCCCGTGCTTGGAATTTTAGATCAACCCGTGCTCAAGGAGCGATGGATAGGGGTCAGCGGACGCGTGAGCACGATGAACGGCGAGCCGATATCCGTCAAGCCGTGCGAGAGCGTCGGCGACGCCTACATGTACAGCACGACGCCGTTGATGTTCGAAGGCATGAACCTCGCGCGTTACGAAACCCTCGCGCGCAAGGTTAAGATTCCAATGTACGGTTGCGACTGCTACGCCTACGGGTTACTCGCCATGGGATTCGCCGACCTCGTCGTCGAAGCCGACCTCAAGCCGTACGACTACATGGCGCTCGTCCCCATCGTCAAGGGCGCGGGCGGTTACATGACCGACTGGAGGGGCAACGCCTTGCGTTTCACCGCCGACCGCGCGGCTCTGGAGTCGGGCGACTTCCAGGGCGAGGTCATCGCGTGCGGCGACGCCAAAGTCCTTCGCGCCTGCGTCGCGACGCTCTCCAAAACTCTGTTTTAATCGTCACAAGCGTATGCGCAAACAGTACGACGCGCCGTTCGAAAGCACGAAATCCCGCACGAAATCCCGTACTTGGTAGGTCACGCGCGACGACGCCGTCGCGAAAGGTCCGCGGTCGACGCCACACGACGCGCGACGATGGCGGCGAAGAAAGAAAAGGTGCGCGACGCGCGACGCGAGCGACGGCGCGAACGCATCGCGCGACATCGATCGCGCGCGCGTCGCGGGCGCGATCGACGTCGCGCGGCGCGCGCGCGACGCGATCGACGCGACGGCGAAAACCTCTCGCGCGCGCGACGCGGACGGCGCCCGACGCGCGCGCGAACGACGCGCGCGGGCGAGACGACGTGCGCGCGGTGAAGGAAAATCCGATCGGCCGTCGGAACGCGCGACTGACGGTGGACGCGACGCGACGAAACGTAGGTTGTGGTTGAAAAGGCGCCGGTGGAACCGGGGTACGAGGTGAGCAAGGAAAACATCGCCAAGCTCGCGGCGTACATTCTTTGTCTCTGGGCGTTCTTCGCCGGGATTTACGCGGCGTTGATCTTCATCACGACCGGCATGCGACACGCGCCGTACCGTCACTTGCCGCCGAAATACTTGGGTTTCTTCAGTTACGTCGGGAACGACGCCACGAAGACGGCGCCGACGACTTTGCCGGCGCTCTTGCCGTGGGTGAAGGCGGCGATGACTTCGTGCAGCGCGGTCGTCAACACGTGCGTGCCGACGGGTACGGCGTCTTGGATGAACCCGATCGGGTTTCCCACGTCGGGTTCGTGCGGCTCCGCACTTTGCACGAACGCGTAAAGGCGACGCCCTTCTTTTCATAGCATCATTCTCGTTGTCCCAGTAAAAAATTAGAAATTCGCGTCGGCGAAGGTTGTGAATATGAATCAGATGAGAATATTCTTTTACAACTACTACTGCGTCTACGGTGCGCGCGGCGATGCGCTCACAACGTCGTCTTCTCGACGGTTTCGCCGTCGGCGCCAAGCTTCATTTTCGCGATGGACTCGCCGTCTTTTAAAATCTCCAACGCCTCCGGTTTGGCGTCGACGCACCCTTGCGACATACCCACGTCGATACGGATGACTTTACCGCCGCACGCGGAGGTGATTCCGTGCGGATGCTGGATGGTGTGCCCGACGACGACGCGCTCGACACCGGGAATCATCCGAAGCGTCTCCTCTAGTAAGTCGCAATCGCACTTATGCTCTTGCACGTGCGAATAATCTCGTGCCCAAACCACCGAGTCTC
>Ga0222716_10004818_pt1 | contig 10539 bp, 8 predicted proteins | sample C33_13DmetaG_FD_165044 | JGI IMG/M metagenome (GOLD analysis project Ga0222716, IMG submission 165044) | Estuarine water microbial communities from San Francisco Bay, California, United States - C33_13D | ecosystem: Environmental > Aquatic > Marine > Unclassified | place: USA: California... | reverse complement strand
AAAAAGAAAAAAGAAAATAATATGTAAAAACCCAAATAAAAAAAAAAATACAAGAAAGCAAAGAGAAAAAGTATGTTTTGAAAATAAAAAATGTGTATTCAGTAATCAAATGGAATCAAAGGGATATGATGCACCGTGTTATCCAAAAAAAAATTATTGGAAAGACTTGGGTTTAAATTGGAATAAAGTAATGAATAGAAAAGCTTCCAAAAATTAAATATTATTAATATGTTTTTGGAGAATTTTTTGCATAGGTGTTTCAGGTGTCCAATTGTTCCATTTTTCATTTATATTATTTAAACTTTTGCATAAGGCACATTCGCAACTACTTAATTTAAAGGATGATTCAATGTCTTCTTCAAAAATAATTTCATTTTCATCTTTTTTTTCTTCACCTTCTTCATATTCTTCATCTTCTTCATCTGACGAATTTTTATATAATTCATGTATAACTTTTTCTATATTTTCAACTAAATTTTGTCTATTGTAAAATAGAAATACTTCTAACATAAAACAACGTTTAATATCTTCTTTTGTAATAATATTGCGACCAGAATGTTTTGTATAATATCCAGCAGTTTTTAAAGCATTTTCAGTAAAGTGTACAATCGTACCAACAACATTTTTTTCAATATCATCTTGTTCTTGATTAGCTTGGACAGAGTTAAACCCTGATTTCATAAACGAAAAATCACTTTTATCCATATTTAAATTTATATAATTATATAATTTTAAATAAAAATAATCAATTTTAAATATCAAATTTATATAAATGTTATTTAACATAATTAACCTATTTAAAATATTTATATTTTTGTTGATATTATTGTTAATATTTTTGTTAATATTTTTGTCAATCATTATTTTTAATGGAGGATTTTTAAATAATTCAATAAATATTTTAATATAATATTTTAATATAATATTTTAATATAATATTTTAATATAATATATGCATTGGGTATTATCTGCTATCATAGCATCATTTATAATATCAATATCTTATTTAATAAGAAAAAAAATATTACAAAAACATTCAATATCTAATTTAATGTTTTACATATATATTGGTTTAATAATATCAGCAACGGTGTGTGCCATTTTAATAAAAGATAAAGAAGGGATTAAATATTTTGATAGTCAAACAAGAGTATTGGCATTAGCTTCTGGAGCAATGATACCATTTGCTATATATTATTTAACAATTTCTTTAAAAAATGTAAAAAATCCAGCATATACAAGTATTGTTTTCGCTGTATTTCAAACTATATTACTCTTTTTATTATCAATATATATACTAAAATCATCATATAATAAATTTACATTGTTTGGTATTTTATTAGCTTTACTCGGCGTTGTATTAATTATTTTAAATGAATAATAAAATATCATAAAATATTAAATAATGTGGTTAAATTTAATTATTTTTAGTTCTATTATTTTTGGAACATCTGTAATACTTAGAAAATTTGTAAATAAAACAATACCAACAAAAGATATATTATTTTTTCTGTATTTTGGTATTGTTTTAGCATCAATATCCTTAATTTTTATAATAAAATCAGAAAACAGTTTTATAAATAAATTTACAGAATATGATCCATATATGATAGCTATTGCGGTAGTAGCAGGTTTATTTACACCATTTGGAACTTATTTGTTAACCAAATCATATTTATTATCAAAAAATTTAGCTTATGTATCAATTATTTTTACAGTATTTCATACAATTTTTCTGTTATTATTTTCATATTTCCTATTTAATATGTCGTGCAATAAAATGACCATTGTAGGTATGATGTTATCATTGTCGGGTGTTTATTTAATTGTAAAATATCAATAAATTATAATTTTGATGTTAGTTTTTTCGGTTCTACTTTAATATAATAATTTCCCTTGGAATCTAAATCGGGTATAACAATTATTTCATTTTTTTCTATTTTATTAAAAAGCTCAATAACATTTTTTAATAAATCCTTTTTTGTAGATTTTAACATACTTTTATAAGTTACCCAAGAAGCAGGACTATTGGTTGGTTTTTTGATATTATATATATTGTACCATTTGACAAAGGCTAATTCTAATTCTTTAAAGTATAACGGCATTTTATTAAAAATGTTATATATTTTTTAAATTATAATGATATATAATTAAAGAAAATAAAATTGATGTTTTAAATTTATATAAATATAAAATTATTAAACATAGTTATATAATTTATAAAATGAATGGTGAGGCAAAAACGTATGTGAAACTTTTTGATTTCAAAATATACAACGATAATCCATTTACAGAAGAATCTGATTCAGAAGATGAACAAAAATATAAAGAAAAGAAGGATGATAAAGAAACAATCATTCAAATGTTTGGTATGAATGAAGCAGGTGAAACATATTCGTTATATGTAACAGATTTCCAACCATTCTTTTACGTGAAAGTTCCAGATTTTTGGGATAAAAGTAATTTACATAAATTTATTACTCAAATTAAAAAAGCAAAAAATAAAGATAAGAAACCAATCATTGGTAAATATTATCAAGATTCAATAGTTAAAGGGAAATTAATAAATAAAAAAACATTATACGGGTTTGATAATAATAAAAATTATCAATTTATACAACTAGTCTTTAAGAATACAACAGTATTTAATAAGGTAAAAAGTTTGTGGTATACTGAAGATAAGGATTTTAGGAAACGAAAATTGAAATGCGGTGGATGGCACGGAACCGAATTATATGAAGCAAAATTACCACCATTGTTGCGTTATTTCCACATTCAAAATATTTCACCTTCTGGATGGATATCTTTTAAAGAGGCGGATATCATTGACAATGAAGGTGATGTGAACACTTGTTGCGATTATGAATATTGGTTGGATTATAAAGATATTCAATCAGAAAGAGAAAAGGAGGATGCGATTCCTTTAAAAATCTGTAGTTTTGATATTGAAGCTTCATCAAGTCACGGCGATTTTCCTCTAGCAAAAAAAACATATTTGAAATTGTGTCGTGAAATAGTAAATTATTGGAATAAGAATAAAGATGAAATAAAATCCAGTGATAAAGAAGAGAAGGAACAATTGTTTAAAGAATTAGTATATACAGCTTTTGGATATTCCAATAAAGAAGAAATAAGTGAAATATTCCTTAAAAAACAAAAAAGTAAAGAGAAAATTTCAAAATTTATTATAACTATTTTAAAGGATAATATAAAAAAATTCAAACAATTGGCTAAAAAAGAAACATATTCTCAAAATAACTTCAATGATAAAGGTATTAAAGGAAAAAAAATAATATTTAAAAATAAAGATTTGAATAATAAAAATATTATTGCTTTATTGGATAGTAATGAAGATGTATTATTCAAAGGAGAAATATTGAATAGAATTTTTACGGGTTTTTATAATTATTCAAAAATAACTTTATTTAATAATGAAGATAAAAGTGAAAAACAAGGAAAAATTGCAAATATTGATAATTTGGCATTAGATTTAAATGAGAAATATGAAATTGGTGAAAATAAAGGAGAAAAAAAATATACTTTTATAGAATCAAATTTAAATAATTATAATTCTTCCAATATTAAACCAAATATATGCCTTCCCGATGTGGAAGGAGATAAGGTGACATTTATCGGATCTACTTTTATGAGGATGGGTGAAAAAGAACAATATAAAAATAATATGATCGTTTTAAATTCATGTAGCGGATGTCCAGAAGTACCGCATTGTGAGATTGAAACATATGATACGGAAAAAGAAGTTTTACTAGCGTGGACTGAAATGATTCAACGAGAAGATCCAGATGTAATTATTGGATATAATATTTTTGGTTTTGATTATAAGTTTATGATAGAAAGGTCAGAAGAATTAGATTGTAGGACTGATTTTCTAAGATTATCAAGAAATATCAGTGAAGAATCTCGCGTAATACATTCAAGTATTAAAATTGCAAGTGGAACGCACGACTTGCAATATATTCAAATGACTGGAAGGCTTCAACTAGATTTGTATAATTATTTTAGACGCGAAGTGAATCTTCCATCTTATAAATTAGATTATGTTGCATCACATTTTATAGGAGATATGATTAGTAATGTAGAATATAATGAAGAGGAGAAAAAGACGGAAATACATAGTAAAAATTTGGTTGGATTAAAGGATGGTCATTATATTTGTTTTGAAATTTTGGGTCATTCAAATGATATGTATCGTAATGGTAAAAAATTTATTGTTGAGGGATTAGATACTACTAACGGAAAATTCAAAATTTCAGCAAATATTTCAAATTTAAAAGGTAAAAAGTTTCGCTGGTGTATGGCAAAAGATGATGTTACACCACAAGATATTTTCCGTTTAACAAATGAGGGTCCAAATGAAAGAGCTATAATTGCAAAATATTGTTTTCAGGATTGTAATCTAGTTCATAATTTAATGGTAAAAAACGATATTCTTACAGGGATGTCAGAAATCGCAAATATTTGTTATGTTCCAATTAACTTTATTATTATGCGCGGACAGGGAATTAAACTTCTTAGTTTTATTGCAAAAAAATGTTCAGAAAAAAATACATTGATGCCTGTTTTAGATGTTGAGAAGGGTGATTCAAGTTATGAAGGAGCTATTTGTTTAAAACCGCATTGTGGGTTATACATTGACAATCCAGTGGCGGTGGTTGATTACGCATCACTATATCCAAGTTCTATGATTAGTGAGAATATTTCACACGATAGTAAAGTATGGACAAAAGAATATGATATGAATGGTAACATTGTGATAGATATTTCTGGTAATCCAAAAATATATGGGAAACAAGATAGAGATGGTAATTTTGTATATGATAATTTACCCAATTATGAATATGTTGATATTACATATGATAGATATATATGGCGTAGAAAAGGTGCTGGAAAAGCACAAGAAAAAGTAAAAGTTGGAACAAAAACGTGTAGATTTGCACAATTTCCAAACAATAAAAAAGCTATTATGCCGTCGGTATTGCAAGAATTGTTGGCTGGAAGAAAAGCAACCAGAAAATTTATTAAATATAAAACAGTAACAACATCATCGGGAGAAACATTTAGTGGTTTGTAAAAAGAAAAAGATACAAAATATATCTTAACAGGTGAAAAAGAAACAAAAGAATTTAAACAATCGGATGTGATAAAAGTTGAAGATACATATGATGATTTTATGAAGAATGTATTTGATAAGCGTCAACAAGGTTTAAAAGTAACGGCGAATTCGCTTTATGGTCAATGTGGTGCAAAAACGAGTAGTTTCTATGAAATGGATATTGCTGCGTCAACGACTGCGACAGGTAGAAAATTGTTAATATATGGAAAAAAAATAATTGAGGGAATTTATGGAAATAAAATATGCGATACGAAATATGGAAAGATTCGCTGCATATCCAAGGTGGTATATGGTGACAGTGTTACTGGAGATACACCTCTTTTATTAAAAGATGAAAATGAAAATATAGTATTCAAACAAATAGATAATTTAAATAATTTAAATTGGGAATCTTATGAGGGATTTAAAATAAATGAAACAAATAGAAGAGAAAAACAACAAAAAAAAGTTAATTATAAAATTTATACATCAGGTGGTTGGAGTAATATTGTTAGAGTTATTAGACATAAAACAATAAAAAAAATATATAGGATAACAACTCATACCGGGATGGTTGACGTAACTGAAGACCATAGTTTGTTAGATGAAAGTTTAAATAAAGTTAAACCAAAAGATGTTAAAATAGGGATGAAATTATGTCATAATTATCCAAGTTTTGAAAAAAAATCTTTAAAATTGGATGATATTATGAGTTATATTGAAAATATTGGTAACAAAACAATATTGGAAAAAAAAGCATTTATATTTGGATTCTTTTATGGCGATGGATCTTGTGGAAAATATGATTGTCCATCTGGTAAAAAATATTCGTGGGCTCTTAATAATAAAAATATAGAAAATTGTCTAATTTTACAATCATTATGTGAAGAAATATTTGAATGTAATTTTAAAATAAATGATACTATTAAAAGTAGTGGTGTATACAAAGTTGTTCCCAATTGTGGAAATATAAAAAAATTTGTTGATATTTTTAGAAATAAATTTTATAATAAAGATAAATATAAAATAATACCAAATAGATATTTAAATTGTGATTACGAAGAAAAACTAGCCTATTTTTCAGGATATTATTGGGCAGATGGATCAAAATGTCATAATGAAAATACAAAATGTATAAGAATGGATAATAAGGGAAAAATTGGTTCAGCAATGTTATATTATTTAACACAATCATTGGGATTTAATGTGTCTTTAAATACTAGAAAGGATAAGAAAGACATTATTAGATTGACGGCGACGGTAAATAAACAAAGAAAAAATCCTAATATTATTAAAAAAATAGACGTATTGGGTGTGTCAAGCGGGTTTGTTTATGATATTGAAACAGAATTTGGTAATTTTAACACAGGGTTTCCCCTAATAGTGAAGAATACTGATTCTTGTTTTATGACCTTTAATCCTCACAAATTGGATGGAACAAAGATCGTTGGGAAAGAGGCATTGGATATAACAATAGAATTGGCGATAGAATGCGGTGAATTGGCGAGTAAATTCTTAAAACCGCCACACGATTTGGAATATGAAAAAACGTTTGATCCATTCTTATTATTGTCAAAAAAGAGATATGTTGGTATGTTGTATGAAACGGATATTAATAAATGTAAAAGAAAGTCAATGGGGATTGTATTGAAGAGACGTGATAATGCACCGGTTGTGAAAGATATTTATGGTGGAATTATAGATATTATAATGAAAGAACAAAATATTGAAAAATCTGTATTATTTACAAAGCAATTTCTCCAAGATATTATTGATGAAAAAATAGGAATGGATAAGTTAATTATAACAAAATCATTACGAGGATTCTATAAAAATCCCGAAAGTATAGCACATAAAGTATTGGCTGATAGAATGGGGAAAAGAGATCCGGGTAATAAACCATCAAATGGTAGTCGCATACCCTATATTTATATTCAAACAAAAGGCAAAGTGAAATTACAAGGAGATAAGATAGAAAATCCTGAATATATAAAAAAAAATAAATTAAAACCCGATTATAAGATTTACATAACAAATCAAATTATGAAACCGGTGACACAAATATATGCTCTAGTATTGGAAGAATTAAAAATATTTAAAAAACGAAGAAAGGGATTTGAAAGAAAGGTGCGATCATTGCAAAGAAAATGGAAAGATAATGAAAAGAAATGCGATGAATATGTTATGAAAGAAAGAAATAAACATGTAAAGGAACTAATATTTGATGATGTTTTGCGTATATACAATAATAAAAGAAATGGTCAACCAACGATACAAAGTATGTTTGGATTTTAAATATATTTTTGAAATTAATTTAAAAATATATTTTTTTAAATTAATATAATATGTCAGAAAGTGAAAAAAAGATTGCTATTGGTATTGATCTGGGTACTACTTATTCATGTGTGGGTGTTTGGAAAAACAATAATGTTGAAATTATAGCTAACGATATGGGTAATAGAACAACACCATCTTATGTTGGATTTACAGATTCAGAGAGATTAATTGGCAATGCTGCAAAAAATCAAGTATCCATGAATACTGATAATACAGTGTTTGATGCGAAAAGATTAATTGGTCGTAAATTTTCAGATCCAAAGATACAACAAGATATGAAACATTGGCCATTTCGTGTAAAACCAGATAATAATGATAAACCCATTATTACAGTAAAATACAAAGGCGAGGATAAAGAAATGAAACCAGAGGAAATTTCGGGAATGATATTGACAAAGATGAAACAAGTTGCAGAAATTTTTTTGGGTAAACAGGTTGATTCTGCGGTAATTACTGTGCCTGCATATTTCAATGATGCACAGAGACAAGCAACTAAGGATGCTGGTACCATTGCTGGGTTAAATGTATTGCGCATTATCAATGAACCAACAGCAGCAGCAATTGCTTATGGGTTAGATACAAATACAAAAGATGAACAAAAAGTTCTTATTTTTGATTTGGGTGGTGGTACATTTGATGTATCTCTTTTAACAATTGATGATGGTATTTTTGAAGTAATGGCAACAGCTGGTGATACGCATCTTGGTGGAGAAGATTTTGATAATAGAATGGTTGAATATTTTACAGATGAAATTAAGAAAAAACAGCGAATTGATATTAGCGATAACAAGAGAGCGATGCGTAAATTGAGAACAGCCTGTGAAAGAGCGAAAAGAACTCTATCAACGGGAACACAAGCATTTATTGAAATTGATGGTTTGGCAGAAGGTCAAGATTTTAGTTCAACGATTACCAGAGCGCGTTTTAATGATATTAATATGGATTATTTTAGAAAATGTTTAGAACCCGTTGAGAAAGTCCTGAAAGATGCGAAGGTAAGTAAAAATTCCGTTGATAAAATTGTATTGGTTGGCGGCTCAACGAGAATTCCAAAAATCCAAGAAATGTTATCTGAATATTTTAATAATAAAGAATTATGTAAAGATATTAATCCGGATGAAGCAATTGCATACGGCGCAACAGTTCAAGCAGCTATTTTATCTGGAATTAAATCGTCAAAGATTGATGAACTTTTATTATTGGATGTATCGCCATTATCGTTGGGGATTGAAACAGCCGGTGGCGTTATGACAAATTTAATTGATAGAAATACGACTGTCCCTACAAAGAAAAGTCAAACATTTTCAACATATGCAGATAATCAACCTGGTGTATTGATTCAAGTATTTGAGGGAGAAAGAAAATTTACAAAGGATAATAATTTATTGGGAAAGTTTCAATTGGACGGTATTCCACCAATGCCCAGGGGTACCCCACAAATTGAAGTAACATATGATATTGATGCAAATGGTATTTTAACAGTATCCGCCGTTGAAAAAAGTACAGGGAAGGAACAAAAGATTACCATTAAAAATGATAAGGGAAGATTGAGTAAAGAAGAAGTTGAAAAAATGGTAGCTGATGCTGAAAAATTTAAAGAGGAAGATGAAAAAAATGCAGCCAAGATTGAAGCAAAAAGTAAATTAGAAAATTATTGTTTTTCTTTAAAAAACTCAGTAAATGATGAAAAGTTAAAAGATAAGATTTCATCGGAAGATAAGGAAACAATAACACATAATGTTGATGAAACAATAAAATGGTTAGATGATAATCAAACAAACGACGTTGGTGATTACGATTCAAAACAAAAAGAATTAGAAGGTATTTGTTCACCAATTATGATGAAAGTTTATCAACAAGCAGCACCACAGGGTGGAATGCCCGGTGGAATGCCGGGTGGAATGTCACCCGAAATGATGCAAGAAATGATGTCTAAAATGTCTTCGGAAACGGAACCATCTGTACCCCCGGTTGAGGAAACAACAAATAATATTGAAATAGAAGAAGTGGATTAAATATAGAAAATTTTTCTTGACTAACATTGAAAGTATCGGACGATTTTGGATGAGACATATTTGGACAAACAAAATAATATAAATGATCGCCAATAGATGGCCAATTATCTAAATATCCGAATTTATTAATTTCGCCCTCCAATTGTAAACAATATTTATCTTTTAATTCAATAATTTCTTTACCATTTGCTATTTTCAAAGGCATTTTTTATAATTTAAATATAAATATATATATTTAAATTATTTATAAATTAATCCATTTCATCATTTTCTTCTGTCTTTTCTTCTGTTTTGCTTTCTTCTGTTTTGCTTTCTTCTGTTTTGCTTTCTTCTGCATTTTCTTCTGTTGTATTTCTTGAAGATTGATTATAATTTGGACAACCCATGTTAAAACCATTAAAAGGATTTATATTTGTTGAATTTGGTAGGGCTGGTATATTAAATGAGAATTCAGTTGTCATAAAATCAGATAAATTTGTTGTATTATTTAAATTATTAGAAACTGAGCCAAATAAACTATTTGCAACTTGTGTAGATAAATTCATAATATTTTCACTGTTGTCCATAATTGTATTTGTTATATTTTGTTCTAGATCATTAACCATTGAGTTAAATATATTATTTGAATTATTTGGTGAAACTATTGGATCTCTCCAAGTTACAGGAGGTGGTATGTTATTGGATATGTCAGTTGCACCAATATTTTGTGTTGAATTAATTGTATTAGTTGAATTTGTTTGGGTTGATATATTTTGTCTTGGGTTATTGGTTGAATTTGCTAAATTATAACGGCAAATAGGACAACGAGTATCTCTTTCAAACCATCTTAATAAAGCATTATGATTAAATACATGTCCACATCTATAAATTCTTGAAACAATATCATCATCATTAAATTGTTCTTGAGTAATAACACAACGAGATGTTATTGGTAAATCAACAAGTGTTCTTATATTTATCCAAGTATCGTGAGTTGTTTCTCTTAAAAAATCAGCTGTAGATAAAGGATTATTGGGTATTCTATCATATAATGAATTATTTAATATATTTTGTGTGGTTGAATTACCAAAAAAA
>Ga0222716_10004813_pt1 | contig 10547 bp, 8 predicted proteins | sample C33_13DmetaG_FD_165044 | JGI IMG/M metagenome (GOLD analysis project Ga0222716, IMG submission 165044) | Estuarine water microbial communities from San Francisco Bay, California, United States - C33_13D | ecosystem: Environmental > Aquatic > Marine > Unclassified | place: USA: California... | reverse complement strand
CTCATTCACAGCAGCAAGTAGTACACACATATCTGCTTCTGATAACGGAAGTAACCAGCCTTTCCAAATAGAGACTATTGGTAAAGGAGCAATTTATAATAACGCTACCGGTTCTACAGCAATAGCAGGAGAACAAAATAGTGATTCATCTATCGTATCTGGATCAAGCGATAATTTGAGATGGGAGATCTCAAACGTGAGCGAAGCAAAAGGTACATTTACCGTTTCTGTTAGAAGAGGAGATGATAATTTAAAAAATAAGATTGTATTAGAAACATTTAATAATGTTGATTTAGACCCTAACTCACCTAACTATATTGAAAAAGTAATCGGTAACCAGTCACAAGCAATTGCTGGTACTAGCGATCATGTAGTAACTGAAGGAGAGTATGTAAATAGATCAAAATATATTAGAGTTAGCGCTGTTAATCTTCCAACTATTAATTATATTGGTAACAATGGAGCAAGAAGATTAGAAGCACATACAGGTTCATTACCAACTGCACAATCAGGAGCGTTCTATAATGCTTCAGGAGAGATTGTTCACGATAATATGAAATTCTTTGATAACATCAATGCTAATTCACAAGGATTAGGTACTGGTGATTATACTAATATTATTACTTTACTAAATAATGCAGACGATTATAAATTTAATGTAATATCTGCACCAGGTATAGTTGATAATCATCACGGTGCTACAGTAGACGGATTAATTGACTTAGCAGAAAGCAGAGGAGACTGTATCGCAGTAGTAGATTTATATACTCATGGAGCTACAGTATCTAACGTAACAGGTCAAGCAGACACTTTAAATAGTTCTTATGCAGCAGCATACTGGCCATGGTTACAAACTGATTCAGCTACAGGTAAAAATGTATGGGCACCAGCTTCAACATTTATTCCAGGAGTATATGCATTTACAGATGGAGCTAATGCACCTTGGTTTGCACCAGCAGGATTAGTAAGAGGAGGTTTAGCTGGAGTAATTCAAGCAGAAAGAAGATTATCTCGTACACAAAGAGATACATTATATGATGCTAAAGTTAACCCAATAGCTTCTTTCCCTGGAAGTGGAATAGCAGTATTTGGTCAAAAGACTTTACAAACTAAAGCTTCTGCTTTAGATAGAGTAAATGTAAGAAGATTATTAATAGACTTAAAAGAGTTTATTGGTAACCAAGCACAGAACTTAGTATTTGAACAAAATACAGTAAATACTAGAAATAAATTCTTAGCTGCAGTTAATCCATATTTAGACTCAGTAGTACAAAGACAAGGTCTTTTCGCATACAGAGTAACAATGGACGATAGTAATAATACAGCAGATGTAGTAGATAGAAACCAATTAGTAGGTCAGATATTTATTCAACCAGCTAAAACAGCAGAATTTATAGTACTAGACTTCACAGTTGAACCGACAGGAGCATCTTTTGGAGCATAATAAAATAAATAACTATTTATAATAAATTAATAACATAAAATGGCAGTATTAGACCCAAATGAAATAATGTTCAGAGCGTTTGAGCCAAAGGTGCAAAACAGGTTTGCCCTTTTTATAGACGGTATTCCATCGTTTATGGTAAAAAATGTAAAGGCTCCGAGCTTTACTGACGAAGTAATAAAGTTAGATCATATTAACTCGTATAGAAAAATTCGTGGGAAAAGGGAATGGCAAGATATGGATCTTGTATTATATGATCCAATCACACCTTCTGGAGCACAAGCAGTAATGGAGTGGGCTCGTTTATCTTACGAATCAGTAACCGGTAGAGCTGGTTATTCAGATTTCTATAAAAAAGACTTAACACTTAATGTTCTTGGACCTGTAGGAGACATTATAGGTGAATGGGTAATGAAAGGTGCCTTTATACAAACAGCAGACTTTGGACAGTATGATTGGTCTAGTTCTGAAGTAGTTGAGTTAAGTATGACTGTTTCAATGGACTACTGTATATTGAACTTCTAATAAACTACCACATATAAATCTTAGAACCCGGCATTTAGTCGGGTTTTTTGTTTGTCGCATAATTTATTTTTCGTATATTTATATAAAATACTAGTTATAACTAATAGAATTTATGGAATCAAAATTTAATTTACCCACAGAAACAGTACAATTACCTTCAAAAGGCTTATTATACCCAAAAGAATCCCCTTTGAGCAAAGGTGAGGTTGAAATGAAGTATATGACTGCAAGAGAAGAAGATATTCTTACTAATGCAAATTACATTACTAAAGGTAATGTTATAGATAAACTAGTTGAGTCTTTATTAGTAGATAAAACTATTAATATGGATAATATTTTAATAGGAGATAAAAATGCTCTAATGATAGCAGTTAGACTTTTATCATACGGTAAAGATTATAATATTAAGTATGGGAATGAATCTATCGTAGTTGATTTAACTAAATTAAAACACGTTAAAGTAGACTACAGTTTATTTCAAGAAGGTAAAAACGAATTTGAGTTTAAATTACCTAATACCGATAATATAGTCACTATAAAATGTCTTTCTACTAAAGACGAAACTTTAATTTCTAAAGAGATAGAAGGTAATCAAAAAATAAATAAAGAACGTAATACTTCTTCAACATCAAGATTAAAACACCTTATTACATCAGTAAACGGTTTAAAAGAAGCAAAAGACATTAGAGAATTTGTTGATAAGTTTCTATTAGCTAAAGATGCTAGGGCTATAAGAACATTCTATAAAAGTATTAACCCAGATATTGATCTTACATATACATTTACAAATTCTATGGGCGGTGAGGAGGACGTCATTGTCCCTATAGGACTTGACTTTTTTTGGCCTGACGCCTGAACATAGGCAAAATATTTTTACACAAATTCACGAAATTGTATTTAACGGTAATGGAGGTTATACCTGGTACGATGTATATAATATGCCTATTTGGCTAAGAAAATTTACTTTTCAGAAAATACAAAGTCATTTCGATGATTTAGCTGAACAAAATAAATCTAAGAGCCCTAAAAACAAAAAAACCTTCGGGCCAGATATAAAACCTTCCTTTACTGCAAAGGCGTCTAAAAAATAGACGTCTTTCCTATTTATAAGATATACTACAGTATGGCTATAGATCCTAAAAACAAAAAAACCATAGACGAAACAACGGCATACGTACAAGATACTCTCTTAAACGTAGGGGCTCAAATAGCTGGTACTATAAAAGACTCAATCGAAACAGCTTTTGATGGTGCACAAGCTGGAGCAATAAAGACTATAGCTAATGATATTAATAGAACTTTTAATAGTTTAGTTAAATCTTCCAGTCAATTTTCTGCAAATCAATATAAGATAGAAGAAGGACTCTTGTCCTCTAAAGATATTACCAGAGACTTACAGAATTTAGCCATTAAAAGAATACAGCTAGAAGGTAAATTAGATGCAGCAAAGAAGATTACCGGCAAAAACTTAACAGCAGCCCAGAAACGTGGTTTAAAGGCAGCAGAAGCAGCACTTAATATAGAAGAAGGTGCATTAAAAGCTGCAGAAGCAAAAATGAAAGAGGTAGAAGAGAGAATGGGTATAACCGGCGAAATCTTTAGTAGATTAGGTAAATCTAAATTTTTCGGAGGGTTAGTAAACGCATCAGGAGCTACAGAAAATATGCGTAAAGCTGCTGTTGGGGGTAAAAAAGGATTCGATTTAATGCTTGTTGGAGTAAAGTCTATGACCAAAGCTTTAAAAATAGGACCTTTAGCAATTCTTACAGGATTAGTTGAAATAGCTAAATTCTTTGTTGAGACAGTGTTTGCTGCAGATAAACAAGCTGTCAAAGTAGCAAAAGCATTTGGTGTCACAAAAGAGCAAGGTCGAGCTATAGTACAGAATCTACAAGATCAAAATAACTATTTAACTAAAGCGTTATACACTACTGAAGATCTAATTGCTGCTCAACAAGGATTAGTTGATTTTCAAGGAGCTTATACTTTTTCACAAGGAAAATCAATTGAAAATGTAGCTACTCTTACAAAAAAATTAGGTTTAGCAGGCGAAGAAGCAGCTTACTTAGATACATTATTTACCAATCAGGGCTTTACAACTGAAGAAGTTTTTAATAATACAAACGCAACAGCTGTAGCTACTGCTAAAAATAACGGGTATTTAATTTCTGCTCAATCAATTTTTCAAGAATTAGGGAAAACCTCAGCATCTATCTTAGCAAACTTTGGAAATTCCGGTAAAGAATTAACAGCTGCTGTACTGCAAACTAGAAGATTTGGAGTGTCTCTAACTCAAGCTGCTAATGTAGCAGATAGTTTATTAGACTTTGAACAATCTATAGGCGCTGAATTAGAAGCTGAACTTTTAACTGGAAAACAATTTACTTTTGAAAGAGCTAGAGCTTTAGCTGCTACAGGTGATATAGCTGGAGCTACAGCGGAGGTATTAAAACAGACTCAAAGTCTAACTGATGAACAGTTAAGAAGTCCGATGATTCAACAAAAATTAGCTAAGGCAACAGGATTAAATGCGGATGAATTAGTTAAGTCTATACAAATTACTAGAGCTCTTAATAGAGCAACAAAAGAAACTCAAGATTTATATAAAAATGCTGCTAGTCAAACCGAAAAAATTGCAATACAAGAAGGTATACTTAGAGGAGCATCATTTAAGGAAATAAAAGCGAATATAACTGCACAGGAACAATTTAATAATGCTCTTGAAAATGCTAAGCAACAATTTGCAAACTTAGTAAGTACCGGATTTTTAGATACGTTTACAAGTCTATTACCGAAAGCCTTAAAGACGTTAGCTTTTCTTACCGGACAGAGTGATGTATACGAAAGGAATCTACGTGTTCAAGGATTACTGCAGCAAGAAAATTCTGCAACTGGACAAAAGTATACTGGTGAAGAAGCACAAAAAATAATGACCGCTTACGAATCTGCTATGAGAAAACATACGGAGATGACTAAACTTATAACCAATAGTCGTAGTGGGTATGTATCGCAAAATGTCAGAGATAGCTACGCATTGAGTGATGAAGAAAAATCTGCAAAAGCACAAGTTAATAAAATTAATGTTAATGACTTTACAATAAAGACTAACCCTAAAGATACCTTAGTAATGGCTGGTGGTACTAAATTTGGTAATGAAACAAACTCTCTTCTAAAAAGATTAATATCAGCTGTAGAAAAAGGAGCAACTATAAACTTAGAAGGTAGAAAAGTTGGCGAAACATTAGTAATGTCAAGCTATAAAAGTTAACATATGTCAATATTAAAAAACTATACCGAAGGTAAAACTCAGCTTAATAAACTTAAGTACGGAACTTTTAATGTAGGTAATGAACCTATAATTCAAAAGACTATTCCGTCTACTATAGAAGAGCAAGGAGAAAAATCTACTCAAGGAAGTAAAAGAGGAGATGATTTAGCCAGAATAGCTTCACTTATGACTAGAGCTCAAGGATTAAGTTACTTATCTAATGAAGCTCAATTAGGAAGAGTACGAATAAAAGGTAAAGCTCAAGAAGAACAAGGTTCAAGTTTACTAGGTAATTTATTAGGTGGGAGTGTTAATGCTGCTAGAGTACTCGGTTCTACATTAGCACAAGTTCCTGTTAATGGCACAGGTATCCACTTTGTTAAAGGCTTTGAGAGAAACTCTCATTACTTAGGTAGAAATTATGCCGGTGAAGTAAAAGAAGGCGGTAAATTTGTTAACACTGGAAATGAGATAGAGTTAGAAGCTTTCAAAATAAAAACTCAAACTACAGATAGAGGTTCTTATAAAGGTCAAACCCCTCCTGAAATAATGGCTCAACCTTCTATTCCACAAAAAATAGAAAATAGAGTAGGTTTAGGAAATATCGGGAATATGACTGAAGATGGAGTATTAAAAAAATCTAAATTTTCAAAAGAAGTTACTCCATTTGATCTTGATAGAATAAACGCATTAGAACCATTTGAAGGTAACTTCGCAGAATTTAAAGATAATATAGATTCAAGAGATTTAGTTAAATTTAGATTCGAAGTTATAGATTCAGATAATACTGGGCAAAATACATTTTTAGTATTTAGAGCTTTAATAGATTCTATAGACGATAGCCATACAGCTGATTGGACTTCTACTAATTATATTGGTAGAGGTGAACCTTTTTATAATTATTTAAGTTCTCAAAGATCGGTAAATATTTCTTTCAAAGTCGCTGCTATGACAAGACATGAATTAAAACCTATCTACAATAAACTAAATAACTTAATATCTACAACATCTCCTACCTATAACAAAGATGGATTTATGAGAGGTACTTTTACAAAATTAACTGTAGGTAGCTTTTTTTATGAATTACCAGGATTTGTAGAATCTATAGATTTATCTTGGAATACAACATACCCATGGGAAATAGCAATGACTGAACCAGAAAATGGAGACTCAGATACTGATGTACAAGAATTACCTATGGTATTAGATGTAAGTCTAAGCTTTAGACCAGTTCATAATTTTATTCCAGAAACTGGTAATAAACCTTTTCTAACTCGACACGATAAACCACCTTTTGAACAATAATGAGACGATATAAAGATATAGATAAATATAAAACTAAAGAAGGTATAGTTTATAATACTAACGCTATATATCCTTTTATTCCAGAATCTGAAGACGATATATACATTATTGCTTCGGTTAGCGATAGATATGATAAACTTGCATCTCAATATTATAATGATTCTACCTTATGGTGGGTTATAGCTTCTTCTAACAATCATCAAAAAGCTTCTCTTAATCCTACACCAGGTGCTCAAATTAGAATACCTGCTTCTAAGGAATTAGCTTTACAGTTATATGATGATATAAATTCTTCAAGATAAATGTCATTAGGTTGGTCTACAGATTCTACTATATATAGCAATGTACCGATTGATGTTAAGACTCAGCTGGATGCCAGAAAAGCTATTGTAAGCAAAAGAGATTCAAAACGAACTGATAGTGACTTACTATTTCTTAATAGTAGAACTAGCTGGGTTAAATTATCCTCAGGAGTAGATCAAAAAGATGAAAAAGCACCTGTAACTTCTGAGCAATTAAAACAATCGATACTTAGAGGAGAACGTGCAGTTGGGACTACAAATAAATTAGCTAAAGAGAATATTCTTTTTGGTGGAACCTATAATGGAAAACTTAAACAGGGTTTCACCCAAGATAATAATAGTTCTTATGGACACAGTAACCAGTACGGATTTAAACCCATGGCTGGTATTACTAATGTAGCTATAAAAACTCAAGGATCTTTTGGTACTATAAAAAAAGCAACAGTAAATTTTCAAGTTAATAGTCTAGATGATTTAGAAAAATTCGAAAAACTTTATCTTCTACCAGGTTTCTCTATGTTATTAGAATGGGGTCATACATTGATTCTAGATAATGAGACTAAAGAAGTATCCTCAGGTGTTAAAACCTATACAAATTGGTTTGATAATTTAGAGAACAGTGACAAGAAAAAAGATTTACATAGATCAGTAAATATACTTAAGAAACTAAATAAAAAAAGAGGAGAAAATTCGTATAATTATGATGCAATTTTAGGAAGGGTTAGTAACTTTATTTGGAGCTATACAAATGAAGGAGTGTATGATTGTTCTATAGATATAACAGGATATGGAGAATTAACTGAATCTCTATCAGCATTATTTCAACCTGGAGTAAGTGAAGAAGAAAAAGGAGTTGGAGTTTCTAATAAGTTTTACGGGTACCTAGAACTTATAATGAATACAATACCTTTTCCGTGCGAAGATGATAATAATTTATTTGAACCTTTCGATTTAATAAATTATAATGCATATGAAAAAGCAAAAAAAGAAATATTAAGAGAGTTTAATAATGTCTTTATTGCCAACTTAAATGCAGCTAATTCAGACAAAGGCTCTGGCTTAGCTTCTTACAAATATATTACTTTAGGAAGTTTTTTAAACTTTATTAACAATCATTATCAGCTTAAAGATAACGATGTTCCATTCGTAAAGTTCTTTACTAATAATTTTGATACTAAAACTCCTCAAACTAATTATAAAAATAAAACACCTTTCGTTAGCTTTAATGATCATATTTCTTTTCAACCTGATGTATGTATACTCCCTAAACCTAAGGATTTAAAAGCTAGAATAAAAGTTAATATAGCTTCATCTGAACCACTACATAACTGTATAAAAGGAGAAACTAATGATATTTTAAATATTTTAGTAAATGTAAACCTTATTAAAAATATATACTCAGAAGCTATAGCTAATACCTCAAAAGAAGCTATAAATATATACGATATCGTAAGAAGTATATTAAATGCAATAAGTTCAAGTACTGGAAATATTAATCAATTAGATTTACATTATTCTGATCAAGTTTACTATATAGTAGATCGTAACATAACACCTGTCAATAACGTAGTAAATACTACTTTTGATTTAGTAGGATTTAAAAGCTTAGCTACCAATATAAGTTTATCAAGTCAGATTCCTTCCGATTTAAGTAATCTTATAGCTATAGCCGCTTCAGCAGGTGGATCAAGTATAACTGAAAATGTATTTAATTTTGATAATTTTTATGATGACGTAGTAGATAGAATTATTCCTACACGTACTCAAGATGATTTTTCAAAAAGTAAACAAGAAAAAGCTGCTCAAGAAAGAAAAAAATTAATAGATAATCTTGATACAGTAGTATCTTATTTTAGCAGGTTAAATACTAAAAAAATTATTCCTACTACGTCTATGAGTAACATTAAACCAGCTCATCAAGCTGTAATGAATTTATTATTAAAAAATGAAATCATAACAAAAAAAACTAATCCTCCTGGATTAATACCCATACAACTTAGTTTTGATATTTTAGGAATATCCGGTTTGCGAATTACAGATACATTTAATATTGGACCCGGTTTATTGCCGTCTAGATATAAAAACAACGTAAGCTTTACGATAACTGGTATAGATAACAAAATTGAAAGTAATCAATGGATCACATCTATTTCAGCTCTTATGATGATTACCTCTGTATATGAGAAAACTGAAAAAATTGTAGATGATACTTCTGAAATAATATCTTCATTACAACTAATACAAGATGTAGACCAAGAAGATGAAAGTTTATTTCCTAATGCTACTAATTTAAGAAAGAAAATAGAAGGTGAAGTCGATTTTGTAGAAAAAGGATACGAAATAACTTCTAGTGGTAATGATATTACAGCATCAACTGCTAGGGGGGGTATACAGCTCATAAATCAAATTAAGTTTATACAGTCTAGAGAAGGAGTAAAAGATTTAAAATGGAGATTTACTGGCGGTCATGATGAGTTTCATATATTTAATCCTGATCCTCCGAAATCTTCTTTTCATAGAATTGGTAAAGCTTTAGATTTAGCTATACAACAAGATGCAACGATACAACAAATAGAGGTTGCATCTAAAATAGTCGATCAAGCAAGACTTATGGTAAATAATATCACAGGTTACTTAAACGAATACAAAAAACCTTCAGGACATGCTACAGGCGGTCACTGGCACTTTACTTTTAGTTAATATGTACTTACCAAAATCTAAATATAACGTTAAATTTACCAAAGGAGGTGAAATATTTTATGATAACGGTAATGAATATATAGGTTCTTATATAGAAACATTTACCGGAGAAGTCTATACTGGAAAAGCTTTTAATAGTAATACAAAAAAACTTACTGACTTTAGACTAGCTGATGCAACTAATAATAATCCTTTAGTATTAAAAAATGATCTTATTAGACCTACTGAAGCAGATTATATAAACGAAAAATTTACTAGGTACTTTATTCAAGATAGAAGAACTAAAGCAGTAGTAGAAGTAAATAAGCAGAATTATAAAAGATTTAACCCATTAAGTTATACTTTATCAGTAGAGGTATCATGGGTTTTAAAAGGACCAGTTGGAAATGTGAATAAAGGACCTTATATTTATTTCGGAGCAGCATCTCAAAATAAAGTAGAGATAGAAAAAGCTGAAAAGACTATCAAAGGGTTATCTCAGATAGTTAAAAATTATGGAGAGTTTGTAGTCTAAGATTTTTATCTTATATTACATAAAAGGTTATATATGTTTTATATTATTGAGACAGACACTCAATTAGAAAGGTTACAGTCATTAGGTAGATTAGGAGGCTATGTTGATATAGTTCCAACTAACTATTATTATCATCCTAAACTTACATCTACAGTAGCAGTTTACCTTAGACCTATCAATAGTAAACATGGATTTATTATTCCTATAGATCATGAGGAAGGACTTAATGTAGATAAAGAGCGTGTCTACGAACTACTTAAAGCGTACACATCACTTTATACATTAGACAAGAAATACCTTTTATATCACTTTAATCTTCAAGGAGCTACGGACTTATCTTTACTTTATTCAATGGTAAAATTCGATAAGTTAGATTATTCTAGAGATTTTTCATTTATAAATACTTTTTACAACAAGTATAAGAATATTAATATTACAAATAAATTAATTCCAATATCAAAGTTATATGAAGCGTGCGAAAAGATTTAC
>Ga0222716_10004809_pt1 | contig 10554 bp, 13 predicted proteins | sample C33_13DmetaG_FD_165044 | JGI IMG/M metagenome (GOLD analysis project Ga0222716, IMG submission 165044) | Estuarine water microbial communities from San Francisco Bay, California, United States - C33_13D | ecosystem: Environmental > Aquatic > Marine > Unclassified | place: USA: California... | reverse complement strand
CAAGGTCTGCGAGCTGCCGCCAGGAAAGTACCACCATGTCGAGGGCCAAAAGGCCGGAACGAGGTGGGATGCAAGGGACGCGTCGACCGGGAAGGTGCTGCTCGAGTGGACCATCGCGGAGTGGACCCCGGTCGGTCCAACCGCCGCCCCGAGACCCGCGCCCGCCGTGCAACGAACGATCGTGGGGAGCTGGAGGTCCCTGCTCCGGCTGCTTACGCCTTCCGAGTGGGACACGGACATGGACCACTGGGACGAGCCCGTCGACGATAACACCGGCCCGGATTTTGACTGCTTCCCGACCACGACGCCCTACCATGAGCGAGTGATGTACTACACGTGCCTGCGGCACACGCTGTTCTTCTGCTTCTTCATACGTAGTAGCGACCCTTTGACACAGAGACTGCGCTTCATGTCGTTGTTCGCGGTGGTGTTTTTTTGCTGGGGAAGCACCATCTTGCTCCATGGGCAAACGGGCCTTAACCTGATTCTGCAGGCAATCGTCGCCGGACTCGTCTCCGCGATCATCAATACTTCTTTCCGTGTGCGCTGGAAGTATTGTCGGTTCCCCGCACGCGCGTTTGGGTACTGTGGTTTCTTTGTTCTTTTCATCTTTGCCTTGGCCATGACGATCAATCTGGCGACGAGTGGTAAAACGGATGATCGGGATAGGGACGGCGACGGAGATTTGGAAACGTATACCTTCATGGACGTCTTCGAACCCTTCTGCTACGCTTTGCTCGTGAAGTGGTTTGCCCTGGAGTTCATCGAGATATTCGGCCGAGTCGGAATGTACGGATCGTGCGGCGGCTTCGGGCGATGCTTCGGAGTCGGGCCAAGGATGTTCCGCGTCGGCAACTGCGTCGCATCCGCCGCCATGTGACGTTCTCTTCTACGTTCCTGATGTTTATAGAAAGACTCGCAAGTCGTAGGCTATATAATGGATGCGGCCTTGGGGGCACGCCACCCTCCCCGCAGCGTCCCGGCACGAACCTCTTGGCTCGAGTCGCCACGTTCGGCCGCTGAATTTTTGGCTCCTCCTCACCGCTCCGGACGGCACCTTCGTAGATCGAGAAGGGCCAACGCGCCATGGCGATCATCGAATTCAACAGCATATGGTTCGTCGACAGCAAGTTCGGCGTTTCGCTCCGTCTCCAGCAGGTGATGGTCGAGCCGTCGGCCAAGCTCCCCGCGTTTGCGTTTAACACCTAATTGTACATTTTCGGTAACCTTGTTGATGTGGTAACGTGCATTTGATAATTATGTAACTAGATTTTATACGTAGTTTTGTAATTCAATTTCACGTTCTTAATTTCCTATTTTGCCCTTTTTCCGTCGTTAAAAAGTTCAAGTTTGCTTACACGAAAGGTCAATATAGATGATGACGGAAGCATCACACCTTTCTTCTCTTAATGAAACAGTCGCTTCGTATTCTCCCCTACTCTTCCAGAACCTCGTCTACATTTCTGGAAAATTAGCGCGCCGGCGTCGGACCTCGCATAAACTTCACTTTTTTGGTCGATTTTTTGCTGACGTGGGCTGGGTGGGTCGGCTTCGGGTCAGCACCCTCATATTTTGACCATCGATTTAGACATTTTTCAAGTAGACTCCCCCAACCTCAAAAACTTCACTTTTGAGGTCGGTCGGACAAACCCTAAGGGCGTGTTGGGTTCGACCCTCTTCACGGGACTTTCTGACGAAAATGACGGAAGTCGGGCTCCGTGGGGGCCTTCAGAAAATAAATAAAATCTCAAAAAATTTGGCAAAACTACGACCCCCTTATCCCCGGCGAACCCGTGTGGGTAGAAAAGTTCGAACACTTCGGGTTCGCTTCTGTGCTGGTGAATTCTCGTGAAGATATGATTCACAGGAAGCCGGTACACGGCATCAAGGAAGATGGTAAGCTTCTCTTCAGACACTTCAAGGATTGGACGCCTATGATATTGTTCAGCGAAGAGCTCAAGCTCGGCATCAAAAGCGGGATGTACGAGTACGATGTTCGAGGCGGGTACACATTTCAGTCGGCACCCTGGATGGCGAAATGCTTCGAAGATGCCTTCAAGCGTAAGGCTGGCGCTAAGCGAAATGGCAACCCCGCGTTGGCTCAGGTCTGGAAGATCATTGCCAACTCCGGATACGGGTTTTGGGGTCTCAGGACTGCTGATCGCGACTCGATACTCATTCAAGAGGCGGACAAGTCTGCGATTTACCCATACCTCGAAAGCGGTAAATTCCTCAACTACAATGAGATCGGTGAGAGTGGAGAAGGACTTGCCCGTGACTGACTTCAACGTGGGAGTCGCTTCAGCCATCTCCTCCTATTCTCGGTGCCGTCTTTGGTCACTCATTAACGACATCGAGTCTAAGGGCAAACAGATCTTCATGTGTGATACAGACTCAGTCATAACTGACTGCGACCTCTCCTAATACCCTGATCTCATGTCTGCGTATATGTGGGATTGGTGTGGTGATGACCTTGGCTCTCTCAAAAACGAAGCTGACGACTTTCTCAAAGACAATGGACTGACTGTACGATCTCAGGAAATGGAACATTTCGACGAACTCATCCTCGGCGGGTGTAAGTTCTACGCCCTCCGCAAGGATGGGCGTGCGAAGGAGATAACGAAGTGTAAGGGGTACAAGAAGGGGGATCTTACCGTTGAAGATTTCGAGTTCATGGCTGGAGGTGGTGTGAAGAGTCAGAGGCAGGTCCAGTTCCTCTGTCCGAAGATGAACCACGTCTCTATGGATGAAAAGTTCGCGTTGCGAACACCTCACATCGTTAAAAAGTTCAAGTTTGCTTACACGAAAGGTCATATAGCTGATGACGGAAGCATCACACCTTTCTTCTATTAATAAAAGTGTCGCTTCATATTCTCACCTAGTGTTCCAGAACCTCGTCTATCTGGAAGAGTAGCGCGCCGGCGTCGGGCCTCGCAAAACTTCACCTGTTTCTTTCGATTTTGACTCCCTCAGGGGCAAAACTTCACCTCTCAGATTGTACCCTAAGGGCTTCGGGGGATTACACCTCTGACGAGACTTTGTGACCAAAAGCACGGAAGTCGGGCTCCGTGGGGACCTTAAGAAAATAAATAGAAATAAAAAAATTGGTGCAAAACTACGACCCCCTTATCCCCGTGAGTTTGGCAAACCTTTCGTCGTGATCATGCCGTGTTCGACGCTGACCACGCGTTACTTCCGGGACCTGTTCCAAGACATCCAGGTGATCGTGCCTCGGCGGCGCATCCAGTTCAGGAAGCTGGTGGACGGCGTGGAGGTACCGAGTGGGCGGTGCAGCGTCGACTGCCTTTATTTTTGTTGTCGAATCGGGTTGCCGAGGGACATCGTGTTTTTGACGTGATGGCCGTTTCTACCCTCCCGTCGAAAATGAAACCAAAATGACCAGGCATCGGACAATCGGGGCTCGGGTTCCCGCCGCTGTCTTTGCGGGAGACGAACGATGTCGTCAGGAGCCGGTTGGCGGCGATCATCGCCACGATGGCCGAGGCCATTGCGGAGGGATGCGCAACGAATTGTTTGTTTAAGCGAAGCTGCTGAAAAAATGTATCGGGTACGAAAAAGTGGAGCGCGTCACCGTGCTCGACCCGAAGAAACCGGAGGCGCCTACGTACGACGACTTCTACGCCATGGTGCGACCGGCCGCGAGTCGTAACAAGTGACACCGTGCCAGCCTCTACCTAGGTAATATCATCTACGGTACTATAGACTACACGCGTCGTTTTACACGCGAAGCGCGCCGTTCTCCATATAAGAGACGGATTTCTGGGGTCTCGAGGAAGGAATCTAATCGAAATATATTGTCTAATTTCTAACGTCCGGGCCATCCATCTTCCAAATTGCGGGCGGACGACGTGCCCGCGTTGTTGGCGAGAAAGACGCCGAGCGCGGTGCCCGCGATGGCGCCGGCGCACGGGCCGTACCTCGGGCGAGTGCACTACGACGGGACGAGGGAGTGGTCGCCGCGAACAGAGGGTGGGGACGAGTGAGAGGGCCGCGGCGACGATCGATTTAGGTGCTCGTCGGAAGAGTGTGTGTCCATCGACGGCGGCGAGTAGGCCGGCTGTGGTGTGACGTGATGATATTATGGCATAACACGCAATAAAGCACGACACAGAGGGCGTGCGGGGGGACGGGGCTCGGGCTTCAACCCGCGAGAGTCGCGGAGTCTCCGAGATTATTATTTCCCCCGCGGGCCGTCGATACGATGGCGAGTTTCGTATGGATGTAATACATACCTTGGGTGAGTTTCGCCGGCGTCGCTTACGCCATGGTCTCCGCCTTGGGCGCTTCGGTGGGCTTGGTGGGCTTCTCGGGAGCCGAGGGCGCGCCGCAGTCGCAGTTGGGGAAGGACACGGAGAGCTTCTTGGCGAAGTTTGGGTCGTGGATGCGCCTGGGCACGAACTTGCCTTCGGGGTTGAGGTCGGCGATCTCGCCGCAGAGGAAGCAGCAGGACCAGAGGAAGGTGATGTCCGACTTGCATCCGGCGAACCCGCAGTCCCAGTCGCACTGATGTTGGTAGCCCACGGATCGGACGTTCCCTTTGCAGCACGGAGGCAACATCGGGCAGCAGGTGCAGCACTTGGGGCACGTCGGGCACTTGGGGCACGTCGGGCACTTGGGGCACTTGGGGCAGCAGTCGCTCCAGCAGTACCACCAGGCCCAGCACCTCGGGCAGGTGCCCTTCGGGCGGTGCATCTTGCCCTTGGTGACCGCGGGCGGAGTGTAACCGTAATCGCAACAGTTCGGTCTGCACCAGCATCGACAGAGCTTGCAACTGCCGCCCTCGTTGCTGCAGCACTTGCATTGCGGTCCCTTACAGACGTAGCCGTAGTGGCAGCACTCGCAGCACGGGTTGCACTTGCAGGGACCGCAGCACTTGCAGCACTTGAAACATTTGCAGCACGCTTCGCCGCAGGTCAGCGCGCAGCAGATTTGGCTGCGACGAGCGAAGGGGAACGGGTCGGGTCAGGTGAAGATATTTCCTCAGTTTGTTTTGATTTTTTTGACTGGAGTGCGCCGCGGTGGGAGCAGAGTTGGAATGTGACGCACCACGGGCGGCAGCAGGAGGTGCCGCACGTGGCCGCGGATCCGAGGCACTTGACGGGGCACAGCAGACACCCGGCGAGGCAGTCCTTCGGGTTCTTCTTGTACCAGACGTCGATGTTGGGGATGCAGCCGAGGCACGACGCGGCGTAGCCGCATTTGCCTCCGTAGTCGTAGGGGACGGTCTCGCCCAGCTTTCCAACCCAAATGTCTTTGGTCCCGTTCTCCATTTCGGTCAGGCAGAGCATGGGCGCGCAGCCGACGATGCCGCAAGGGACATTCTTCGGGCTACATAACGGATCCTTGTCCTGATTGACGCATGTCGGGCACGGTAACCCCACCATGGTGGCGTTGGTGGGCGTAGAAGAGTGCAGAACAGCGCCATCGATTCTTCCAACTGTTTTCAGTCAACGAACCCCCTTTCCAGAAGCCCGCCCGAGCGGCTTGAACCCTGATTCTTGGTTTAAAGTTCACGGGGTCGATGCTTCCAACAGATTATCGACAATTTTGCCGCTCGAGAGATAGAATTCTCAAAACATATGGGCTTTCAGTCAGAGAAAATCGACATAATCCACAGAGTATCCGGGCTTGGAAAACGGTGAGTCATACTCATCGAACTGACGAATGAGAATGGAGCATTCTGGAAACAGATATTTCCAGCCGTGCATCATTTTCGTAACAAAGACATCGTCATCTGTGAAGAAATTAGGGTATTTAGAGTCCGACCGATGGGTACAAATCTTACGACCGATCGCCTTCAGAGGATGGTTTTGATGCCGCCAACCATCTCGAACCACCCCCCTCAGACATCTTCGAACTGTTTGCCTATAAGTACTATAACCAAAATGCCGCAAAACTCCTGACTGTTTGGTCAGTAATAGGGAGACCCTTTAGGGTCATTGCCTATAGTTCACCACCAGTTTACGGCAGTTTACGGCATTTTGGTTATAGTACAAGTAGTGCATCCCGCAGCCAGACTGCAGAGCGAATCTGGCGGGGAAGGACCGAGCTCGAAGAAAGATAATCTCACTCACTCTCCACGGCGCCCGTTTACACCAGCGCGCGAAGATGAGCGGTCCCGTGAAGAAGATCGCGGTGCGTCCCACGTCCCGCGCGGACGTCCACTCGACACGACGGTCCACCGTACCCCGCGCGCGTACCCGCACCCCCGGCGTCCTTCCCTCGAATCGACCGACTGACCGATCCCCCTTCTCCCACACCAACGTTCCCGTCGATGACAGGGCGAGGCGGCCAAGGCGAACGGTCTGCTCGGCAACCTCGCCAAGGTTCTCCCTTGGAAGATCACCGGCCCCGCGTCCGGCGCGGAGTGGAAGGAGGTGCCCATCGGAGCCACCGAGTACCGCGTCACCGCCCCAGCGTGAGTCCCAAGCCACGATGCCCTCATCCCCAAATCCGTACGCGTTCCAGTCAGAAAAACCCTAGATTGATTTCCGCAGAAACGCTCACCGTCCCATCTACTCACTTCGAACCAACAGGAACCAGCCCAGCACGGTACGAATCCCGCACGCCGAGCCCGAACGCATCTACGACGTCAGGTACCACACACGGGACACCAGGCGCAAGTACGAGCCCGTCCTGCACGGCGACGTGTACGCCACCACAGAGTACACGCCCGAGAACATCATGCAAAACATGGAGTCGTTGGTGAGTCTGAAGGATGGCGCGTTCACGCCGGGGGTACGGCACGGGATCCAGGACTTGAAGGGGTACGAGGAGGTGAGCATCCTGGAGCAGACCAACGGGGGATACACCTAATCGAGGATTCAGTGCCCCATTCGTGTACCTGTAGTCGAACAAATCTGTAACAATTCAAGTTTTTTCCAACTGAGCTAGAGTCTTAATCTTAAGCGCTAAAGTATGATAAAAAATAGAAAGAATCAACCGACAGTTCAACGCGGCAGCAGCGGGCTCACCTCCGAATCCACACGCCGCGAATCCACCGCGCACCGCCACCGCACGACGAACAACCCGAGCGCGATGAGCGCAGACGCCGCCACGAACCCAATCACCGCAAATGCCAATCTCGCGTCCAACCTCCTGACGCCGACCCACAGCGCAGCCCTGAACGGATGCCTCAGCGGCGACGGCATCTTCACACCCGCGGCCTCACTCCCACCGCCCGTGGACTCACCCAAGGCGCCCGCGGAGTCACCCTCTTCGAGGACCGATTCATCGAAGAGCGGCCCGCGCAACTCGAACTCGACTATCTGCGTCGGCGAAGTTTCCGACAGATTGTTATCGCTCACCATCAGAACCCCCACCGCGTTCGCGTCCCCAACACTGAACGCGTGGACACCTTCCATGTTCCCGAGCGGGTCGGTCCAGTCCATCAACGGCGAGACGGCCGTCTTGGTGTCCGGTACACGAAGCCAATCGGCTTTAACGGTGCGGAGCGAAGAGACCTGAAAAACACAAAGTTCATATGGGCAAACAGTTAGAGAACAAATCATAACGTACGTGGTCGCCAGTTGTGAAATCGTAACAGTGGAACAACACGATGACGATGGACCCGTCCGGTGTGACGGTGGCGTCCGAGGCGCCGCACTGGAACCGCCCCGGCGCCAGGTCATCTCCCAGCCCGGTCAGCGAGACGGTACCGAGAACGCCGGCGCCCCCCGCGGGAGCGGCGTCTAACAGAAATCCGACAATCTCGCCAGATTCGTCCCTGGCCTCGCAGAACGCCACGATGACCGCGCCCGGGTACGCACCCTCGCGCAACGATCCCGCGAACGTGTACCTCGACGGGAGGTACACCAGCGCCTCGGGGCCCAGGTTCACGTCGCACGCGTTCCCCAAAGCTTCACTCGCGCCAGGGACGTCGACGTGCCCACCTGTGAATAAACACGATGTCAGTATAGTTGCCCATACGACAACAATTAAAAATAAACTTACCGGCTATTCCGTGCCTGAACCGCACCAGGTTGTTGGGCGTTAATACCCGCGAGTCCTCGACGCCCACGACGAAATCGTCGATCGACGCGTCACCGAGCTCGTTATCCGCGTGGGGAATCTCGAGGATGGACTCGGTGTCGATGCGCGTCCCGTGGGTTCGTTCGATCGCTGCGCCGTCTGCGGATTGGAATGAAAAGTTGGTCGCGTCTTGCATCTTCACCACGCCGTCGAGGGCGCCGGAGCGTTCATCGTTGCCGAGTTCCACGCGCAGTAGCCTGGCGTAGTTATCGGTGAGGATCCACGCGTCGGAGCCGTCCGCGTTTCCCGTCACGGACGACCACCCGCCGTAGCTCAGCGGGTCCACGGGCCCACCGGGTGTTTCATCGGACGAAGTTTTATCGGACGATGTGAACGTCACCTCGAGTCCTCCGAGGAATCGCGCGTGCCCGCCGGGCACCGCGGTCGGGACGTCCCCCTTCGGCATGCCTTCGATCGGTTTCGTATCGAACGGGATGTCCACGAGCCCCGCGGACCCCACGCCCACCGGAGTGCGGGAGGCATCTTGGCGACCGAAACGGTGATGAAGGTGCGAACCGGTGCGTGGGTGGATGTTGTGGTCACCGGTGCCGGCCTTCGCGTCGCGCGCGGTCGCGCACGTGAGCGCCGCGAGGACCAGCGCGAGCATCAGCGCGCGTCCCCATCGCGTCCACATCACGATCCGACACCCCGGACGCCACGACCACGCCCACGTCCCTCGCTCGAGCGCACCCAACTGTGATGGGGGTTACACGCGGTTTACTCTGTTGAACGCGACGAGACTTGGATAAATATTTTTTGTTTTACAACATGCGATGCGATGCGTGCGTCCTCCGCTCCTATCCGCTATCCCGCCGTGCTCACTTCTTCGCGTTCACCGTCCCCGGGGGCGAGAGCGGGGCATCCCCGCTTGGCCGCTTGGCCGCCGGCGAGGCCGCCGCCTTCTTGTCCCGTCTCGCGCCCTTCGTCGGCGATCCCGGCGCGTCGGTTGATGACGCCATTATTCGAGCCCGAATGCCTGGGCCCTTCTTCTTCCCAGGCGTCTCCTGACTGTTCCCTTCGAGCACCATCTCCAGGAACTCGTCGTACTGCAGCATGCCGTCGTTGTTCCTGTCCACCAGTTTGAAGAACGTGTTGACTTCCTCTTCCGGCATCGGGTCTCCCAGTTGCGTGAGCACTTGGCGGAATTCCACCAGCGAGATTTCCCCGTTGCCGTCCTTGTCGAAGAACTGAAACGCGCTCTTGAACAGCTTGTCCGCCTCTTCCACGGACTCAAGCTCCTCCACGTACAGCCTGGCGAACTCGGCGAAGGACAGCGCGCCGCTGTTGTCGGCGTCGTATTCCTCCAGCAGCTCTTGGACGTGCTGCTCGGTGGGATTGAGGCCGACCGCGCGGAGCACGTCGACGAGCTCGGCGGCGCTGATCTGCCCGCTGTCGTCGGCGTCGAAGATGGCGAACTTGGCCTTGATCTCCTTGAGCCGCTGCTTGCCGATCTTCTGCTTGACCAGGCGCTCGAGCTGTGCGGAAGGGCGGAAGGGGTCGGGGCGTCGGTCAGCGCTCGTGAATCAAGTCGAATGCCGGGCGGTTCAACAACGGAGAGGGCCCGGGGGGTTCGCGGCAAAGACACGGGCTCTCACCTCGTAGATCTGGCTCTTTTCCTTGGCATTCTTCCGGGCCTCACCCCGGAGGAAACGCCCGAGGCCGAAGCTCAGCATGCCGGTCTACACACGCGCGCCTCGTGGAGTGGCGAGAGGCCTGTCATAGAATTGCCAAAGGACTCGTCGCAAATTTCCTTTTATTTTCACACAACAGGTCATTCAGTGACAAAAACAATTTCGTTAACCGCTAACGTGTTCACAGACGTATGGGTTGCAGTCACGATCGTGGCGCGACGATGCCCGAGTTTTTGCCGAGTTTCTGCCCGTATCAAAACCCGGACACCCATCGCTCGTCGTGCCTCTTTGGAACACGCGACAGTCGCAGCTTCCGTGTAAAACTCTAGAAAGATGTCCAAGCGCGGTACGTCTCCACCCCTCAGCGTCTCTACCACGCGCCTCGACGACGTCGCGCGGGCGTCGATCGACGAACGACGGCAGAGGAACACCCGCCCGCCCACGCACGGGACGAGCGAGCACTCATCGTTTGATGAGAGCTCGCCCCGTGGACGTCGAGCGGGGCGGTGCGCCGCGAGGGCCATCGCGCGACGCGCGGATTCGCCGGGAACGCGTTCAGTCACCGACTCGACGCATCGTCCCGACGCGTTCGCGCCGTACGAGCCCTCGGGCGCACCGCACCGCGCGACGCTCGGCGCGGGTTTTCCACTTCACCGTCGGGGTTTTTGGGCGAGGGTCCGGCTCGATGAGTGCGGGTGACGGGCGGCGTGTGCGACGCCGCTCGACATCCCGATGCGCTCTCCGACTCGACAGATGTGCACGGAAGACCCGGGACACGCGTCGTACGCGTCGCGATGCCCCGATCCGTCCATCACGCGCGTCAAACCGCGACTCGCCGCCGATCCCGCTGTTTTAGGGTTTCGCCCGTGTG
>Ga0222716_10004807_pt1 | contig 10555 bp, 3 predicted proteins | sample C33_13DmetaG_FD_165044 | JGI IMG/M metagenome (GOLD analysis project Ga0222716, IMG submission 165044) | Estuarine water microbial communities from San Francisco Bay, California, United States - C33_13D | ecosystem: Environmental > Aquatic > Marine > Unclassified | place: USA: California... | reverse complement strand
TAAGCTAATGAATATACTTCAGCAAGAAGACATCATCAAAGGACTCCCAGATCAAGCGTTGCAAGAAGAAGCTAAAAAGCCTAGCGGTCAGGTTCCTCAGTTTTTAGTTGTTTCTGAGATTCAACGCAGAACTGACATGCGTAAAAAATATCAAGACCCTAACCAACAACAGCCTCAAGGCACTGTGGCAGATCAAATAACTCAAGAAGGGATTGCCTCTGTTCAGCCTCAACAACCCATGCAGGGTCAGCAACAACAAGGTCAGCCCATGCCTATGCGTGGTGGTGGCATGACTCCGTTTATGCGTAAGTATGCAAGTGGAGGTGTTGTTCGTATGCAAAATGGCGGCATGACTCCACATGATATGGCGCAAATGGATGCTCAGATGATGTCTCAGAAGTATCCTTTTCTTTCGGGATCAAGAGATGAAATCCTGCAAGGGTTGAGTGGAATTGATCCTAACGATGCAGGCTATATTTCCTCTATGTTTGGTGGCGCACCTGAGATAGAAAGTGTTCTACCAAGCCTTTTGACTCTTGATGGAGTGAACACTCTGACTCCTGACGGGCGAAGGCCTAACCCTAATGAGCCATCGGTGGACACGCTTGAGCAGTTTTCAAATGCTTTTAAAGAAGATGCGGCAAGGGCTGAAAACCTTCTTGCTACATTAGATGACTCAACCGCAATACAAAAAGAAGCGATAAGCAATCCTGTTAATGTTGACTTGCCAAAAAAAGTAAATGCAGATGAAGATTATTTTTCTGGTTTAGGGTTTGATCAAGAAAAGGACACATCTATTGAGGGAATTCTAGCAGAAAGCCAGAACGCGCTAAGAGGTATGTCACCTCAAGATAGAGCGGAAAATATGTTTTCAAATATTCCGTCAGGTTATAGCTCACGGTATGAGGGTGAGGACAATCATCAAGCAAAAATGAGAGCAAGAACAAGAGCAAAAGAAAGTAAGTCAAAAGTAAACAACTTGTTGGCTATGTTAGGTGATGTCTATGAGGGAGCTCCGACCCCAGTGATTGGCTCTGGCGGTGGATCAAATATTCCGAAATCCTTTAGGGCTAGTCAAGAACAGTTAGATGAGGGAAACAAGCCTGTTTTTGATGCTTTTATCTCAACTGATGACTTAAGAGTCCCGCAATATCAGATGGAAAATGGGCAGTTAATAAAAATTAACGGCTCTCTTCAAGGGGGAGATATTGCAGAAGAGCAAAATGCCTATTTAGAAAATCTTGGGAAAAGAAATTTAGAAAATCTTGAGAAAAGAAATTTAGATGCCGCAAAAATAATAGAGGAAAAAAGAAAAAAAGATGCCTCTGATAACACTGTGATTTCCGATGGAGCAACCTCTGAAGGAAGCGGTGATAAATTAGTTAAGGGCGCAAATAATTCAGCAGGCATTATGAACAGAATATTAGACCTTAACTTAGATGGGGCGCAAAAAGAAGCTTATGCTATGGCTATGATACAGCTAGGAGCAGGCATTGCTAAGGGAGACCTAGCAGAAGGCTTATCTAATGCAGGCATTGCCGCTAGTGGGGTTCTAGAGAAGTCTAGGGACAGAGCAGGAAAGCAACTGGATAGAGAGATACAAAGCAAATACTATGATGACAAGTTAGCAGATTCTAAAGAAATGAGAAGATTTAGAATTAATCAAGCTGTAGAAGAAGCTCTTAGCAAATGGAAAGAATCAAACATGGAAGCCACTCAAGAGCAAATAGATGATAAAAGAGAAGAGCTTATGTCTCAGTTTGGAAATAACTTAGGAGATACCATTACAACTGGTAATACCTTGGGTGGTGGTAATCAGAGAGGCGAAGTGGTTAAGTTTGATAAAGACGGAAATCGCATTTAATAGAGAGTTTTTATGATAAATGCTCAATTGCATGATGGAACAATATTACAATTTCCAGACGGTACGCCTGATGAAGTTGTCAATAACACTGTCAAGAATTTCTTGCAAGCTCAAGCTGACCCCTACGCTGATGAAAGAACTCTTGTCGGCTCTGTATCTGAGTTTGGTAAGGGCATTGCTCGTGGATTTACAGGATCATTCTTAAGCGCAGGAGAAGGTTTAGCAGAGCTTGCTGATGCAGGCGCTAACTTTGTTGGTCTTGATGACTTAATAGATAGCGGTGATGAGAACGAGCTTGTTCGTTTGGCAAGAGAAGGCCGAGAGGCTATTGATTCTAGCGCACTAGGCGGAGATGTTGCTTATAGAGATCAGTGGTTTACCAAGTTTGGCGAAGGTGTTGGATCACTAGCGTCTTTCTTCACTCCCGCAGGCGCGGTTAAACTTGCAGGACTTGCAGGAAAAGCGGCTAGCGGCGCTCAATTAGCAGGAGGTTTAACCCTTGCAGGCGGCGCAGGGGCAGGAGAGCAGGCTCAAAGAATACAAGCGGCTAGAGATCAGGGTCTTGACGTATCCGAAGCGCAAGAAGATGCTTCTATAGGTTTTGGCACGTTAGTAGGCTTTAGTGAACTTGCTCCAGTAGCAGGGTTGCTTAGAAAAATTAGCAGAACTGCGCCAAAACAAGTTCAAGACAACATTAAGTCGCGGTTATTGTCAGGATTGAAATCTGGCGGATTTGAAGGGCTTCAAGAAGTTACTGCAAACATTGCTCAAAACGCTATTGAGCGAGGTATATATAACGAAAACCTTGCTGTTGACGACTCAATAGCAGGCTTGCTTAAGTCTGACGAATTTACCGTTGGCGCGGCAAGTGGTTTTGTTGCTGATATGGTATTGACTAGCATTGCACTCCGCAGAAATAGGTACGCCAGTCAAGCAGAAAAGGATCGAGAAGCAATAGTCAGAGAAGACAAAGCAGAAAGAATTAGCCGTGGAGAGCAAGCTGTATCTGATCTTCAAGCGGCTGAACAGTTAAATGCAGAGCAAAGAGCGCAAGAAGAGCAGGGATTAGATTTTCAACCAAGCCAAGCAACTGTTGATCCAAGTCAAATAGATGCTCCTACCCCTGAGCAAATAACTAAAAAGCTCAGAAGAGGCGGAAGATACCTTGAGGTTATTGACTCAACTGACCCTGAAAACATAGAAGCATACCAAGCAGAAGAAAAGGTACGCAGAAGAAAAGTTAAAGGAAACATCGTAGAGACTCGTTACGTTGTTGACATTAACGCTGACGGAACCACGCAAGAAAAAATTATTTCTAAAAACGGAGTTCCCAACCCTGCTATCTCAGTACAGGAGCTTGCTCCTCCCTCAGAAAAATTCCAACCTCAATCAAAACCTAATCCCCCTAAAGATTATGCCAATCATATATACAGGGTGTTAGGAAGATCATTTCCTACAGCAGGCTCTTTTCAGGTAGATATGCCTGACTCTTCAAGCCCTAGCGTAGCTCCAAATCAAGTTGTTCACGTAACGCCTGACGGAAAAAAAACGCCATTCGGAAGAAATGTTCAATCATTTGAAGAAGCCTCTATTATAGCAGGAAGGCTTAATGATAAGATTATTGATTCTCAAGTTAATAACTCGGTTACTCAAGTTATTAACAACTCCACAGAAAGCTACTCTCCAGAAGTTAAGAGTACGCTTGTTGCCTACGGCGATACTATTCTTCACCCGAATGAATCAACATTTACTGCCAGTGCAATAGATTCTGCGGCAGAAACCACAATTGCCCAAGGATTCCAAGAAAACGCCTCAGCAAAAGATTTGGTTACACAGGGCGTATCTCAAAGAAAAATGACAGCATCTCAAAAGCTTAATGCAAAACGCATTGCTAAAGGATTGCCTGAAACTAACACGTTTACCCCTGCCGAAGCCAAGTCTGTATTAAAAGATAAGTTTAGCCGATTAATTCGACCTCCAGAAACTCTTGAAAACGCTATATACAAAGCAGTTGCTCGAAAAAACAAAAAGAAAAAAGATGAGTTTGTTTTAGTATCTGGTAACGGAGATACGATAACCGAAAGACCTCCTACAAAAACAGAAGCTTTAGAGCAGTTAGACAAGGTTGGCGGAAGACGTAGAGATATTAAGTTTGCAACTATACAAGAAGCTAGAGCATACGCCAAAGAGATAAATGCCAAAGAAAAGATATTTGTGCATTCAGACTCTGTTCTTGAGCGCGGAAGCACTGATGCAAAGCTAAGTGTTGTTGCTGATGCGTTAAGGAAAAACAATATAACAAATGATGTAGGCTCTCCTGAAATTAGAGCCTTAGCTGAAAACTTCACTGGCGTTAAGGCGACAGGTAACAGAAGAATATCAGACATGAACCAAGGCGAGCTAAAGGCCTTAGTTTCTGGTATCAGGTCATTGCCTCGTTTTGATGTGCCAACCAAGATACCTTTGTTTAAACACAATAGGTACACATCTGATCAGTTTGGTGCGGCATTAGAGTTTGTTAAGCAGAATGACAACGATACCACTAACACTATGGGCATAGCTCAGGCCATAGGCCTTGACCCTATGACTGACCCTCAAGCATTGAAGGTAGCAGAATCTCTTGCGGCTGATTTAAAAACACACATAACGCCTCTGAAAACTATACCTAAAACAAAACCGGAAACACAAGAAGAGGTTTTGTTGCTTGAGTCACCTGCGCCGAATGTAGATATTAACAAGTTAACAGCAATGCTTAAGTCCCGGTTAGGTTCTTTTGGTCTTAAAGACATTGCCCTTAACCTAGATTATGCATTAAGAAATGTTTCTAGAAACAATCAAGGTCAACTTGTTTTTGGTGTTCGTCAAGGGCAGAGAAAAGATGACTCTGGGGAGTTGATGTTTGACTCTAGCGGTAATCTTTTAATGGGAGCAAAAAGAGAAGGTGTTGATGAAAGAACAGAAGCCTTTTACTCTCCCGATGTAAACGGAATATTTCTTGCGGTTGATACTGTTTCTGGGATTAAAGACATGACTCCAGAGCAACAAGAAGCAGAGTTTGTTAGATTGTTAGATCATGAAATGATTCATGGCATGAGACAACTTGACTTATGGACTGAGAAAGAATGGCAGTTGTTGTCAAGTCTTGTTAGCAAAAAGCAAAGCGGCAAAGGCGGAACTTTCTTAGAAAATGCTCAAAGAGATTACAGCGACAGATCTAAGGTTGTTCAGATGGAAGAAGCTGTTGCCGAAATGACAAGAGAGGCAAGAGCAAGTCAAAGACTTTTAACTGGAAAGCCTAGAGCGTTAACAAACAGAATAAAAGAATTTTTTACTAAAACAAAAAATGCAATCAACGGTTTTGGCTTTAACTCTTTTGACAACATTGTAAAAGGTATAGAGTCTGGAGAAATAGGGTCAAGAGAAAGAGGGCAAGTAAGAACTCTTTTAGAGACAGAAAGAGCCACTGAAACGCTATCTTTTAATCCTCAATCACAAGCAAGGCCTATTGTAGCGCAGAGGGATGAGAGGGAAGCTGTACCAGTGCAGGGTGGACAGCGAAAAGGAGATTTTGAAGGAGTTGATGCCACAATATCTGAGGCTGACACTCAGGCTCAATCAGACTTTGTTGAGTCAGATATATTAGAATCCAGAACAATTCCTGACTCTGATGTTCCTGCTAGTTCGGTATTGCAGTTCGCTCCATATAGTCCTGCTGTAGATTCAGCAAGCACCTACGCTCAAGATTTTGGACTTGAATACTTTCCTCCCGATAGGCATGTGTTAGCAAACCCCGAAAGAGGGGCAGAAATTGCAGAAGAGTATGAGATCATGGAGCACAATCCCAATGATCCTTTAGTTGCCTCTGCATATCAGGCGTTAGTGGATGAAACTCTCTCCCAGTACGAGTACCTTCTTAGAACAGGCCTTAAAGTAGAGATGATGGGAGAGCAAGACCCTTATGGTGGCTTACCGTCAAACGCAATAAAGGACATTAAAAGAAACAACCATCTTTATGTGTTCCCTACCTCACAAGGTTATGGCCCTGAAAATCAAAGCTTTTCTGAACTTCAGGTTTCAGAGTTTCCTCTTTTAGCTAAAACTCAATTTACAGATGTAAATGGCGTTCCGATGCTTGCTAATGATGTGTTCAGAGCAGTGCATGATTTTTACGGGCATGTAAAATCTGGAACTACATTTAGAGCAACTGGAGAAGAGAACGCTTGGCAGAACCACTCGGCAATGTACTCTCCTTTAGCGCGAAGGGCTATGACTACCGAGACTAGAGGGCAAAACTCATGGGTTAACTTTGGGCCGTTTTCGGAAAGCAATAAGAACGCTAATCTAGAAGGAACAAGGTTTGCTGTACAAAAAACTGGACTTATGCCAGTATGGACTTCAGAAGAAAATAGGGTGAGCGCAAATGCTAGACAAAGAAGATTTGAAGATAATATCAGAAATACATCGTCAGGGCTTGAGGGAGCAGTCAAGGATAACGGAAGAATCGACCTCGTACACTACGCCACCTCTGAATTCCAGAGGAGTTCTCCTTCCAGATGGGGTAAAGGCCTCAGCAGGAACACAAGGGCTGAAAGAAACAGGATCGAATCAGGAGGGATCGGAAGAACCTACTTTGGTGTCGAGTCGGGTGTTTCAAACAGGTATAGGAAGGAGTCGGGGCTAGGAAACTTTAAGCACACTGCGGAAGTTGATGCCAGTTTGCTTTATGATTACAACACAGACCCAGAAGGATTCTATAAAGGCACTCAGCTACAACAAAACAGAGATTACAACTCATACGAAAAACTTATAAGAGATTCTGGGTATATCGGCTACTTTGTTAACGACCCTCAACTGGGTACAACTGTTGCTGTGTTTGATCCTCTTGTAGTTGAAACGCAAAAAATATCATCTAAAGAAAAAGCAAAAGACAGTTTATCTGAAGGCTTTGTCCCTAAAAGCACAATACCTGAAATACCTGAAAGGGCAATAGAGGAAGTTGTCAAAGATAATGTTAGGGTAGCTAAAAGTATGCCCAAAAATCAGGTTCCTGAATTTAATGTTCAAGCAGAACCTCGATCCCAGTATGTTGCTCAAAACCCAGAAAAAGGCGCTAAGTTAAGCATTGAAGACAACAACATGTATTCAAGAAAAAACGAGCCTCAGTTTAGCGCAAGAGCGGAGGCCGCACTAAGCGGCCTTACTAAAAACACAGAAAATTCCCCTGCCTCTACAGCATACTTGGATGTTACAAACACAAGCTCTATAGGAGAAAAAATTACAAGGCTTAAGGCAAAAGCTATTAACAAGTGGGCTAGACTTGAGGATATACACAACAAGCAATTTAGAGGAGATCTTGCCGATACAAGCGCAATTGCCGCCGCATTGTTTTCAGACAGATCAAGAGGTATATCTTCAGAGGCTTTAAAGAACGGCTACGTGTCTTACAAGAACGGAATAACAAAAGTAGAAAAATTTGTACATAACGGAAAAGAGTATAGAGGCCTTATTGACGTTATGGCTCCTTTGTTTGCAGGGGGAAACAAGTATCATGCTGATCTAGAGCGATTGGCTCAGGGATATGCTATTGCAAAAAGATCTGAGAGATTAAAAGCTGAAGGTAAAGCTGTCCCTGCTGATGCAACTAGCTTGGCAGACATACAATCTGAGGTAAACAAGTACACCGATGAGAACGGAAAATCAATTGTTGAAGAATGGTATAAAGCATGGAGTGCATACAATGCCAAAACCGTAGAGTTTCTTATGGATACTGGCGTTCTTGATGCTGAAACCGCAGAAACTTGGATTCAACAGTCTGATTATGTTCCGTTTTATCGTCAAGCTGAAGACCCAGATGCTAAAGACAAAATGCCTAAAATATTCTCAGGTATGACAAGCGCCTCTACATTTAAAGCTCTAAAAGGAGGGGAAACCGCTATAACAGTTCCTCTATTGGACGCTATAACTCGTAACCTAGATTCTGCAATAAGCATGGGAATGAGGAATGTTGCTCAACAAAGAATTGTAAGGGACATGAACTCTCTTGGCTTGGCTAAAGAAGTTAAGGCAGGGCAATCTGGCAACAATGTCATTAGCTTTAGAGTCAACGGAAAGAAAAGAGATTTCTCAATTGATGACCCATTGATGTTTGAGTCTATGCAGGCTCTTGGCGGAAGTGGCGCAGAAAAAATGCTTACAAGTATTGTTGGCGCTCCTTCTAAGTTCTTAAGAGAAGCAATCACACGCGATCCGGGATTTATGATTGTTAACATGATGAGAGATACACTCTCCTCATACGTTACTTCTGGCGCTAGCTTTATTCCTGTTTATGACACTATAAAAAATGCTCGAAGTGGCGCTGAGGCATTATCTGCTTACGGTGTTGTGGGTGGCTATGACTTTAGTGCAGATCCCGAAAATTTGTTTGATGATTTCCAGAGAGAAATGAGCAAAAGAGGCATGGGGGAAAAGTCAGGCAACATGATAACCAAACCCTTTATAGCTCTTTGGGATGGTTTGGGAAAAGCAACAACAATGTCTGATGCGGCAACAAGAAAGGCTGTGTTTGATGATGTTCTTGCAAGAACTGGCAATGAGGCTGAAGCGGCCTATCAAGCCCTTGAAGTTATTAACTTCTCAAGAAGAGGGAATAGTCCTTCTGCACGAATAATTACTGCCGCCATACCTTTCTTGAATGCAAGGTTTCAAGGACTAGATGTTTTCTGGAGAGCGGCTAGTGGAAAATACAACGCCAATAAAGAATTTTCTAAAAGAAAACAACAGCAAGTTTTCACAGCAAGGGCGATTGCTTTAGCAAGTTTAACAGGCTTGTATTGGATGTTGTTCAGCGATGATGAGCAGTACAAAGAGGCTGATGAGTTCACTAGAGACAACAATTGGCTTATTCCAACTGACTCTGGTGTGCCAGTAAAAATACCTATCCCTTTTGAAGTTGGATTGTTATTTAAAACAATACCTGAAAAATCACTCGCTGTATTATCTGGAAAAGCAACTGGCCGAGAAGCGATGCAATCAGCAGTAACAGGGGTTACAGGAACTTTAGCAATTAATCCTCTTGGGGCGCAAATAGTTAAGCCTCTTGTAGAGGCAGGGTTTAATTATAACTTCTACACTGGTAACGCTATCGTATCCAAGTATTTAGATGGAAACTTGCAAGATGCCTTTATTGACAGATCTACGTCAAATCAATTAGCTAAAACCGTTGGCGAAATGTTTGATGTTAGCCCTCTCAAAGTTGAGCATGTTATGAGAGGCTACACAGGAACTATGGGAACTTATGTTTTGGGAATGGTTGACGAGATTCTTAGACACCCTGCTCTTACTGGCGATAATGAACTTCAAATGCCATCAAGGCCTGTAACGGAGTTTCCAATCATAAAAAGATTTTTTGCTAACTCTAAAAATGCAGGAGCTAAAGAAGATTTTTATGAGTTAAACGCAGAGATAAGAAAGATTGTTGGTACTCTTAATGCCTTAAAGAAAGAGGGGAGAACCGATGTTTACAGAAAGTATCTGCAAGGAAGAGAGCATTTATTAGGAATGAAAAATAATGTCAATTATGTTGCCGATAGGTTATCAAAAATAAGAAAGAGAAGAGATCAGGTAATGCGATCTAATTTAAGTCCAGATGAAAAGAGAAAGATAATTGATAGACTGCAAGAGGTTGAGCGAGATACTCTCAAGGTAACCTCAGTATTAAAGAAGAAGGCAAATCTTCCTGTGATTGATACTCTTTACAGATAACAAGTTAAGAATAAGTAAACAAAGTTGGTCGTAGGATGTACCTTTTAGAAGAAGTGTCAAAAATTTGACAGTGGTGGATAAGAAAATTGTCCGCATGATGTAGTTCTGGCGAACGGAACTTCATAATCTTTTTTTTGGTTGCTTCTCTAAGGGGAGAAGAGGAACGGTTCGATGCCACCACTCACCGAACTTTTTACTCGCCTGTATTTACTCTACCTAACTCATTTAAACTTGTAAACCATAAGACGAGGCCACTGGAGTAAAGTCAGAAAACCATCGCATGTCGTATACATAGCTGACTTTTGCATTACCCTTCTTGTCGTCAACGCGGTTTTTATACTCATGCCTTTTTGCTATGCCTTTTTCAGCAAGCTTCGCAAGACGCTTAACATCAACCCACTTAACCACTTGAATCGTTTCAAATTGAATATCCAGTATTAACAGAATATTCGGATAGAGATTCATGTATCGGGTTAGGTCTTTCTCGTTGATTGAGATTGCGTAGGGGTGTGGTATGCCAAACATTCGTTCAGAATAAACCCATTCCGTTGTAATAGTTTTTAAATCTCCACCCACATTAAGCCTGAAATCGTGTGAATACTTATCCGTTTTCTTTTTTGGATTAATCTTTAAGACAGTACCTCTAAACCTTCGATTCGCAACAAAGTCTATCTCCTGAGTTTCCCCAAGCCTGCACCACGCTTCCTTGTCCTCATTCTGAATCATAAACACTTATTTCTCCAAGCCTTTATTTTTTTCGTTTTTTTCAATCCAATCATCTACATACTTATCCCATGTATTTGTTCTTTTGTTTTCCATATCTGTAAGCTTGTTCTTTATCCTAGTGCCTCTAATTTTTTTTCCACCACCAAGGTCGTTAGCTACAGCCATGTTTTTTTTAATTTTCATTTACTATCATCCTTTCCGCAG
>Ga0222716_10004805_pt1 | contig 10557 bp, 11 predicted proteins | sample C33_13DmetaG_FD_165044 | JGI IMG/M metagenome (GOLD analysis project Ga0222716, IMG submission 165044) | Estuarine water microbial communities from San Francisco Bay, California, United States - C33_13D | ecosystem: Environmental > Aquatic > Marine > Unclassified | place: USA: California... | reverse complement strand
AATGAATTTGATGAATTTATGGTAAATTATATTTTAGAGTTTTCAAATATAATGAATAATCATTATAAATTGTTAAATTCTGGATATAAAAAAGTAAAAGAAAATGTTTCTTATGCAAAAGAAAAGGAAAAAGATTTAATAACTGATTATTTAAAAGATTTATCAGAAGAAGAACGCGAAATAGAAAATATATTTAAAAATAGTAAATTAGAAAAATGGAGCAAAGGCTTGCAAAAAGGCGTGACACAATATGTAAAAGATAATTATGACGAAGAACGTGCTGCATTAGAATCTCAGGCTTTAAAAGAAAAGATGTTAAATAAAAATAATAATGTAACAGCAATGAATAAAGAAATTTATATGATGGATTTAGAAGAAAAAATGCAGGCTGACGAAGAAATAGAGGCAGAGGAAAATGATATGGACAATATTCCAGACGATGATAATATGGATAGCGATTATGAATATTGATTATTGATTATTGATTATTGATTATTGATTATAAATATATTAAAAATAAATTTAAAGATTATTTTTAATATATAGTATATAAATTATGATGTATAATGTAGTAATGTTTATGCTAATTGGTTCATCTCATGCTCTTATGAATATTAGACCATCTGTTAAGAATTTTAAATATGTTGGTTCAACTGCACCATTTGAAAATTTTGATCCACTAAATATTGTAGAAGGAAAGAGTGAAAATCGTGTTAAATATACACGCGAAGCAGAGCTTCAACATGGTCGTGCTGCTATGCTTGCTACTCTAACTATTCCATTTCTAGAACATATGGATAAAGATTCTTCTATGCTTGGTATTAATTATTTAAGTTCGCTCGATGCTTATCATCAGGCACCAGTATGGATTGGTCTATCTTCATTTGAAGTTGTTCGAATGGGACGTGGATGGGAAAATCCATTTACAACCAGCACTACTTTTCAACTGAAAACAGATTATCAACCGGGTAATCTAGGTAATTATGATGTAGAAACTATTAGTGATACTATGCTTAATAAAGAACTAAATAATGGACGTCTTGCTATGGTAGGATTTGTAGGGATTGTAGGACAAGAACTGGTAACTCAAACGCCAGTATTTTAATTATAGTAAAATTAAACAAAAAAAATTTAAAAATTAATTTTATTGCATTATATATTATTTAATAATTTAGTAAATAATATATAATATATATAAATTATGTACAATTTTAGAAGTTTTTTATTAAAAAATGTAAATTTAGTATCAATACTAATATTTTTAGTGTTTTTCATAATATTAATAGTAACAAAACCAGGATTTATTTTTACAAAAAATGGAACACCAAGAGAATTTGGCTTAGGATATAAAAATAAAACAGTTGTTCCAATTTGGTTAATTGTTATAATATTAGCAATATTTTCATATTTATTTGTACTTTATTATATTAATTTAAATAGATTACTTGGTTAAAGTTATTATTATTTATTTTAACTTTTTATAAGTTTTTCAACATCTTTTAACGTTTGTGTACATTTAATATTTATAATATAATTATAACTAATTGAAGATATTACTGTTCCTGCTAATATATACCACATCAATTTGCCTATTATATGTTTAATATTTACAAGTTTAAATAATTCTAATTCATCTGGAGTAATTTTATTTCCGGTCAAAGAAGTTGTTATTGTTAATCCTTCTTTTTGGAGTTTTTCAATAAATTTGTTAAAACTAGATTTATCTGGTTCAAATTCATTAATAAATTTAGATTTATTTTGCTCTATTTGTACCAATGCTTTTGTAATACTATCATTATCTTTTTGTTCTTTATTTAATAATTTAACAATTATATCTTCTACTCCTAATAAGCTAACAACAACATAACCAATTGTATTTGAAAATGGTCTAACCCAACCAGTAAATATTTCTAAAATAAAATATAAAATACCAAAAACTATTATCCATGGTAATATTGTTGCAAAAAATACATTACTATATTGTGCAGTATCATTTTGGCAAATAGATTTAGCAATATTTAAGTTTAAAAAATACATACCAATAATTAACAATAAAATATAAATAAGTATAAATATAAAATTTGTAGAATTTTCTTCTACTTGTTCAATTGAAGTAGAAGATAATATAGTAGTAGATACAAATATACCATATATTAATGATAACATCATAAAAAATATCATTGATTTTTTAGGGTCTGGTGTTCCGACATCGGCGGTTTTAGCTTTATTTTTAATATTCTCAAAATCTAAATATGAACCACCATCAGCCATAATTAGTTATTATAATTATATGTATAAATTTATTTTATAAAATAAATCTAATTATTAATTAGTTAAATTAGTATGGATTTTAAAGATAATTATTTAAATTATAATATTTTTGATAATAAAACCGAAGAAGACAATATCATAAAACCAAAATTGGTTCATACTTCTACTAAATTTTTCTTTAATAAAATATTAAAAAATTGCAATAGTGTCAAACAACATAATTACAATTTATTTTACAATATAGGAATGTTTATAGTTTTTGTAAGTATATTTTTTGTAATACTATATTCAAAATATAAAGGAAATATGACAATAGAAGAACGTTACCAAAAAAATACAAAAGACAAACAATATATTATGTCTAAATTAGTTTATTATAATAGACAAAATTTAGATAATAATCAAAAAATCAAAAATAATATGATTACCAATTTGCCAGATTATAGTGATCACCCAGAAGCTTCTACATTGCATAAAAATGTATATTTTACTTAAATAATTGATATTTGAGATAGTTAAAATTTAAAATGGTTTAATGTTTTGATATTATAATATTATAATATAATATCAAAATTATGTCTGTTAAAAAGGATGAATTTAATTTTGCAAATAATGATACAATTTATAATAAATACTTAGATGACTTAAAAAAATATTATATATTAAAAAATAAATTTAATAAAATTAAAGAAACATTTAAAAATAAATTATTAAATTCAAAAGATTCTTTGGAAGTGAAAAAGAAGCTTTATGCAAAGAAAAAATTTGGTTGTGTAAATTGTAAACAAGAAGGCGGTACTATTTTTCTAGAAAATGAAGATGGTATGAAAGCCAGTTGTGGAAATATACAAAAACCATGCGATTTAAATATTGTTGTTGCTAAATGTTATACGAAAAATATAGAATCAATGTTAATTGATTATAATAATAAATTAACATCTATAAAAAAAGAAATATCTTTATTGAAAATTCAATTTTTATTTGGTTATTTAGAAGAAGATAAAGCAGTTGAGGTTTTTGAAACAAAAAAAAACGAATTAAAATTATTACAAGAAAGTTATAATAATTTATTAATGTTATATAATTCTATAGTTGATGATGAAGATAAAAATAATTTAATACAATCCAAATTGTTGGAACAACATAATTATATAGAAGAATATAAAGAATTTATGAAAATATTTAGAGAATCACAAGAAAATAGATATTTAAATGATGCAGTAAATGTATATAAGACAAAAATTGTGGAAGTTAATAAAATATTGATGGAATTAAAATATAAAGTAAATAGTGTTGAAATGGATGAAGAAATAACAACTTTAATACAAAAAAAATATTATCCAAATGATTTAGAAATTTTAATTAAAAAATAAACAATTTAATCACGATGAAAAATGAAAAATAATATTAAATTATTTTATATAGTTATAATAATAGTAATAATGTTTAATCTATTTAAAATAATAAATCTTAAAGTATTTTTAATAAGTCTATTTGTTGGATTACTTTTTATGTATTTAAATGATGATAAAAGTAAAATAAATGTTTATCCTACGCCATCTAATATTCATAAAGTAGAATATAAAGATAAAGCAGAAAATTGTTTTGAATATAGTATGGAAGAAGTTCAATGTCCGTCAAATAAAAAAGATATTAATAATGTACCCATACAATAAATAGTGTTTTATTTTTATTTATATTTTTGTTTTTTAACTATAAATTTTATAAAATATAATAATATTGTTATACTATAATAATATGTTAGGTAAAGGAGTAAATAAATTTGTAAATAATATTATGTATACAGATAGAGGACGTTTCATTTTATCTATTATTTTTGGTCTTGGTTTAGCATCAATATTTAGAAATTATTGTGAAGGCAAAAATTGTTATGATTTTATTGGACCAAAACAAAATGAAATAAGAGACCAAGTTTTTTCATTTGATAGTGCCAACAGTAAATGTTATACCATGAGAGAACAAAGTATTAAATGTGGATCAAAAGAAAAAACTGTTCAATTTGCTTAGTGGGGAAATCGCCCCACGCGCGATTATTAAATATTTTTTTGCGTAAATCATATAAATATTTAATACTTTATTTAGTATAATATTAAATAAAGTATGGAACCTAATAGTCAACAAGGAATAACATCTATTAATCAATTACCTTCCGGTCCTCAAATAGGCAATGGATTTGAAAATCCTCCACAAAATGTAAATATGATGAATGCTTCCACCATGAACAATATTGTTTTAACAAAAACAGATACTATTGGGGAATCTAATAGTCAAATGCAAAATCCTATGCAAAATCCTATGCAAACACAACAACAGCAAGCACAAATTCAAAGTCAAGGACAAAATATGGAAATGCAAGGACAAACTCAAGCTAATTATAACGAATTAATAAATCAACTTCAACAAGCCAGTTCTCAAGGAGCAACAGGTTTACCTACTCGAGATATTCCTATGAATCCCAGTCAAAATGCAAATGATGTTGAAGTAAAACCAAATTTTGTCCCCCCACCGCCTAGCCACGAAGATTATATTAATAATATGCAAACACCTGAAAATTTAATTATGCAAAATAATAATGCACAAAAACAAATAGATAATTTGGATGCATTATACGGTGAATTTCAATTACCTATTTTAATCGCAATATTATACTTCTTATTTCAATTACCAATATTTAAGAAAAATATAAAAAAAATATTGCCTTCTTTATTTGGAACTGATGGAAATCCAAATTTATATGGATACTTTTTTAATAGCGGACTATTTTCATTAATTTTTTATTTTCTTTTAAAAAGTATTAATAAATTAAATGAACACGTAAGTCAATAGACTATAAATTTTCTAATTTTTTAATTTGTATTTTTGCCTCATTTGCTAAATCATTTACTAAAGGATCATTTTTATAATCATCTATATATTTAATTTCACAAATACCACATGAAACCATTAATTTCATACAATTAAAACAAGGATAATGACTAATATATGCCACGCATTTATCACAAGAAACTCCACGCTTTGCACAATCTGTTATTGCATTTTGTTCTGCATGAATAGTTCCAATATTATGATTGTCTCTTATTACCATTTTATGTTCGCACCCAGCAATATATCCATTATAACCTTGTGCAATAATACGATTGTCTTTCACAAATAAACATCCTACGTGTAATTTTTCACAAGACGAACGCGTAGAAACCAAATAAGTAATTTGCTTAAAATATTCATCCCAAGTTGGTCTTATATTCATTATTTTATTATTAGTTTGATTATTATTTGTTTTTATTTCTTCAATGTTACCTGATTCTTCTAATGAAATATTAGAACCCATAAGTATAATTTGTATTATTTATTAATTTTAAATAGTTTAATAAAATTAATAAATCAATTTTATTTATTAGATATTTTAACATTTTAAATGCAGATTTACAGAAAATTGAAATATTTATTTTTTATATTTGTAATTTTAATAAATAATGGAAGTAATTCCAATTCATGGAATTATTTATTTATATCGTTATAAAAATACTAAAAAAAATTTATATGTTGGTCAAAGTTATCAATTTGAACGAAGACATAAAGACCATTTTAAACGTAATTTAGTTAATAGTGATAGAAAACTACAAGAAATAGGTGAAGAAAATATAGAAACTATAATTTTAGATGAAAAAATATTTAACGAATTTACTGATAATAAGAAAAATAGAGAAGAATATCAAAAATGGGCTAATGAATTAGAAATACAAGAAATTGAAAAATATGATACTTATAATAATGGACTAAACGGAACAAAAGGAGGACAACATGATAATAAAAAAGATTTTTGTATAGAATACCAACATAAACAAACTATGATTTTCTTTAGAAACTTTATAAAGGCCGCTAAAATTTATAATGAAAAAGAAAAAAATATACTTGGTTCTTGTCCTAGAAATTATATAGTTGAAGAAATGGGTAATTATAAATTAGGGGAAGATTTACATAAATTTCGTAGTAATGAATATTCAACTATATGGGCAGATGAAGAATGTGTAAAATTACTAAATGAAGTTGGATACACAAAAACATCTACTGAAGCGGGAGTTATTGTCAGTGAACGATGGGGGAAATCTAGAATAGATAATAAATGGTCTAAAATTAAAGTTATTTTAGAGTGGATATTTGAAAAATATGAGCATATTAATTTAAAACAAGGTTCTGATAATCCAGCTGATTTTCCAAAAGAATTATTAGAAGAAACAAACTATACAAAAATATCTCAAATTTTATTTGATATTCGTAGTGGAAATGTATTAGGCAACTCAAAAGAACGAGAAGAATTTATAAATTCTTTAAATTATTTTGAAACAGATGATAAGTTTCAAGACCATAAATTTATATTAGGTATGAAATGGTATTATGAAAATTATAATTTTTCATACCCACAACAACGTATAACTATACCAGATAATACTAATTTACCAAAATATATGAATGGTTTTAATTTAGGTTCATTTTATGCAAATAGAAATAAAACTAATACTATTCCAAATGAAATAAAAGAATTAATTGAGCAGAATAAAGAGAAACCAAGACCTACTGCAAAAGACCATTATGAAAATAATCCAGAAAAATTAGAAGAATTGCGTTCAAAACTAAAAGAAGCTCATAGTAAAAAGTCTCCATTATTTTATAAAATTTCTACCTGGGAACGAATATTAAAAATGATATATAAACCATTAAAAATTATAGATTTTAAATTGAATAAAAATAAAATTAGACAATTTTTAGTAAGTATTGCAACTTTTACGTTCGATTCAACTGGTAATAATAAATATTTTACAGAAAGTAAATATAATAATAATATATATAAATGTTATTTAGAAGCAAAAAAATACAAAATAATGGCTTTTTATGCTCGTAAATGGTATATAACAACATTTATGAAAACATTAAAATTACAATATGAAAATGAAAATTTTATACCAATTGAAAATGATAAAAGAGATAAAAAAAATAAAATACCCGGTCAAATATTCAAAATACAATTTAATGAAAATTTACAAAAATTTAATAATTATATAGATTTACATAAAAAAAAACCATCTGAACATAGTAAAAATACAGATGAAAAAAAATTGGGTTCTTGGTATTCGTATCAACTAGGTGCGTATAGACATAATGAAAAGTATAAGTTTAAATGTGAATTTGCTAAATTATTAGAAAATATAAGCGTTTTAAATGTTTCAATTTTTTAAAAAAGGGGTCATAGGGGATATATCCCCTACCCTACAATGTTGGTATAAATTTCCACCCCAATTCTTCGCATATTTTTTTCCATATTTGGTCTTGTTCAATGCGTTTTTCTCTATCTTTTAACATAGGAAAATATTGTAAAAATTTGGTTTCATGTAATAATTCGCATAATTTGTAAAGTGTATAATAATAATTCAAAAAATTAACGCGATCTGGCGGACAATATTTTGTATATGGTTTCTGTATCTCCATAAATAAATTACATAATTTTTCTTCTAATTCAGGACTCATAACAGGTGGTTTAATACCTAATTTATCTTTTATGTAAGGAATATGTTCATAATATTTATTGTAACCAAGATTTTTCAATATTTCTTTTGTTTTTTTGTTTGATAAATCGGTAAGCTCTATGCGTTCTTTTTTAATTTGATTTTTAATATTTTCAAAAACATCAATTGGAATATATGTACTTTCTTTTGCTTGAAATTGTGCTAATATTTCGCGAAGATGATTAATTCTTTTGTAAGCATAAAAGCATACCTCTTTTGGTGGTTCTTTGTATGATGGTTTTTCATTTTCAATTAAATATTTCATAGTTTTAGAGCAATTATTGCAAATACTAAGTCCTTCACTTTCTACAAAAATCATTTCTCCTTTTTTGCAATAAATACATATATCGTGGTCAAAACAATAATTATCATTATTTAAAAAATTATTATTAACATTATAAAAATATTTTTCACTATTTTTATTCTTTAATACATTTACATTATCATTAATATTTATTAAATTGCTATTTTCTAAATCGCTTTCATCAATATTAAAAAAAATATTGATTTTATTTTTTTTGTTATTGACAATTTCCTCATTATTATTAATAATATTTTTTGAAGAATCATTTGATCCAATATTTTTTTTTTCTTCAAAATAATTAAATATATATTTAGAGTTATTTAGAAAATATTCAGATTTTTCTTTTTCCAAAACATATATTTTGTTTTTAATAGTAATTATATTGGATTCGATAGTGGATTTTTTATCAGTATCTTTTTTTGGTACATTTTTTTTTAGACTTTTTAAAGTTTCTGTTTTATTATTTAATTTATTTAGCATTAATTCTAATTTTTCAATTTCATTTTTATATTTAGGAATTAATACTTCTTCATTATTTTTAAATTTTTTTAGTAATTCATTATGTTTATTATCTAATGTAATATTATTATTTTTATATTTTTTCATTATTTATATTATATTATTTAATCTTTAAAATTTTATATAATTTTTAATACAAAAGTATTAGAGATTATTTACAATTATGAATAATTTTATGTTAATTAATCATATTTAGTCAAATACATTTAGTCAATTAAATCAAATTTAGTCAATTAAATCAAATTTAGTCAATTACTCAAATTTAGTCAATTAAAATCAAATTTAGTCAAATTATTCATATTTAATTTAATTAAATTTAATTAAATTAAATTAAATTAAATTACATAAATTTTTTTTCTTTTCCAATATTATAAAAAATGGCTGGAGGTCTTATGCAATTAGTTGCCTACGGGGCTCAAGATGTTTATTTAACTGGTAATCCTCAAATTACCTTCTGGAAAGTTACCTACCGTCGTCACACTAACTTCGCGATGGAATCCATTGAACAAACTTTCAATGGACAAGCTGATTTCGGTCGCCGTGTTACTTGCACTATTTCGCGCAATGGTGATTTAGCTTACCGTACATACTTACAAATTACTTTACCAGAAATTAATCAACAAATGAACACTACTGTTGGAAAAGGTGTCTATGCCAGATGGTTAGATTTCCCCGGCGAACAATTAATCGCTCAAGTTGAAGTTGAAATTGGTGGTCAACGCATTGATCGTCAATATGGTGACTGGATGCACATCTGGAATCAATTAACATTATCGAGCGAACAAGAACGTGGTTACAACAAAATGATTGGTAACACCACTCAATTAACATACATTTGTGACCCAACTTTTGCCGCAGTTGATGGACCTTGCTCTGCTGACGGTGTTCGCCAAGTTTGCGCTCCTCGTAATGCTTTAGCTGAAACCACATTATATGTTCCTCTTCAATTCTGGTATTGCCGCAATCCCGGACTTGCTCTTCCATTAATTGCATTACAATATCACGAAGTTAAAATTAACTTAGATATTCGTAATATTGAAGAATGCTTATGGGCGGTTGATTCGTTAGATACAACATCGTCTAACAAAGTTGATGGTGCCTACAAAACATCGTTAGCTGCTGCTTCGTTATATGTTGACTATATTTTCTTAGACACCGATGAACGCAGACGTATGGCGCAAAATCCCCACGAATACTTAATTGAACAATTACAATTCACCGGTGATGAATCGGTTGGTTCGTCGTCCAACAAAATTAAACTTAATCTTAACCATCCTTGCAAAGAATTAATCTGGGTTGTCCAACCTGATGCCAATGTTGATTATTGTGCTTCGTTAGCGAAAAACGAACCATTAAATGCTCTTATGGGTGCCCAACCTTTCAATTATACCGATGCCTTAGATGCTTTACCTAATGCTGTCCATGCCTTCGGTGGTCAAGATGCTGTTTCTGGAAGTGATCAATTCATCAATGGAAGTGGCTTATTCCAAGATCCATTCTCCAATGATGTAACTGCTGGAACTGCTCACACTACTGCCGGTGTAGGACTTGGTGATTCGGGTGTCTCCGATGCTGGAACCTTCGTCTTAGCCGAAACTGCTTTAGATATGCATTGCTGGGGTGAAAATCCAGTTGTAGTTGCTAAATTACAACTTAACGGACAAGACCGCTTCTCGGAGCGTGAAGGTACATACTTCGACTTAGTCCAACCTTTCCAACATCACACACGTGCACCTGATACAGGTATTAACGTATACTCTTTTGCCCTTAGACCTGAGGAACATCAACCCAGTGGCACGTGCAATTTCTCGCGTATTGATAACGCCACTTTACAATTAGTCCTCTCCAATGCTACAGTCCAAGGTGTCTCGACTGCCAAAG
>Ga0222716_10004794_pt1 | contig 10569 bp, 8 predicted proteins | sample C33_13DmetaG_FD_165044 | JGI IMG/M metagenome (GOLD analysis project Ga0222716, IMG submission 165044) | Estuarine water microbial communities from San Francisco Bay, California, United States - C33_13D | ecosystem: Environmental > Aquatic > Marine > Unclassified | place: USA: California... | reverse complement strand
CGCCTTTGGCGAGGGTTTGTCATTTGGTAGGACCAGGCGGATTCGAACCGCCGACCTCTACCATGTCAAGGCCGATTGGCCGCACCAAGACGCGCGTGGACACCTGATAATCTACACCGAAGACTGTGGTTCAGGAAATATGTCTGTGGCGAGGAAGGTCAGCCGCGTTCGGCTTGAAAGCTGTCGCGTAGCTTCTGCTCTGATAATCCGTATTTGCCGGCAATGCCGACAAAAAATGGATCCCAGTGATTCGTTAAGACGTCTACCTCGGAGGCATTCTCAATCAATCGTTGGTAGCTGACCGATCCGGGAACCCGAACAGATTGACTGGGTCTGGGAGGACAATTTTGTATCGCATCAACATAGGCCTACACGCTGACTGATCAGCTGAACCAGATCCTCGAGCTCGTCTTTATTCGGTGCCGTGACGCGTTGAAACCGAGGCGGACGGTTGTCGCGATAGACGTAAACACCATCCAAACACAGCAGGTCTGCGGGTCCAGTCCGCAAGATTCGCGAGGACGCCTACTACCGATATGACCTTTATATGTCCTATACCCAGCGCATTGCGTACGCCATGTTCAAGCGCTGGCAAGCTTGCGGTAGCAGATGTCCCCTTATTAAGTGACTATATCCTGACCCTGGTCCTATTAAGATGGATCAGCGTCGAGTCGGGAGCCGTTCGTGACCAACGCTGCAAATAATGCTTTCCGGTCTGCTACAGAGTGGGGCAGCGCAATTCGCCAGGGAGAGATCAGCTGTCTCGAACTTCTGGATCTCTACATAGCGCGAATCGAGGAATACAACACCGCGGTGAACGCGGTGGTCTGCTTGGATATCGAAAAGGCCCGAGAGGCCGCGGTGGCCGCGGACCACAGGATCGCCCGGGGTGAACCGCTCGGTCCCCTCCACGGAATCCCCATGACCGTGAAAGAGGCCTTCGACATCGTCGGCATGCCAAGCACCTGGGGCGTGCCAGCACTGGCGGAAAGCTATCCTGCGAGGAACGCCCACGTCGTCGACAGGCTTGTTGGCGCCGGCGCAATAATTCTGGGCAAAACAAACGTACCCGCCTGGCTGATAATTAAACAAAGGTCTTGGTCATTACTTAGGCTACACCTGTGTCCAACACAGAGGTCAATACCTTTCTTAAGACACATGAGCTGGGCCTACCGCTGTAGTAAGTATTGCTGTGGCGATCAACACGGCAATACCGACAAAGGTTTCAATACGAATGGAACGTTTGAGGCTGTGAGCCGAACTGGGGCGGTGTAAAAGACTGGGTACCAAACGGGCCTTATGCCAGAGAGCAAAGCTAAGCAGCCCCATAACGAGGCTGATCTTGATCAAAAAGCTGCGCCCATAGGCCGTAGTCACCAGCTCTGCGGGAAACGTAAATAGCTCTAGCGCTACCCAGCCCCCGGTGGCGAGAAGCATAAGGACAACAACAAGGGCAATGTTCCCGAAACGATGCATTAGCTGGTGTAATGACGGGTTCGCAAGCCTGGTGCAGGAAGCGTGCAAAGGCACAAGTGACCCCAGCCACCAGAGTCCAGCGAAAGCATGCAGTGCAATCGCTATTTGGGCGGTCACATTGATGCCTGCAGGGTGTCCGACCATGGAGATTGAACGGATCACCATCAACACTCCCAGAGCAATCAAAGCCCAAATAAACCAAGGGCCTAGCGCATCTGTTGATTTACTCGTTTGTGACCCCGAAACCAACCACAAAATGGCGATCAAAAGGATGCCAAAACCACTCGCTTGCCATGCGGTGGCAGCACCAACGGATGAACTCCACAGGATCGTCAGATACAGGCTATCGAACATACCTCCAACACCAGATTCGGCGAGGTATCCCACCTTCAAGAAGAAAGACAGAATGGAGGCAAGCAAACCCAGCACGACGGACACTAGAAAATAGCCTCTCAGCACAGCCATCAGGTTTCGCGCAGCCTGGGTTAAATTGAGACAGAAAACGCCCCCAATCACAGTCGCCAGACCAAAGTAGATCAGTAGTTTGCAAACCACCTGCCCTGCGAGCCAACCATTCATACCAAAGACCACTGTGGATTAGTGGCCGCTATGACTGGATTCGCCTTGGCTCGCTTCAGCGCCATGCATTTGGTCGCTGTCAGGGTGCATCATGGCTCCGGCATCAGATTCCACATGCATCATAAAGCTGAAATCCCCTTCCATTTTGTGGCCATCCGCGCCCATCGCCGCCCAGTTGACCTGGTAGGTACCGATCTTCAGTGCAGGTAGCGGCTGGCTGAAATCGGTTGCCGCTGCCGTTGTAGGCTTAAAACCGAGCGAAACGGACTCACCGTTCGCCCTATCGACCAGTTCTAGCTTGATCAGATTGACCTCGCTGGCAAAGTGCAGCTCAATTTCCTCAAGGCTCTCCATCAACATCGTATTGTTGCTCGGCACCGAACTTTCGAGGCCGGTATGCGCATGAGTATTGGTTGCCACAATAAGTGCTGTTAGCAGCGTAAAAATTAGACTGAGTTGTTTCATGATTTAGCTCCAGAGCTAGGTTTTGGGGAATGACTCAATAAACTCGTTTGAGTAGGTTTAGAAAGCAGAAATTTCTGCCACAAAAAGTAGATACAGGGCAATACCAGCAAAGTCAGTAAGACCGAGCTGACCATGCCGCCGACCATGGGGGCTGCCAGCCGGCTCATGACTTCTGATCCGGTTCCTGTGCCTAACATGATGGGTATCAGGCCGATAATGGTGGCGCCCGCTGTCATCAAGACCGGGCGAACACGCAAACCCGCACCACGCAATACGGCAGCGGAAAGCATCTCTGTGGTTATCTGATTTTGAGCGACGCTGCTTTTTTCATGTAGTTCTCGCAGCGCTTGATTCAAATAAACGATCATGATCACGCCGGTTTCTACCGCAATCCCTGCGAGGGCGATTAATCCAACACCGACCGCGATGGAGAAGTTGAAACCGAGCCAGTACATCAGCCAAACGCTTCCTACCAATGACATCGGCATAGTGAATACAAGAAGCGCCACAGGCGTGACTCGCCCGAAGTTCACGTACAGCAAGATCACAATGATCGCGAGAGTGAGCGGCACCATATAGGTCAGCTTTTCCTTCGCCCGCAACATATATTCATACTGGCCAGACCAGTTGATGGAATAGCCAGTGGGTAACTCCAGCTCTTCGCTGACCGTCTGCATGGCTTGTTCTACATAGCTGCCAACGTCAATGCCTTCGATGTCTACGTAAGTCCAGCCGTTAATTCGCGAATTCTCACTCTTGATTCCGGGTGGGCCATTTTCAACATAGATATTGGCAACATCGCCAAGCGCAATGCGTTGCCCAGTGGGCGTGATGACAGGTAGCAAGGCTAGCTGCTCGGGAGAATCCCGATAAGCTTGCGGATAACGCACATTAATGGGATAGCGCTCTAAACCTTCCACGGTTTGTGTCACGTTCATACCACCGATAGCCGACGCAACAACCTGTTGTACATCCGCGATATTCAGACCGAAGCGCGAGGCTTTTTCTCGATCAATATCAACGTTGATGTAACGACCACCGGCAACCCGTTCGGAATAAACCGAGGCCGTGCCGGGCACCTCTGCCAAAATCTGTTCAAGTTGTTGGCCGATAAGCTGGATTTGATTGAGGTCTTCCCCAGCGACTTTAATACCGACCGGTGTTTTTATCCCGGTCGCGAGCATGTCGATACGCGTTTTGATCGGCATCACCCAGGCGTTGGTGACACCGGGTAATTTCACCAATGCATCAAACTCCCTTTTTAGCGAGTCCGTGGTGACGCCCTCGCGCCATTCGCTGCGATCTTTAAGCTGAATGAAGGTCTCGATCATGGTCAGTGGCGCGGGATCTGTCGCCGTTTCCGCACGCCCTACTTTGCCAAAGACGGTCTCCACTTCCGGTACAGTGCGGATCAGCTTGTCCGTCTGCTGAAGCAGTTCTCTCGCCTGCCCTATGGATATGCCCGGATAGGTTGTCGGCATATACATCAAATCGCCTTCATCCAACGCAGGCATAAACTCGCTGCCGATGCGTTGCAACGGCCAAAGACTGCTAGCAGCGATAAGCAGCGTAATAAGCAAGGTGATCTTCGGGAATTGCAGTACTTTTTTCAGTACCGGCATATAGGTGGCAATGAGCACTCGATTCACCGGGTTTTTCTGCTCCGGTAGAATCTTCCCGCGAATAAAGTAGCCCATCAGCACGGGTACCAGCGTAATCGCCAGTGCGGCTGCAGCTCCCATGGCATAGGTTTTGGTAAAGGCAAGCGGAGAGAACATACGTCCCTCCTGCGCTTCCAGAGTGAAGACCGGGATAAAGCTGACGGTGATAATAAGCAAACTGAAAAACAGCGCCGGGCCTACCTCAGAGGCAGAGTCCGCCACGATTTGCCAGCGTTTTTCATTGGTAATCTGGTCGTGGCGCTCCAGATGCTTGTGAAGGTTCTCAATCAGCACAATAGCGCCATCAATCATGGCTCCAATCGCAATTGCAATGCCCCCCAAGGACATAATGTTTGCATTCAATCCCTGAAAGTTCATGACGACGAACGCGGTGAGAATCCCAATAGGCAGACTAATAATGGCGACTAAAGACGAGCGCAGATGAAGTAAGAACACCACGCAAACCAGCCCCACCATGACAAGCTCTTCAAGCAACTTGTGCCAAAGATTATCGACCGCACTTTCAATCAACCCGGAGCGGTCATACACCGTGACCACCTCGACGCCGTCGGGAAGCCCCGCTTTAAGGCTTTCCAGCTTGGCTTTGACGCCATCAATGGTTTTTTGCGCATTTTCGCCAAAGCGCATTACTACCACTGCACCCACTGTTTCACCTTCGCCATTTAATTCAGCGATGCCACGGCGCATCTGCGGGCCGAGATTGATATCCGCGACATCCGCCAGACGCAGAGGAACACCGGACTCACTCACGCCCAATGGAATACTGCTAAGGTCACTCTCACTTTGAAGATAGCCGGAGGCACGCACCATGTATTCGGCTTCAGCCATCTCGACAACCGATGCGCCGACTTCTTGATTCGCCTGTTTGATGGCCATTTGAATATGCGATAACGGTATTCCGTAGGCACGCAATTTTTCGGGATCAACCGTCACCTGGTATTGCTTGACCATCCCGCCTATCGCCGCCACTTCGGAAACGCCTGGCACGGTTTGCAGCTCGTATTTAAGGAACCAGTCCTGTAGCGCACGCAGCTCGCTGATATCGTGCTGACCAGTGCGATCTACCAGTGCATAGAGGTATACCCAGCCGACACCGGTCGCATCCGGCCCCAGTTGCGGGCGGGCATTTTCTGGCAGAGACGGCATAACCTGACTCAGGTATTCCAGTACACGCGAGCGCGCCCAGTACAGATCCGTACCCTCGTCAAAAATCACATAGACGTAAGAGTCACCGAAAAAGGAATATCCTCGGACGGTCACTGCACCGGGCACCGATAGCATCGCCGTGGTAAGTGGATAGGTCACTTGGTCTTCGACAACCTGGGGCGCTTGGCCTGGATAGCTCGTCTTGATGATGACCTGCACATCGGATAGATCAGGAATGGCATCAACTGGCGTATTTTTCAGCGAGAATAAGCCCATTCCGACCAGAATGACGGTAGCAAGTAGGACAAAAAATCGATTGCCAATGGACCACCGAATAATGGATTCAATCATTTCAGCCGCCCTACTCGTTATGCATCATTTGATGCTGAGAGTGATCCGTCATTTCAGAGCCCTCAGCAGGTAAAGAGCCTTCGGCGTCCATTGAAGGCTGATCATTAAATGGCGGCTGCGACATAATGTGCACCGCGCTAATTTCGTATTGACCATCGGCACGCATACCAATTTGCATATGCAACTGCGTCCCCGCCTGAAGCTGATTAAAATCGACCTCTTCAGCAACGAAAAAATTCATAGTCATTGAGGGCCACTGCCACTGGGGAACGGGTTCATGCTCCGCACTCAGGACACGCGTTTCTGGCGTAACAGACTTTATTTCAGCCTCCACCCAGACCGTTTCCGCGTCTTCGTCACCGACCATGTCTGACATATTGTCATCGTGACTATTGGTATTGCCGTCGTTAGTGACGACATTGCTTTCGGCGCTGATCTCCGTATCGCTATCGCCATGATGTAGCCGCTTGAAATCGGAGGTTTTGCTGGATTCAGAATCGAGGAGGAATTGCGCAGACGTCACCACGGCTTCGCCCTCCTCCACCCCGTTGAGTATTTCAACGTATTCCTGAGTCACGCGACCCAGATCCACCGCAATAGACTTGTAATAGCCTTCACCCAGGGCCAGTACCAACCGGTTTTGATTCCCGGTTCGAATCACCGCGTCGCGAGGCACCGCCAAAACGGGTGCATCCAACGCCACCTGAATAACGACCTGCGCATACATATTTGGTTTGAGCAGGCCATCGGCGTTATCAAATCGCAGACGAACGCGGAGCGTTCTACTTTTGTTGTCGAGACTTGGATAGATGTAATCAACTTCGCCCTGCCATTCCCGACCGGGCAAATAATCTAACGTCATGCTGACTGGAAGGCCTAACTCGACCAGCGCTGCTTGGCGCTCGAAGACCTCTGCCTCGACCCACACCTGATCCAATGAGCCTATTGAGAGCAACGTGGTACCGGGCTGGACATAGAACCCTTCGCGGATATTCAGGTTGTCGACGACGCCGCTCATTGGTGAATAAAACGTGATCTGTTGCTGAACACTGCCAGCACGCTTTATCTCGTCGATGACCTTGTCGTCTATCTGTAGCGCTTTTAGTCTTTCTTCGGCAGCCTCAATCAAGCGAGGATTGCCCCGTCCAATTGCCAATAGGAGTTCTTCTTGGGCATTCACTAGTGGCGGTGAATACAGTTGATAGAGCGGTTCCCCTGCTTCGATCGGATCACCTTCCGCTTTTACAAAAAGTGTTTCCACCCAACCTTCCACCCTGGGATGAACGTGAATAAGCTGATCTTCGTCATATTGCACATAGCCAACGGTCGTAATCTCTGCATTCAGCTCACGTCTCTCCACAGGACTTGTTCGTACACCCAGATTATTGACAACATCAGGCGAAATTCGAATGGTGCCGATACCCTCATCGACACCACCGGCTTCGCTGGCATAGACCGGAATCAAATCCATGCCCATGGGGGACTTTCCAGGCTCATCGCGTTGATAATTGGGGTCCATCGGCGCGACCCAATACAAAGGCTCCCGGTCATCAGGCATCGGCAACGAATCGGTTATTTCTGCCTCATTTCGATCAGACAGGTTTTCGTGACCAGACCTAACTTGAATCGTCAAAAAATAGGTCGCTACGCCGGTTATCAGCGCCGCAGCCAAGACGATGCCAAGTGTTTTTTTCGTAGAGTTATTCACGTTAACGCACTCCAATTTGCGCTCTATCGCCCTGTGAATCGGACGCTGCGCTGGGAAAAAAGTAATTGATCTCCGCAATGGTTTTTAGGCGGTCGATACGGATATTGAGAAAATCGATGTTGGTATTCAGCTCGGCAATGCGAGCTCGCATCACTTCAGCGAAATCACCGTTGTCATTGGTATAGGCATTGAGTGTGGCTTCAGCTTGATCATGAACTTCATTCAGTAAACGCCCTTCGTAAAGCTCTCTGCGCTGGTTTAGTCGATCAAGTGCAGATAACGCAGAATCGAGACTCGCGCGCATCGTGCGTAAAGCCAGAGCCTTATCGGTTTTCGTGGCTTCTTGACTGGCGATAGCAGATCGCAATTCCTGGTCTTGACGATTTCCCGTAAATAGCGGCACATCAAAACTGACCCCTATCGAGAAGAAATCTGCTCGATCAGCGCCCGTTGGATCATCGTCCCGATAGCCGTAGCTCGCGTTCACTCCCCATTGAGGTTTATATTTTTGTTTTGCCAGCGCCACACCCGTGCTACTGGCTTGAATAGTTTGGTCAAGGACTTGCAAGCTGGGATGGGCCAGCAGAGCGTGGGTGATTTCAGATTCGCTCAGAGCAGAACGGGATATTCCATTTTGTGGGCTATCGATAGATAACTCGGGTAACTCTCCACTGATCTGTAACGATGTCATCTCTGAGCTGGGTAACCACTCAGAGAGCTTTGCCAAGGCCACATCGTTCTGCTGACGCAGCGCAGCCAAACGATCATCGAGTCGTGTTAGTTCGACCTGTGCTCGAATCACGTCTTGCTGACTCGTGTGACCCAGAGCATTTGAGTAAGCTGATTCGGCAACGTCAGCGAGGTAGTCAAACAAACTACGGTCTTGCTCAATCAAACGAATGGTTTCGCTATATCTATAGCTCTCCAACCAGAGCTGGCTGACCGTCACCGCAACCTTGGCGCGCCTGTCTGAACGCATTAAAGGTTGCTGCACACTGATCTCAAGCAGCTGCTGGCGGCGCAATTTCCGGGTATCCCCGCGAGGAAAGGTTTGGCCCACGCCCACTACCGCCTGGGTCATTGGCTCCTGGCCAAAATCGAAACTATCTATGGGGACATTGGCAAAACCAATGGAGACAGTTGGGTCAGGCAACGCGCCTGCGGCCAGGCTTTGTGCCTCTGTTGCCTGCTGGCGTAAAAGGCTGCCATCAAGCCAAGGATCGTTTTCCTGCGCTAAACGGACGGCGTGATCCATGGTCAATAGCGGTTGCGCAAACGTCAGTTCGGCAACCGAGACAAATGTTGCACATAGCGCACAACGGATAAAGAAATTCATCGAAACTCCCAACGCGAGTTGAGCCCCATACGACAATGCGCTGTTCACGCATAAAAATTGAGGGGACTAAAAGACTGAGAGCAATGCCCTCACCTAAAACATAAGAAGCGCGCCCAAATTACAGGCACAACTATCCTGAGTTAGGCCGCGATGGGGGGTCTAAAGGGAGAAGTTGGGGATTGAACCAGAGGTTCGGAAGAATTTAGCTGAATAGCTTCTTTGAAGTTTGTTGATGAAAACCTTAATGGGGTGCCAAACATCATGTGCTGGCAACTGGCCAGGCAATTAGCGCAGTCATTCTGACAGCAATCCATGCCCTCCATATCCATATCATCGTTCATGTCTGCACCAGAAGCAATTTGGTGATGTTGATGAGACATACTCATCATCTGACCTGAACTCATTTCAGAAGACATGGAAGAACTGAAATCACCAGACATTGCAGCAGCCATTACGCCAGCGCTCACTTGCTGCGTAAGCAGTGAGATAAGCAAAAAAACGGCGGCGAACATTCTGGTTGTCATTTTTAAATAATAGCAGACCTAATCAACAATTCAATTGATGTGAATCAACCCTGCCGAGAAATACCGTTAAAGGCATTTGAGCTTTTCGGCACCCATATTACAGATCGAGAGAAGCCGATATACGTTGTCATCACCTCTCTTCACCAAAAATTCGACATGATCATTCTCTGAAAGTTCGGAAATATCAGCATTGTCGAGTACTTCAAAGCCCGTGACAGCAGCTTCTATGCCGGTGCCATGAATTTCTGCGTGCTCAATCACCAAATCACGACCAAGAGTTATTGATTTAATAGCCCCTGTGCTATGGCCGATATCGCCCTTCTTATAGTCGGGTCCAAACATCTCAGTCATATTGGGTTTCGAAGAATGAGGCGTGTCGTTTGATTCAATTGTTGTCACCGAACCGCTCTCTTGAGCCTGCGTGTTTGAAACGCTCAATACCACGGAAATCAAAGTAATCAAAAATAACGTCGTTTTCATACCACTGCCTCTATTTTTTATATACGCATTAAGTTGAAAAGACACTTCACGCGTATTCTAACTTCTATGATGTTAAGTGCTATTAGATTTTTCTCTTGTCAATTTATAGCTTTTTCGAAGTATAGGAAGTATAAATGGGGTGTCGAGAGTAGCTGGTCGTCCAGAAAATGGTCGTGGAGGCATGAGATCATGGATGCAAGCTCAGAGAGTGCCTGCGGTTAGTACTCGCATTGCTGGTCTTGTAGATCTTTTTCGCTCACCTTCTAAACCGGGCACGAACAGCTCCATACCAACGGATTTCTCAGTGGCTTCCTTGCTGATTGAGTGCTGTTGAACTGGATTCCTTACCAGCGAAAAGAGGCAATGTCTCAGGGGGTGCTCGAGATGGTGGTGTCAGTAGCGGTAGGGAAGGGGTGGCCAGCTCTTTATCACGTAAGTGAGCCAGGATCCTGTCGATGATGTCCTGATCCTCAATGCAAGCGATGACTTTGACGTACCCGCCACAGCGACCACAAACTTCCATATCGATATTGAATACGCGCTTGAGTCGCTGGGCCCAAGACATCGCGACGTGTCGTTCAGCGGGTGAGCGAACTTCAGTATTGGCGATTCGCTTCACTCCTTTGCCGCGTATGGCTGGTGTGACCATCCCTCGCCAGCGGTGATTTGGAGCCAGGACGCCGTGGTAGCGGGTGAGATTGACTCTCGGCTTCGGTATCAGAGCAGCCAACCGCGCTATGAAATCCACCGGCTCGAATGCTACCTGTGTTGTCCCATCCCGGTAGGGCGTCTTCAGGGTATAGACCACCTTGCCGGTGGAGC
>Ga0222716_10004789_pt1 | contig 10572 bp, 3 predicted proteins | sample C33_13DmetaG_FD_165044 | JGI IMG/M metagenome (GOLD analysis project Ga0222716, IMG submission 165044) | Estuarine water microbial communities from San Francisco Bay, California, United States - C33_13D | ecosystem: Environmental > Aquatic > Marine > Unclassified | place: USA: California... | reverse complement strand
AGAAGAAGAAGAAGAAGAAGAAGAAGAAGAAGAAGTTGTGATTGAGGAGCAGATTGGAGTGGTTCAGAAACCAACGGTATTGACGGTTGAGAAAGAAAAACCGAGAAGACAATCGACGCGCTATCCAGATCGAGACGCGATGAGAATCCACGGAGGCGTCGATCCCAACGCAAACGTTGTTCCGGAAACGCAGTTAGTTGGCGCTTTAACGATGGTTCATCCACCACCGGTAGAAAAGAAGAAACGTGGAAGACCACCAAAAAGAGCCAGACCAGCGGAACCGGTACAAAGGAAAAAGCGCGGCCGACCGGCAAAGGTTTCGGAGGATCTTTCGCAGCCTCCGAAGCAGAAAAAGGCAAAAGTTGTCGCGAAGAAGGAAAAAGAGAAGAAGAAAAGAAAAGTAGCCACCGTCGCTACGGTCACCGATGACTCCGCGTTAGCGTCGCTCAAAGAGTTCATCGAAACCATGGGCGGCCACCTACCGGCGAACTGGTCCGCGAAAGTCGCGAGTCGCGAGAGGACGGATAAAGGACGGATATCGCTTCACACGGACGTCACCTATATCGACCCGAACGGGAAGAGATACAGATCTAAACTCGAAGTCGCGAGGTGTTTAAATTTACTCGTCCAGTGATTATTGGACGATGATGATGATGATGATGATGATGATGATGATGATCAAAGTGATTTTTGAACAACAACAACAACAACAACAACATTCAGAGAGATGCGAAGGTTTTATAGTGGCTTTTAAAAACATACACTCATACTAAGGTTGTAAAAACAGAATTTAGCGAAAGAGAAAGACGCGCGCTTTAAATATATATTACCGGTACCAGTACCTGTTTCCTAGGTGTACATATAATTACAAATACTTTACAAACGCCGGGACACCTTCGCTAATTCTTCGCAAAGACATGACCGCTAAGAGCAAAATGTCCGCCTTGGATTCACTTTCCTTCTTCTGACCTAAAATGCGTATGCCGTCGTCGGTTGTCAACACATCGCCTTGGAATCGTTCGTCCATACCGGTGACGAGCATATCTTTTACTTCTCCGGGTAAATCGATGATACAATCGATGTACCCGCTTCTATTCTTTACGCTCGAGCTCACCGCGATGACTTCTTTAATACCTAATTCAGACGCTGCGTAAGCAATTTCGCGTTCGAGCAAAGCGCACGAGGTGAAACTGTCCGTCACTTCGCCGAAATGTTTTAACAAACAGTGCGAAGCGACGGAAAATTCACGCGCGGTTTTTGCTTTGAACACGATATTTTCAGCCGATCTCCTGGCGGTATCCGTGGCGATGTAAGCTGGCGAGATGGACAAGTCTTCCGTCGATTCGCGAACTTCAGTCGTAACCAGCATCGCGTCGTCTTCAATATCAGGATTCTTGTCATCTGGGACGAGCGTTTTGTGAATGATTTTCACTTCCCCTGGAAGGCATGCTTTCAAGCGCATCATTTCAACGCGTTGTAACTGCGAATAGAGCAACTCGAGGTACAAATCTGCACCAACCGAATCGACTTCGCCGGATTGTTTCTCGCCGAAGAGAGTACCGACGCCTCGAATGGACATGTCTCTTTCCGCCAACTTGAAACCTTCGCCTAATCCACACGACTCTTCCAACGCTAACAAGCGTTCCTTCGCTTTTTCGTTCAATGATTCTGGATCTAGCCCGTAAAACATCCACGCGTGCGCTTGACGATCGGCGCGACCGACGCGACCACGCAACTGATACAACGACGCTAAGCCGAACGATTGCACTTCTTCGATGATAATCGTGTTGCAATTCGGAATATCTAAACCAGACTCAACAATCGTCGTGCACAATAAGACATCCGCCTCGCCGTTGGAGAATTCATCCATGACCGCATCCAAAGTATCGCCGTCCATTTGTCCGTGCGCTTCAATCACGCGTAAGTTTGGCAAAATGTCGAACAACCTTTTCCGCGAATCGCCCATCATCATGATTCTGGGAACGATGTAATAAATTTGCCCGCCTCGATTGATTTCGTACTCAATAGCCTCGCGAATTTTGTCTTCGTCCATTGGCAATAAGTTTGTTCGAATCGGTCGACGTTCTGGTGGTGGCGTTTGAACTAAACTCGCGTCCCGAAAACCAGAGATGGCCATATGCAACGTTCGCGGAATAGGGGTCGCCGATAAAGTTAAAACGTCCACGGTAGCTTTCAACGCGGAAATTTGGTCTTTGTGCCTCACCCCGAACCTTTGCTCTTCGTCAATGATCAACAGATCCAAGTTGTCGTAGACTTCCGTCGATAAGTTCAACAAACCGTGCGTACCGACGATGATTTGTGCTCTTCCTGAGTCCTTTTGGCTAAACTTCTCTAAAATTTCTTTTTGATCTTTTGTCTTGACGTGCCTCGTGAGAAGATTGACTTCTACACCCAAGTGTCGAAATCGCGCAGCGACGTTCGCGGCGTGCTGTTTCGCCAGAACCGTCGTTGGCGCGAGAATAAACGAATTCTTGCCGGAAAAGCACGCTCGAGATATGGCTCTGAAAGCGACTTCTGTCTTACCAAAACCGACATCGCCGACGATGATTCTATCCATGGGCGTGTCTCGAGTCATGTCCTCGTTGATATCCTCGATAGCCATCTTTTGGTCGGGAGTGAGCTCAAAACGAAACCCTTCAGCAAATTTTGCCTCTTCATCCGGTTTCGATATTCTATACGGTGCTCGGACGCACTGTAATCGTTGTAAATACACGCACATTTGGTGCACGACTAAATCGCGAATCTGTTTTTGCATCTGCGCTTCTTTCGCTTCCCACGACCCGAGTTTATCGTACAGCTTTGAAAGTCTCGGCGCTTTTACTTGCGCGCCGGGACTGGCGTATCTATACAATTGCATGGACGCTTTCTTCGGTTCAATTTTTGCGGTATCATCCGCGAACTGAATGAACAAGAACACTTTCCTCGTGCCTTCGTTTCTTCCGGTCTCCTCGTCTTCGTGGTTGATCGAACGCATACCTAAAAACTTCCCAATGCCGTATTTTCGGTGGACGACGTATTCACCGATAACCAACTTGAACGGATCAATAGAATTGTTCGCTAATCCGTGGGTGCTGTCGTTGTAGCCTTCCAAAACACGGTTGTTCATTTCCAACGCGTAGCCGATTCCATCGAGCGCCTCTCGCACATCCAGTTCGCTCATCATCTCAGCTAATCCGCCTTCGTCCTCTGACGACGACGATGATGCTCCTAACCGCGTCTTCTCGACGTCAACTATGCTTGCTGCCATGGTCGTCATAGCGCCCAGCTTCGCCGCGTCTTCGCCTTCGTTGAACGACCGTTTCACCGCTCTCATGCCTCTTTGCCTTCTCTCCGTGAATAATCGACGCAAACGGTCGCTCGCTTTCTCCTCGTTTGTTTTGCTGCTATCACTATTGCTGCTGCTGCTGCTGCTATTACTATTATCTTCCTCCATTTTATTCTCCTCGAACATCCTCGCCAACTTCGTCTCTGGATCCGAGGACGCTTTCAGCCGTTCCAACTTTAACCGCTCTCTCAACGTCTTGAACGCCTTTTCAAAATCCGCCACGAATTCCATTTCGTTTTGCTTTTCTCTCGCCTCTCGCGACGGATTATATTTCGGCGCGATGATGTGCGAAGACGACGACGACGAAAAAGACGATGAAGACATCATCGCGGTCACCGACGAACCGTCATTTTTGGCGTTCCCGTTGACTGCTGTAGAACCTCTTTTCACCGCGCTGCTCTTCTTTTTCACTCCTTTTTTCGAAGAAGACGACGAAGACGCGGTCGCGTCGGAGATCCCGCCACCTCTTCTCACGACGCGCCTGCGCACTTTCGCGTGTTGCACTCCCGCCGGAGGCGAAGTCGCGGCCGTCGTCGCGGTTGTCATATCTTCTTCTCCGTCGTCGTCTGAATCGTCGTCTTCTCTTTCGTCGCTCTCGTTCTTCTTCTCTCGACTACTACTACTACTGGTAGTATCACTCTCCTCATCCCCTACAGTCACTTCTTTCTCTTTTGCCAACATCATCTTCTTCGTCGTCGCGAGGCTTTTCCTCTCCCTCTCCAACGCCACCACCAACCGGTCCACGAGCTCTTGTTTCTTCCCAGTTTTCTTCAACTTCCGCTTCTCCAGTTCGCTCTTTAAATCCGGGACTTTTAGTTTCGAGAGCACGAGTTGCATCTGTTGTTCGCTTTCTTCTTCGTACTCGTCGTCGTCATCTTCTCCTTTTCCTTTTCCATCTGGGCCATGCAAACGACGCTCGAACGAGGCGTCGATTGAATCCGTCTGTTGCATCGCTTGAATGTTCCAACGTGTCTTTTCAGCGCGCGATGAAACTCCTCCCCTTTTCCTCCCGCGCACAAAAGGCGAAGAATATCTTCGAGGGGTGTGAAAAGAAGCCGTTGCGGTGTTCGGCGCGGTGAAAGTGGCGAATTGTGGTGTCCTCGCACTCATTTTGTGTATTCAATGCGTGCAAATTTAGTGACGAAGCCGCCACAAAAGTTTTCCCCGGGAGTAGGGAAAAGAGAAAAAGGTACCACGTTTACGATGCAAAACGTCTCTGCCTGCGTTCGATCCTCCGCGCATTCGTACGTCGTTGAAAGGAGGAGGAAGTATGGTTCTTGTGGTTCACGCGCTGGCGTCGTGGTCAGAGCGAGGAAAGGTTTACTCGCGGAAAAGTTCGAGAAGGAGGAGGAAAAGGACACGAACGGGGAAGCCGTCGGCGAGGACGATGCGTCGGGGGATGCGGTGCGACTGTGCGCCTGCAACAGCAACGAGACGTACGAAAACTGCTGCAAACGCGTGCACGAGAACGGGATAACGCGAGAGACGACGCCAGAAATGATCGTTCGCGCGAGATTTACGAGCTATAAGGAAAATAAACCGGAGTTTATCGTCGAGAGCACGCACGAGGATTCGCCAGATTTTACCAAGAGAGACGAGACGGATGCGGAAAACGCGCGGAGGACGCTCGAGTCAGACGCGAAGGCGACGGCGAAGAAGATTCGGTTTTTGAGCTTGAAAATCATGAAGAAAGGGAGTAATGGCGAAAATGAGAGTGGTGGTGAAGAGGCGTTTGTTTCGTACGAGTGCGCGTTCGACGCGGGAGAGAAGAGGGCGAAGAAATCGAGGGCCAAGGCGAAAACGCTCGCCGAGCGAGCGAGGTATCGAAAGGATAAAGATGGGAAGTGGAAGTACGTGGACGCGTTGCAATTGAACGATAACGTTCTTTCTGCGGATGGTTTTGACGATGGAGGGCACAATCGGGGGAAGAGTAATTGGGGGAACGGTAATTTAGGCAAAATCTTTTAGCGGGAGGAGGCAAGATTTTCTGACGTTTCTTGCCCTCGCTCGAGGGAGCGCGCGGGCGTTTTTGTAATCTAATATCAATCTACGATTTCGTAATCTTTCGAACGAATGACGAAGGCGTCGATCGTTGTGCCTATCATCGCTGTTACCGGCGTTGATGGCGGTGCTGCCAGCGGCGACGACAACGGCGACGACGACTCGTGTCTTTTCATTCCTCCCGTTGTCGTCATTTCTGCTCGCCTCGTCAAGCACGCTTTGCGCATTTGCGGGTTCAAGCACGTCTTGCATTTGCCGCATTTTTGACTCGAACGTATGATTGGGAAGGTGAATTTCTTCTTTGCTCTTTTTTGCTCGCTGTTGTTTCCATCGCCGTCCTTCTCGCTCTTCTTCGTTTTCTTTGCGCTCGCCCGGTTATTGTTCTTCTGTTGTTCTTTCTCGACAGATTTACGTTTCAAGTACGAACGAAAGATATCGTTATTGAAAGGCGTTTCCGGCGGCGTCGGTTCTCGATTGATGGCGATTGATATCGTCTCCGCCGGACGTTTTTTCTTTGGTCTGCCGAGTTTTGGCGCTTTACTCGCCATCGCGGCTGCACTTTTTTCTGGGTGCAGCAAAGGACTCGGAAAGTCAAATTCAGTGAACTCTTGCCCGGTCGAAGCGACTGGAACGACAGGACATATCCATTTTGGCAACTCACGCGGATATCCGGTACGGCGCTCCCATGCCCGAACGCACAAGACTTGGTGATTAAACAAACGCGTGACTTCCGTCCTCGTCATCCCTCGCGTGACCGAACCGATGGACGCGCCGAGTAGAGTGACTATTTTCGGCGACGTTTTGAGAGTTTCAATGTCGACACTCACAGGTTTTGCCGCCGAGCGAAGGTCGAGAAAGACTTCATTCACTTGAAAGTACGTGCCGTGCAGCGGGAAGCTGCGTTTACAGGCGCACAAGGCGGTGACGAAGAAGACGCATTTTATTGAAGAAGGCTCAGAGGGAGGAGAAAGATGAGAAGGAGCAGGAGGAGGAGGAGGAGTGGTAATGATGATATCCTCTTCATCATTCTCTTTGCTGATGTTCGTCTTTGCATCTTCCATGACGATATCGTCGTCGTTGTCGTCGTTATCGTGGTTATTTTGTTCGTGCTCCTCTTCGGACGACGTTGATATTTTATAGACGCGTTCAAAATCGCTCGCCTCTCTCGGAGCTGCGATGACGCAATACCGCCGCGTTGCGTCGCATTCGCCGATTATAGACGTTGGATGTGGCGAGAGCGAATGCAAAAGTTCCGCCGGAACGCATTCATCTGGCACTCGCCACCCTTGTACCTCTGAACGAAACTGTGCTTTTGTGAACGAGGATAAATCCGCGAGTTGATTGTGTCGATTAGGGGTTAAAAACGCCTCCTCCTCCTCCTCGGCGGTTGTCGTCTTGGCGGCAGTTGCTGCATTGAACTTTGCGAACCGAGGATCCTCGACTTCCCTCAAAACTTCGTCTTCGGCTTCGCTTTCAAACGCCGCATCATCTTTCAGCGCTCTCTCGTCGACTTCAGCAACCGCTTCCATCGCCTTTGTTTTCGCCTCGGCTAAAATGCCAAACGCGGCGGACGCTCTCTCGAGATCGTTTCGATTTTTGTCCGGGTGGCAGATTTTTGACAACGATTTAAATCGCCGCATGATCATCGCTGCCACGGCGCTTTTGTTTTCTTCGACATTGTCGTCGTCGGAATCATCCTCCGAGGAAAGGAGTAAAAGAACGCGCATGGCCTTCTTGCCGGCGGGTTTACCTAAATCTGTCCAGATCTTCCCGGCGGCGACGATTGAATCCATCGTTTCCGCGACGTTGTTTGCGAACGCGTCGTTTTGTAGAGAGAAAGGAGCAAGGGGCGCAGTATGTGATGGTTCTACATGCAGAGGAGACGCATCTTCTACCGATGCTGCTGTTGCTTCGGAAAAATCCTTCTCATTTTGCTGCTGGTGCTTCTGCGCTTTTGCACGCTCAACGAATTCTTCAACTGTGAGAACATCCGCCGCAAGATTATCAGACGATTCCGTAGGGCTGTTGAATCCATCTAGACTAGACGGTGATTCTATGCTCGAATTCGATGGAAACCGTTTTCCAATGACGTTGTTATTCGTCGCCGTTGGCGTCAACGGCATCTTCGGCGACGAACCCTCCGACGGCGACGCCAAGCCGATATCTTCGATATCTTCGATCGGTTGCGTTCTCGTTTGTTCCTTCGTAAGATCAATCGTTACTACTTCTTTCGGCGGCGTTGGAGGTTCTGCGTTGTTGACGTTCGGTGCAGGCGTGTATACTCCGACGTTGTTCATGTTATTATTCCTTCGTTTACCACCACACTTGGCGTATTCGCAGTCGGAGTTCATTGGACAACTCGCGCAATTCGGATCGCGCTTCGCGCAAAACACCTTCCCAAGCGTAATCATGTGATAATGCAGCTCGTACAACATCGTCACGTCGAACGTGTTCAATCTTTCGCTCAAAAATTCGTACACTGATTCTTCTGGGGCGTACTGCTCGAGAAGTTCGAGCTTGAAATCGTGTTCGAGCGGAACCCATCCTAGGCGCGCCATGATTCGTCCGACGTTGACGTCTACAGGGAAGTCTCTATTTTCCAACGAGAGTAAGTTTACGCACGCCGAAGTCTTTGCGCCCATGCCTTCTATCTCGTTGAGATACGCGTTTGCTTCTTCTGTGGAGGCTTCACGAAGGAATTCGAGCGACAAAACGCCGCGTTCGTCGAGCACACGCCGAAGAATTTTCTTGATTCTATGCGCGAGCATGGAGTGCATGCCGCGACATCGAATGCACTCGATGATATCGTCGATTGAGGCTTCGTGCAAAACGCGGTGCCAATCTACGCAGTCGCGCACTATAATTTCATTCTCGGTAGGATCGTTGTCGCAAATGAAGTCTTGACGATCTCGAGCAGCTTGCGCGAGCGCTTTCAATTTATCTGTCTTTGCTCGTCGCTCGCGTCGGTTCAATTCTGCCCTCGAGGCTGCTTGTTGCTTCGACGCTTCTCTCTCTTCTCTCAGTTTTGCTTTGTTTTCGCGCATTTTCTTTTCTTTTGCTTTCTGCTCTTCGTCTTCTTTGCGCAAAATTTCCGCTTCCCGGACGATTTCGTCGATATCGTCGTTCAACATCTCCTGCGGCTTATCGCACCCGTTGTGTCTTTTATCGAAACTTCGAGAGCAGGTCCAGTTCAAGTAATCCGCTGCTTCTACGTTCTCCGACGTCGTCTTGTGAGTAAGTAATGAATCTGCTAACGCTTTTGGTATCCGTCGCCACTTACCGCAATCCTCGTTCGAACATTCGATCCACGCCTCTTTCTCGCTAAATCTGCGCTTCGTCAACGGCGTTTTCGAAAAATCGTTCCACATTTGTCGCTCGCTGTAATACAGTTGCTCTAACGGAGACATGACAGGTAACTCGACAATAACTGAAGACTCGTGAAGGTCTGTATTTTCATCAAGTGATGTCCTATCGAGCTCAAACGAGGACGAGTCGATCTTCGGAACACCGCGACAAAGGAAGAAGGAAGGTTGCTCGATGTCATCTTTATCGTCAATCTGCATGCGCTCAATCACTTCCGCCACGGCTGCTGCTCCCATTTCAGTTTCTATATCTAAAGCATCTCGCATTTCTACATCCTCCTCCTGAGCAATATTATCTCTCCCGGTTTCTCTCGAAACAATGCGATCAATTGCATTTCGTACAACCTCGCTCGCCGCTTGCGCGCATTCCTTCTCGTACCTCTCCCTGTCTTTTTCAACTACCGAATTGATGACATTTTTCACCAAATCCTTCACTCTTACCGCTCTCTCGACGCGTTCTAAATGCTTGCTTTGCGTTTCCTCCGTCACTGGAAACTTGGCCATCAAATTTAACATCGCTGTTGATGATAAAACGTCCGTCACGTTTTGCGTTAAATTCGCGCCGATGACCGAATCGAGGACTGAACCGCCCCAGGAGACGTCCAAAGGTCTATGACCGAGAGTTTTACGCGATTTACGAAGAAACTCGCCGATTTTATCGCGCCACATCCGTTTCTCATCGTGACCAAACTTTTGAATGGCGAGTTGTCGCCCTTTCCAGATTTTCGGGATGACGTTTTTCTTCTTCGATTGCTGCTGCGCAAGAGGAGGCGGCGGAGCTCGCTTTCGCTGCACGTCGCGAAAGAAGATATCTTCCGAGTCCGATTCGCTGCTACTAGTGCTACTATCGGAGGAGAAATAATCGTCGTACGATTCGCGCGGTCGTGATTCTATCTCTGGATTCGGATGTCGCCATCTTTGCTGAGCATCTTGAGAACCGTTTTCGAAGGCGTTTCCGGATCGGAACCAGCCGCGTTCGCCCGGCGTTCGCGGACCGCTTCGCTTGGATTTCGCCAACCACGTGACTTTTGGTTTCACGACGACGGCAACCGCAGCAGTAGGGAAAGATGGCGAAAGCGACGTTCTCTTAGCGTAGCTTTCAAACGTGCTCGCATCCCAAATTAAATCTGAGGCATTCGTGGCGAGTTCTGTTCTTGGAAACGGTGTGATGCGATGGACGAGAGCTTCGCTCGACTCGACGACGCGTTCGATGGCTTCTTTAACGAGCGTACGAACGATGCACCTTTCGTGATCGTCGTCGTCATCTTCATCTTCGCATGGAAGAGTAACTTCTACTTGTTTTTGTTGTTGCACTCGACCACGACGCAAATTTGTGGCGCCCGTAAGAAACCACTCGTCTCGTACTTTCGTGTCCGAAACGAGATTTTGTACGCGACGTTTCGCATCGGCGAACAAGTTCTGATACATTTTTATAGTCCCGTGCGCGGGTACGACGGACACATCCAGAGATCTCAAAAAGTCTCTGTAAATGTCTTTTTGTGCACTGATGGCTTTGGGCATGTGCATGGTACTTATCGCGTCGATGTGATCCATAATGTGTTCCTGTTTCCTCGCGTTTATATTTTGACACGTCTCGCGAAGGTTCAGCAAATTCGAGCCTACCCAATCGTGAATGGTGTCGAGGACATCCGTGAACGAGTAAGAAGGAGACGATACGGCCTCCGCTTGCATTTGAACACCTTCTTCTTCTTCTTCTTCTTCCTTTTCCTCGTTTGTATCTTTCTTCAAAAAGCGTATGGGATGCGTTCTCGCTTTCGGTTTTCGAAAATCCATCACCGCGGCCAACCGTCTCGGGACGATCGTTTTCGGCACAAAGTTACGCCTCTTCTCCTCCTTCCTTTT
>Ga0222716_10004785_pt1 | contig 10577 bp, 11 predicted proteins | sample C33_13DmetaG_FD_165044 | JGI IMG/M metagenome (GOLD analysis project Ga0222716, IMG submission 165044) | Estuarine water microbial communities from San Francisco Bay, California, United States - C33_13D | ecosystem: Environmental > Aquatic > Marine > Unclassified | place: USA: California... | reverse complement strand
GAGCCTCTAGTCGAGCGAACGATACATGTGCGTCAGACTCGCCCCTGAAACGCTGTATGCGCCAGTTGACCATGCTGCCCTGTTGGAACCAAACAAGCCTTTTGTTCCGGTTGCCCTGAGTGCCCGCCTTAATTGATCTGCTCTGGCTCCACGTTTCGCCGTCAACACTGTAGCTAGTGCTAATCAGGGGATTAGTGCCGAATTCTACGCGACCCGTTAGCGCAACTAACTCCAGTTCATGGAAGATGGCCCCGCGACCCTCGTTATAAACGATGCCGGTCGAGAACTCCCAACGGACCTTGTCACCATAATGTGATCCGATGTCATCCTTAAAGAATCCGAACACGTTAGACGTTGGGTCACCAATCAGCCACCTGTCGTAGCACCAGACGATGTCTCGCGCCTTGTACTGTGCTAAACCTAGCTCTGATGTACTCAGAACAAACCAGACCGGCGTATTCGTCGCCTGCGTAGCCGTAAAGTCAAAGACCAGTGTCTGGTCAGGTAAATGAACGTAGAGGTGCTGATGATTCCGGTCGTTTCTTGTTTCTAGCTTAACCTTCGACAACTGCACTTCAGTGTAGTCAGTCAGTATCTCGTCAATCTCTTTGGTGCTGATCTTGTTAGCCTGCGCGTTAACGCCAAGGAATATGCCGGGCGATTCATTACGACCGCTGCCCAGAAACGCAATCGTCTCAATAAACAAGCAGCAGGCGTGAGTGCCAACGCAGCCCTTCTGGATTTGTGCGCCCTCGACCCGCTGAAATGGAAACAAACTGCCGCCAACATTGTCGAACACCTCGATGGTGTGCCGGTTGACCGCGTATATCTCATTTCTTAGCTTGATTATCGACGTTACAGGGTCAGGATCTATCTCAGATGACCCATACTTCAACGGATTGACCGCAAACGGGTCCAATAGCTCTGTCACCACCAAGAATTCACCGTCAGTGGTCATAAAGTAACCATCAACCCAGACAACATCCAACACCAAACCTAGATCTGGGTCCGTTACCTGCTTGACAGTAGTCCCATCCCAGTAATACAGATTGCCGCCGCTCGCAATTGCCAACAGATCAAAAGAATAATCCATTGTTACGAGGTTATCGTCAGTGCCGCCAACGTCACCCAAAACAGTGACCGTACCATCTGACGCAATAGAACATAGGGAAGTACCCATGACCCTGTAGCAGATGCCGTCACGTTCGATACCACCGCGATTTACGCCCGGTCCTTCGCCATGCTTCACCAATCCATCTGCCGGTCTTAGATAGCCGTTGCTGATGCCTGACTGCTTTGGAACAGGTATAAGATTGACAGGGTAGCTAGTGCGTATCTCTGCCTGCTTGTCATCAGTAAATATACCGTTGAGAATGGGTATCTGCATGCTAGTACGACTTTTTTGGTTTTGGTTTCTTCGCTGTCTTCGATGACTGCTTAAATGCCTTCGCTGATGGAGCGCCTTTGGCACCGGCCTTTCGCATCTTCTCGCCTGAGCCTGCCTTTATTCGCTTCTTTTTAGCCGCAATATTTGCGTACAATCCCTTCTTCGCCATTATGACCTCTTTGACTTAGTGCCTGCACACTTCCAACGTTTACGCGATAATCTTAGCGGAGAGTTTGGGTTAGAAGCGGCCTTCGGGTGCTTCTTCATCTGACCAGCAGATCTGGCGCAGTATGCGTCACCCTTCTTAGTTCCGGCCTTAACTCGAGGACCGCCGCCCTTAGCCTTACCCGCCTGACCGTAGGAAACCTTCTTCCCAGTAGACGTAACCTTGACCTTTGCCTTACCCCGTCTTGGTGCAACCATTATGGTGTTGACTCCGATGTCATGCTCACAATAGCGGACGCAAGAATATTAGTTGTGTCTGCCGTCTGTGAAATCTCAATCGTGCAGTTATTCGTCAGAATTCCACCCGATGTTGTTAACCCCCAGTATCGCGTAGCTACTAATGACAGCCAAGACCCAACGGGAGATGACCCGCCCTCGTTGATCGCGTCACCACTGTTTAGCGTCAATCGGATTGAGTAATCTGCCGCAACCCCTGCGCCGGTCAGCCATGTGTACGCGAACGGTGTACCTGACGTAATTGAGACTAGGCCGCTATTTCCGGCGCTGAATCGCACAGTAGAGGTCGCGGGTGTCGTTACAACGTTAAAGTAGGACGCGCTCGCTAGATACGCGCCCAACGCGGTAGATGCAGTAGTGCCAAGCCCAGTGCGGGCGGCAAAACTCATGACAGATCCTTCAACATAGAAGCGTACCAGCTAGTGCCAAGGTAGGTGATTACCAATAAATCAACAGCGTTCGCGTTAGTAGACAGCGTCTCTGCCGTACCACCGGGCCACTTGAAGGCAGCGGGCCAAGCCATCGTTCGACTACCTGTCGCATCCTGAGTAAACAGCATGTTAACTGTCTGCCCCTGTGCTGCGCCGGTCAGTGTCAACGTAGCCACGTTCTCTGTGAGTGTGCTTGTAAATACGTTGCTCTCTGTCATGTTGGCAGTCAGCGTACCACCGCTGCTAGAGACGGCAACAGGCGCAGTCTGCGCGTGTCCAGTAAAGTTAGCGCCGTCAATTGTTGGGTCTGTGTTGAATACAGCACTACCCGTACCAGTTTCATCAGTCAACGCGCTCGCTAAATTTGCGCTGCTTGGAGTACCCAAAAATGTCTGAACGCCTACGCCAAGACCCGTTAGGCCAGAGGTGGGCAGACCAGTACAGTTGGTCAGTGTGCCAGAGGTAGGCGTACCCAGTATCGGCGTTACCAGAGTCGGGGAAGTGTTGAACACTGCCAAACCTGATCCGGTCTCATCGAGGAGCGCCGTAGCCAACTGTGCCGATGTCATGATCAGCGTATTATCGGCTAGGTTTATTGTCTTGTTGGTTAGCGTCTGAACGCCCGTAGTCGTAACAAGGTCAACACCGCTAATCTGCAAGCTGTTAACGATGGTATACCATGTCTGTTGCAGCTCGTTGAAACGTATCGTAAACGAACTACCCGCGCCAAGTGAGGCAGGAACTCCAACCAGTGTCCCGCCATTGCCGTTGATCGTCAGTGCGCTAATGGTCTGCGTAGAGATAATGATAATCTCTTGGCCGTCATAGCAGTCAGCGACAGGTGGCAGCGTCACAGATCCGGCGGCAAATGTGCCGGTCGGGTTCATGATCAGCCAAATGCTCTGTGATGAAGCGGCCAACGCAATGTTAAACCCAGAGTTGGTCGGTGCGTTAATGACTACCGTGTAATTCGGGTCAGCGAAAGTGGTCTGGAAGTATTCGACCAAAGTCGTAATAGATGCCTTTCGAGCGTCACCGTTGCTTGTCGCATAAACTGGCAGTTGATCGCCACCGGACAGGGCGTTAATCGTTGGCAGTTGGTTAATAGTGGGCATGTCAGCCTCCTAGTTATATTCTAATGGACCGTCATCGCCAGCTAAAACAGGATTAACCGGTCTGCGTAGGTAGTTATCGTCGTAGTTGCGCCAAGGCTTAGTACCAGCACCCGCAGGCATGGTCCTTGGCAGTTGCTGCTCGTGTGGCTGCGCGAAACTCATCACAACCGTATTGTACGCCATCTTAGCGATGGCCTTGGTGTCAGGCATGATCGCCTTACCGAAACTTGGCGCAATGCGAATGCCAAGGGCAGTGTATATCGCCTCGTTCGCTAGATCCGGCACATACGTCTGCTCGTCTAGCCTGCTGTCTTTTGGGGAACTGGGCAGTGGATAGCCCAACCGTAAACCTTTTGCGTTCCACTCTGCCAACATCGAGTCTAATTTACGCAGTGCTGACTGTAACTGTTCTGGTGTTAGGTCAAAAACGTAGGACGCTAATCCTATCTCCTCAAACGCCTGCTCGATGTACTCTCGCTTGGTCCAACCCATGTTAAGCTCCTAGCGCATCCGATATTTTTTGCGACAGCTTATTATCTGATGTTCTGCCGTCAAACTTCAAGCCTAATTGATCGGCCTTCTCTTCTAGTTCAACGCGCATGGGTGGCGCGTTATCATCTGGTATTGCCGGACCCTTCGGAGAAACAGCCTCTATCAGTGTTTCTGACCAACCTTCCGCTAACCTAGCGTCTAACTCTTCTTGCGTGTTCACTGCAACGTATGAGTACGTCTTGCCTGCCGGTCCAAAGTGATCGCCGGGAGACTTGTAGACTAGTGTTGGTATCATTTCTTCGCCTTTTTCTTTGCCCGTCTTGCCGTGTTTAAGGCAATGGCAATCGCCTGCTTCTTTGGCTTGCCAGCCTTCCTTTCTGTCTTGATATTCTTGGAAATTGTCTTCTGAGAATAACCTTTCTTCAGCGGCATAAGCCCTCCTGAAATTGGGCGAGGAGTAACCCCCGCCCAGTTTTCACGCTTTCTACGTCTGTGAGAACAACATGATGCCGGACATCTCTGGCTGCTTGTTCACTACACCGAACAATGTGTCACACCGATACTTGGTGGTCATTGTGTTGATGTCGTAGAACTTCTGCATAACCAGCTCAATGCCGTTATCAGTTGTACCGCGCAGTACCGCAGCGCCTGCATCAGCGGGTACAGAGTACCGACCGGGCAATAGCTCCAGTGAATCACGCTGCCAGAACGGGTTAACAGATGTTGTAACCGTGTTCAGGAAAGTGATCGCCGCAGCAGCAGCGCCAGTCACGATGCAGTTCTGATACTGAGCAGAAGCATCAGACGCGACTTGGTTTGAAATAATCCCCGGAGAGATAACCATAGTCGTACCGTTCGTTACCGAAATAACGCGGAAAGTCTTGAGCTGTCCAGTGGACTGCTTAGTGATGTGATGACAAGCTTCAACACCCGCGATTGTAAACGCATCGCCAGCCGCTACACCAGTAGTGCTAGAGATAGTTACGCTCTGAGTTCGGTTGTCAACGTTAGTAGTACCGCCAGTAACAGCCTGAGTAGCAGCAGGAACTAGGTAGTTCGTTGCAGCGTCTCGAGTGTCAATGGTCAGAGAACCACCGCCAGCAGCAGCAGTAAGACGGTTAGCGTAGTCAAGCTTCAGTGTGTCGAAACCTGCAACCATGCCAACTCTTGAACGCTCGTAAGCTGAATCAGACTTTTCGTTGCCGAAAGATCGTGAAGCTTTGGAGAGGTCATTCGCCATACCGTTGTAGTCACGGCTAGACAGTGCTAGGTGACGGTCGTAGTCGGGAACACCCTGCTCGTTCATGATCGCGTCACACTGGGCAACGTCATCATAACCAGTAGCAGCGGCAGTACGCTTAACAACCAGAGTGCCCTGAGCGGCAGCAACGTCCATGATCGCAACGTTGATGTCTGAGGCAAGCTTGTTCTTAGCGGCTGCACCTAATCGGTCTTCCTGCAACGCATCACGCAATTCGAGCGCGTTCAAAGTGAACGGCACAGCCTTGCTGTATGAGATGCTAGAGGGAACTGCCAACTGGACGTAGTCGCTGTACAACGCGCTAATATCAGTGCCGGGAGCGGCATTGATTGAAGTGCCGATGTAAGGCATTGGTCGCCAGATGGTGTCGTTAGTACGCTCCATCATTACCTGATCAGTAGTGTAAATACCGACATTTTTTGATAAAACTAGAGCGTCTTGAAAACCCTCTAGGATGTTCTCGAACGCTACGCGTTCTTCTTTGGAAAAGCTATTAGCCATGATTGGCTCCTTTAAATTTATTTAGCCGCTTGTTTCTGCGCTCGTTTGTAGGCCATGACCTTATCCATGTTACCCGTTTTCGAGGCTTCTTCTCGCAGTCGTTCTAGGGTTGAGTCCACGGCACCCTTAATTGGGGCCGTTGCCGAAACTTTACTTTCGGGCCGTGTTGCTGCCTTACGATTTGAAATCTTCAATTGACTCTCCAATTTTGCAACCGCAAAGGCAAACTTTACGGGATCATCTATCTGTGCCAGTTCCTTAGCCTTCTTGGGATTCTTTCCAAGAGCATAGATTACCAACGCAGGGTCTTCAGCACCTTGAATCATTACGCCTTGCTGGACCACATTAAACGTTTGCTGCGCGACTTCCTCAGCATCGTCGTAGTCTCGCACCTTCAGCTTAGACTTTGCATCCGCATAGCCCTGTAGCTGTTGTTGCCAAGCATCAGCCTGCTGTTGTTCAGCCTGCCTCGCCTGTGCCTGTTGATCGTCTACTGAGCGTTTACGCTCGTACCAATCAGCCAGTGACGCTTCATATTTATCGGTGTCGTAATCGTGTTGCTCAAGACTTGGTTTGGCCCCTAGTGTGACAACTGGATTGGTCTCAGTAGTCTGGTGGACCTGTGCCTCTAGTTCACGATTTCTTTTCTGTAACTCCCTGTGTGACTTTCTTAACTCGCGGACCCATTCAGGTGCGGCTTCTGGTTCTGGAGGTGGCGGTTCCTCCCCAATGGATACAACTATGTCTTCGGATTCCTCTTCAGATTCTTCAACCCCGCTTGGATCACCATCGACATCTTCGTCTTCAGTGACTTCCTCAAGCTCAAGTTGCTCCTCCTCAAGTGTTTCCTCTTCCTCAAAGTCGATATCCTCTTCTGCCTCATTCATGTTTCTGATCCCTATAAACTCACCCAATTGATCGGCTGGGCGGTTGCCGTGTAGCGATTATCGCCTCTGAAAGCAATAATTACCAATACTTCATAATATCTTGATTATTTAACCTTCTTTTGGAAAGCTCGAACTTTCGCATTTTGTATAGATACCCCGTCATCCCAATCGGTAACATAGGGCACTTTCACATCTTGTCCGTAGTAATCTGGGTCATGCGCGAACCACACGACATCAGGTTCACCATTGTTGAAGTCTTCAAATACTTTCTTGTCCCACCCATCAGGCATTTGAGAATCATCCCACTTGATCCTAGCAACCGGCCTGAAACCAACGGTTTTATAAATACTAGGCAGGTAAGTGTCAAAAGCATCCAGCTTATTGCCGCCGGCTTCAATAGCAGCCTGCATCATCGCATAAGCAGATCCTTTCGATTGCGGCGAACCATAAACCGCCACCACATCACCATCATTAATGGCAAACCCAGCACCATTGTCAGACTGAAAAAGCTCCATGTTCGAAAGCTCATCAACGCTTTTAATGTCAACTTGTGGGGCGAACTCATTACCACGCAGAGACGCAACCATTTGCGATCTGTGGTCGATGGGATCTTGCGTCCTTGTAAATGTTGGAGCCTGTAATTGTGCAGTTTCATACCGCGTAATCATTTCTTCGCTTGGGTTTAAAAGCCGAACTTCTCCAGATAATTCATCACGCGCTCCGGTGTAACCCCGCGTTCTTGCGCTATCGATCGCGCCATCTCTTGCCTGAAGTCTTCGCTGGGCGCGGACTGTTCTTTGGCGCGGACCGACTCCCCTGAACCCTGAGAGAGTTGCTCCCGGTTCAGCCGTAGCTTCAATGCCATCGCTTTCGCGAATTCCTGATCGTACTCCAAGTTGCTCATTTACTGCCTCCATCCCTTTTGAAAATGATCCCGGTCTTGATTTTACGCCAAGATCTGTAAATAAATTTTGTTCATAAAACCACAAAACAGCTTGTATATCTTGCTCAGACAGGCCCGTATCTTCCAGCTTGCCCTTCATCGCCGTGGTAAACTCTTCCATTCTTCGGCGCTCTGTGGTGTTTCTTGGGCCGCCAGCAGGCAAACCCTTTGGGTCTTTCATGTTCCCGAAATGACGGTTGTAACTTCTAGTGAACCAAACATCTTTTGTCGGGCCTTCATACCCGTTCAAATTCAACGAGTATTTACCTGTCTTATCACCCAGAACCATTGCACCCAAATGCATACTATTCTTGCCGCCACTTACTCCTGCCGGACCGCCGCTTAATCCGGCAGCTTTTCTAACGTCAGTCAATTCTCCTAGCGTATGAGGGGAAAGCCACCAATCTGCGAATCCCTGCTCGCCTAAATCAGTTATCAGTTTGTCGATAACTTTCATTCCGGCAGCGACTGACTTCTGCTTTGCTCCCCACCCAGCGCCTTTTAAACCTTCAGTTACAGCGCCAGCCTTTGGTGGAACGGTAGGTATTTTACCTGTTTTTTTGTATTGAAGCATTGCTGCTGTTGCAGCTTTCGTATTTAAGGGGACGTTATTGCCAATCGACGTTGGGGCAGCAAGGGCAGTCCATATCACTCTATCTGTTTCGTTATCGAGAACACTCTTGAGTTGAGGAATGGTCCCCATTAAATCGAATGTTTTTTTAACGTCCTCGTCATACCAACCAGCGCCACTTTCGGACTGCTTTAGCTGATATCTGATTTCATCAGAAGCAGCATCAATCGCTGTGTTGAAATCAGTTGGATCAGTTGGATCTAATTGCCTACCGTAACGCTCTATATGATCTGTCTCAAAAAAATCTACTAGGTCTTCGATCTTTGGTTTTTTGTTACCTCTTGTCGCGGCAATGTCTTTAACCTTACTGAGATTCTGTTCACGAATCGTCTCATCAAACCTAATGGGCGCTGAACTTCCGACTACTGGACTTTCTACAATTGTTGCATCAAATACTTCATCGCCAGACATCAAGCCGGTTGGCGGTTGTGCAATATCAACCATCTCAGCCGTCTCCACTATCCCAGTTCCTAGGGGAGTAGGCTTTCCTTTGCCTGCCCTTTTAATCAGAGGGGCCATTGCTGCCAAGCCTTTGACTCCCGGAATGTAGTTCAACGGATCTAAAGTAATTTCAGCAGCGGTTGCCGCCGCTGGACTGCCCGTGATATCTAATGTTGCCTGCCCTATGGCTTCTGCCGGTACAGCCAATGGACCTAAAACAGCGCCCGTGTCTGACAAAGCTTGCATCCCCTGCTCACTTCTAGGGACGTAGGTCAATGCCTGTTGCACATCCTGAACTCTCTGCGCCGCTGCCGCTGGATCACCTGTCATGGCTAGTTCACCAAGACCGGCCCAGCCTGCTGGTATGGAACCCAAAAGTCCTGACCCAACAGTCCTTCCGGCTTCAGCCCATCCCTGATTCCAATCGTAGAAATCTGACATCCAATCGCCAGACTCCTTTCGTACAGGACCGCTTGGGGTCATTCGGTAGTTTTCAGTGGTCTTGTTTGTCAGTGTTTGATTGATAATCTGTTCTGACAGTTCGCGCATTGAAGGCATTACGTTTCCTCTTGAAAGCTTTGCGATGTGTCCTCGCCGGTTGCCCTAGCCAGCATAGCAGCGGCCACTGGTATTGCCACGCCGTATTTCTTGGCGATGCTGATTAGTCTGTCATCGAATATGACGTAGTTCATTGACTGCTTGTCTGGAGACTTGTGCCGGGTGAATGCGTCAGCGTATCGGATGCCTTTGATGCCTGATTTTTTAAGCTCTGAGTTTGCCGCCGTAAGAGAGTTATCCCATCCAGAATCAACAAGAGAGGCTTGGAGTCGTTTGTAATATTCTCCCCCAGAAAGCGCGCTCAAATCATCCGCATCTTGAAAGGCCTGACTGCCAAATTCTTGACCTGTGCTTACAGAAAACTCTCCTGAGTTCAAATGCTCGCTTACAGTGATATTTGGTTGCTCACTCAACGGCTTATACCAATCGAGCAGTTCATCAGGTTCTACGTCGATGTTAACCTCGTACATGCTGCCTTTTGAAGACGCGGACAACTCGCCTTCCTTAAACTGTTGCGCCCAAGCCCTTAGTTCTGGGCCTGCTTTCATAATGTCTAAAGAATTTTCTACATGCTCCCCTTGAAATTCAGGAGCATTGTCTCCGTAGTCTTTCATCTCTCGCGAAACAGACTTTTTTAATCTTTGCAGGAAGTCATTTTTATCACCTTGACCACCCGCAGGTTTTACAGCAACAACCTCGCCATTATGAAGCAGGTCAATTTCGCCAATATCGTTACGATACCCTCTAGCCACCTTTTCGTTCTCAGCAAAATACAATCCACGGCCATACTGCTGTGCGCCTTCGCCAGTGCCAATAGACTCAGTGCTGAACCGATCAAAACTATGCGGCGAGCCGTGGAATGCCTTGATGCCCTTTCGGATCTGAGACGCGGCAGGCAAAAATGGCACAACACCAGCAGCACTTAGAATATAGTTTGGTATGTTTCTGGACTCAGGATCTCGCATGTACATGTCAACGTCAGCGGCCAGACCCGTAACATCTCCGACCACAGGAACAGGGCTTGTGATCAACGCAGCAGCGTCTAGCGGGGACATCTGGTCATCAGCACCGTAACCAATGTTGATAGGCTCGCCGGTAGAGTATGGACCCCTGTCCATTACTTCAGAGTATCGTTCTGGTTGTTTAGCAGTCAGCAGTTGCTTGGCTAACTCTGCCATTGATATCGCCATCAGTAGTCCTGCGGATTGAGATAGAAATGCTTGCCCGGTATCAGCGCGTCTACGCCACCCGCTCGCATTGTTTTTTTGGTATCCGCTATCCTGTTTAACATTTCCTGTAGCGCCTCTTCCTCTGACAAGCCCACCAAATCATAACCGACCAGATTGTTCATGCGGTCGATGTATTGGGTTCTGGGATCTCTGCCGCGTAGATACTCTTGGCCCTGCTGCAAATACTCTTTGCCCTGCAACATGCCGCGAATGATGGGCGAGTCACCATACCTGTACGC
>Ga0222716_10004782_pt1 | contig 10577 bp, 4 predicted proteins | sample C33_13DmetaG_FD_165044 | JGI IMG/M metagenome (GOLD analysis project Ga0222716, IMG submission 165044) | Estuarine water microbial communities from San Francisco Bay, California, United States - C33_13D | ecosystem: Environmental > Aquatic > Marine > Unclassified | place: USA: California... | reverse complement strand
AATCCGTTGACCAATTTGTATTTTCATCCTTTGATGGAGGATATATTCCCACTGAAACAAGCATTTGGGGAGCTGCAAGGAAGCGATTCTATGGCGATAATGCTTCGTATTTAGTAGAAGAATTGTGGGGGCAACCAGAACAGGTTGGAGATACCTCAGTTGTTATCTTTGATACAATGAAAAAATTCTCTCAGAGATACCCACTAATTTCCCTAAATATGAGAGGCGCAGATGTAAGCCGAATCAATGATAACAACATTGAATATACCCTCAAAAAGTCGTTGTTTCAACTACTATTTGCCTGCCGGGAGTTATCCCTCACCGGAAAATTAGGAAGAGTCCTTGGTTTGCCTTTGCTTGGGACAGGAGATCAAGGACTGCCCATACGAAGTGTTACAGGATTACTAAAACAGTTTGCAGAAGATGCCCTATCCACAATTGAATGCCTCGATGAAATTGTCATTTGTGCATTTTCAGATAATGACGGCGAATTGTTAAGGAAGGAATTCAAAATCCTTTCCAATCAATCACCGCTTCTTGAATTATCGAACTTACCGGAGTGGCAGATGAACACAATCAGCAGTCTTGTGTCTGATATTGAAAAAACAAAGCAATTACTACCTGTAGAATTGCAGGAATACCTTGATGATGTACTTTCGCGATTTTCACAAGATTCATTGGATAAGGAAGGAATCGCAATATCTTCAAGATCATTTCTTATGAATGCTTTAAGGGCCTCAAAAAATGAAAAAGGGCTAATGAATAAAATTGAGCAATTACATGCGATTGGAACTCCAAACATATGGGTTTCACACATGCACATGATTAGGATTATTGGAAATACGGCAGGTCATCCAAACACTGCCGTGAGGAGGGTGAGTCCCGAAGACCTTATTTCAATACTAATGGGGTTGAAAGAGTTCATCCGAGCGTGGCCACGAATTAAGTTGGCATTTGTATGAATTAGTACACGAATTGACGTCATACACAAGGGGACCCTTGTATCCGTATAGGAACACAACCGTACCCATGGAGACGGATTCAATCGTACCATGCAGCAGCATCGGTGAACAGGTCGTAGAAGGCGTCCAAGGAGGCGTCAATCGGCTTGGCGTAACCTCCGCCCATGAACACCACCAAAGGCACCTCCAGTAACTCAGCGGCCTCGAACACCAGATGATTGCGCTGCCGCATGCCCTCCCTCGACACGTTGAGCTTCCCCAGAGCGTCCGCTTCCAACCCGTCCACACCGGCCTGGTAGAGGATGAGGTCAGGGTTGAACGCCTCGCAGACGTCAAGCGCTTCTCGCACGGTGTTGAGGTAGACGTCGTCGCCAGATTCGGGCGGCACGGACAGGTCGTGGTCGCTCACGGATTTACGGAATGGGAAGTTGGTCGAACAGTGGACGGAAATCGTGCACGCCCGTGGTTCATCAGCCAGAATGCTCGCCGTTCCGTCGCCCTGATGAACATCCAAATCAACGATGGCCACGCTCTCCACGCCGAGGTGTTCCAGCGCATGGAGCGCGCAAACGGCCAAGTCGTTGAAGACGCAATACCCCGAACCAAAGTCTCGGTGAGCGTGATGCGTTCCCCCAGCCATGTTCCCGGTCATACCGCCGTGAACAAGGGCGTACTCCATCGCTTCAACGGCCCCTCCGATGAGCACTCGGGTCCGCTCGATCATGGCCGGCGTCCACGGAGTGAGCCCGATGCGCTTTTCCTCCTTTTCTGTCAATTCACCGGCGAGAAAACGGTCGACGTAATCCGCATCGTGGGCGAGCAGCAAACGTTCCCGAGCGATGGCCTTTGGCGTATGAACAGCGATGCGCCCGTTCGCCTCGGAACCTTTCAATCGGTCGAGAAGCAAGCGATACCGGTCGCGGGGAAAGCGCGCCTCGGGGTGGATGCCGTCGGTGTAGAGGGGATGGTACCACAGCGCGAACGTCCGTGGCGTGCTCATGCAGCAACCTGCCTCGTCCGGCGATTAAAGCCCTGTCTTCGCTTCAGTCGTCAAACCAGAGCGGCGCTCCCTCGGCCGTTACCAAAAGCGCCTCGTGCGAGCGTACTCCACTTCGGCGAGGTGGATGGCGTGCAGCAAACCCTCCTCGTTGCCCGGCATCACCTTCACCAAGAGACGGTTGGCCGTTGCTTCACCGATGCCACGGCCCATCAAGCACAGGATGGCTTCCAAACCGCGGTTGGCCACCAAATCGGCGTTCTTCATCATCCGGTCTTGGTCCTTCACGTCCTCGGATTTCACCCATTTTTCCAACATTTCCTGAAGACCTTCGCGTGCGCACGCCAATCGGTTCCCCCCGCATTTCAAGCAGAAACCCGGCTTCTCCATGGCGGAGAAACGGGCAACACGAAACCGTCGTACGCCGTGACATCGCAGACAACAAAGGACGGCTCGTTCGTTGGTCAAGCGCAGTTTGAGACGTTCTCGAATCGCGGCGTTGTCCCAATTCGGAAGCAGCATTTGGTTTTGTGTGGTGTTGGACATCCCGAGCGGGCCTTGTGCCGTCACTTCGATGGAAAGGACGCCCGATTGCAACCCGTGCAGCACATCGCCTGCACCTTTGACGTCCATGCGCTCGTGAAAGAGTTTGGAGAGCACCTCTTCCATCACCACGGTTCCCTTGTACTTTCGCAGAAGGGCTTGGAGGTTGATGCGGCGCGGGTCCACGCCGTGGCGGAGGACACCGAAAATTTTCGCCACTTGAGCAAAGCGCCAACGGACCTGGCGGGAATTGGGCACCGTAATGCTGAGCACGTGCTCGATCGCACCCGGTGGTGTTTCGAGCAACCAGGACATGATGTCCTCGGGGCGAACGTCCGCACTTTGCAACGCGACCCGAGTCGGCTCAACCACCAAACGCCCCCATTTGCCTGATTTGGTTGAGGCCATGGCGAGCAAAAAGTGCCCCAAGGCTTCGTTGATTTTCGAGCCCTGGCAGCTGTTCAGCACCAGCGCATCGTCCCGCTCCTCGATCGTGAAACGACGGTCGGTGGGCAGCGTCCCCGTGGCGTCCAAGTGATTGGCGACCTGTTCGGCAAGCATGCTTCGGGCTTCGGCATCAAGTGGAAAATCCGCCAGCGAGAGACCCCGTTCGGGAACCAAGCCCCTCGGGTCCAGGCTTACCGGTTCGGTCTTGGGAAGCAGCCCCAAATCGTGGGCGACAAGATGGCGAAGGTGCCCAACTTCACGGGCAACGCTTTCGGGAACGGGCGGCAATTCCCCCAACCAATGCGGAGCAGCACCGCTGTCCTTGACAGGGGCCACCAAGAGTTCGGACTGTTCAGGGTCGGCATCGACGATGAGCCAGGTTCGTCCAGCGATGACAAAGCGACGGGGCGTCCCGTCGTCGTCTTCGCCCGAATCGTTGAGGCTGAGAACAAAGGCTTCGTCCACGTTGCCCAAACTCCGTCGAGTCACGGCGTCACGGACACGGTACGACCGCTTGTCCGGAATCATCGAAAGGTGGTTGGAGACCCAATCCCGGGTGCGCCCAGCGCTTGAGAACCAACCCGTTGCAAACCTTCGGGGCACGTCCACCGTTCGCTCGGTGTAGAGGCGGGGTACGTCCTCATCGGGCGTTGAGTAGAGGGGAAGGTCTTCGGGCAAGGTTTCGCCCTGTTCTGCGGCCCGTTCGCGGGCAAGCGCGTACACCGCCTTCGGCCAACGGAACCAGGGTACTTCGCTCGGCTTGGGCGTAAAACGGACGATCCAATGCTCGGCCAAAACCTGCAACACGGCTTCCGTGTCGGATCTCTCCCATCCCTCAAATTGGGAGGTGTTGGCCAACAAGGCCGTGGCTTCGTCGATGCTCACCGCTTTGAAGGCGTGAACCATCAAGACCAGTTGATTCGCTGCGATGGTGAAGGGGCGGTTGCGCCACTCAACGGGCTCAATTTGACCCGCCATGGCCCGCCGGGCCACGACAGCCGATTCCAACAGATGGTCCGTATCCCAGGTCACCACGTGACCCCGGCCCACGCCCCCGAGCCGATGGTCGGCTCGTCCGACGCGTTGGAGCATACGGTCAACGGACTTCGGTGAGTGCAGTTGGATGATTTTGCGGATGCTCCCCACGTCAATCCCGAGTTCCAAACTGGACGTGCACACCAATCCGGACAAGGTGCCGTTGCGAAGATCGTCCTCCATTTGCTGCCGCGTTTCAGCAGCCAGCGAACCGTGATGGACGCCGAATTTGAGGTCGGGCGCCATGGTCTGAAGTCGAGTCGTGAGCGTTTCAGCCTCGCTTCGACTGTTGACAAAGAGCAAGCACGGCGGCTCTTTTCGCAGCAAATCGCACAAATGCCGGTAGGCAGCGTGTTGCTTGGGTGAGGGCAGCGACATCTCGGCGTAAGCGATTTCGTCTTCGGGCAGAGCGGTTGGCGATTCAACGCTGAGGTCGGTCTTTCGGTCACCGGTGGTGATGAGCGGGGTTGGGTTGCGAGACGAGAGCCACGCGGCGACATCCTCAGGATTGCCGACCGTGGCTGACAAGCCCAAGCGTTGAACCGCACGCCCAGATAAGGCCTCCAAGCGAGATAAACCAACGCTGAGTTGCCACCCACGCTCAGAGGCTGCGAGGTCGTGGACTTCGTCGACCACGACGGCTTGCACGGTGCTCAACATCGCTCGGAGATTCTTTCCGGTGAACATCAACTGAAAGGTTTCGGGCGTGGTGACGAGCAGGTTGGGCGGACGTCGAGTCTGTTTTGCCCGTTGGGATTGGGGCGTGTCGCCGTGTCGCACGTCCACCGTAAGGCCGACGGCAGAAGCCAATTCACGAAGCCGGCGGTCGACGTCGCGGTTGAGCGCACGCAGAGGCGTGATGTACAGGATGGACAAGGATGGCCATTCGTGTTCGAGGCACCGGTGGAAAAGCGGAAGGATGCCCGCCATCGTCTTTCCAGAACCGGTGGGGGCCACCACGACATGGTCGGTGCCTTGGACGATTTGAGGAAGCACGTTTTCTTGAACCGGCGTGGCCTTCCAACCCTTTTCCTCAAGAGCGTTCGCAAGCAGGGGATGAAGGCGGGAAAAAACTCGCGACATACTCTCCCCTCCCCTTTGGAAGGGCTTTTCTCACCGCATTTGAGCGTTTGGCTTTCGGCTGAAAGGCCGCGAGACGTCAATCGTCGTCGTCATCGTCGTCATCGTCATCGTCGTCGTCATCGTCGAACTCGTCATCATCGTCGTCTTCCCAATCGGACTCGTCCTCCTCAAAGGCGCCGTCGCCAAAGTCGATGGAGGTCTTGGTGGCGACGGTGAACACGATCGACAAGGTCAGAATGCTCAGGAAGGCGAACAGCCAGGCAAGCGGTTGTTCGCGAACCGAGTCAAACCACCCAAGGTATTGGGCGTACGCGATGGTGACGGCGTGCTCGGCGGTGTTGTCGTCGTCGTTGGCTTCAGGAATCTCGTTTTCAGCGTCAACGACCACGCGAATGCGGTCCACGTCTTCCGAATCCCAGGTTGTGTAAACGGGGAAGGTCTCGCCAGCATCAATACCGACCACTCGAGCAACATGGAACGGTTCATCGCTGTCGCCTGCGTAGAAGGCGACTTTGAACTGAGCCGTGGTGCTTCCCCCTGCGTTGAAGATGTCCGCTCGGACGTCGATCAAAGCCCCCGGGGCGATGTGGTCATCGCTCAACACGATGTTTCGGATTTGAAGCTCGGGGCCAACGGCGCCAAGACGAACCCATTGCCGTTCAAAGTCGGTGTCGTCCGACGCCAACTCTGGAATGGGGCTGGCCTCTGAGTTGGAAACGACCGGGAACTGGTTGCCCGCGGCGTCGTAACCGGTAACGTAGAAGCCGACGAAATCGCCCGCCTTTGGAAGGATGGTTCCGCCTGCGGTGATGTCGACCACGCCGGTCCACTTCACGGTTTGACCTTCCTGTTGCATGCCCAGCAACGTGGAGCCGGCACCAATAGTCATGGTTCGGGTCGCATCCCGCATGACCCAGTGAACGATCTGCTTGGAGCCGGTCAGGTCGGCGTCTTCGGTCCCCTGGAACTCAACGGCCACTTGGGTGAGGTCGTTGCTTGCGGAAATATCGATGACGTTGAGCGGTGCTACGCGGCGTGTAACACGAGGTGCGGCATCGTCAACGATGACCTGTAGGGTGGTGGAAACGAGGGTCCCCGTCATGTCTTCACCCCGTCCGGGAATGTTCGTGATGGAGATCAAGCAGGTTCGCGATGGGGAGGACTGAAGCGTTGAAGCCGAGGAGAGAGGAACCTCAACACCGTACTCACCATCGGCGGTCAGCGAGCCATCGGACCACAATTTCTCACCGTCAAAGACCTCCACAAGAATACCGACGTCTCGGGGTGCAGGGGTTTGGCTGCCTTCGTAGACCACACGACCGCTGAAGGCCAAACGGTCGTCCTTGCGGACACGGCTACCGTCGGCGACCGGGCCTGTGCGAGGCTCGCTCACGTCTTCGACCGTGAAGTCCGTAGGGGACAACATCAAATCGTTCTCAACCCGGAAGGTGTGTTCCAGCAGCAGAATGCGAGACGGGTCTGAACTGCCCAATTCCTTGTACATCAGCGCAACGTCGCCCATCTCTTCATCCGGCCAATCCCAACTGAACTTGAAGTTGAATTCGAGAAGAATCCAAGGCAGACCGGATTCGTTGGTCGTTTGCGTCATCTTGCTGGTGGGCGAGAGGTGGATGTAGGGTGAATCGGACCAGAACGTGTTGTTCACACCTGAGTAGGAGATCCTCTGAGCGTCCCGGGCCGGGTTGGGTCCTTCGAAGTCAAAGACGAGGGAGATGAATTCGAAGTCGATGGCGGTGTTGGCGTCGATGAACCCGAGGCTGATGGTTTGTGGCATACCAGCATAAACGGCATCGTTGTCTTCGTGGCCCAACCACTCAAGACCGGTAAAGATGGCCGAGGAATCCTTGCGAGTACGGAAGGTGGCGTCGTCGTAAAGGAACCCTTCTGCGGATTCAAACATCATGATTTCGTCGTCGTCGTTGAGGACCTTGAAGTGGAGCGGGTTACCTGCCTCGTCTCCACCGTCCCAGAAGTACGAAACGCGACCCATGTTTGGATTGCGCGAGGTATCGATGCTGGTGATGAACCATTTTGATTTGGCCTGCGTGTTGTTGCGAACGATCTTGCTGACGTATTCCTCTGGGTCAGCCTCTCCGTTGCGGTTTGCATCGTGGTCGGCCTCAACCCAATACTTCAATTCGAGCTCCATCGGATGACCGACCTTGTCTTCAACGAGCACTTGAACGGGCTGTTCGTTGGACGCCGCTTCGTAGGCATCGTCCAACGGTGATACGATTTTCCGCTCGGGGAGCGTAGCATCCACCCGGTACGTACGCCGCCACTCGGCGTTGGGTTGTTGGACATGGTCGGGGTTGCGCTCGTTGTACGTCTGCACTTCGTACGTCAAACCATCGGGAACATCGATGGCAGGGAGGTCGATGGAGATGAAGTAAGACCCGTTGTTGTTCGTCGTGTCTCGGGCCGTTTGCTCGACGTAGCCGTTGCGAGAAACGCGAACGTCAAAGGCGCTGTCCTTCGGGGCATCGTCGGTGTCCTGGAACCACATCGCTCCAACAAAGTGGATTTGTTCGCCTGCGGCAACCCAAGAATTGTCAGGGAGGTCTTGGGAGGTCACCTCGCCGTCGTTGTCTCGGACGTTGAGCCAACCAAGTCCAAAGGAACGGTTCACTCGGAGACCGTTTTCCGACGTCAACGGTACGGGAGCAAATCCAGAGGCCCCGGTGTCATCAAGGCATCCGGTGCGGAAGCGGACGTTTTCTTGGTCGGGCATTTCACTGGTCACAAAGAACTTCCAGTGAATCTCCAAAATGCCGTTGCTCTCCACCGAATAGGACGTGGGGTCAACCTCGATGTATTGACCCGGGTCGTTGGGATCAGGGAAAATGTCACCGTACTGCCACGAAAGCGTGGGCCAATTGGCCATCGAGTTGGTCATCAACGTCAATTCTGCGCTCACCATGCTGGTGGCCTCTTCACCGATGATGTGTCGAGTCACCACCTCGTAAGGCGTGATGCGTTCGTGAAGCACTTCGCCTTCGGGAATGGTGATGTCAAGGTTCACGGTTTGCATGGTGTAGGTGATTTCGAAAGACTCGAGAACCAAGATACCCGGTGATTCCGAGGTCAAGTTGATCGGGATTTCAGCGACACCCGAACCTTGGTCGGGGATGGCGTCATTCAACTTGGTGAGAATGGTGTTTCCGCTTTGTTGACTGGTTACCGTGACGGGACCGATAAGCGCCCCGCTCTGGGCTGAACGTTTCCATGCGCTTAGGCCGTTGATGGTGATTCCCGGTTGGTCCGGGGCGTTTGAGTGAAGGGCGATCGACAAACCGGTCAGCGAAGGCGTGTACCCCGATGAAGAAGTTGACAACATGATGCGGACGCAGAAATAGTAGGAACTGCCGGTCATGGGCTTGGTTTGGTTGGGTGAGGTGAACTGCACCACGCCGGTGCTTCCTGAATTGCACGAGGTGCTCGATGAATAGCCGATGTTGACCTGCACGGAAGTTGCGGCCGGACCCGTCTCGGTCCAGTTCACCGTCGCAGCGACAACGCTCTTTGTTCCGCTTCCGACGTATTGGTAGGCGTAGTAATACCCGCTGCTTTGGAAATTGGTGGTGTAACTGAGAACGACGTCGCCCAAAACCGGGGACTTCGAACTGGTCCCGTTCAAGGTGGCTCGCCAGAGGATGTACGAGCCTGCATTCGAGAACACGACCTTTTGGCCGACGGAGGCACTTCGCCAAGTTGTTCCGCCGTCGTTGGAAACGTCAACGTCGATGCTGGTGCCGGACGGGACCGAACCGAAGATGGCGTCCACGTTGATGGTGTCGACGGCTCGGGTGGCCGAGATGGTTTGACCCACGACGGTTTGGCTGGTCACGGTGGATGAGCGAACGTCAAAGTGCGAGCCGTCGCCGTAGATGTGAACCTTGCGGGCACCTTGCGTGCAGTACGCCGTGCTGGCCCAGTGGCAGGAAAAGTACACCTTGTGGTCTTCGGTATCAACGAGTCCGAAGTGGCCCCCGCCGGGCATGGTGCGCTTGCCTTGCGAGGTCAGCAGGCCGGTTTGCATCGAGTAGTGATAGTGGACGCTCTTGTAGTCGGTGTTGTAGTAGTAGATGTTGTAGGTCACGCTGGGCATGCTGACCGAAAGACCTGCTCCGTAGTCGGCGTAGTACGAGGTTGACGTCATCAGCCAGGTGTTGTTGACGACCGTTGGGGAAGCCGGGTTGACCTCTCGGAGGTAGTGGTTTTGGGCTTGGGTGTCGTAAACGGCGACGTACATCTTGCCGGTGTTGTCGTCAAAGTCAACGCCCGCGATGTAGTTTGGATATTGATAGTTGTAGCTGGATTGGCACGACCAAACAACGTTGTTGCCGGCAGCGTTCCAGTCCACGTCCCACTTGTTGAGAAGGTATCTTGACCAGTGGGCCGTGTAAACATAGCCTCCGTAAACGTCCGCATCGTGGATGTTGTAAATGGCCGATGAGCCGCAGGATCCGGTGCTGTACGACGCCGTTCCAAGGTAGGCGCCGGTGCTCGGGTTCACTCGGAGAATCGTTGGAATGCTCGAGACCGAGGTGCTGGTGTACCGCATAATGTGGGTCTCGGACGCGTTGATGGGGACCACAACACCGGTGTAGGACCAAGGTGCGGAGGAGCTCACGGCGAGGTCGTTGTATTTCTTGGTTGGACTGACGTAGCCTTGGTCGCTCAAGGCAACAAATTCACCGGTCGTGTTGAGGTGAGCGTTTCCGAGAGAACTCACGTCGTTTGAGGATTGGAAGCGAGGCATGACCTCGGTGGGATTGCCTTTCAGGTAAACGGTTTGACCGGACACGTCCAAGTTGTCACGGTAGGTGGTTTGGAAGGGTGAAGGGGCGAGGCCGCTGGAGCCTTGCACCCTTGCATCGCCCTCGCCGCCGTAATGGCTGTTGGTGGTGAAGTTGGTGTAGGCCGTCGAACTCGCATCGCCTCGAAGATTAAACGTCGCCGAGGTGACTTCCGCTCCGTAGGGAATGGTCACCACGCCGGCGGACCCGACCCCCTTTTGGGAAAAGGTGTGGGAATACGAAGTGGTACCGTCTTTGAACTGCGTTTCCGTGGTGGCCGCACCGGCCAGCGGCGAAAGCACAGAGAGAAGGAAAACCGAGACGAGAAAAAGTGCACGATGCATGTCAGCCACCCGATACCTTTACGAGTGCCCACATCACATTTGAATGATGCCCTTTCGGGACCGTTTCCATTCCCGTGCATCATCGTCGGAAAGGCGAGCATTCAAGGCGGGTTCCGACATGGGTCGGACAGGTGAGCATCGTGAGCGAAACGACCTCTTTCTTGGGCCGCTGGTGGGGAAAACAACACGGACGACAATACGCCATCACGGCGATCACATCGGGAGCCAGCGGCACCCTCCTCGTCCTTTGCGCCTACCAGCTGATGTTCCTCCAAGATCACCCCGAATGGCAGGAATTCACCGGGGCAGCCATCACGGGAGCCGTTCTCACCCTGATTCTCTTCTT
>Ga0222716_10004780_pt1 | contig 10578 bp, 14 predicted proteins | sample C33_13DmetaG_FD_165044 | JGI IMG/M metagenome (GOLD analysis project Ga0222716, IMG submission 165044) | Estuarine water microbial communities from San Francisco Bay, California, United States - C33_13D | ecosystem: Environmental > Aquatic > Marine > Unclassified | place: USA: California... | reverse complement strand
ATAACCTTTCGCTATTTCTTTTTTCGTCAAAATAGTTGTTTCGGTAAAGTTTAGTGTCATTGATACATTTACAGGAGCTGCACCTGCGTCATCAAACTGTCTAAATGTACTGAATTGGTCACCGCCATAATCTACATCAACACCTGCTAATACACATCTACTAATATCGTGTAAATAATTATTCTTTTGGTCATTGTATGCGTACATAATTTCAAATTCACTTGGCACTCTAAAGTATCTTGCTTGTGTGCCCTCATCTACCTCGGGGTGCATATGAAATTTGAAGAATTTTATAATCTTTTGAATGTCTTGTGCTTCATCTCTATTTCTTGCAATCAAACTAAATGTATATGAGAAACTTCTTTCATTTACTTTTTCAAATACTGCCTCAGCAAAATTGTTTTGTGCTGTAGCAGTAACTTTAGTAATTGCACCTGATACATCACCTAGACCTAATGCTTCACCTGTTGATACTGCAAGTTTTCTAGCCGCATCTAAAGCAAAACCACCAATACCTTTTAACATTGTTTCAACTTGGCCTTTTGTATCACTAGCGTTCATAGCTTGCGATATAGTTTTTGCACCCATACCTGCCAAACCTAATTCACTATGACCAGTATTTACACCATAAGAAACTTTAATACCTGGTGGCATATACAATGCAACACCACCTGTTACTGTAGTGTGTGTAGCAAGACCACCTGTAAGTACACTATTAGGCGCACTACGACCAATCTTTACTTCATCACCAAAGGCTTTTGTTTTTAATTTTTTAATCTTGTAATTTTTACCAACCTTTTCCATACCCTCATAACCACCATATATGTCTTCACTATCAATTGATACACCAATCTTATCATTGAATTGTTTGTCTAAGTTAATTGATTTATTATTAGATATAGAATAGAAGATGATATAGTGACCCATGCCGTTTTGAGCACCAAGGTCTCTTGGAAACTGTATGTTAGTAAACCCTAAAGGATTCTTTACTAAGTGTGCTGTAGGTGATTTGGTAGGGTCAATCTCTAAAGGATTTGACTTTAACAAGTCTTGTGCCATAGCCTTTGGATGACTAGGCAGTCCTCCACCAAAGAGAGTTTTCTTAATGTTTAATAATTGACCTAATTTGATTGCTGGCATCTGTACTAAATATCCTTACCTATTTGGTAATATTTATATGGAAAAATGAGATGAGTTATAAAGGAATTTACAAACCCTCCAACCCTAAGAAATACGCTGGCGACCCTAGTAGAATTGTATATCGTTCTAATTGGGAGCGTAGATTTATGGTATACTGCGACAAGAATGATGATATAGTCTATTGGGCTAGTGAAGAATTGGCTATACCGTATATTAGTCCTATCGACAACAAAGTTCATAGATATTATCCTGACTTTCTAATTAAAACTAAGCAAGGCAAAAAGTTTATGATTGAGATTAAACCTGCCAAGCAATGTAAACCACCAAAACCACCTTCAAAGAAAACTAAAGCATTCATGCGTGAAAGTTTAGAATACATACGCAATGTTTCTAAATGGAAGGCAGCTAAACAATATTGTGAAGACCAAAACATGGAGTTCAAAATATTTACTGAGAAAGAATTGGGTATCTATTAAGTTCTCAAATATTTGTGAAATTGCATATCACTCGTTGAAGTTCTTTCATACAATTGATATGAATTAGATACAGCTGTACTATTTGATTGCCCGCCTTTTACAATTTGCATACTATTATTTGATGAACCTTTAACTTGTAAATCTGCGCTTTCATCATTTATTATCTTTCCATCTTTTCTTTGTTCAGATGTAATGTCTGGCATTGTAGTATCTGATTCAATAGGTGCTTTTATAAACTCACCTGTTTTTTCATCTACTGTCATAATATTACCTTGCTTATCAATGATATTGCCATTTGCATCCATTTGATAATCATTTCCATTTTCAGCTGCAACTGTCGTTTCATCTAAACCTAAAGATTGTTTAATTTTCATTTTTCTCTCATCACTAATTAATGGAATTTTATCTACTAATGCACCAGCGGCGCCTTTAACTGCATTAACAATACCAACAAAAGGTGCTGTAATTTTATCTTTTAACATTATTAAAAAGTTTTTAATGCCTGTTACAATCTTATCTTTAAATTCTGTTATTTTTTCTCTCATACCACTAACAATATCACTAAATTTATTAGTAATGTTTTGACCGATTTCTGTAAAATAACCTGGTAAGGTTGTAGTGAAGAATTTTATAACTGAGTCTGCTCTAAAATCTAAGTTTGATAAAAATTCTGATAAGAAATCTAAGCCTAATTTTTTTGCAATCCAAGATAATGCACCTGTAATCAGATTTAAGAATGAACCTACTAATCCATCATATAATCCTTTTACTGCGCCTGTAATTGCACCCATTACACCGCCCTCTTTATAACCTGTTATTGCACCTGTGATTGCTGAGAAAGCACCAATGATTGCCTGTATAACTTGACCTATAACAGGTACACCTCTTAGTAAATTGCCTGCAACTTTAGCTGCACCAAATATTAATTTAATAATAGGATTATTTAAAAAGAATCCAAATAAACTTCGAAATACACCGCCTAGTTTTGTAAAAAATCCACCTGCTGATGTAGCAAAGTTTTTTACATTAGCAAATATTTTACTTTCAGTCACCATTTTAATTATACCTGTAAATCTTGCACCTAAACCCGTAAAGAAAGCACTTACATTTGCTGATAATTTTAAAAACTGGTTTCTGATTAAAAAAGAGGCTAATGGTAATGCTAATAGACCTCCTTCAGGTGTTAATTCTGCAAATTCTTTTGCTTCTTTAATTACAGCTTTAACAAAATCTTTTACACCACCTACAAATTTTCCCACACCCTCAGTTAAAGGTGCAATAACTCCTGCTATGTCTTTTGCATATTTTTGCAAGAAAAATGCTAATGCTAATAATCCAGCGGCAAAAGCGGCACTCTCTAACGCTGGCTGTATTGCTTCAGCCTTTTCTCTCATAGAATCTAAGAAGCCAGGTTTTTGTTCTTTTTGTTCTTCAGTTTGACCAACAGCAGCTAAATCAGCTGCGGTTTCTTGTGCTTGTATTTGTTCTTTTTGTATTGAAATATTATCACTAAATTTATCGACTAAACCATGAATACCATCTCTAATGTCTTGCAATACTGTAAGCATTGATTCAAATGGTGTCATTGGACCTGCACCGCCTCCTGTATTAGATGGTGCTGGTAATAATTGTTGAACCTTAGAGCTAATTACTTCTCCTATTTCAACAACTGATTCATTCTTTAGTACGATTTCTGTTGACATTATTTGTTATCCGATTTTGCTCTACTACCTGTATATAGACCAAACCAAGCCGCACCAGCACCAACTACGATACTGACTAACCCACTTTGTTCCATTGTAGGATTAGGTATGTTCATATACCAAATTACTACTTTGTATAATAGGTAAATGTATGTTGTAATAAAGACTCTTGGAAATATTCTCCAACTATCTACCGCTCTAGCAAGGTCAATCAAACCTTGGTATCTATTTTTACTAGAGTCAACTGTAGATGTGTCTATTTCGAGTTCTAAATTGACTTTTTTTGTTGTTTTGTCGTCCATTAACCTCTCCTGTTTTCTCGTTCTCTACGCTCTTTTTCTTCTTTTATATGAGTTACTAATAAACTTATATAAATTTCCCTCTCCCACGGTAGCATTTCTTCTAGTTCACTTAACGAATATTTATGATGTTGCATCAAAGCAAAATTCGTTTCATAATAATTCGCTAGGTTTTCATGTGAGAGGGCTACCCGAAAAAATCTGCCAAACCTTTCAATGTGACTTCATTTTCTATACCTGTTTTTGGATTCTTAACAATAACTTTTTGTTCTAATCTCGGCATAGTATTGTAAAAAGCATTTAACTTTTTCATTTGGTCACTTGTTAGGTTGTCAACAAATTCTCTCAATTCCTCTTTTGTACTATCTTTTGCAAGATATACTTTATCGCCTTCAAAAATTGATTCAATAGCATTTGTAAGCATAGAGTACATACTCTCTAACTTAATATCACCAGCTACCATATCTTCATCAACATCTTTCATTGATGGATATTTCATAACAACACCTAATTGTCTTTGTTCATCTAATATAATTTTGTTTGTATGGTCGTCATCAACAAACACCTCTACTTTAGATAAATCAATTTCCACATCTCCATATGTTTTCTTATCATCTGGACATAATATTCTAATTTTTTGTATTTCACCCACAGACTTTGACCTAATTTGTAAAAATACATATTCAATGTCAAACATAGGGTGGTCATCTGGATTAATCGCATCAAATGTACAAGATTTTACAATATCTTTAACAGAATTTAAAATCTCTTTTGCGTTGCCAGATTCCATAGCCATTAGTAAAATCTTTTCTTCTTTTACTAAAAATGGCCTAAAACTTACCGTTTTTTGTTGGGACGGTAAAACCAATTCATATTTTGCCGTATTGGCTAATGGTAATGCCATAATTTACTCCTTGTTATATTATAAGAAAGGTGGGAATACTCTACCACCTGTCACAGCACCAATTGGTACTCTTTGTCTGATAACATTAATCGCATCACGGCCTGCCCTTTTTAATTCAGGAGGTAGTTTACTTAATATGTTACCAATCAAACCTTTATCGCCTTGTATTACAGTAGGGACTTGAAATCCACCACCTATTGTGTAATTCTTCACTTGGTCTAACATCAAGTTAGTCCATAATCTAAATGAAAAAGTTACCGAAATTTTTTGTATTTCATCATTAGCCCCTTGTCCATAATTTACAGGACCAATTGTTTTAGGAAAACATTCAACTAATTCTACACCATATGATATTCTATCTCTATCATTGTTTTCTGCAAAAGCACCTAATTGATAGATACGAATACCGCCTGTGTATTCATCATAGAAGTGAACATTATTTGTGCCTTGGTCAAATGCAGCTTTTTGCCACATTTCAAAGAAACTTCTTTGTCTTAAAAACTTGTCACAATATACAGTTAGAGTAACTTCACCTGAAAAACTGTGTGCATAAACAATTTCTCTTTTTGGTCCATAGATTTGTTGTGGTGTAGTATCTAAATTTCTACCAGGCATTTCAATAGTTTCTACAAATGCTCTTAGACCTCTTTGTACTTGTGTGTTCTGTTGTAGTTCTCTATATTTTGTTGAATTGGTAATTTCTTCTTCAAATAATATTTGTGATTCACCATCGCCTAAATCAACTGTTTCTGTGCCAACACCTCTAGGTAATATAAAGTCAACTAAAAATCTATTTGGTTTTGCAAAACCTTCGCCTTCAGCAATCGTAGCTAAAACCCGACCCATAGTATTATCTTTACTACTAGCCAGCATTTGTCTGCCTAATCTCTTATCGCCCTCTACATTATCTAATGACCTATCTCTTGGTAAACCAAGTCGTATGTCAAAAGGTCCTATTCTTCTTCCGCCTCTAAGTATTGCCATTATGCGCCACCTGTTTGTTGTTGTAGTCTATGTCTATTTGTTAAATGAGCTTCTTCTACTAAAGCCTTATTCTGTCCATAATATTCTACTGCATGAAAATTAGCACACATCAACCTATTTACTGACTTACCATCTATATATACATCACCTAATATTCTTCCAAACTTACCTGTTTCATCACCTTTATAAGTCTTAACTGAAATCTTTTTTGCTTTCTTTAAATGTTCTTTTAAAAATTCTTTTGATAGAAGACCATATTTCTTTTCTTCTAAATCTCTTGTTCTGCTTTCTGGCGTATCTATGCCAAATAGTCTTACTCTTTTTTTGTATAGAATATCAAAACCCATATCTAAAATAACATCTATTGTATCACCGTCTACCACTTTTAATACTTTGTTTACTCTATAACTGAAATCTGTAGGGTCGCCTAGTTTTGCCATTAAATTTTCCTTCTACTGTCAGCAAATACTGAGCCAATACTTCTTTTCTTAAAGTTAGCTACAGGTAAATAAACTGCGATTGCCATTTCGTCTGCGTCAATTCTTCTAAAGTTTGACCTTACATGGCTATACAAATATTTCTTAATTGCCGGTCTTATTAAATTAATGTTTTTAACATCATCATAAGTTGCTAATAATTTTGTTGTACTATCAAACTTCCCATTCGTAGCAAACTTTTGCATACGAGCTAATAATTGATAACGCAACGGATATGGTAAATAATGAAAATTTAAACCAATAAAACCACCTTTGATAGGTTCTAATGGTAACACCAAGGGAAACACATCATAGAAAGGTAAAGTCTGCTTATATTTAGGGTCATAAACAAACATATTCATACGGCCAGCACTAGGTCTAGCGTTTACCTTGCCTTGGGACATCAACTTTTGTTGACTAATTCTATCGGTAATAAGGGAAACTGCGTTCCTATACCAGGTGGCACTTCGTAAAGCGCTACCTTGCAAGTCTTTTAGTGGTTCAAATATATTCTTTGCCATTCCACTATTTATATGTTTTCCAATAAAAAACCCACCGATATTGCTACCGGTGGGTTAAAGTTTTGAAGCGGAGAGATTACTCTTCCTCAGCCAATTTACTAAAGTAATTTAGTGTGTCATCATCATCTGAATCATCCATCACTTCACTTGACTTTGGTTGAGCTACTTCAGCACTTTTCATCTGAGGTTGTGGTTGGCTAGGCGGGAGGTCTGCCGATTCCACAGTTTCAGAGCTTCGTGCTCCTGCAATTACCCTATTCAGTTTCTCTTTGAGTTCATCATAGGTCTTAAAATTGTCAGCAGCAACAAAGGGCTTTAGAGCGTGTTGTGTTGACCAGATTTGTTTAATCTTGTCATCACTTTCAGCAATTGCTGATACACCCTCAAATTCTGACTTATCATAATTCCAATAGCCATCAACTTTTCTTAGTTTCAACTTAAAGTTGGCACCTTTCCAAAAATCAAATGGGTTAATTGGAGTTTCATCTTCAAACGCCGGTTGCATCGCTTCGGTAATCTTATCAAAGATTTTCTTACCAAACTTAAACAAAAATACCTTGCCTTCGTTTTCTGGATGTTTTGGGTCACTTACAACATAGATGTTGCTGTAATAAGAGAGTTTTCTTTTTCTCTTACGAGCAATCTCTTTATCACTATCAACACCTGTATTCCATAGTCTAGTGTTTTCTTCACTAACTGGATCCTTTTGACCTAGTGTTGTTAGAGAGTTCTCAATATACCAACCACCTTTATCTTGGAAGGCGTGAGACCAAACTCTTTGCCAAGGCATATCTTCACCAGATACAGCAGGCAAGAAACGAATAACAGCATAGCCGTTACCTGTTTTGTCCATCTCAGGTTTCCAAAATCTATCGTCCTGATATTTGTTTTTGTTTGATTGGTCCTCTGGATTTAGATTTTGTTCCAGAGCTTTAGTGAGTTTGTCAAAATTACTTGACGAGCTTTTTAATGTTTCGAAATCCATATTTTTCTCCTTGTATTAATCGTATTTCGTATTTGTGTTACCTGTATAATCGGTATCAATATTATTTATAAGACTTCTCATAACATAACACACTTTTTTTTCAAGTGTCCGCCGTGGGATTCATGGATTTACCCACAAGCTTCCGGGAAGAGTCCCATTTCTGAATGAAGATAGGTCCCTACTTACAACTACCCTTGGTGTCTTCAGCCATTCGGCCATAACCCTCCAAGAATATGCCTTACAACCTCTTAATCGTTGTTCAGCCAGACGGACAAATAAAGTTGCAATCTCTATTTGCTTTACACTTATTATCATAATATCACAAACCTAGTCTTTTGTCAAGCCTAGGATAATCAATGTATGATAAATTCTTACCTACAAATTTCTGCCATTCTGGTATCTGTTCAGATACACGGCCGTCTGTAGGATTAACTTTATAAAACTGTATATTAGGGTTCCAATCAAATAAGGTATGCCATTGTTTGACCCAATTTACATGAGGTGTTGGTGCATTTTCAGTTGAAACATAGTGTCTAGTTCCTGCATATAAATTGTTTACTGTATTAGTGTCACTTACTAAATCGTGCCCTATTAGATACACCTCTTTTGGACTTTGTTGTTTGATGCCAATATAACCTGACATTGCACCACAAGCCCAACCTAAATCTTTTTCTTCACATATGTCCAATATATTATTAGACTTATCATTTGGTTTAATCCAACTGACATATGCAAAACTCTTATCAATCTTTTCTTTATATGTTGTTTTATCTCTACGCATAATATTAACGATACCTTGCATATTAGTACCATGATATACAAATTCAGTTGCATCACCTCTCTCATTTTCATAGAGGCCGTCCCATTCTCTTTTTACATTATCAACTTCATTCTTATTTAAACCTGCATATAACATCATCTCATAATGAGCCGCTGGTACTTTTGTCCAACTTCTAAACCATGCTTCATTATTATCACAATAACCAGAATGATATATTTCGTGGCATATACCTTGGTCTACAGCACATAAAACATCAGGTGTAAAATCTCTATATAAAGCATTGCAACCATAAATCTTACCATGTGGTCTTAATGATTCTAAATTAAAACCATCTCTACTACGGCCATTACCTATACAGAATAATTTACTCATGTAAAAAAGTACCTAATTAAACTCATACCTAAAAACGCAACAATTGTACCGTTCAACAATAATAATGCTCTGTCGTGCCATAGATAACCTACCCAAGCCCAACCTATAGTACCAATAATTGAAAATACTACATCAAATATTCTTGGTACTTCTTCTACACTTCTACACATAACGGCAGTTAGAATAAAGAAACTAGCAATCCATTTTACATACCAAGATAGGTCACCTTTTGGTGTAATCTTTTTATATACACGACTAGAGTTAAGAGCTTTAATCTTATCATCTAGTTTTTGTTTTATAGGTTCAATCTCGTTTGTCATCTTTCTTCTTTTTACCAAATATCTTTTCCCAATTTTCATCAAACTTTTTTCTGTCTGGTATTGGTCTTGGTTTACTTCCTTTACCACCATCCATTTGCCACTCCGAATCCAAATACATTTACAATAGAAAAGTAACCTACTAGCATCATAGGCCACGCTAATGCTCTACGATAGTGTGCATATACAGCTGTTACACTACCAATAAAGAAACCTGGATATACTAATCGCATATCGGGGTCATAGGCAGTTAGAGCTAGTGTCATACTTGCACCAACTGTAAAAATAAAACTAACTAATTCGAAATGGAAAGCAACCTTATCTGATTGATATGATGATTTCCAAAAATCTATAATTCTTTGCTTCATACAAAAATATCCTTCATAATCATTTTACATTCTGTACTATTATAGTTCAGAAACCCTTTTAACTTGGCCATCTTAAATGCGATTTTAGGCCATATAACTTTCTCTTTAATACCCACAGACCAGTTCTTACTATACGACAAAATGTCGTCAATGGCAATGGCGGTCTGGTAAGATGTCTTCTTTTGAATAAGTAATTGTAACAATCGTGGATGTTGTCCATTATGACATAAGAAACCATCATTAAAAGAAATCCCACGCTTGTTAAAGTCAGAAACAATAGATACACAATCTGATTTAAAATGGTACGCAAATGCCCCATTATATTTTCTGTACGCCAAAAATTGTTCTTTTCCATCATTCTCTAATAAGTTTTTAATCCACTTTTTATCATCATATAAAAAATTTGCAACAAAGAAGTCTAAGATTTCATCTTGTTTGTACTTCTTTGAAAGTTTATGGAAGAAATATCGGTCATTACGACTCGTAAAAGTATCCAACTTCGCATTAACTTTTCCTTCATATTTATTGTAGTCATATGAAGCCTGAGTAAAATGTAGCTTGACGGCCAGGTAAGTTTTATATACTTCAAATCCACCATACATAATTAAATTTCATATTCAAAATTCTGTGTTTCTTCATTTATATGCACCTGTTTGGCACCGTTTCTAATATGAAAGTGTGTTGCCATTGGTGTCAAAGGCGATAGCGTCACTAATCTACTAATTGAGTTATGTTTTGTACACCATTCGCCTAACTTATTAATAATCTCTTTACCTGCACCTCTTTTCCTAGACCATACAGTATAGGCCACAGCAATATTACCCTCATTTGTTCTACTCATATAATCCATTTCTCTTACTGTATATGGTACTTCAGGACAAAAGGCAACACATACAATAGCTTCTATTTCATCTTTGTATTTAAGACCAAATATCTTTCTACCGTGTGTAATTCTAAATCCTAATGTAAGTTCAGGTCTAACAGGATCCTCAGATACATCTATGTTATCTAATTCAACAAGTTCAGTACCTCTAACCCACTTAAAAAAGTCATTAACATTATCTCTAAATATTTTCATCAAGCAAATACCTCGTACTAACAGGAAAGTGGTCTTTCATATGGTGCGCCAGCTGTTGTGTTATCATTCTTGTTTCTTCTTGTGAATCTGGTTTATTTCGTAAGTTACAGACTCGAGCAAACGCATATAAAGTTCCTGACCAATACCATTCTGTCATCATATTTTGAGGTAACA
>Ga0222716_10004778_pt1 | contig 10580 bp, 21 predicted proteins | sample C33_13DmetaG_FD_165044 | JGI IMG/M metagenome (GOLD analysis project Ga0222716, IMG submission 165044) | Estuarine water microbial communities from San Francisco Bay, California, United States - C33_13D | ecosystem: Environmental > Aquatic > Marine > Unclassified | place: USA: California... | reverse complement strand
AAGTGTTGTTGCAATACTCTTATTGAATGCTAAGAAAGCCATCTTACCGGACATTCTTTTTGCACCTTCTACAATAGTGAAGGTCTTACCAACACCTGCTCCCGCATCAACTACAACATGGTTTTCGCCATGTTCCATTTCAGCCCAAATGTCTTCTTGTTGTTGTGTGCCTACAATTACCATCATTCAACACCCAACCCAATATCATACATTTCTTTGTGTTCTAGAACATCAATCCATCCGTTATTTACCGGAGAATATAATTGCTTTCTAACTGAACCGTCTTTCATAATGTAGAGACAAAGGAAACCCGATTCATCTTGATAATTACACATCAAGGAATTATCCGGCCCTTCATACCACCTGTCTCCAAATGTCCATCCTACTCCGCCTACGGCGAAGTGTCGTTCTTGCTTCTCGTTTATTTCTATTATTATTTGCATGTTTCTACCTCCTATCAAAGGTGAGAGTAGGGCCACACTAAATAAATTAGTGATTATCTTAAAAGGCTCCATAGCCCTACTCTCTGTCTCTAAGGGGTAAACCCGATTGAGACACCTAGACCTCCCGATTTGCTTTATAAGGGTTTTTGCACCATTTCGGGTTAAAGATATTGGAGAAAAAGTATAGCATTATCAAAATACCATTGAAGTAAATAGTACTAGCATTTTTACTACTTAGGTAAGACAAAACACCAATAGTATTTTTTTATGTAAAATATTGTTATCTTAATTATTATCATATTATTCTCTATTCGTAAACGAAGCACTGCTCCATAATTCTCATTATTCTCATTATTCTCTAGGGGTGTCAATTTCTCACACCCCCCATATGAGAAAAATGATAAAGATGAGAATTTGAAATATGCTCTTTAGATATATGATAATAATGATAATATGATAATAATATATTAAAATATACTTATTTTCTTCAAAAAGACACTTTTTGCCCATTTATTATTCTCACTTCGGATGAGAATAACATGAGAAACTCAAAATTCCACACATATATGTTATATACATAAGCACAATTGAAAACCTGTAAAACAATATCAAACAATAACAAACACAATAAAAAGAAGAGTTATCAAGGAAGGATAGTTATGTGATTTAGGTATTATGCGTAAGACGCTTTGTAGATGAGCATTAAATACCCTACCGTTATTCTTGGTTGTCTTAACCCACCACACACGGAAGGATAAGGAAAGGTGACAACATGCCCAAAAAGGAAACGAAAACAGAAACCGAAACAAGCGAAGCGGCTCAACCCGTGGATTACGCAAAATTTACCGCCCGTTTGGGTGACATTCAAGGAGTCCTTAAGCAGGCTCCTAATGCTCGCATTCAAATGGCGGTTGATGATGTATATCATGCAATTGAAGCGAAGCGAGACGAAAAGATGATGGCTCAAGTTATCTTAGCCGTCAAGACTCAAATTGAACTTCAAGGCGAACCGGCGAAAATTTACGCTGACGCTATGCCTCAACGCCTACGCTCAAGCGACCCAAAGGCTCAAGCACACTATACCCGCATTGAGAATGAATTGAACGCCTTGATGGACGCTCATGCACCACTTCTTGAAGTGATGTTCAATCTTAAAATCGGTGTCCGACTTAAGCAAGGAGATGAATACACCCTTGAAGACTACCGTGAAACATTGCAAAACAAGAACAAAGCCGTAAACAAATACAACAAACTTACTTCAACCACGGCTCAACCAACGGAGGACTCAAGCGAGGCTTGAAGCCCGCTACCCCATGAACTAAACCCCTAAGCCGTGTGTGGTGGGTTTAAGGCTCCATTTATGGCCCCCCTACGGGGGGGCTTGGGTGGGGTTGTGTCTAGTCATTACCCCAAAGATTATCATTAAGCGACACAACCATATGGTATGTACTTTGAACATACCTCATATGAACAGTACTGAGAATACAAGGTATGAGAGTAGATTTCAGCCTTGAAGAATTGAATGCAGACGAAGTTATAACAAACTACCAAACTAATTTAAGCGGTAGTGCGATGAACATAAGGACGACTTATGTTTATACTTCCGAGGAAGATTATTGGTCAGCATACGACCTATTAGCAAAGCACAAACTAACCGATGGCTTCCAATTCCACTTTGACCAAAGAAAGACTACAAATTCAATAGTAAGTGTTACTCAAGTATCATTTGAATGGTACAGAAAAGAACAAAAACGGAAACAAGAACAGGGGGATTCACTGAGTAGTGAAATCAATGAGTAAAGCGAACCCATATCTAGACATATGGGATTTCTTTACTGTTGAGTCGTCCACTACCCCCCCCACTACGAAGACGACAACAATTAAAGCAATCAAACAAGAGGAATAAAAATGAACAAAGAAACAGAAACAAAACTACACGAACTATTAGACTATCTAACTACAACACTAAAATACTATAGTAGGAATGATGACTTTTGGAAAACAGCACTTAGCCTAACAAGGCATACTGCTAAAGAACTAATCCCAATAGTGGAAAAAGAGTTGGAGAGTGAAGAAGAATGACTAGATTTCTAACACACAAAGAATTTATGGAAATGACCGACCATTGGAGTTACATAGAGCAAATATCGTTCCTACTAGAGGACAGTGAGGTTTTAGATTCCATTTTAAAACACATAGAATGTTCATGGAATGGCCGCTACACAATCGTTAACCGTGAAACTAATGAAGTAGAAAAGGAAGACATTTACCATGTTACAAAGGAAGAAGTTAAGATTCAAGAAGAGATGAACGAACTCACGGAGGCCATGCTCAATGGATTTAAACAACAATAGGCACAATTTAAAGATTAGAATAGAAACGGAAGAATATGTGTTTGAAGAGTATTGGGAGTCTTAATCTTGGCTGAAATACAGACTCCACAGGGAACTGCGACCCTGTTATATGTTGCAGAGAGTGACGGCATTATTGAGATAGTCTTTTTAATAGATTAATTAATATCCCCTTTAGTCGGCTTTAGCCGATTATCGGGGTAATTCAAAGTATTACCATATGGTTGTACTGATACTTTGACGGAGGTAAAAACCCTAAGAGGGGTCGTAAGACCCCCCTTAAGACGATTATTTTTTTGCGCTTATTCCCCTCCTTACATTTTCCCCTCTCTAATCTCTTCTAAACGATTCTGTTCAATAGTAAAGAGTATTGCTTCTTCTTCATTGTTAAAATATTTACAAGCAGGAGGGTAGTTCAAGGCCATAACTACCCAATTGATACTAACTATCATGCTATTATAGTACCACTTTCTTATGCCCGTTATTTCATCTTCTATATTGGATACTGACCAAAGCGTTATTGTTTCTCTTTGCATTTCACTCACCTTCGCACACCATAATGTAGGCCGATATTAGCATAATTTTATCCACTGAACATGACCATAAGAAGGCCAAAGGATTATTCTTAAAACTAACCCACTTTTCCTCTTGATAGTAAGGAAGGGAGTCCATGAACAACAGATTACTAAAATCATATTTGTTCAATCGGTTTAGGTATTTTAGGCTGTCAAGTACTTCCATTATTGTGTCTGTTTGCATTTTAATTTCTCCTTATGATATGTTGAATGGGATACCCTCACTGACCGTCAACTCTTTATTTAATTCCACCTTGTCTGTGCTAATTCGTTAATACTAAGTGTCCATTGGCTAACATTGTCTAGAATATTGCCGTCTCTCTTAGGTTCACTACTATTTCCACTACTCGGTGCGATTCTCCGTCGTTATTGGGTTCTTTTCGGAAGGCGATTAACTAGTACTCGCCTTCGTACACCCAAGTAAACTCTCTTTCTTTAGATAAGGTAGCCACAAAGTTACTACCATATGGTTTGGCTTTGATGAACCCCGAAGGGGGCTTTCGCCTAGTATTTCTCTTATTCTACCTTGATAAGTGAACCGTCCCACAATTCACCGTTTAAGAACCATTGAAAATTTTTCTGCACGATATGAACATTAGGAAGGCCGTTCAAGCGTTCCCTTGTGGTTTTTGAGCCGGTGGGTGTGTCTTTATGGTATCGGGAACCTTCGGGTTCAAAGCCACCATTAGAAATAAACAAGCCATCAGCGTCAAGGGTTGCGATAGCATTCCCATGAAGTAAAAGAACACTTCCCTCAGCCCATGTATATACTTCGGTATTCCCTCGCTTGAAATCATCTCTATTCCTAAAAGCCCGTATTGCGTCCTCTGTTATCTTTCGCATCTTATTCCCCTCTATTACTTTTGCAAATAGCACAGTTCTTTAAATTAAACGCATGGTTAAATTGTGAGCAGTTAGTCGTCACAATACCATAATATTCAGCCATAACTTTGATTTCAGCATTCTTCATTTTTATCTCTCCGATTAACCTAGTAATTCAACACTGTTTAGATAGGGTATAAACAAAGTACCTACCATATGGTTGCACTTTGATGCACACCTTATGACTCCCATAAAGGGAGCCATAATGGAGCCTAGCGGGGAAGTTAGACTGACTAATAATTTCTAAGAGGCCTTAGCCCCTCAGTTGTCCTCCTGTTCGGTTTCGTTTGATTCGTTAATGTGTGACTCGTAGTTGGTCGTTAGACTTTCCAACTGTCCGTCCCAAACCTTGTTCTTGAAGTCATCTTCAAGTCGGCGTGTGGTAGAGTTGTAAAGGAAATCAACAAGGGTTTCCTCTGTGTAGTAAATGATGTTCTCTTTGTTCTTCTTTCGGAAAAGATACACTAGAGCGTCGGGGTTGTGGGTTAGACCTGCGACAACAAAGGAAGTAATGCTATCCTTAATTGCAGTAAAGGCAGGACTTAGTGCGTTGTTTGCATCTCGTTGTCCCGACTTAGGCAAGTAGTCTGCGTACCCATGAAGGGTTGCAGTAGAGCGACAAGCCCCATACAATGATGCTCGTAGTTTGTCGTCAATTGTGGTTAAAAGACAGTCTTCCACGGCCATTACGACTCGTAGATTTGCGTCCTTACCTTCTTTCTTCAATTGAGCCGATAGTGGCTCTAGTCTGTTCGTTATTCTTTCTAAATTTGACATGATATTTCACCTTCCGTCTGTGCTAACTTCCCCGTTAGACACCCAACTAATCGCATACTATTCATAGGGTTGTAGCCCAAAGTACTACAACCATATGCTTTGCATCCAATTTTTATTTTTATTTATTACTGTTTTACGGTAATTAAAGTACTATTTCCGGTAATAAACAGCCTATTTGCATACTATTAATACTATTTTAGTAATACTATTACCACTATTCGGGGTAGTTTCGCCACAGTACAATTTGGGTTAATGTTATATCTTGATGGCCTCTGCGTCTATTTAGTGACGGCATGAATAACACGGCGGAAATGCTACAGTTATTCTTAGAGATTAAAGCAGAATTACAAGAAGTTATTAGTAGACTTAACAATAAGAAAGATACAATAGATAGCGAAATACTAGTTAAGATAGTTAAAGATATTAATAAGTTAAAGATACTAATAACACAAATACAAGAAGAACACAATCCAAAACAAAAACAATTAGGAGATTATTAGAATAAATAGTATTAATTTTATCCTGTAAATACATTAAATAGTAATAAAAAAGGCGGTATAGTGATAAAAAAATTCCGAGTGATTTTTTGAGAAATTTTAGGGTGAAGAAAATGGATTGGGAAAAAATAATCAAACAAGGGCGACAAGGGCCAATGCGGGAAGATGATATTAGAAATCTTCCTTCGGGTTCTAAAGAAAGAAATGATGAGTTTATAAGAAGAACGAAGCCAATTGAAACCAACATTCAGCGTTCTGCAACATCTATTGCTCGCCTTCTCTCCGACCCAAGAATGGGAGATATTGAGATTAGAGGAAAGGATGGGGATAGAATAAGAAGCGTTTATCGTCATTTGGCCGATTTAATGGAAAAAGTTTCCGAACTACATATGCAAATTTATGGTGATGTTGATTATGCTCAAAACCCTGATGGAAGCGGTTCTTTACCTATGAGAGAAAGCATGAGGCGTACTGCTGATGATTTAGTGGATTCTTCTAAAAAATTAAGAGAAATGTCTAACTAGAACTAAAATTAGGTGATATTATGACATGGAAAAAACAGTTAAGAAAGGCTGAATTACCGCCAAAGCCCGAAGCAGGAACACAAGCAACAAATGAATACCGACAGGCTCAAGACTCATGGGCTAATGAATATGTGAATAAGATTGTTCAGTATCTTAATGGAATAGGAGATACAATGAATAGTAGTTGGTGTAAGATTGACCCTCAAGCGAAAACAGTATCATGGGATTTAACATCGGGTTCTAAGACATTTAGTTTTGAACAATTTGCTAATGAATTAAAATCATTACTTAGAGCAGTAGTTTATGGACAATTTAAAAAATATAATTACGCATATACCCCAGAAATGTATTTAAAAGATTCGGATTTATATGTTAGAAATATCGTGAGGAATGATACCGCAAGTAACGCATTTACAAATTGGCTACAAAAGTAAGGAGAGATTATTATGACATGGAAAGATGAGATTAGGAAAAACATATTTGAAATAGACCCCGAAGAGATGACTGATTTTATGAATATTAGTCCTCGGATGAAGCAAGAGGCTGAAAAGAGAAAGGCTTCTAAAGATGATTTAGAGATGGCTCGGAAAATAGATAAAAAGAACATTGAAGGTTTCATTAAGGCAGTATCGGACTATGCCTACTATGGTAGGGAGTTAGAATACTCTCTAAAGGAACAAATGCCCGCACTAGGCCGTAAGTTATTGAAAATAAGCGAAGATGCTTTCGCTGAGTTGTATGATTTGGGCGAAGAATGGCTTGAAGCAGAAGAACAATTAAGGTGATATTATGTGGAAAGATGAGATTAGGAAAAACATATTTGAAAAAGAGGCTGAAAAGAGAACAGGTGTTGCTGATGACCTTTCAAGAAAGGTTGGAATGCTTGAAAGAATGAGAGAACAAATATTGGAATATTATGGAATTATTTCTTCTTTTGAGTTTCAAAAAGGCTTTCCCAAAGATGGTCAAGAAGATATTGCAGAAGCGGCTAAACTTTTGGAAAAGGCTAGTGATTTGATGGACGGATTTATGCAGTGATATTATGAGTTGGAAAGATGTTTTAAAAGCAAGTGGGCTGATTGACACTAAGAGATTTATGGAGGAGTTCAATGGTAATTTTGGTCAAGGGGTTGTTGCCCTCCTATTGAGGCGATACACGGATGAAGATAGGTTAGAAGTCGCTGAAGAGAAACTAGTAGATATTGATGTAAAAATGACTAAACTACAAGGTCGTGAAATTGGTTTAGAAGGTGACTTTGAATTAGAGTCGGGCAAGAAAGGCACTTTTGAATATACTAGTGAGTATGCAAAGACTAATTTCCGAAGCAAGAGACACCCTCCTATTGAAGCCGCTAGAGCAACGGATGGCCTACCAACCTTCCCTAGAGGAAGTACAGAAATTAAAGTGGATGGTGAAACTACAAAACTAGTGGGGGGTTCTTCTCTCAATGAATTATTAAGAGATATTGTAAGTGCCGTGATGCAATCCTACAACGAAGATTATGGCGATGGCCCGATGGCGGCAGTTCCTAGAACTGACGACGGAGACGGTACTGACTTAGATTTTGGTCAAGGGATGAAAGACACGATGTACGACCCTTACGGATATGGTCGTGGATTAAGAGAGGATTTTGGTAGTCGTAAAAATAAGGTTGATAGTTGGAAGGAAGTTTTGGGAACAAGAAGTATCGTTGGTGAAGAAGGAAAGGAAACCATGAAATTATTTAGAGAACTCAAAGAAGTGGTAAAGGAATACAATAGGCGAGATAAAGATGCTGAAATGGGTTTAACCAAAGAAGAGATTGAAGAGTATTTCCCAAGTATTGATTTAGACAAATTGGAGGAAGAGGATGTGGATATGTCTGCCGTTCTTGGTCACTCTGCTCCATTTAGAACTGCTAAGTTTGGAAATGTTTCGGAAATTTCTTTCACTGTTGATGAAGTTCCTTACGCTAAGGACGGGGGTTTTACTTCTCACGGTGCTAAATTTGGTGTGTTCATTGGCCTAAACAATAGAGTTATGGACAATCCCTCTATAGGTCAAAGTACGAGTGAAGGGCCAAGATTCCGTGATTTTAAGAGAAAAACGAATGCTACTCCTCAAGAGATAATGGCCTCAACAGACGATATTAGTGCCTTTTTGGAACTTACAGAATCGGATTTGAGGAGTTATCTTAAGCGTTCTCAAGCAGGTAAGTGAGGCATTCTAATGTTTCAAATTTTCTTTGCCGTAGGTAGCCAGCCGTTTAAAAATTTAGGCAGTGTTGATTATCTAACTCGTAATAGAGCCAAAACCGCCCTACACCATTTTTGGGGTATCGTTGAAGGTGATGATGAGAAGGGTGAATTACTAGGAGGCGAAGTACCTGTGCGATATGAGATTAGGGAAAAGAAGTCCGAAGATAAGTGGAAAGATGTACTCAAGAGTCGTAGGATAGAAGACCCTAGAGCAAGGCGCAAGCGTAATGAGACTGCTAACTTTAGAATGTCTAAACCTGCTATTGCAACTAAAGAAGAAATACAGAGGCGAAATGCCCCTTCTATTTCTAAAGAAAAAATACTAGAAATTGTTGATAGGTACTCTTCCGCCCTTATTTTTGCAGTAGTCAAGGAAGCAACTTTGCCTATAATAGAAAAATACAGTGATAGGGATAAGGGTTATGACGACGCTTACGGTGGAGATGGATTGGAATATTTTGCACAAACATTAAACAATGGGACATACTCTCCAAAACATATTTCTAGAGATATTAAATTATTAAATGATAAAGACTATCTTTTATTCTTAAGCGAGTTGCAAAAAGAATTCAAAAATATTCGTAATTTGTCGTTTTATCAAGGGATGGAAGAAGACTATGAAACGGGTACTTATCTTGGTTCAAAGGGTAGACGCTCCGAAAGCACTACTTGGCCTAACAAATTTAGATTTATATTGAAGGAGGATGAGGATTTGATTAACGAATCGTCATACGAGACTATTGATGAGTATTGGGAAGATAGAGGAATAACGGCTGATAAAGTTTTGGCTGAATTAACTTCTGCTTTGAATAAGACCAAATCCTCTTTACAGGGTAAGGGTTTATTCAATAATGCTAAGAAAGTATTTGGAGATTACAGTAGAAAGATAGTTAGGGGTGAGAAAAAGTGAGTTGGACTGATTTAGTGAAATATAGTGATAGGGAAGTTGCTTCTAAAATACAACAGACGGGTTTTTGTTCTCGTTGTAAGCAAAAGGTTAGAAAATATACAAAATGTCCTTTATCTTTACCTTCTCCTTCTACAGGTGTGAAGCCGGATTGTCCTATGAGGGTGGAAAAAACATGAGTTGGAAAGACGATTTGGCCCGTGATGGTATAACTGCGGCAGTGAAGAGGCAACTTTTTGAGATTTTGGCTAATCAGCCGGAAATTACTCTTAAGGGTATTGAAGAAGGCCTCTATAATCGTGGTTATCAAAGAGTAAACAGGAAAAAAATTAGGAAATTTATGATGAGTTCTCCAAAAGTGCGATTTAACAAGAAATATAATGACTCTAGTACCTATTCGTTGGAGAAGTGAATAGAATGTGGTTTGATATTATTAAATCGGTTGAAATTTTGACCGAAAATTCGGCTAGCAAGATGTTAGACGGGTTTAAGACTGCGGTTGAGAAGGGTTATCCTGCAATTATTACTCCTTTATCGCTTGTTGCTAAGATTCAAGATGGCGAATTGGCCGCTTTTACTTCTTTTAACGATATGGGTAAGTTTTTCTTTGTTGGAAATAGTTTAACTAATCCAAAATACAAGGGTCGGGGTTATTTTACTCAAATTTTGGCTTCTAGAGATGAATATACTAAGGGAAAACCTAGAATTGTGTTGTTGAATCCTTTGGATGCTAAATCTAAAAGTGTTGTTAGGGCGACTGTTACCAAAAAAGGTGGTAAGGAAGTGACTTCTTATGCTGATGTTCAAGATATTATGGATGAGCAGACCTACAAAGGGATGAAAAGCACTAATTTAGATATGTTTAGGTACAAGGTGATTTGATGACATGGAAAAATATACTCAAAATTAGTACCGAAGAGGCAATTCAAGATGCTGAGAGGTATGCAGACTCCGAAGATACTGAAATGGAAAAGGTAGCAGGTGCGGTAACTACATCAAGTGCGGCCCATTCCCTTCTATTTAGGCCGACCTTTGGCGGTAAGCGAAGGAAGCGCAAAAAGAAGGAGGATTGACTGTGCCTAAAGATGTAAAAAAGGTCACTGCTAAGGTTGGAGATGCCGTTCTTACTACTAAGGCGGGCATTATTACTTTCCCTAAAAAGTACACTGCTTGGAAGAGACAGTGTAGTAGTTTAGGGCCGGAGAAAGTTGGTGGTAAGACTTCTCTTTTGGTTGCTTTGAGGCGACATGGTGTTCCTACTAGACCTACTTCTCCTAATGCAGGTGGAGTAAAAGGGATGAAATTCACTTTGAATGAGATTGAAAAGGTGATAAAGAGTAGACCTAATGGTGTTTACTACGATACTGATGTTGAGACTTTTCAAGA
>Ga0222716_10004776_pt1 | contig 10581 bp, 13 predicted proteins | sample C33_13DmetaG_FD_165044 | JGI IMG/M metagenome (GOLD analysis project Ga0222716, IMG submission 165044) | Estuarine water microbial communities from San Francisco Bay, California, United States - C33_13D | ecosystem: Environmental > Aquatic > Marine > Unclassified | place: USA: California... | reverse complement strand
GCAGCAGCTTTCGCCTCAGCAGCGGCTTTGGCGTCTGCGGCAGTTTTCGCCTCAGCAGCAGCTTTCGCCTCGGCAGCAGCTTTATCCGCAGCGGCCTTATTAGCAGCAGCAACCTCTGCGGCTGTTTTAAAACTACCGTCAGGCTGTAATATTTTTGTATTAGGGTTAGTGCTATCAGTCTCAGTTCCCATTACTCTATACCTTTATTTTGGATAACAGAAAGAGTTCCTTTAGCGGGGCTTTCCTCTTTCGTAACTTCTTCTACGAAGTAAAAAAATTCTATAACTTCATCAGGTGTCCACTCACCGTTAGTAGCCATAACAATCTGCAATAATAACTCTACTTTATTTATATCTACCATTTTACTTGATCTGCCCAGTAAGCTGCTGAAAGCTTACCTTTTTTTATATTAGCTGCATGACGAGCTTTAAAGGATTTTTGTCTAGCTTTTTCTGCTTCGGTTTTAGGACTACTACCTGCACCTTTAACGCCTTGTTGCCCAAAGCGTATTGTTTTAACTGTATCACCTACCTTAGCAACAACAACATGAGATTTAGTTGCATGGTTAGGTGTTCGTTTAGGGGTGTTATAGCCACTAACACCTATGCGTTCTAATATTGGATCTTTACTTCTGCTTCTAGACATGACACTCCCCAAACTTTAAAGGCTTTTATATAGCATATTTTTAACTAAAAGTCAAAAATTATTTTAGTATTTTATTAATCATTTAGATCGTTTGAAGAGTCCAACGGTATTAAAGAGAGTAACAACAGTATTAACAATATCATGAGCCACAGGCTGTAGCTTATCAAACTGCTCGTCAATATCATCAGCCTTTTCAATAGCCGCTTTGAGCATAATATCAAACGCCATAAGTTTTTCTTTACCCGCTCCGTCATCTGGAATAGTCTCCTCAATTAATTTGACTATATCCACAACCATACTCCAAAGTTTTTTAACCCACTTAAGATATTCAAAAATACTCATAACTTACACTCCATAGTTAGTAAAATTGCTTCAACGCCATACACGTTAGAAACTTCATAAATCCAATGAGGATTAACCATTACAGGCTTAACGCCCAGACTACACCCCGATCTTTTCAGATGTTGATAGTGTGAGCATCCAGTTGACAGCAGCAAGAACCCCGACAGCCACAGAGTCCACAGTAGTCTCATCCACCGGTATCGCATAACCAAAAGCCTCCGCAGCCTGTATAGCCGCCCAAATAGCCCCTGTAAGCATTGTAGCTGTGACTTGGCGGCTTTTCCACTTGGCAGGGTCAGATACTGCCTTACCCTTTTTAAGCAACTCAAATGCCGCCTTAGCCTTTCTAATCATGATAAATACCTAACTGCCGCGCCAATAGATGCTGCTACGACTAGCCAGACTATTCGCTCGGCTGATTTGCCTTTAATAACACTCTCGGATAAACGATCAACCTTTTCATCCATAGCGTCTACTTTATCTTCTATATGGGACTGCCGATTAAACACAGTGACAAGTCTTTCTTCAACACGCGCCAATGACACGATAGCTTCTTGGAGTGTGTCAATCTTCTTCTCAACTCTGCTTAATCGGTCTTCCATTGTCTTTCCTCTACTACTTTATTGGTTATACAGACTGCTCAATACGCGGATCAACCCAATCAGGGCAGAGTTCCCATACGCCGTTGACGTAGTTGTACTTACAACCGTACCAATCTTCTGGCTCAGTCACGCCTTCGATCAGAGTAGAGTTATTAGTGTTCAGGTCACCGATAATAAAGTCCAAGTTAGCAGGGTCACCTACTTCAATGCGGTCATCCTTTACATTGACTTGCTTGTCGTCCTCAAAAAGGTACTTAGAGCAGTTCATTTCACAAATAATAGTTTTCATAATTATCCTTCCAATAGGATTGAGGTTGCTGACAATGCCCTGCCCGCAGGGACGGTGGACGTTGTAGTTGCAAGAGTGCCGTCTGCTTGGACGTAGTAGTCGGTGTTAGCAGTAAGGCTAGAAACGTTGGTAGATACACCGCCTTGAACTGTCACCGAGCCAGTTGCAGTGTCGGAAATAGCAGCGTCTGATATGCCTATGAAGTCGGAAAAGTTAGTTGACGAGCCGCCTTTATAACCCATCGTTGCATAGCCAGAATTAAAAGCACTCGGCTCGTAAACCGTCATGTAGTGACCTAGTGAATCGTTTTGTTGCGACACTTCTAAGTAGTAGCGAGCATTGTATGTAGAATCAATTGCTACTGCGGTACTGAATGTTATGCTCGTTCCGCTTATTGTGCCTATTGTGGAGTAGCCGTCGAACGAGGAGCTACCTGAATAAGCCACTACAAAGTTATCAGAGTCGTTTAAGTTATTAGAAATTGAATAGCTATTCACAGTCCCAACCAAAAAAGCTACTCTTGTTCCTGAGCTATAAGAGCCTCCGCTATCTGTCACTATAAATGCGTACCCATCATTATTAGTACGGTCTTTACCTAATACAACATATTTCCCTGTCGAGTCTGCAAAAGTAGCTGCTAATCTTGTATCGGTTTTATAGCGAGTAGTCCCTGAAATACTAGACACACCCGCTACGCTTATGGATGTTCCTGAAATAGTTAAAGAAGCCGCATAAATATAATCGTTAGCCGCCAAATCTATCCAAACTGCTAGTGCTTTTGAACTATCTGTAACATCAACGGCGTGTGAAGTTTTACCTAGACTTGCCATTCCTCTGGAAGCTATTACGGTTTCAGTTCCTTTGGTAACCGCTGTGCCAGATACGGACAAAACTATTCCATACATATAGTTAGGCGATGATTTATCGTAGGTTAATAAATAATTTCCTGTAGTGCCTAAAGAGCTAAGTTTTTGACTATAAAATAGGCCATAGCCGATATCTAACTCTGAGCCGTAGGTAAAGGTTTCACTTCCTGCGCTGCCAGATACTGTGCAAGCTTTAGCTTTCTTACTACTTTCATTATAACAAACAAGCAATGTTCCCGAAGTGCTTTTATCCCAAGCTATACAAGGATTACTAGCATTACCGTTTGTGTTTACATTACTAACAGAACTCATTGTTAGTGTAGTGCCTGAGCGGGTAATAATTCTAATTTGAACGTATTTATTTCCTATATCATCCGTCCAGACTATAGCCCATCTATTTGTATTATTGGGGTCGGCAGCAATATCATAGTATTGCGAAGCAACTGTAACAAAATTCTGTGTACTGCCTACTGGAACTGTTGGATTTAGTGTAGTTTCAGTAATAGCCTCAACCGTCCCATCAGCCTTCAAAGCAACAGTAACTCCATTGCCAATCGCCCCGGACGCAACAAAATCTACGTTCTTTCCACCACCACCTGCGGGTAATAGCTCGCTTAGATTACTCATAATTTTAAGTCCATCATGTTAATAGTGGTTGCGGAGATTGCTTGACCTACCTTGACCGAGGAGGCTGTGGTGCTTAGCGTACCATCGTCTTGAACGTAGTAATCAGAGCCTATGGTCAAGCCAGACTGCGCTTCGTTAATCCCACCGTAGACGTTTACAGCGCCTGTGGCTGTGTCAGAGATTGCTTTGGATGTTATGCCTATGAAGTCGGAGGAGTTAGTTGAGGCGTCTTTAAACGTTAATGAAGTTCCATAGCTTGAGCTTGATACGTTTTTATACGACAAAATTATTCTCTGGGCATCTTCATCGTAAGTAGACGTAATATTAGTTGCATATACAGACGCAAAAACTACCGAAGACCCAAAAGAAATAGAATTTCCTGAAACAGTCCCGCTTATCGCTCGAGAGTTAGCTGCGGGATTATCGTGGAAAGAAACAACTACCTGTCCGGCACTCGCGTCATACGAAGAAGCAGGATCTGTGGCCGCCGAGCTGTACCATACAACAGGAGTCCCAAAACTAATAGCTGTCCCACTAACTGCTCCTACTACCGATGTCCCATAGGAAGAATTACCGTCGTCTCTATAGCTAATTACAACACTAGCATTAGCAGTGTCATATACAGAAGAGGTCTTAGAAACAGTTGCTGCCTCAAAAACAACAGGAGTTCCGAACGTCATAGAAGTGCCTGACACAGTGCCGACTACTGCTGTGCCATAAGAAGAGTTTGAGTTGTCGCTATAAGCAATAACTACTTTGCTGTTGGTTGAGTCGTATGTGGCTGATAGATTAGTAGTAACAGCAGCTACAAAACGAGTAGTAGTGCCAAAACTTATGCTTGTTCCGCTTACTGTTCCAACTATTGCGTAGCCATAATCGCTATCAGCTCTGTTTCTATAGGCAATAACTGTTTTGTTTGCAGTTGAATCGTAAGCCGCTCCGTGGTCAAAAGTAAGCGCACTTTGAAAAACAACAGTGCTTCCAAAACTAATGTTTGTACCGCTTACAGTGCCAACTACTGCTGTTCCATAAAAACTGTTTCCAGTATCTGCATACGATATTACAATTTTATTTGCAGATAAATCAAAAACCATTGTTTGCGAAAAAACAGTGCCAGTTTCGTAAACAACCGGAGTTCCAAAGCTAATGCTTGCTCCGCTTACAGTGCCAACTACTGCTGTTCCTTTATTAGAGTTCCCTCCGTCTTCGTACGCCACTACAACTTTATTGCTGTTAGAATCATAAGCAGACGCTAAGTAATTCACACTTGCCGCTTCAAAAACAACGCTTGTGCCTGTGCTTGCAGCAGCCTCAGCAACAGCCTCCACAGTCCCATCAGCCTTCAACGCAACAGTCTGCCCAGAACTTAAAGTGCCAGACGCAACGAAGTCTACAGCGTTTTGTCCGCCGCCTGTCGGCAGCAGTTCCGACAAGTTGCTCATTTATACGCTCCAACCAATAGTGGCATTGACGTAAGACATGGTGATTTCAGCAAAGTTTTTATCAAACACCAAATCAGTAGCAGAGCTTGCTATCTTAGAGCCGTTACGCGCTACGGTGAAGGTGGTGGTCGCTGCTGCGCCTGTGCCATCTTTAATTCCAACCGTGTCGCCTGCGCTCGGTGAAGCAGGAAGAGTAATAGTAATACCACCCGCCGTGGCTATAATATTGTCACCTACTACTGCGGTGTAGTTAGCGCCTTTTTGGATTGGATTATTGTCTTTAGCGTTTAGTTGAGTCTGAATAGCGCTTGTAACGCCGTCAGTGTAATTAAGCTCTGCCGCCGTGGCGGTAATACTTAAATCACTTAAAGTAGATACAGTGCCTTTCGCGTTTAATTGAGTTTGTATTGCAGAAGTGACACCATCTACATATCCAAGCTCTGTAGCCGTTAACCCCGCAGGAATACCATCTAAAACATTAATTTCAGCAACCGTAGCGGTTAGGCCAAAATTAGTCAAAGCCGCAGTAGCAGAAGTACCTCCAGTGCCTCCGTTGGTAATAGGGAGCGTTCCTGTTACACCAGAAGCTAAGTTGATATTATCAAGCGTACCGCCTAGGGTAAGGTTTCCAGAGCCTGTCACCGTACCAGTTAAGGTTAATCCGCTGACTGTTCCTGTGCCTCCTACCGAAGTAACAGAGCCTACACCTTTTGCATTTAACTGCGTTTGAATGCTAGACGTAACGCCGTCAAGATAATTAATCTCTACTGTAGTTGCTGTTACGCCATCTAACAAGTTTAACTCTGTTGCTGTAGATGTAATTCCTAATGAGGTTATTACGGTACTGCCAGACTCGCCGACCCAGTTAGTACCATCACTAACAATAAATACCCCATTAGAATGAGAAATTCCTGAAATATCCACAAGAGATTGATCAGATCCCTGAAGTCCACTAAGCTGAGATTGAATACTAGATGTTACACCATCAAGATAATTAATCTCTGCTGTAGTTGCTGTTACGCCATCTAAAAGATTTAATTCAGTTACAGTTGCTGTAATACCATCAAGAGCATTAAGTTCTGCTGTAGTAGCGGTAACTCCGTCAAGAATATTAAGTTCTGATACAGTTGCTGTAATACCATCAAGAGCATTAAGTTCTGCTACAGTTGCTGTAATACCATCAAGAGCATTAAGTTCTGCTGTAGTAGCGGTAACTCCATCAAGAATATTAAGTTCTGATACAGTTGCTGTAATACCATCAAGAGCATTAAGTTCTGCTACAGTTGCTGTAATACCATCAAGAGTATTTAATTCAGCAGCAGTTACAGTTAATGCAGTCCCTGCTATTTCTAAAGAAGTACTAGCATTTATAGTAGGAGCAGTAAGTGTACCTGTAAAAGTAGGACTAGCTGTAGGAGCTTTAGTATCTATTTGAGTTTGAATAGAACTCGTAACACCATCAGTATAATTTAATTCTGTGGTTGTTGCTGTTACACCATCAAGAATATTTAATTCTGCTACAGTAGAAGTAATACCATCTAGAGTATTTAATTCAGTAGCAGTTGCAGAAATAACTGTACCGTTAAAAGAAATAGAATCTACATAAGCAGTACCATCAATGTAAATATCTTTAAACTCTAGAGAAGAAGTACCTAGATCTATATCATTATCAGTTACAGGTACAATAGCTCCATCTTGAATTCTTATCTGCTCTACTGGTTCATTACTAACAGAAACAAAAAATCCCCATCTATTGTTAGTACTATCTACTACAATTTTATTATCAAAATCTTGGTCGCCAATAGTATGTATGTTACCGCCTTGCCCGCTAGTTCCATCATGACGATGACCTGTAGTGCCTATAGCGGCATACACAAATGCATTTTGTATTTGATTATATTCATTATTGAATAAAGCTGCGGTTATAATATCTCCGTCAGTAAATGTGCTTTGTCTGATATAATTAGTTCCAGACATTATTATCTCCTACCTGAGGGGGTATAATTAAAATATAAACCGTTAATTGAATAAGGCGAGCTATTGTCTTCGCTATAAATTCTAAAACTACAAGTATGTCCACTACCTTCAATAGCTTGTGTGGAAGTAGGGTCTAGCGATCCCCCGAAAGTACCTGTATTAAATAGACTAGTCCCGAAAATAGCAGGGAGCCTGATGCCTTCTAATTCATAATCAGCAGGTTGAGGTATTGTAGGATCTTCATAATCGTATCTAACACGAAGATAAGGATCTATATCCCCTTCAGGGCCAAAAGATATTTTAGCGTACTTTAAAGTCTTTAAAGTTCCTGAGTCTCCGAAATCTAAGTTAGGAGTTTTATAGTAAGCGTTAATAACTTTCTGAGAGCCTTCTTGGTAAAAATAATTACCTGTATCATGTTCGTAAATATAACCACTGTTATCTCCGTGGTATACTTTTTCTTCGCTTACTGAATTAAAAGCAGACGAAATAGCAGGAGCTTGTATTCCTTTTGTCTCAGCCCACTGAAACCCATCAGCTGTTAAAGTTCCTACAAGTCCTCTAGATCCTTCTATATCTGCCCCAGTTCCAGTATAGAATAAACGGTACTGAGAACGATGGCGTAACACTACGCTACTAATTACATAGTCAGAAATATTAGCCGTAACAGAAGAAATAAGAGCCTGCACTTGTCTTGATACAGTTCCTAATTCAATATCACCAATCCTTGCAGTGGCAGCAACAAGCCTAAGGCCATCAGGAGCTAAGAATAAAATGTCTCCTCCAATTTCTTGTATGCTGTATCCGCTTAAACACCCTACATTATTAGTTACTTGTGTTACAGCTATTGTAGCTGCATTATTTATATTATCTAATCTATGAATAGTATTTTCACAGAATATAAATAAAGTATTACGAAAACTTTTTATGCCAGTAACTTTGTCTGCGATTGTTACTGACCCTGATCCTGTGCCTGTAAAATCATCATCATCATTAGTTTTACTATAATAAACAGTACTTGCTTGGTTAGTTGTATCAACTACACATAAATGTTTTTCTAGTATTTCAATATATTTAGCCGCAGCAGGTGTAGAAGTTTCAGAGTAATGAAATTTTCTAGTAACCCCTGTTCCTTCAATAAAAAAATGAGCAAGCTTATCTGCGCCAGTAGCAATACTTAAAGATCCATGAGTACCTACTACATGTCCAGTAGGAGCTGTCATTAATGCAAACTGAGCTTGTCCTTGATTAGGTCTATTTAGTTCTGTAAGTGAAGAGAGATCTGCTTGTAAGGAACCATGAGTACCAGTATTATAATTTATCTGTGTCCAAGTATTGCCGTTTTCTGAATAATAAATACTAGTGCCTGCACATACAACAACTCCTAGACCATACGGATAAACCCCATGTATAGCAGCGGAAGATTCAGGTCTAGTAGAACCAAAAGGGGTGTAGCCATTGACTCTTCTATAGCCTCCATCTGGGTGGACTTCAAAGTTTGTAAGCTCTTTAGCAATTCCGGGCTGCTTAAGCATATCAAACTCATTAAGGTTAGTATTTAAACCACCTGTGCATGAAAATCCAAACGGCTGCGACATTATATAAACCTTATTCTATCGTCTTTAATATAACTAATCGGTGGATCTAAAAGATTCTCTCGCATGCTGCGTAGCCCTTTCTTGTAGTCGTTCATCGCAAAAGTAGCTGACTGTGGGTTTTCTTTAAACTGCCACATATAATAACGAGCTTTAGCAATTATAACATTTGTGTACATATCAGGAAAAACTACTTCATCTGAGTAGGAATTTAGTTTAGTAGGTTGCTTCCAAGCAAAAAACCAAACCTTATACTCTTTCTTAGGGATAGGACTTAGTCCAAAGTTGCGCCCATCTGCGCTACGGATAACTGCATTAGGCTCACCCCAGTTTTGGGTATCTGCATCATCTTCGTTTTCGTTTGTACGCCTAAAATCTTTCCAAGTTTCTGTAGATATAAAGCGTAGATTTTTACTGACGTAAGGAGCAGTTTCTCCGCTTACACCAACTGTAGTGATATAGAAATTTTCCCAGTCTATAGCACCATAATCATCTGCCCAAGATGAGCTAGATTCCTTTAGCTCATACCATCGTGTCCCTGCTGTAGTGTCTACTGAAACATTCCCATACATAGGATCTACTGTCCCGCTTTCAGCTACAGCTAAAAAAGGCCACTTAGGTTCTTCAGTAACAATATCTGCGTAAGCACGATTAAGGCAATCTTGTGCATGTTTTTGAATACCAATAGCAGTTGAAAAATTACTAGTAGTCAAAGGAACTTCATTGAGTTCCCTTAGTAATTCATTAGTTAACTGAAGAAATGTTGTAGCCATTTTTTAACACTCGTAAGTTTTAGGCATTGCATCTTTCATGGTTTTACCATACTGAGGCTGAGAACCTTTAGTACTAACTGGCCCTCCCATGTTCATTTTTGTTTTAGCTGTGGCTTTACCACCGTAAGAATATTTACTTTTGTATGCTTTGTTCTTTTTCATCATGTTTTTTATCTCCGAATATTTTGTCCCAGTTTGAGGAATATTGAGAATGAGTTACTTGACTTTCTCTAGGTCTTGAATTTTGCTTGCTTCTAGATTTAAGAACTATACGTTTATTTTTTTCCATTTTAAAAGTCAGGGGGCTTTTACACCCCCTTCCTCCTTATAAAGTTACTAGTCGATTGTGTAGAATGCTTGGACGCATGCTTCAGGTCGAAGTACTTTAACACCGTGTACATGAAGGCCACGGACAATATCACCAAAAGATGATGGGTCACGGATAACTTCAGTGTTCACAATAGTCTGCGCGGTTGCTACGGCAGACATATGTCCACACATAACTTGGGCAGTTGCTGTAGTTGTTGCAGGTACATTGTTAGACTTGTACATGCTAAAGCCACGGAGCTTGCCAGAGCTTATCAAACCATTACGGATTGAACCCTGACCTGCATTGTAGTCTACTGACAAGAGCTTAGAGTCAGACTGTGAAAGCTCTTCGTAGAACTCTGGAGATGCTACAAACCAACGACCTTCTTCCGGTACGTTTTGCTCATCAAGAAGACGAGCCATACGAGCCATAAGGTCGAGTGGGTCTACTTCAGCAGAAGCACCAAGATCGATTGACGCAGTAGTCTCGCCTAAGCCCCCAGAACCTACCGCAGCGTCAGCGCCGAGGATGTGGTCAGGAGCAGAAGCAGACATACCTGCTGCAATCTTAGCAAGAACATTTTCGTCAAATGCATCCTTAAGTGAGTAAGCAGCACTTGATGCAGCAATCTCACGCCAGTTTACATGAGACATGTTGCTTTCAATATCATCAACGATGAACTTGAATGCGTTTGCAGTATCAACAACAAGAGTTGTCTCTTGGTCAGTAAGTTTAGTTTGTGTAACATCCGCACCACGCTCGTATTGATATACTTGAATGGTAGGCTCTTTAATGATTCGTACTGAATCACCGAAAGCTGAAATGTCACCAGAGTAATCAGTATTAGTGATTGCCTCGGCTACTGATGCTTTACGGAAGAAGTTAAGAACTTGCTTACTGTAAACAGCAGGTAGAAAAAACGAGTTAGTTTGTCCTGCAACGCTGTTTCCAAAGTTACCGTTGGTGTCAGTTGATTGTTCAAAAAACTGATCTGATTGGTTATACGCCATGATAAATTACCTTTTTAAAAGACTAAGTTATTTAGTTACTCGGCCTTCTGAGATCGCAAGATTAATTTCCTGCTCGTACTTATCATACTGATCCACAGACATC
>Ga0222716_10004774_pt1 | contig 10583 bp, 6 predicted proteins | sample C33_13DmetaG_FD_165044 | JGI IMG/M metagenome (GOLD analysis project Ga0222716, IMG submission 165044) | Estuarine water microbial communities from San Francisco Bay, California, United States - C33_13D | ecosystem: Environmental > Aquatic > Marine > Unclassified | place: USA: California... | reverse complement strand
CCGACGGCTCGCTGAAAAAGGTATGGTTCATGAAGAGAGAGGAGAGGACCGCTCGCGCGCTCGCATTGGCACTCTCACTCGCACTCTCACGCGCACTCACTCACTCACTCACTCGCGGCCGCCAATCCGACCACGCAAACACCCATCAGGGAGAAATGATGCTGGACAGCGCGCAGCTGCCAGAGGCCTTCCTGGAAGCCTTTGGCATCACCAGGGACAGCGGCTACGTGTTTAAGGTCGTCAAATCCGCAGACGGCCAGCTGAATGTGCAGAACGTGCTAGACAGCGAGGGCAACGAGCTTGGAGGCGGCGACGACGACATGGACGACGAGGAAGACGGCGCAGATGCCGGCACGAAGAACAATGCGGCCGATCCGCTCGACGCCGTCGACGACGCCGTGGAGCACCATACCCCCCTGCAGCTGGAGGAGATGAACTCGGAAGACGAGGCGTGGACCGGCCCTCAGGCCGGATGCACGGCCGTCTGCGCCATGGTCCTCGGCAACCAGCTGGTGGTGGCCAACGCCGGCGACTCGCGGTGCGTCTTGTCCCGGAGCGGCAAGGCCATCGCCCTGACGGAAGACCACAAGCCGACGAACGACGAAGAGTTCGACAGAATCTGCAAGGCGGGAGGCTTTGTCGCGGACGGGCGCGTCAACGGCAGCCTCAACCTCTCCCGGGCCCTCGGTGACTTGGACTACAAGAGCGTCTCCGCGCTCCCTCCCGAGGCGCAGATGGTGACGGCCAACCCCGAAATCCGGAGTATCGAACTGACCCCCGACGACGAGTTCCTTATACTTGCCTGCGACGGCATTTGGGACGTTCTCACCAACCAAGAGGCCGTCGAGTTCGTCCGGAACAGGCTCCTCCAGGGCATGGCGCCGAAGGAGGTCTGCGAGGCGGCTTGCGACTTCTGCCTCGCCGAGGACACCAGCGGGTGCGGCAAGGGCTGCGACAACATGAGCATCGTGGTCGCAATGCTGAAGGATACCAAGTTCGGCAAGGGCATCGATGGGGCCAAGTAGATCTTATCGTTGTCTTAGACCGAGGCAGGCTCCGCGAAACGAAACCGACCAAGAGAGAACTGAACTTCTTCGTAATTCCTGTAGACGACGACAAGCAGTATACACTTGCATCCGTGTACGAGTAGCAGTACGAGACACGGAGCGGGTGCCTGCGCGAACGAGGGACTCGGGAGAATGCGAATTTGAACCCTCGACGACATTGCGGCAATCTCCGGCTGCAGACACACACACGATCCGCTCAGCTCCACCCGCCGCTACGGAAAACACGAGCAGAGCGCGCGGACCTCAGCGTGCACAGAGAACGCGGGTGCGGAAGCTTTTTCGAAGGGGCCGAACCCAGTCGCGACCCTCCACCCAGTGTTCGGTTGCGGCGACTAGTCCCGAGCTGTCGACGCGAGATGGGGAACTATTTGAGCGCGCCCGTCACTACAAAGGACTCAGACAAGGGCGAGAATGAGTCTCTGAAGTTTGGCCTGGCGTCAATGCAGGGCTGGCGTGTTTGCATGGTACGGCAGTCGTCTTCGGTCCGCTCTTCTCGTCCACGCACTCACACGTTCGCGATCACGCGCACACACGCACGCACGCACACACGCGCATTCAGGAGGACGCGCACATTGCGAACCTGGACCTCGGCGACGAGCACGCTACCGGGCTCTTTGCGGTCTTCGATGGGCACGGCGGAAAGCTCGTGGCAAAGTACGCAGCCAAGCACCTCCGGCGGGCGCTGAACGACACGGAGCACTTTGGAAAGGGGGACGGCGACCTGGGGCTGGCGTTCGCGGAGGCGTTTTATAAGATTGACGAGGAGCTGGACACGCCGGAGGGCATGATGGAGCTGCGTGCGCTGGCGGGCGTGCACGGGTCGTCCAAGGCCAGCCAGACCTTGTTCGGGGACGTGGGGCTGGATGGGATCGACCTGGATGACGCCGATGACGCCGCTGACGCTGCTGACGAGGCCGAGGACGAAGGGGCGAAGAAGGGATGCAAGTCGAGCAAGCAGTTCGTGCAGAGTGCGTTGGCGAGAGACAGCGTCATCCTGGTCGACACCGGCGAGTCTGAGGACAACGACGCTTCGTCAGGGGACGACTTTGCGGAACACAAGGCGACGGGAATGGGATGCACGGCCGTGGCGGCCATGGTACGGAACGGCGAGGTGACCGTCGCCAACACCGGCGACTCCCGATGTGTCATCTCCCGGAACGGGGTCGCCGAGCCGCTGACGCTGGATCACAAGCCTGTGCTGCTGGAGGAGGCGGAGCGTATCATGAACGCCGGTGGGTTTGTGCGCGACAACCGCGTCAACGGGGCGCTCAACGTGTCGAGGACGCTGGGAGACTTGGACTTCAAGCGGAACGACAAGTTGCCGCACACGCACCAGATGGTGGTCGCGACGCCGGACATCACGACGTTCGAGCTCCAAAAGGGGGACGAGTTTGTGATTATCGCCTGCGACGGGATCTGGGACGTGCTGAGCAACCAAGAGGCGGTGGACTTTGTCCGGAAGCGGATCAAGGCGGGGCAGTGCCTGCAGAGCATCTGCGAGGAGATGTGTGATCACTGCCTGGCGCCCAACCTGCAGGGCCTGTGCAGGGGCGCCGATAACATGAGCGTCATCGTGCTCGTGTTCAAGGCGACGAGCGACCTCGGCCGGCCGCTGCTCTGTCGCTGCATGTGAGCAGCGACATCGATTTTTCAATCCCCACGAGACATATTTATACCCTATAACGTATTGCACGAGCAGAACGCGACACACGCGGACCGTTGGACCAGGGTTCGGTGAAACGTTGTTTGAAATTCGATCTCAAAATCGAAGCGCAAAATGGAGGCCCCTCGACGGCAGGGGGTCGGTACCCTGACCTCGAGAATCGCTCCCGTCGCTCCTGTCGCTCCCGTCTTCGTCTGGACGGCGACGAAAGCGAAACCCCGCAGAACGACGACGACGCGACCTTTTGCCCAACAATCGAATTCCTCCGACTCGCCGGACGACCCGGACAGCGCGGCGGACACGACCGAGTCACTCACGCGCGAGCTGCGGGAGTACGTCTCGGAGGAGACACACGCGAGCAATCGGCGGCATCTGGATCTGCTGTTCGAGGTGAGCGCGAGCGCGCTGACGAGGAACAAGAAGGCGTCTGACAAGACGGCGTGCGACCAGTGCGGCGGTTCTGGCGAGATCGAGTGCCCGTACTGTCACGGGACGGGGGCGCTGACCGTCGGAGATGTGTTGTTCTGCGACAACACGGGATGCAAGAAGTGCGTGGTCTGCCGGTCCGGGAGCGGGCTGGTGCAGTGCACAAAGTGTCGGGGGTGCGGCAGCTACGCAAACTGGATGCAGCAGTGATACCGGTCTTTCAGTGGAAACGAATGCTTATTCTTTGTATAATACACAGCCTCGTTAAGTAATCCTCACTTACGACACGATCTTCAGGCTCCTGCCAAACAGGCTGTCCAGGACCTTGCTCATGTTGTCGATCGTGCCCAGCGCGTTGCCGTACAGCTCGTCCCCGGCCTCCTCCTCGTAAATCTCGAGCATACCGCCCTTGGTGTGGTCCAACGTACCAGCAAACTTCCTGTCCAGAATCATCTGGCTCAATTTGCTCTCCACGTCGGCCACCGGCAGCTTGATCTGCTCCGCCACGTGCGCCACGTCGACCCGTGAGTACGGCTCGATGATCCGCAAGAGGTTCTGCTCCATCAGCGCGTTGTACAACGCCTTGAGGTGCGAATGCACCACGGGATCCTCCTGCAGCTCTTCCTTGTACGACCCCAGCACCTCTTGGAACTCGGCGAGCGACCGCGACTGGTACGCCTTGGCGACGGCCTTGAGCGCGTCCACCTCGCTGCCCGCGACCGCCTTGGAGGAGATGATCGACGACACGTCCATCGCGTCCCCGGCCATGATCTTCGACAAGAGCATGTACTTGAGCACCAGAATGGACCGCGGGTCGTTCAGCGAGTTGAACTGCTCGAACGATTCGTAAAAGTACGAGTAGGCCGTCTTGAAGTCCTTGTCCTCCCCGTGCAGAATCCCAGACTGGGCGTCCATGTCGGCCTGCAGCGACGGCGGCACGTACACCGCGTTTGCCGCAGTCCTGGCCGAGACGAGCGCCGCGCGCGCTTTCGGCAGGTTGCGCAGCGCGTGGTGAATCTTCGACTCGAGCACGTGAATCTCCACCAGCAGCACCTTGTCGTCCAGTTTCTTCACCTCGCTGATGAGCGCACTCAGCAACTCCAGCGCCGGCTTATATTTCTTCGTCGAATAATACAACGAGCTCAGCTTGATATCGATCCGCTGCCGCAAGAACGTCCGCTTCTCCGACGTCGCCCACGCCGCCTGCTCCAGGCACACCTCGACGAGGACATCGTTGCTGTTCGGGACCTTCCCGATGCCCTCGATCACGCTCCGCACGATCTTCGCCGTCTTCGCCTTCGGAATGGACGAGAACAGCTCACGAATCCGACCCAACAGCTCGCGAAGACCCTGGGCGTCGTTGCGGACGACGAGCGCGTCGATCAGCGAGTTGATCGCGTTCTCCTTTATTTTCAGCACGGCTGCCGCCGTCTCCGCCGGCGACGACGTGGATACGTCCGTAAACCGCTCGTTCGGAGCCATCGCGACGTCCGTGAGGGACGAAATCGCCGTGGCCAGGGACGTTGAAGAATCGTCGATCGGGAGTTTGGAATTCACGGCTTCGGCGACCGTCGCCGCGGCCCGCTCGTACTGCGCCTCCATGCTCAGCTGCGAGAATGCCAGAACGGGAGATCTGTGGGGCAGCCGAACAAGCTTCGTGTCCAGAACAATGACGTGAAAGAAGTTTTTTTGTGCTCTGCGGCTCGAGCCTCTTCCTAAGGCAAGTCCTCGTCCTCGGAGGACCTTTCATCCACGTGCTGTTTACATACTACTACTACTACTACTGACTGGTGTTTGCCGCGGCGACCTGCCTTGCCCGCTCGGCCCCCATCCGGTTGTCCAGCTTGCCCTTGACGTACGCGCTCGTCTTCTCCTCGTACCCCACCACGTACGTCGCCGCGCCTGCACCGACGACGGCGCTTGCCGCGTGCATCCAGGGGCTGGCGAGGGCCGGCAACTGTCGGGCGACGTTTGCATAGCACTGAACGGCAACGCCACCCAGGGCGCCTATGACGGTCGACGAGAGCATCGTGTGTGCGGCTTGGACGAGCTGCAGGGATTCAATGCGCTCGTGCTGGTGGCTTTGTCCGTGTGTTCGCGGTCTCTCGGTCGCGTGACGAGTCTCGTCGCCGTATTCTCGTCGACCGTGTCGTTCGTCTCGTTCCTGTCGTTCGTGTCGTTCTTCACGGGCTGCTTGCGTCGGCAGAGCGCGAAACTTTAAAGTGACCTCCACTCCCATGGCTAGCCACAAATTCATTGATTTCATTTCATTGGCGGGCAGCCGGCGGTATCATGGTTGCTACGACACGTATATGCGTGCCTCCCGTCGCGAAGGGGTCGCGAACGCCTCTGCATCGGCCGGTGAGGAGCAGAACGATCGTCATGGCTGCCAGCTCGGACGCCGACGGGGACGCGGTCGAGCGTGCGTCGCCGGCGCCGAAGAAGAGGTCGTCGACGAGCCCTCCCAGGGCCAGGGCCAAGGCCGCGTCAACTGCAGCTGCGACGCCCGAGAACGGTTCCAAGAACAATAATAAGAAAGTCGTCGTCATCGGGGGAGGATGGTCTGGGTTCGGCGCGTGTCTCCACCTATCTCGGACGAAGGGCGTCGACGTCGTGCTCCTGGACGCGGCGGCCTCGCCGGGGACGGGCTTGATGAAGTCCAAAGGCGGGAGGGACGTCGAGCCGGGGACGCGAGGGTTTTGGTACGACTACCCGAACATCAATGCGCTGACGGATGCGCTCGGGATATCGCCTTTTACGGATTACTTGACCTCTGGATTCTGGGAGAAGGACGCGACGTCGGCCAAGCTCATCACGGAGGCGCCCGTGTTCTCGGCGGAGAGGCTCAAGCTGCCAACGATCATCGGGCAGTACTTCTCCACTGCGCCGCGCTTCTACAATCTGCCTTTGGCCGATCGGATCAGTCTCATCCCGTTCCTCAAGGACTGGCTGGTGTTCAACAAGGACGACGACACCTTTGAGACGTACGACCTGATGACGAGCCGGGAGATGTTCAGGAGGTCTGGGCTGTCGGCCAACGCCATGAACAAGTTCATCTCGCCGACGTTGGCCGTGGGCCTGTTCGCGCCGCCCGAAGACCTGAGCGCGGCGGTCGTGCTGGAGCTTCTGGACTTTTACGCGCTGCGGACCACCGCGAGCTTCGACGTGCGGTGGAGCAAGGGGCCGATCGCCAAGAGCATCTTCGGGCCGCTCGTTGCCAAGATCGAGTCCAACGGCGGGAAGATCCAGGGATCGAGCTACGTCTCGAGGGTGGAGACGAAGGAGGACGGGACGGTCGAGCTTGATGTGCTCGTGGGGAGCAAGGACAAGGCGACGAAGCAGGTCGTCAAGGCCGACGCGGTGGTGTTTGCGACGAGCATCAAGGGGATGAAGTCGATCGTCGCGTCGAGCCCGTCGCTCGGGAGCCGGCCCGAGTTTGCTCGAATCAACTCGCTTCGTTCGATCGACGCGATCGCGACAAAGCTCTGGTTCGAGGGCAGCATCCCCACCCGGTTCCCCGCCAACGTGGTCATCGGGGACGACGTCGGACGGCTGGGCATGAGCGCGCACACCTACTTTGCGATTCCGGGAGGCGACGAGGAAGGTCCCGGTGAGGACGTGACGGCCATCAGCAGCGACTTTTACGGCTCGACGGCGCTGCTGCCGTTTTCGGACGAGGAGATTGTCGACATTGCGCTCGACTCGATCACCAAATGCGACCGGGCGTTCAAGGACGCCAAGCTGGTGGACACGGCCGTCCTGCGCTTCCCGGGGGCCGTGACGCACTTCAGTCCCGGCAGCCACAAGAACCGGCCGTCACAGCGAACGAGCCACCCGTCGCTCTTCATCGCCGGCGACTACGTCAAAGGGCGGCTCAACGGCGCGTTGGGATTATCGCAAGAGCGGGCCTACGTCAGTGGACTGCATGCCGCCAACCTCGTGCTCACGGAGCGGCTCGGGCTCGGGGACGGCGCCAAGGCCGAGATCCTCGAGACTGCCGACGACGAGCTGCACGTCAAGGTGGCACGCGAGCTCGCCGTGGGCCTCGACGCACGACGGATATGAGACGGAGAATGAGACTGAGAACGAGAATGAATACGTTAAACACTGCAAAACTACTCGTCATCATCGCTTTGGGGGCTTGAAGACGATCGGGTCGCTCTGCGGCGTGGACGCCGGGTTTGGCCTGTAGAACCGGATCGTCTTGTCCTGCGCGCCGCACACCAGCCGCGTACCAGACCGATCCCATGAGCACGCCATGATCCCAGACTCGGCGTCGAGCGACCCCGGCTGCACCGGCGTGACGATCGTCTGGAACGTGTTGCCAGACTTCCAGTCCCGTAACGTCAACGTCCCGTTGTCCCCGGCAGACGCCAGCACGCCGTCCTCGTTGATGCAAACGTCGTTGATCACCTCGGTCGGCCGCTCCAAGAAGTTGAAAAGAAACTCCCCCCGCGGCAGCGACCACTTCTTGATATTGTCCGCGGCCCCGCTCGCAAAGGTGTACTCGGTCGGATGCATGGCAAGAGCCCGCACGCCCTTCCTGTGCATGTTGATGGTCGAAAACGACTTGCCGTTGCGCAGATCCCACAGCTTAATCGACCCGTTCGCGGCACCGGTGATGAGCTGAGGGTCGCTTCCCTGCATGACGAGGCTGTGACACGCGTCTCCGGTGTTGAGCGCCATGGCCTGGACCTTTGTGCGGATGTCCCAAACGCGACACGTGCTGTCTCGTCCGCCGGTGGCGAGGATATCCAGCTTCGGATGCAACGCCAGCGCGTGCACGGCACTGAGATGGCCGTGGTAGTGGCGGATGACCTGGTTGGTCTCCAGGTCCCAGCACTTGACCTGCTTGTCGAGCGCACACGAGAACATGTACGGCGACCGGTCCGAGATGGCCAGCGCCGAGATGGCCTCCAGGTGACCCGTGAGCGTCAACCGCAGCCTTCCTGACGCGACGTCCCACACACGAATCGTCCGGTCGTTCGACCCGCTCACGAAAAACTCGTTGCTCGGATCAAAGGCCAGGCACCGCACCCACCCCTGGTGGCCAGAGACCACGCGATACAGCTCCAGGTGCTGATGCCAGTCTGGCCGCGGCCACTTACTGGCCGCGCGCTTCGCGATCGTCGCGGACGGCACGTACTCCTTCTCACCGCCGGCCGCCGTCGGCACCATGAGCGTGCTCGCCAGCGCCTGCCGCGCGCTCGCCGTCGTCGCTTGCGACGCGACGACCAGCTGGCCGGCCGACGCGGACGCAGACGCAGACGCAGAGGGCCGGTCGAAGCCGTCCAGCCCATCGACGAGCCTCGCCGTGGCCGACGACGGGTCGACCTTTTGGCACGAATGGAACTTTGCCTTTCCGCCTTCGGTGGGCACGAACGACTCCAGGCCGCGATACTCCTCCAGTTTTGCGCTGAGCATCAGCCGGAGCGCCCGCTCGTCCTCATACTCCGCGTGCGCCACGCTGACGGACGTTTCGGGGAAGAGCTTGGCGGTCTGCAGGTCATGCAGTCTTTTCCCGATTGCGATTGCCTCCGTCGTCGCTTCCGGGGACGAGGGCGAGGTCGACGGCCCCTCTGTGGTCGGCTTTCTCTTCTTGGCTCCTGCCATGTGCGACTGATGCTGATTTCACAACAAATCGATCGATTTTTTTGTGCCAAACCTCTCGGTCACTGGGTCACCTCGCTGACGTCCTCGTCGTCGTCGCTCGCCCCAACACCCGTCCCCTCCGTGGCCATCCCGACGGTCCCCGAGGTCCCTGCGTCGGCGTCGGCGGCCGCCGGCGCCACCTGCGGACCGTACACGCTCCAGACGGCCTTGAGCAGCACCTCGAGCCTGTTCTGCGCAAACGTACGCAGCTTGCCCTCGAAGACGCCCTTCTTCAGCTTTGCCTCGAACGATTGGATCAGCTTCCTGAACCGGAGGACCACGCGCCCCTGGTCGGTCCTCCGCCAGAGCCCCATGATGTTGGCCCGCGTCTCGGACTGGGCGTACAGCTTGGCCAGGTTCTCGACGCTCTTGGTGAGGGCGTTGATCTCGTCGTTGTTCGGCTTGATGCCCGACATGATGATCGCGTTGAGCTTGTAGGGCGTGCAGCCGAGCGAGAGCGGGTCGGCGTTGTCTTCCAGCGCCGTCATCGCCGACGGCACCGTCGCGTGCCACCAGCTGCACGGCGCCGACTCGACCGTCCGCTCGTCGTCGGGGATGTCGTCTTTATTGTACGGGGACACGATGCAGTGGACCTGCGGGATCCGCGTCGCGCCCGCGCCCGCGCCCGCGCCCGCGCCCGCGCCGGCCTCGCCGTTGGCGTCCCCGCTCGTCGTCCGCGCCTTGATCTCGTCGCGCACGACGTCGACGAGGTCGATCAGGGAGGGCTGTGCCGCAAAGTCGGGATGCGAATGGTACGTGCCGAGCACCTGAAGCCTTTCGTCCGCCTTCACCGCCGCCTTGACGCGCCGCTCCCTGTCGGCCTCGTCCATCTGGACCTTGTCGACCGAGCCGTCCGAACCGGCCGCCGGCTTGACCTCCACCGGCACGGCCGAGACCACGTGCACCGTCTTGCTCACGGCATCGTACGTCCCCATCAGCACGCCCGCGACCTCGTCGTGGCACAGATGCGCGTGGATGTCGATCAACGCCAGGGCGATCGTCGACACATGGAGGTGGAACGGCGCCGGGTTCATCGTCGGGTCGTGGGTCCGCAGCCCGAGCAGGTTCTCCTTCGTATCGGCACCGATCAGCTCGTGGACCGCCGCCCGGGGCCGCTGTGGGCGCGGCGGCGACGGCGGCGGCTCTGGATCGTTCACGACGATGCTCTTCGGCTTTTTGTTGTATGGCCGGCGCGGGAAGAGCTCCTCCATGGTGCCGCCGCTGTCTCCCAGTTTCTTCCGTGCGAGCTCGAGTTTGTAGTGCTCGAGCAGGTTCCCGTTGTATCTCACCGACTTCCATCCGTCGTCCGCCTTCCTGGACGGGTTGGACAGCCGTTTCAGGTAGATCGAGAACGCAGACGGGCTGTCGAACACCAGATGCCGCCCGTTGACGTCCACCTCGATCTTGCCGTCCTCCGTCAGGTCGGCGACGTGCACCGACGACTTGTACTCGACCGATAGAACACGCTTCCCAGGACTGATGAATCCCTCGTCGATCAACAGCTTCAGAGTGATGCTCCCCGCCCGGCGACCGCCACCCCCAGCTTTCCGCTTCTGACCGACCGACGCGCCGGCCGCAGACTCGGACAGGACGTCCGTGCTGGCGTTGCGCGACTGGAACAGCGACTGCGTCTGCAGACCGTTCTCGGTCTCGAGCTCCATCGACTCGGACGCCGTCAACTCGTCGTCCTGGGCGTCAAAGTCGGGGTCGTCCAGAAGTGCCCCGCCGAGTGCCCCGCCGAGTGCCCCGCCGAGTGCCCCGCCGAGTGCCCCGCC
>Ga0222716_10004769_pt1 | contig 10586 bp, 19 predicted proteins | sample C33_13DmetaG_FD_165044 | JGI IMG/M metagenome (GOLD analysis project Ga0222716, IMG submission 165044) | Estuarine water microbial communities from San Francisco Bay, California, United States - C33_13D | ecosystem: Environmental > Aquatic > Marine > Unclassified | place: USA: California... | reverse complement strand
GCATCCGGTTATTGGCACCGGAATGCCAATAAGGGGGGGGTCTTAATGACAATGCGATGCCATTAGCGTTATTGGACGCGCGGCCGCCCCTGGATCATCCAAAATGTGGATCAAGGCCTCGGCCGTCCGATAATGACGCGAAACCGCCATCGACCGACACCGATGGCATTCCGCCATTGTCCGCCATTGTCCACAATGCATGCACAATCGGCCGAAACCTCTAGAGGTTGGTGGACATCGATGCGGATTCGGCCGATAGTGGATGCATCGCCGAGCCACGCTGGACCGGCATCCACAATGGAAGGACCCACAATGTTCGGAATCCTCTTTACAACCGCTCTCGTGATCTTCGGTGTCTTGCTGATCGGATCCGACTGATTCGCTCATTCCGCGCGGCTACGCTGGCCGCGCTTCATTCACAATGGAAGGAACCCCATGCCCCTAGTACAGACAATCGATAACGGATGGCACCTAAGCCGAGTCTTCAAGGAATACGGACGCGCGGATGCGTTCTCTCGGGAAGCGTTCGAAGCGTTGCACGAATACTACGAAGAGTTCCACGAATCCATCGAACTTGACGTTGTTGGCATTTGCTGTGATTGGTGCGAATATGACCTAGAAACGCTGGAATATGACTTCGACGAAGTGAAGGAAGCGTTGGTCGAACTTCGTGCCGACGATGCCCGAGATGCCGACGACCCTTCCGACATCGAAGTGGCGATTCACGAGGCCATGTCCGATGATCACTTCGTTATCAGTGTCGGCGGTGGGAATTGGTTGGTGTCGGCATGAAAGTCACCTATACCGAATCGGGAATCGAAAAAACGACCGAAAACGTTTGGGTCGACTGGCCCGATGGCTTCTGCTATTTGGTCGTCGGTCCGTATGGCGTCATCGGCGCGGTGGTCACAATGAACGAAGGCGAGCGCGGATGGTACGAGGCATACGAGGCAGCCATCGACGAAGTGGCGTGGGACGTCTTCCCGGATGACGAAGCCGAAGCCGAAGAATGGCTTGAAGATGGCACAATCGCGTATCGGGGAAGTGGCGAGCCATCGAATCCGCGACGGTCTTCGATCTTCGCTTGCACGGACTTCAACGTCGTACCGCATCGGGAGTATTGCCGATGAAAGGGTCAAAAATTTTTTTTAAGCCGGTCTGCCTGGCGGATGACGCCAAAAAAAATTCGCACGGAAGTGAGGATTCATGAGCCATAAGAGAATCACATGGGCAACCACGAACGGCCAGAGCGGATCAATTCGTGTTCCGGCTTTTGAGGCATCCGAATATGTTCGGAGACTCGTTGACGAATATGGCAATCGGACGATCCGAATTACTGTGGAGACGGCATGACGCACAAGAACACCTACCCCGAAGAACTTGCAAGCCGATCAGAAGTGAATCGTCTGGCTCGGGACTTCATCGCCGTCGCATGGATGGATGAGCGAGGACCACTCTCCGAAGCGTTGACGATCGCGCGGACGGAAATGCTCGGCCATGTCCGAACATATCGCGAAGCGGCGAGAGTCAATGGAAACGCTCCGGGCGGCGCGTATTGCCGATGGAAAGTCAATCGGAACGAACGCGCATTCCGTAGGATTCAAGCCATCGCCGAACGCTACCGTCGCTTGACGTTCCCGCGTTGACCTAGCCTAAAATCCCGAACCCTTCCACGGGCCCGTCGTCGTCTTCGGACGATCACGGGCCCGTTTTCTATTGGATTCCGAATGCTCCACGTCTTTCGAATTACCATCCGCCCGAGGATCGATTCTCCGGCGCTTCGCGCGTTGGAGTACCCCGGCAGCCGGTCCGCATGCCGTCGAGCCCTTGCGATCCGTCTCCGGCTCGCCAGAACGAACGGTTACCAGATCGACCGATGTCCGCTTCGCCCGATGTTGGCCGAGATCATGACCGCCGACGGTTCGGTGGTCTCCTTCTCGATCGAGGCCGACCCGCACGAGCCCATGACGCGACCGATTGTTGACGTTTCGCCGGCGGAGCGCCTTCGATGATTCCGATCCCGGAGTCCGCGATCCGGAATAGGCTATCGCGGACCAAATACTCCGCGGTCCGGATTCGTTATTGGACCCGAACAGACCCCGAACATCCAAAAAGTGGATGGACCCCTAATGGCAACCCGATGTCATTAGGCAAAAACCGCATATTGGCAATCGGTTGCCAATAAGCCAAAAACACGCCAAAAAGGAGCGTATTTCGATGAGTGGAAGAAACGCAAGCATTGAGGCCCAGTGCATCGTCAAGGCGATGATCGCGAAGGGCTACGACCCCCAGGACAGTCGGACGAAGGAGGTCGCAGATTGGTGGATGAACTGGATCTCTCAGCAAGCACCGCCTGCGGAACAGAATTCAGGTGGGTACCAAACTCCGCACGCGAAACCAGCAGGGGGTGGGGGTGATGTTCACGAGTTCCGAGTCCTCGCCGTCGAGGACAAGGGCAACCGAGTCAGCCTCCAGGTAGAGGTGGGATCGGAAACCAAGTGGGTATCTGCCTGGGATCAGGCAGCCGCTGCGGTGCGGGGCCTTGGCTACGGGAACCACTTCAAGGCGAAGATGACCAACTCGAAGTGTGGAAAGTATTGGAACGTGAAGGACGTTCGAGTGATGCCTGGATCGCCGCAGGTTTCGAACGACGACATCCCATTCTGAAAGGCACAAGATGGAACTGTTTAATGACCAGATCATCAGTCGGGAGGAGCAGGAGTTGCGTGATCGCAAATTCCTGATCTCTCCGAAAACAACATCGAGGCAAACCTCGAATGACGCTCACGATTCGGTGAAACCTCACCTAAGCGAGATGAAGTGGAAGGTGCTTTCGCTCATCAAGACGCGAGAGTCCACCGACGACGAACTGGAGATGCTCACCGGCATGTCCCACCAGTCCCTGAGCGCGTGCCGACGCGGGTTGGTGAAGGACGGCCTGGTCGAGGCGACCGGAGATCGTCGGCCCACCAGGTCTGGGCGTGCTGCTCAGGTGTGGAGGGCGTTGTGAGCATCGCTATGGTCGATCGCATCGTACGCGAGACCGCACCCGTCTTCGGTCTGCCACCGTACTGGTGGCGGGCCGTCGACGGGAACTGCTCTTACGTCAGCAGGCTGCCGTCGAAGAAGTTGTACAGCCTTCCCGCGTACTTCACCGAATCGACCGCAGAAGAACGCGCCGATTGCTTCGCGGTCATCGTCGGAAAGTCGCAGACGACGTTCCAGGGAAGGGACGATATTCTTCGAGCAACTGGTGTCGGCAGTGGCACCTACGCGGTCGCCTCGCTACGCTGGCAGGCGATGAAGGATCTTCACCAGTTTTACCGCTCGCTGGCGGGCGAACAGGGCAACACCGCAAGAAAGGAATTCTTAGAACCATGGAAGACGATGAAGACGATCGTGATCCCACGCCGGAAGAAAAAAAAGAATTCGGGGACTTCCTGAAGAACTACGCGATTGAGCAGATCATTCTGCTCGACGTGTGTGATGAACTGGTGCCGCTGGGCATCATGACTCAGAACGAACGCGAAGCCTTGCTGGGCTTCGGGCCGAAGAAAGGATAGAGCGATGCCGCTCGAAGACATCAAGAACTCACGAGGCGTCACCGAGACGCGCTTCACTTTCCCGGTGCCGGTCACCGGGACGGAAGCCGCTCGGGACGATCCCACGCCACCGGAGTCGATACTCCCTGGCGTCTGCTGGCGAGGTCACACCTCCCTGCTTAGTGGCGCTCCGAAGGCTGGCAAGTCGACGCTCATTCGTGACTGGATCCGCAGGATCGGGAAGGCTCACTTCAACGAGAACTTCCACTCCCACTTCGTGCTTCCTGATCGCCTAGTCAAGGCTGCTCGGATCCTCTACTTCTCCGAAGAGAATCCGTTCGCGTGGAATGCCTTCTTCAGCGAGTTGCAGGATGATGAGGTGTGCCGGGCGACCTTCACCCCGGAACGAGAACCGCAGTCGGACTTCGATTGGTTTCACCTCTACGATCGACGCCACACCGGGATCGCTCCGGTGCGACCAGACGACCGGAAGTATTGGGTCGATGCGGTGATCGAGATCTGCAAGGCGCAGATGATCGACATGGTGGTCATCGACCCGATCACTCGGTTCCTGGCGTTGGCGTCAGAGAACGACAACATGGAGGTTCTTGGCGCGATGATGGAGATGGAACGCATCGCTACCGAAGGGAACTGTGGCCTGCTGATGCTCCACCACACAGGGAAGGCTGGCGGTCAGGCTCGCGGAGCGAGTGCGTTCCTACAGAACGTGGATGTCATCCTCACGCTGCGGAAGGCTCGCGACGGTGAGGAAGTCAGCGAGGCGACGAACTCGGAGACTGTTCGAGTCCTGGAAGGAACCGGGCGGTTCGACGAGATCGTTTCTCGCATGGGGCTCTGGTACGAGGACGCTCAGTACCACGGAACTGATCACGTCGGCGCTGTTCGCCCGATGAACCCGCAGGGCGACGATGCCGATGCGATCCTCCAGTGGATCAAATTGAAAACACCGATCCCGACAACGCTTGAAGCCGATCAGTTCAACGGATTCGAGAAGAACGAAATCATGGAAGGGGTCGACATGAAGGGAAGTCGATTCCAACGTGCGATGAGAACGCTGGTATCCAAAAACGCCGTCCGTCGAGACGGCAACACACGAAACACGAGGTATTACTTGGTATGAGTTATCTGAACTACATCAATCTGAACGAGATCCCACTCCCACCGACTTCGAACCACCGGCTGATGCCGATGTGCATGAAGGGCAGGGGTCGACTGATCAAGTCTCCGAAGTTCCGCAAGTGGGAGAAGGACGCAGCGGTCCACATTCGCAACGCCTGCGACCCGATGACCGATGACAAGGAACTGCACGTCAAGATCACCATCCGCTGGCCCGACAAGCGGAAGCGGGACATCGACGGTCCGGTCAAGCCGCTCCTGGACCTCATCGTTCGGAACGGGTTCATCGCCGACGACTCACACATCCGTTCGCTGATCGTTCACCGCGAGGACGCGGACCCCGACATCTTCACCGGCGAGCCAGGAACCTGCGACATTCACGCGAAGCCTTTCGCCGATTACAACGGAGTGCCGTTTTGAATATCCTGATTGCATGCGAATTTAGCGGCAGAGTGCGAGAAGCGTTCTGGGCCAAGGGGCACGCTGCGATGTCCTGCGATCTCCTCCCGACCGAGGTCGTAGGTTGGCACCACCAAGGCGACATCGACGAGGTCTTGACGGACCGATGGGACTTGGTCATCGCGTTCCCCCCTTGCACCCATCTGGCGAGCAGCGGCGCACGATGGTTTCCGGAGAAGCGTGCCGACGGCAGGCAACAGGAAGGCATCGACTTCTTCATGCAATTCGTGGAGTTCCATGAGAAGACCGGGGTTCCCGTAGCAATCGAGAACCCGGTCGGGATCATGTCCACGCACTACCGAAAACCAGACCAGATTATTCAACCCTGGCAATTCGGCCATCCGGAGACAAAAGCGACGTGCCTATGGCTTCACGGCCTGCCGGAATTGAAGCCGACCGACATTGTGGAGGGACGCGAGCAACGCATTTGGAAGATGCCACCTTCCGACGAACGTGCGAAATTTCGATCACTTACCTATCCCGGAATCGCTCAGGCGATGGCCGAACAGTGGAGCCTAGATTTACGATGAAAGACCATCGACCAGGATCACCCGATTGGGAAGCGGTCAACGGAGCGCGCTTCTACCCCACTTTCGACTTCCAGCCTACGGTCAAACCATGCCCCGATTCCGAGACGTGTTCGGATCAGAACGAGACCCCCGAGGGACCCGCCGCTGGCGAGCGATCCGGGACATGATGCTTCGGAACGAACCGAAGTGTCGGCAATGCGGCAGGCTTTCGGAGACCGTTCATCACGTCGAGCCGATCGTGCGGCGACCGGACCTTGCATTCGATCAGTCGAACCTGCTACCATGTTGCCGGGAGTGTCACCGACTCCTCGACGCTGGACTCTTGAAACCGAAGCCCCCGCCGTTCCGTGAGTGGAACGGAGCAATGTGAACCAGCGAGACGCCCGAGTCCCCTTTCGCTCGGAACGTCCGACAGCCCTCCCCTCACCGGGAGGGTTGTTGTTTTCTAATCACTCTGGTCGGACCCCTAGGCGTCCGGCTGACTTGAATCGAATCGAGCCTTGCCAGCCAGCCCCTCGACCTCGCCCTCACGCTTCGCTTGGGCGACTCGCTTGCGCTGGGCAGGCGTCGGGACCAGGAAGCCGCCAGCGGCCCCCAGGAGGCCCGTGAGGACCGCCGGAGCCCCGACAGACCCCGCGAGCCCCTCAGCCGCCGACAGGGCGGTCTGGATCATCCCCTGCTGCTGGTTGGCGATCTCCTCCAGGGCCTGCCCCTGAGCCTTCGCGATCGCTGCCGCGGACCTCAATTGTCCCGGCGTGTGAAAACCGTCGTCCAGTTGGGGGAAGCCCTTCACCGAACAACCGCTCAAGAACAGCAACGCGGTAATCGAGGCGATCAATCGCACGGGAGACCCTTTCGAGTTTGGAACCGACGTACACGATGGCAATTGGCACGAGCGCCTGAGCGACGGTGATGACGAAATCGTTCACGCCTAAATCCAGAAGGGGAGGGGGGGGGTCACGGTGCCGTGTAATCAATCGACTTCAAGGCAGTAGCGGCTTCAGAAAGCGCACCAGCCGAAGCAACGAGCGCGTCGATCATTGCATCGTCAACCGTGGTCCGCTGCTGGACCTCTGTAAAAGTAATTGCAAGGTCTGCAAGAATTGATTCGATGTTTGCAAGGTTCGTCGCAGCCTTTGCGTACTGATGCGTTACGTTTGCCATGTCAAATAGTCCCGATGTCCAAGTGATTAGTTCGGCCTGTGATAAGGGAGCCGATTTTCCCTTGATAAGAAATCCAGTCGAGATGGGCCTCGGGGCTTCCGTTCGCGACGGTGCCCACTGATGCCCCAATGTATGGAATTAACCCAAGATCAAAAGTCATTGCCGCAGTTCCGACGCTTACGCCGTCAACGTAGTATTCAATATCCCAATTTGAATTTCCAGCGTTGTACTTCGCATGAATTGCCAGACGGAACCAAGTGTCGAAGTAATTGCTTAATGCGTAATTGCTACCGAGATCAGTAACTGTCGGGTTTCCCGCTGCCCCAGTGTCTTTCACGGCCCGCATTAAATTGGTTTGCGAGCAGTCAATTGTAATCGCCGCAAAATCCGAAGCGTTGTAGTAAATACTTGGCGCGTTAGCGTTGAAATTCGGTTGGTTCTGCGCGTCGCAAACTCCGAGAGACCAGGCCCCGTTTGTGCCGTTGTTGTCTATAAGTTGAATTCGTGCTTCTACAACAAGTTCGTCGCCGTCCGCCTCGTGAAGCCCTGTTAGCGGTTTACCCATCCAATAGGTGTAACGTCGGTTGTTGCCATTCAATAGATGGACAACAGCACCACGCGCTCCGCTCAAATCACTGGATTGCGGCGCGATTCCAGAGCCTCCGGAATACATCCAAAACTGGTTCAATCCATCAGACGAAGTTCTTGTGGTTTGACAAGAAAAACAGTCGTCGAAGAATTTCCAAGTATCAGATATTGGAGCCATGGTGTAGTCGGTGCTACCGGCCCCGCCTGGCAAGTTCAACAACTGAGAACCGTCTACTGCTGGAAGTCGGGAAGCATTGTCGAGTTGAACAATGTTCTGACCACTCGTTCCCACGTCTTCGGTCGCGGCAGTGCCAAGTTGCAATTCGGTTCGCGCTGCTGTTGCGTTTGCCGCCGTTACAACGCCGATCATGGGAGCAGTTGCAGATCCCGTTCCGCCCCTAGCAATCGCCACCGTTCCCGAAGTCAGGTTGTCCGCGTCGTCCGCACCGACCGCTGCTCGATAAGCACCTGCCGTCGATTCCGACTGGTTGACTTGGATGTGTCCGAACGAGTCCACCACGATCTTGACGGGGTATTCCTCTGACCCGACGAACGTGCCTGGCCCGTGGGCGATTGTGCCCGTGCTGGTGATCGTGCCGCCGGTCAGCCCGGACCCTGCCGTGACCTCGGTCACCGTGCCGGTGCCGCCAGCCGTCGAACTGATTGTCACGTCACCGGTGGACTGATCGACCGAGACATTGCTGCCCGCGATGATGGACGTGACCCCGCCAGAAGTACCGTTGGACGCGTCGGTGATTCTGCCCTGGGCGTCCACCGTGATGTCGGCGTTGGTGTAAGCACCCGCAGAGACCCCGGAATTGTCCAACTTGGCGGACGTGATCGTGGCGTTGGCGATCTTCCCGTGCTGGATCGTCAGATCCGCGATCTTTCCGTTCGTCACGGCCCCGTCGTCAATCTTCGCCGTCTCGACCGCCCCGTCGTCGATCTTGGCTGCGGTGACCCCGGCGTCGTCCAGCGAAACCACCGGCGAAATGGCCGAGGTGGTGACAGAGATCGGATCGACCCCTGTGACGCCCGTCACGGTGCCTGTGCCGCCTCCGCCGCCCGTGGGGGCACAGTACGTCACCTCGCCGCTGGAGACCGTCACGCCGATCGAGGTGGCCCCGTTGGTCTCGACCGCCTGAGCAGACGCTGCCGCCCGCATGTTGGCCCCGATTTGGATCGTGGCGTCCCAGATCGAGTTATTCGTGGCCGTCACCGCGGCCAGCACAAAAGTCGCGACCCCGTCGACCGTCTCCTCGGATTCGTTGATCCCGAGTTCGTCGACCTGGAAGGTGACCTGCACCTCAGGGTCGGGCGTTGGCTCGACGGTGACCAGCATGGTGGTCGACCCGGCGTTGGACAACAGGATTCTGGTTGGATTGCAACTCACGATTTGCCCCCGAATGGTACTGCCTTGTTCAGTTTATCACGCCTCTTCCCACATCCGCAATCCTTTCCCGTCTTCTCCGAGACCTTGTCGACGACCCACTTCACGCCGGTCTTCTCGGTGACCTTCTCGATCATGTCGCCCAGGCCCTTCATGTTGTTCAATTTTGGCTGGTAACTCATGGCGAAAGTAGGCTCCATTCCATCGTCAAGACGCAAGCGCCGTTCGACGTGCTGGCTGGGAAATTGAATGTGCTGGTGTCTCGGCACAACCCTGGAATTGGCGGAATGAAAGGTGCCGTTCCTGAGACTGGCAAATTGACTGTAAACACAACCTGATCGTAAGCCTCGCAACCCTTGCCGCTAATTGCAGACGTTTGGACCGTTGCTTCTGTTCGAGTGTTGCCGACGTCCCACGATGGCGATGCGGAGATGACCCTGCTGTCGCAAATCACGCCATGAGTCGGGAATTGTGCCTGACTTGCAAACGTAAATTCGTTGGTGTTGTCCCTGCCACACGCAATTTTGAATGTTCGCGTGTGTGTTATATCGACAGTTCCGGGGTCATCGCAATCGTCGCATGTCGAGGTAATGCGGAATCCAAATTCGACCGGGATGGTCCATGTCCCGCCGACGATTCCGCCGCCGAACGGGTTAAACGAAGGTACTCCGCGAGTCACTGACAATACTTGGACCTGAAACTCCTCGTAGGCGTCGACCGTACTGCCAGGTGTTTGGCCGTTCTCGCACAACTGCGTCCCGATCACCGACGTCGATTTGATCTCCGGCCCGGTCCCGGCGGAAGCCTCTTCGCTGTATCCCTCGAACGAACAGCACCCGACATCTAGACATGCCTTGCGGGTCAGCGTCATGTGCAAGCCCCATCGAACTGGTTGGGGTATTGGAAGATGCAAAGACGAAAGTCTTGGTCATCCTTTGCCGCAGGCGAGACGTAAGCCATCACATACGCGCCATCGGGAACCGGCTTCAACTCGTAGGTTCCCGGCAGAGTCGAAACCGTTATGCCGTACTGCGTGGAAGCGTTGTTTCCGAGTTCATAGATGTTCAGCGCGGTCGAGGACTCGAAGCCCGCGTCCGTTCTAGCGCCAGTCGGAAACGCATATTCGTCACCCCAGTCGATCGCCTTGATGGCGTAGACCCATTTGCCACGATCCACGCCGTCGTTGTTACCGCCGGGGTAAACCCTGGTGGAAGACTCAACCTTGCACGGAATTGGCCCTTTCCATATTCCGGAAATCATGGCGTCTCTCAGGTGATGGCGATGGTGGCGAGATCCCAAACATTTTTCGGGAAGTCGGTAGTGGAAAGCGTAAACGTCTCGTGGAACGAGGTGGTCCAGAACACTGTTTCTGCCACAAGGATGGGTCGGTCAGGAGACGCCGCCATTGTCTGTTCGTCCAAATCCGGCACCGTGCCGTCAAGGCCCCACGCACTTTGATCGAAGTGCGCCCACTCGTCCCAAAGCAACACCAGTTCGCATCGCGAAAACTGGTCGTCGAGGGAGGAGACATTGATTGACTCGATCAGAAGTTCGCCCGGGTCATACCCGAACAGCGTTGCCTCGTTCCGCTTGTTGAGGTATTCGGTTGCGTCCTGCCCCCATTTTTCCCACATTTCGTTATAGACAAAGTTGTTTGCCGTTGCGGTGTTGTCAATGTACGGCTTGCGGATGACGAATGTAATGGCGATTCGACGCTGCTCGATTGCAAGTGTTACCGGCTGGGCGTTGATGTCGAGCCGGTAGCCGCCGCAATCC
>Ga0222716_10004761_pt1 | contig 10597 bp, 5 predicted proteins | sample C33_13DmetaG_FD_165044 | JGI IMG/M metagenome (GOLD analysis project Ga0222716, IMG submission 165044) | Estuarine water microbial communities from San Francisco Bay, California, United States - C33_13D | ecosystem: Environmental > Aquatic > Marine > Unclassified | place: USA: California... | reverse complement strand
TTTTTCCCTAGAAGAAGAGAGGACAAAGAAGAAAAAATCGAAGAAGATCGAAGAAAAATGAAGGTGTCGTCACAACTTGCTTACGCGCGCGTAAAGAAAGAAGAAGAAGAAGAAGAAGAAATGACGACATCAACCGCGAAAACAGCAGCACGTGCAACACACGCGGCAGCAAAAACTACGGAAGCGCACACGTGGCGAGACGTGGCGAACGAGTACCTCCCGAACGAAGTCGCCGAGGCCATCTCGAAAGAAGATCCACAACGGTTTGAACGTTTAATCGAAAGTTTAGAAACGGTGGCCAGTTTACGAGCTTTGTCCACGCGGCCGCTGGAGGAGGAGGAAGAAGAGGAAGCAAAAAGGACTTCTTCCTCTTCTTCTTCGCCGGTGTTTGACATCACGAGTTTATTGAGGAGTCATTTAGTCTCGAAACCGTTCCGGGCGACGAAAGATGTGCGCATCATTGTTACTCTGGTCAATCATTGTTTCGCGGTGGCGTTGGCGGATAACGACATGAGAATCGATTTGAAAACGCGCACGAAATGGGCTAATTTAGCGAAAACGACCTTATCGGTGTTCGAGGGCCAGTTGGATGAGGTTTTAGAGATTGATTGGAAACCAATAATGGATAAAGTCAATCACGTTTCTCAAGGCGAGGTGAACGAATACTACGGTCCAGTGGTTTTAGCCGAGTGGCGGTCGACGATTTCGGCGTTAGCGAGAGCCAGTCGGAGGTATTTCAAGTTGGGGAGCAGCGAGGAGATTTGGGAGGCGAGTAAGAAGAATCTGGAGAACATTTGGTCCGAGGAGTGTTTCACCTCGTTGGCGTTTATGGTGGCTTTTTTACCGACGAGACATTTACGAAATAAGCAAGGGAACGAAGAGGACGTGAAATTTTATAAACGAATGATCGAGGGAGAAAACGGAGATTGGAATCGTTTATTCGACGCGTTGCCAAGTTCCGTGTTCTGGAAGTCAGGATTTTTACAGCTGTTTTCGCAATGCGCGAAACACGACGTGAGCGGGCGGATTCAATGGCCGGAGAGTTTGGACGCGAAGATTTATTCCGCCGCGTTGTGGAGCTTTCAGTTGAGTTCATCGAACAACGGTGGTGGTAGAAATGGCGGTGGGAACAACGGGTCGAAACAATCGCAACATTTACAAGTGATGGCGAGTTCAGTGCGTTCGATTGGATCGCCGGCGACAAAAATCGCGCCGAGAGTATTAGATACCGCGCACAGAGCGCGGTCGATTGCCAAGTTTTTGGCGTTTCGGTCGCTGAATTATACGGCGACAACAAACGACGACGACGCAGACGAGAGGAATAATAGCGCGAACATCAGTAGCACCAGCAACAACAACCGAGAGAAACTGTTTGACTTTCTCGAGCACTGTTATCACCCAGACTCTCCCGGGAGCGACGCTTTAGCGTGGTTTCTCGAGCATTTCGTCGCGTACTTGGAAAAGGCAAAGTATCGCGCCGAGACGGAAGAAACTGTTGGTCTAGGTCCGTTTACGGGGAAGCAAGACGAAGAGTTGACGAAGATGGCTTTAATTGCCGATCGATTGTGTTCTAGGGCGATCTTTTCCAAACACGGTCACACGAAACACGTCGCCGTAAAATCAATCGGGAAGTTGTGCTACATCACACCCAAACACACGGTGTATGCCGCTTTGAGTAGATTCGAAAACACGCTTCAACAGGAAGATTCTTCACACCAAATATCCACGGCGATTGAAGCGTTGGCGTTGGTGACACGATCGATGTTGGTGAATATTGATCCGAACGAGATTTTCGTTCAGCCTGAACACGCGGAAGCGCTCTCGCAGGCAGGTGAGAATGGCAGCGATAGGATGGAAGCGTTGGACGAAGTCGAAGGGTATTCCACCGGCGCGTTTGTCGTCTCCGCATTGGAAGCGACGCTTCCGTGCATTGACGTCAACGACGCGGCGAAAACGAACGCGGCGTTGAAGTTTTACACGATTTTACTTTCCTCTGTATCCAATTTGATCGATCCAGGGGAGGAGAATTGCGTGCCGCAACTACCAGTCGTTTGGTCCGATTGGACGTTGGAGGTTTTAGAACGAGTTTTCGCCGTGCTCGAACACGCGCAACCAGAAGCGTCTTCAAACAACCACAGCGGCAGTTCCGGCGGTGTCGGTGAATCCTCGGAGCAATCCGCCTCGTTCCTAATGAACGCGAATTGCATGTTCACGCCCATGTTTCGAACGCTTTTGATTCGCTTACCGGAGGAGTCGCGTAAACTTGCCATTCGCAAAATTGCGAGGTTCATTTTCACGAATACCTTACCGTCCGCGACTCGAGAATTGGGCATCTTAGTTTCTTCGGTGTTTATCGCGTCGCCGAGCGAAGCAACGAAAGAAATTTTCAACCCTATGTTCGATATGCTTTCACTGGAATTGAACGAGGCGCAATTGGATGCGAAACGATCGGGTGAACTTTCCAAAGCACGAATAAACCGGTTATCGTACATCGTTGGCGTCATATCGCTTGGTTTTGATCGCGCGCACACGACATCTTTAGCGACGTTAAAAGACAAGGTTGTGCAATCGAGTCGACGACTGTTCGCATTAGCGGAATCTGCGCGATCGAATCCAGTTTTGTACATCGCCGGACCTTTGTTATGTCGGTACTGTTTAGCTTTAGGCAACGTCATCGATCAGCTCGACGCGCAGCAATCGGTCACGCAAGACGACGAAGCGATTAAGAAAGGCAAGCGTCAGTACGCAGATTGGGTCGCGTTACGATGGAAAGTATCCAAGGACGACACGTCTTTCGGCCCACCCGATATCGAAGCGAGAAAGAAACTGTGTCTGCCGAAACCTTTCAATTGGGCGAGCGAGGAAGATCATCGAATCAAGAACGAAGTTCTTCGCGAAATCATCGAAGAGTTTTTAATCAAGTCCTCGGCAGAAATGTCGGAATTGTTCGAAGGTTGCGCGACGACCGCAATTCAAAATATGGACATTAACGAGTCTCCCGACGATTCATCCATCATCGATCCTCGCTCCATGTCGCCGAAGAGCACGAGTCAAGTTACCTTCGTCGATCGAAGCGGAAGAAGCCCGTCGCCTCCCGCGGCGGCTGGGCTTACCGCCACGACGCTCGCGCCCTCATCGTCGTCTGGTAACTCGCCAGCGAGTTTACAAAAACGCCAATCGCTCGCCGAGATTGCAAAAGTGAGTAAAATCGGCAGCATCGGTCAGTTCTCGTCCTTGAACGATATGGAAGATTACAATTGTCGTCGACACCGCGTGCGTTCATTAGCGGCGAGAATCGGTGCAGTCGCCACGGGTCTCACCGCGCGGATCCCCGATTTTAACGAAGATTCAGCGTCTGCAGATTTAGCCATTCACGGCGAAATGCCTGGTTCGTTGGTTTTTGACATGCAAACGCGTCACGCCGCTGCGGAAGCGTTGAGTTTAGCGCTCGAAAACCACGAATCGGACGACGCGGTGACGTTGACGATTGTCGCGAGGGTCGCCGAGGAGATTTTGTCTCCTTCAAATTCCACATACCACGCGGCTAAAGCCGCCATGCGGGCCTGGGCGGAAGACTCCGCGAGTCTGCGAATGCCGCACCCTGGACGCAAAAAGAAAAACATCATGCTCGGTGCGAAAATCCCGGAATTATATCCGCGATGGTTGGTGTACGAATACACTCGCATTAAACATCACTGGCGACGGGCGCAAGCGGTATATTTTAGAGAGTCGAGCGGTGAATACTGCAGTAGTGCCGTGTTGAGACAAAACTCCAGTTGCGTTCGATTACTCGCCGCATTGCGATCGTGTGCTATCAACAATACGTACGTGAGCGTTCGCGCCGCGGCGAGGCATGCCATTGAAACTGACTTGGAACGTTATCCGAAAGAAGCACCCCGAGTCGTCGAGAGTTCCGCGGATTCGCTCATGATCCCCGAAGAAAACGAAGACCGATGTCGCGCGGCGTGCGAGGTTTTGAAAACGAATTCGAGCATCGTCGCGACGACGCAAACCTCCTCGGAATCATTGTTGAAGTTTGCCTACGCGCTTTTACAGGCGAGATGCATTCACGATACGGTCATTTCCCAACAAGCGGTTTCGGAAACCTTCGTAAACTTTGCGGCTCGATTTTCTCGACGTTCCATGGATTTACTCAACTATTCCACCGATGGACCAACGCCTTTGATGAACGATTTAGTCAAATATATTTTCCATCCTCCGGACGAGCGAGCGAAACATTGGAGCTTTCAATCGATGGCGACTGCGTTTTTCATGTTTACGCTCGTTTCGGATTGTTCGGAGAAATCTGTTCGGAACGCGACGCGAATCTTCCTCGAAGGTTTAACCAGTGACTCCAGACCGACCTGGCTTCCGAGCGCGTGTGGGTTGCTTCTCGTCAGTCGGTATAAGAATTTTGAGGATCAGATGCTCGTGGATGCGGTGAACACGGATTTTGAAAACACGCGAGAGTTGTCGGAGAAACTCTTGTACTCCTTCGCGGCAGCGAGAGGCGAAGACACGAATCGCGACATCGGCGATCGCGGGGCAGGTGGGCAACAGTCGAGATCTGCTTTACTCTCGCAAGCTGGAGAGTCTTTATACGGCGTCGGTCACGAACTCGCCGGACCGTTTCCAAAAGTGTGCACGCGAGCGATGGAAGGCATAGCGACAACGCCTGGCGTCTTCATCACTGTCTTTTCGAGATTGTGGGAAATGCTTTTTAAAGCGAGACCGAACTTACTTCGCGAAACGGTGGATGATGTCATTGGTGAAATACAAGCGCACGAAGACGACGCGCGATCTGTGTCCTCGAAGAAGAAGAAATCGTCGGCAGAAGGTGGCGGCGGAGGAGGAGAAGGAGGCTCCTTATCGCCGGGCAGACGCAAAAAGCCGAACACGAACTTCGATTCTACGACGACGACTACAACATCGTCTGCTGCCGTCCCCGCTTTGGACAACACGGCTATTTCCGCGCGTGCCGAAGCGGTCGCCGCTGCCGTGCGCTTATGCGACGAAAAAGCGACCGATTTACTCCTTCGAAAGACGCGAGGAAACACGTCGGATATTTCACGCGAAACGTGGCTTCGCGCTTTGGCGTTTTCAATCGCCGAACGGAGCGATAAGGAGCACTTCAATTCGATGTTTCTGAGAATGATTGAAAAGTTGCCATTGACATCTGCGTCCATGTTATCGCAAATGCGACGATTGGAATCTATCGCCATCTTCGTCGCGGAGAGCGCTCGCTATTCGCTTGACGATCACGTCGAGTGCAAGATGAAGTTGATTGAAGAGATGAGAGACGTCGAGGGCTCCGCGGCGAATTCGCCGTTTGTGCACGATTCTCAGGGCGTGAGAAATGCAGGCGCGCACGTCGCCGCAAAATTAATCTCGTTGAACAGAAACGCGGCGAGGTTCAACCTTGACAACAATGATGTTTCGGCGAATGAGGCGAAGCTTCGCGCTGAGCTCGATGCGTTTGTGGGTGATTTCTTAGCCTCTCGCGTGGACGCGGAAACTGAAATCCTCATCGGTAGTGACGAAGTGGCGAGGCAAATCGATGCTTTGGCATCCGGAGTATCATCATCCGTGGCGGTAGCGGGGACTGGAGAAGAAGTTTCCGAAGAAGTCAAAAGAGCGCGCAGATTTCTCGAAACTATCTTCACGATGACGAAGCTTCTCATTCTCATGGGTGACATCATGTCCATCTCTGACCTCGTGCCGACGCTCATTCGATCCGCGTTGCTTTGCGCCGAAAACACCTCGGACTTACATTTCGGCTCCGAAGCGAAATCGTGTTTGATCGCCTTGCGTTCCGTCTTGTTCACGGAAAGCGGCGGCAACAGCTCGCGAGCGGCGACTTTGTTTCAAGACATCGTCGACGACGCGCTTTTACCGTCCATGAAATCTTCTTTCTGGAAGACGCGAAAACAAACCTCCCTCTTCGCCTCTGCGTTTGCGTTTCGACACATGTTTGTCCTCGACGAGGAAACGCAAATCGACAAGCTTCAAAACACAATCGCGAACGAGTTGTTGGAAGACCCGCGGGTGGAAGTGCGCGAGGCAGCGCGAGATAGTCTCTTCGCCTTCCTCTCTGGCAAACGAAGAGAAGCGTTCACGGCGCAAACGGAGTTGAAATTCGTCGAGCGTTTCTCCTCTTCCTCGGTCTCCGCGTCCGTCGTCGCGTCTTTACCGCAAGACCAAACCTCCCTCGTCCAACGCCATGCGGTCATCCTCGCGCTCTCCGCTTTACTCCACTCCAGCAGTGCGATCATAGACGACGACCCGCCACTTTGGCTCAAAAAATCCATCATCCTCGCCGCCCAGTGTTCCTTCGATGTCGATCCTATCAAAGACTGCGCTCGAAAAGCCTTCGCGGAGATGAAGAAAAAATTACACCAAAAAGAAAAATTTGAAAAGTTCAAAAGAGCGTTTTCCGAGCGAGAGTGGGACGATATCGTCAGCGTCGGGTTTGAATACAACGCCAGTTACATGGTTTAATTGAAAAAAAGATACTACCACTAATAAAAACATCTGTGGTACTCTAGAGTAGAGATCATCGGATTTTAAACAGAGAGAGAGAGTAAAGAGAGCGTCATTGTAAATCAACCTTTGTACATATAAAGAAGAAGAATCTGTTTAGAACACTAATTGTGTGCACAAAAATACGCGATCTCATCACACACACACTTAAACACACACACTTCTGCGCGCCGTTTGCTCTTGCGCGAGTATCACATGCGCGCGTTTAACTCGTCGCACTTCGTTCCTCCTCCTCCTCCTTTTCCTCCTCCTCAAGAAGAAGAAGAAGAAGAAGAAAAACCGCAGGTTGTTCTTCGTTCCGTGTGCCCGAACTGTCAGCACGCGACGACGAAAACGATATCGACGACGACGCAGAGAAGAAGACAAAGAAGAAGGGAAGAAGAAGAAGACGACGAAGACGACGAAGAAGACGGAGACAACAACGAAGGGTGTCCTCTTCAGCTCTGCGAAAAGTGCAAGTATATTTTCCTGACCAAAGGACACGAGGAGAACGCAGACCCAGAAGCGCCGATCAAAAGTCTTCTTCTGTCAGAAGGAGAAAAAGAAGAAGAATGTAAAGGGAAAAAAATACACGCGAATCGGATGCTGTTTTTCGCGTGCGGGAACTGCGAGGCAATGTTATCTTTACCTGAACTCGTCGCCAGAGACTGCGTGGTGGAGGAGAGTAAACTGGTCGTGTGCGGGGCGTGCGAAGAGTTGACAATTATGGGCGGGTTTTCGAATTCGTCGCGTTTGGCCGCAAGCGGCGGCGGGGCTTCAGGGGCGCACCAGCGGCAGCGGCGGATGCCGACGATGCCAATGATGCAGCCGCAACCGATGCGACCGCCACCGGCGGGGATGATGATGATGATGATGCCGGGGATGATGTTTGGTGGTGGTGGTGGTCATTGTGCGTATCCTAACGCGTTTGGTGGGGTTCCGTTTGGTACAGGTATGCCCCAGCCGAGACAGCCCTACTCGCAGCCGCCGCCGCTGTCTTCTATGTTTCCTCCTCTTTCGCAAGAGAACGAGGTGGGTTCAAACGAAGTACACCAAGGAGAGAATGCGCCGCCGTACTTCCATTTGTCACGAGCCGAGCAATCTTTTCGCGACGCGACGAACCAAAACCAAAAGAGAAAGTATTGAAGATTTCAACGCCGCGAAGCGAGAAGAGAACAAAAAAGATAAAAGAGAAACGATACGAGTACACACTTTAATCATCATAAAACGCAACAACATATATCAGTAAATATCATCGCATTAAACTTGAACACGTAGTAAACACAAGAACCTCTCTTTATCTTCATCTTCTTCTTCTATATCGTATTTAAGACCCCAACGCCAACGTCAACTCGGCTTCGCACGCCAACTCCTCCCCCACGAACGCTTGTCCTTTCATTTTCGCGATGCCAAAACGTTTGTTCAGCTTTGTCAAAACCACCTTCATGACCAACTGGTCGCCCGGTACTACCGGTCTGCGGAATTTCACGCCGTCGATGCCGGCGAAGAAGAACTCTTGCTGCGTGCCACCTGTTGAGAATAATGTGAGAAAAAGTCCAGCTCAGCATAAAAAGAGGGTAAAAAGGCGTCCAAACAAAACTAATACCCACGTAACGATGATGATGTTCACGGGGACAAAAACAAAGCAAATACATGTATAAGTTCTTAGTAGTACGTACCATCACCGCCTCCGCCTTCCAGCATGATCAAACCCCCGACTTGCGCCATCGCTTCCACCATCAACACGCCAGGCATGATTGGTCTTTGCGGGAAATGCCCGGGGAAAAAGTTGTCGTTGATGGTGACGTTCTTGACGCCGATGGCGTACGAGCCTTGCTCGATTTCCAAGATTCGGTCGACTAATAAGAACGGGTATCGGTGGGGTAAGAGTTTCATGATGGCGTCGATGTCCATTTTCATCGGTAAAGCTTTGCCTAAACCCTTCGGGTCGGACCCGGGGTCGGGTGTCTTCTCTGCTGCCATTGCTCTTGTTGTTCGTCGGACGATCGGACGACGACTTCTTTGTTGTTTGCGAGTGGTTTTAATGGTCGCAGTTATAAACGACGACGAGGCAGAAGAAAGAGCGGACATGACTGTTATGCTTTTAGCTTTGGTGGTGGTAGTAGTAGTATTATCACGTGTGTTACGCGTGAAGAGTAGTATTATGAGGAGAAAATGGATAACGACCTTTTTACACGTTGGACTAATACACGTTTTATTATTAATAAACGTACGGAATAATTCTAAACCTGACAATCTCGCAGTACCGTTTCCAATCGTTTCCGTATTTCAACTCGCACTGTTCACCGTCGCGTAAATCTCGATGGACTAACAAGACGCCAAAGTACACGACGTAAAAATACGGCGCGATATGGTCGAAACCGCAAGGTAAGCACCAAGCCCACGCCATCAACCAGTCGCCGAAATAGTTGACGTGTCGAGCGACGCCCCACCAACCGGAGATTAATAAGTTAGTGCCTCGTTTGGTTTTGAGCGATTTCAAGTGTCTCACGGACGGGTCGTTCGGGTTGGTGCGGAAGGTGTTCTTTTGGCCGTTGGATTGGCGGAAGACGTAGTACCCAGTCGCTTGGACGATGACGATGAATGCGGTCATCGCCAAAGAAATGTCCACGTTGTTTTCGAGTATGTATCGGCATTGTAAAGAGTACGTGAATGGGACCCACACTAAATCGCCAAACACGAGCATAAAACCGAAGCCGTCCGTAGTGACGTCCATGGTGGTTAAAATCGCCGGTTCGTTCCACAACGCGTCGACGACGTACATCAGTTGAAACGCGTTGACGAGAACCATCGGTTTCGTGATGAAACCTAATCGCGCGTACTGTTCGTGCATGAACCCGAAATTCAAAAGCAACCATCCTATTAATCCCGGAGTTAACTCGCAAAATACTTTCGCGTCGAACAAACTGTTCGAAAATCGAGGGTTCAATTCTCGCCCGATGAACCAATCGTACGCCACGTTCCCGGTGTTTCCGCCGTTCGCCAACACAACCGGCCCGTTATCGATGCCATCATTTTTCCTCGTCTTCTTCTTCTTCTTACTTTTATCATTTTTGTTCACTCTAAACGACGCGACGTACAAAAACGTCGTCAACGCGAACGCAAACGCGCACCCGGCGGTGAGCAAACTCAAAAACTTCGCGTGCAACGACCGCAACTGAATCTGGCCAAAGTACGTCCCAACCGCGCACGCCACCGCCGTCGTCATAAATACGCGGAATCCGTTCAGTTTATACCGCAATCTGAATCTCGCTTTTTCACCACCGCTTTCACCACTTGTGATATCAACGCCTTCTTTCACGATTGATGCTGGTAAAAGCGCGTGTAACATTACGCACCATCCGATCCATCCCAGAAACAGGACGCAGCTTTCCAGAGAAAACACTGGTGTCATCTTCTCCGGAATCATCAACAAAGAAAACGAGTTCTTCTTCTTCTCTTTTGCTAAACCGATGATTGATTCAATTAAATCGCATCCCGTGGTTTCGTTACACGCGAAGACGAGGAAGTAACACGTCAAAGGGAGGAGGATAGTAATGCATATCGCCCCGATTGGGCCTCCGAACTCGTATCCGTGCTTTTGATGATTTTTCGTCTCCTTAGTCGAGATTGGGATGTCTTCTTCCTCTCCGTTCTTCTTAGTACGACTACGGAGGATGGTGCTCGCAGAAGGAGTTCTCTTTCGTCCTCGAGGACTCGCAGGAGGAGGAGAAGGAGAAGAAGGCCGAGAAGAAGACGAAGGAGCCTTCGTCGTGCGGCGGGTAGAGACCATCTTTTTGTTTTTCTGACGAAAATGTCTTCAAAAAGTTCATCAAAACACTTTTATAATATTGTGATTAATGATGATGATGATGAGCTCTTTTACTCGCATTATTGGTACTACACACTGCAACTACGTGCTACTACTACTGCTACTACTCGTACTACTAGGTACTACTCAAATACTACTATTAATTAAAGACAGCAAAATCTTACGCATCGTCAAACGCTCCTTCGTCTTCTTCTTCGTCTTCGAAGAAGTCTCTTTCTCTCTCGGGACCGCCGTACCGTTGTTCGA
>Ga0222716_10004755_pt1 | contig 10608 bp, 5 predicted proteins | sample C33_13DmetaG_FD_165044 | JGI IMG/M metagenome (GOLD analysis project Ga0222716, IMG submission 165044) | Estuarine water microbial communities from San Francisco Bay, California, United States - C33_13D | ecosystem: Environmental > Aquatic > Marine > Unclassified | place: USA: California... | reverse complement strand
CCTCACTATCTGATTTTAAACTCTCAAGCCGGGTATGTCCCAGAACCTCGTTTCGATTTAATCCTGATTTTTTAGAAAGTAGCCCCATAAACGGTGAAACCATATCCTTAACTTCTCCTTCAGATTTGTTCAAATCTAATCTTTGAATAGGTTCTAATCTATGGAATGAACCTTTAGTTACGTCATCAATACTGAGTTTTTGTTCCTTCATAGCCCAGTATTTTCCTTTCCATAAGTCTCTAATTATAGGAATAGTAAAATCAGTTACCTCAGAAGTTGTTGAAGACAGGCGTGCTATTGCATCTAACCGATAAAGAGATTGATATTCAGACTCAATTTTCTTTATAGATTTCATTGCATCAATAAGTGGTTTAAGAGGGTCTTCTTTCTCTACTCTGAATACAGCATGAATAATCTCTATCGGTATTTCAATAATAATACTAGATTTACTCATTAATTGATTCCTCCGATTATTTTACCATGATCTTGAACCGATTCAAGAAAATCTAAAATTTGACCCTCATTTTCTCTCCAATCAGTATTCTTAATATGATCAATTGATGAAACTACTACAAGCCCTTCTCGAGCGCGAGAGAGGGCCACATTAATTCGACGAGGGTCGCGGAAAAACCCCCATCTTCGAGATGAACCTGTGCGCTTGTTACTACGTACAAGACTGAGGAGAATGAAGTCCGCTTCTTTTCCTTGAAACCCATCAACGGTCCTTACATGATTATGATATTTCTTGGGTAGATAAGAGCGTATTTCTGCTACTTGACCCTTGTATGGGGTAAGAGCCATGACATCACATCCACTATTGAGAAGATTCTCAAGATGCTTGACAACAAACTTAGCTTCGGCCTTATTATGATATGATTTATTGCGATTGCTTTCAATACTATTTCTAATATCTGCCATAATGAGTCTTTCTTTATTTTCCCCGAATATACCGGGCAATTTATCATCATCAAATTTATTTACCTTCTTAATATTGAATGATTGACCATAGAATATTTCACCAATTGAATTAGAAAGTGACTTAAACATACGCCATTGGTTAGAGAGGACGTCGCCATCAGTTATTTCATGGATTAATTGAAATGGCTGAAGCCATTCTTGAATTTGTTCAGAAATATCGGTTGGCTCGAATTCTTCACGAGCAGAATACTTTGTAGAAAGTTCCACTAATTCACGTCCTATACTATTTCTAAACTTTTTTTTATCCCAATTTTTTAAAGCTTCATCGATACTATCTTCAATGGCTTTACTTATTTCGTTTAATTCAAATGGAGGAAGTTGGAGGTGATCACCTATAAGTAGTGTGTACATTGAAATAGACATTGGGCCAATCAACTCAGAAGGATAAGATTTACCGGCTTCTTCTATTATAGCAAAATCGAATGATTCGCCAGAATTTTGCAATTTCATCATTGCACTATCTAAGGAAGTTGTGCATACAACAGACGCTGTTCGGATAGCCAAGTCTTCAACCCATGTCGCTAATTTGCCAATTTCCCTCATCTCGTTCTCAGGAATCGAAATATTCTTGAGAATTTTTTTTGCGATTGCTTCAGGTAAGACTTCCAATCCTACATCACGTTCTAAGTTAGACTCACTATGATTAATTCTAACAACATCAAAAGAATCGTCCAGTACTTCTCTAATACTATTAGAAAGATGATCAAGAGCAAGATGTTCCTTTGAACTTACTAAAATCCTAGCAAAGGAATTTTCTTTAAGAATATCTTTCACAATTTGGCAAGCAGTCCAAGTTTTACCAGTTCCTGGTGGACCTTGAAGAGCCATGATATTACGTTTCTTAGATATTCTCCAATTATCGAGCTGTTTGTACCTGTCGTACATCGGTCCCTTAGCGTCTTTAGGCCTCTTTGAACAGTCGAAAAAATTTAAAAAATCATATATTTCATTATTCTCCAATCCCGGAATAAGATCCTTGATTGAGCCTTTTCGCACACCCAACTTCACCATTTTCTCTTTCCTATTCATCAATGCTCTCTGTGGCACACTCGCAGGCTTTAGATAACCTGAATTAGATAATTTAGTATTCTTTCGAGATGATATTATGGTTAGAAGATATGGATTCTTTTCGTGAATATTTTCTAACTTCCAAATATCATTATCATTCCAACTAAATACTTCTCTGGATGAATTCAAAGCAACATCCATTTCCCTGTTACGCAAAGCCGCTTCCCATAAGTCATGTGCGTTACCATTTCCATCACGACGCTCTATCCTTACTGTAGCGATCTGTTTCTTGATATTTTGATTAACTAATTCATATTTATAAACGGAATTTTCAGCATGACGGGATTCCGCCGCCATAGTACCAATAAAATTTCGAGCGGTTTCGGATTTTCTAAGATTTCCTTGCCAATAAAGTGCTCTTTGAACCCAAAGATTAACCGCAATTTTATCAGGATAGGGAGTAACCTGTATAGGAATTTCTATTCCATTAGCGTTTTTATCATCAAATTTACCAGGGACGAAATAACCATACGGGTTAGCTGATAATCGATAACAACATCTGTTATATTTTATCCACATTCGGTGTGGACTCTCATCAATATTTACAATCAGTTTCCCTTTTCCTTCTTCTACATTGTCCTTACGAAATTCTAAGCCATCTAATGTAGATAGAATATTTTCTATTGATTGATATCTAGAAAAGGATTTCAAGGAAGATTTTTGAGTAGTCACAGAATAAATTTTCGCTGCTAATTTCGCGAGTTCTAAGACATCTGTTTTTTCTATAGTACCTGAACGAATATCACTTAAATTTGGGACTAATACCAGATTTGGTGAGAGGTCATATCTACCAAAAATACCTTTCTTTTCTAAGCGTAATAAATCAACTAAAAATCTCGCAAGATGAGCGGTATTTTTGCTTCTCAAACTTAGTTTAGATTTATTCAAGATTTCTTCATTATTATCAGACACTTTGAAACATTTGTCGACGTCAACCGATCTAAAAACAAAATAATAGTCGTCATTGCTTGGAAAATGTTCAACTATTCTAGAAACTGGATAACCATCATTCCAAAGTCCCCAGCATTCCCTTGCCCTTATTGCACACATATGATGTAACGTAGATTCATTAATACCTCTTGGTATGATCTTTTTATTAGATCCAAATAATTGGATGAAATTTTTAGGCATGATTAATTATTACTATACTACATCTTGTTGGGCAGGGGTTAATGGTTAGGGAGCAATCCTCTTCATATTTGATATATGATAGCATTATATTAATGCTCCGTAAATTTAGATAGAAGTAATGCAGCATACAAATTTAGGATATATCACATACCCCAGCGTCCAGCATTAGAGCCCATAACCCTCGCTGTGAGGGAGTCTTGGAAGGTTTGTTGTATCAAAGAAATCCTTAGAATATCATTGAAACTATTACATTATTTTGTATAATGTTTCTTATAATTACATATAATTATTACATCTACCCCCCTACTACTCATCATATGCAACCCGGTTTCAGACTCCTCATCGAATCCGGAAACAATTCTATAGAAACAATTGAAAATGAAATAAAAAAGTGGGGGGGGAAGTATCTAGAAGAAGTGCATGATGAATATAATTCAAGATATTCAATTTCGAGAATGATACCAAAAACTAATATTACCCAAAATGCGCTAATTCAAATTAAGAGAAATCCGAGTGATAAAAAATTAGATGCCGAAGATATGTTATCAATTCTTATTGAAATTGGACTAATGATTGATGAAGATGAAGATCCTGAAAATTACGCTCAAAATTTACCTAAATATCACAATTTAAGGCCGCAGGCAATAGTGCCTAATATCATCAGTAAAGGTAATTGGTATAGAAATGGGAATCCGATTACAACTGTTCCAATTAAAGTGAATTATGATGAAGTAGAAGATTGGTGGGATGCAGTGACTCTGGAAAGGGGGGTAATCACACAAATTATAGTTGGTTTTGATCTAAATGGAGATTTGCCTGCGAAAGATCCGAAAATTTTAGCGAAAATACTGAGTGGTTTTGCTAAAGTTTATTATCCTGCCAGTGCAGCTACAATGGAATTAATGAATGACACCATGGGTTCATTAAAAGCACCAAGAGGGAGTATAAGATTAATATTAGATGATAATGTAAAACAACCTCTTTACACGCCGGAAAGAATAACTAATATAGAAAAGATTAACAAAAGACCGTATGAATTAGATATTTTTCTCAGACTAGCTAAAAAAACTCTGTTAAATGAACCACCGATTTTGATAGAAGAAACATTAGATTCGAGAGCAAATACATTTGATAAATATAATAAGAATTTAGAGATAGAACATTCAGGCAAAAATGAGAGGGAATTTGAACAGAAATATCAGCATTTAGAAAATGAGTTGTTAATTATAGAAGATGCCTATAACACTGTTGAGATAGAAAAATTGACACTCCTTGAAGAAATTAAGAAAAAAAATAGTGAAATAGAATCGAAAAATGAAGAAAAAAATGATTTGGTATCAGAGATTGATAATTTAGAATTAGAGGTTGAAAATTTAAAAGAAATAAATTCTCAATACCGAATTGATAAAAGAGAAATGAAGAAAGAAAAGAGGACTCAAGATGAAACCATTAGGCAATTAAATGAACAATTCAAAGTCCTAGAACCAATTCTTAAGGATTTTAAATATCAGAATAAAATAGAAACAATTGATGAATTATTTACTGAACTTCGGAAAACACTACTTAAAGAAGATGAAGAAGACGAAGTAGAGGAAATATTTGAATCTGTAGAATCCGTACTATTGTTTTTACGAGATACCCCCAAATGGAAAAAGAAATTTGTAATTTCTAAGAATGCAATAGAATCCGGAAAAGTATCAACTTTTAATTGGCCAAGAAGGGTTTTAGAAGCGTTCGAAATGATGGAAAGATCATATGATACCATATTGAATAAAGTAAGATCGAATCAAAGGTACGATTATCAAACCGTGTTTAGGAGTGATACTAGTCATGGTAGCTTCGAAACAGCGAATAAAGAAAGTGGGAATACAATGAAAAAATATGGTAAGCAAAGACAGTTCCTTGTTAACGGAGAAATGAGAGAGATGCAAGCGCATATCAAATTAGGAGGGACGAAAAATACCAGTAAATGTCTTAGAATTCATTTCATATTTGACACTAAAAGTGAAAAATTCTTAATCGGACACTGTGGAAATCATTTGCCAATTTAGGAATTGAAGCCATCCATGAATTTATCAAATGAGTCATCAACATCTTCTATTAACCTCTGGACCTCATCTAAATTCACCTCTGAGATAAAAACTATTTTTCCTGAAATTGATCTTGCCACTGCGTGTCCATTTTTCAGAATATTTATTGTACCATTTTTTTTCCTATTTTCACTAAGCCATTTGGCTCCACTAGACAATATTCCATAATCAAAATCAAATGGTGCACCATTATCTATAAATGTCATCTTTCCATTATCTGACACTCTTACAGTGTAAGATGATGATTTGATTGCTCTTGAATCTGGATATTCATCTCCGCATTCGAGATGAGTAATATCAATCACCTCTAATTCGGCATCTGATAATTCTCTATCCGGTTGGGGTAAAGAATCATAACCTCCTGAATAGAAAGGTATGAAATCATCATCCATTCCCTCAAGATATTCTGGTATTTCCCATTTGGTCTGAATTTCATCTTCTTGCTTGTCAACTGGAATTTCGGGTAATTCTTCTTGCCAATCATGTTTCCTGAAGATCCTTTCCTCAGTAGTATCATTTACATAAATAATCCAAATGTCTGAAATTGTAGTATCTTCTTTCTTCTTTCTTATAAGCCGACCAATTGTTTGAATTCTTTGTCTAACATTTGATGTTGATGAGCGAATAATCCCAACATCGGCACCGGGAACATCGAAACCCTGAGCTAGTGCAAGAGCAGACCACATGAAATTAAGATTCTCATCTCTAAACCAGTTAATCATCCAATTACCCCATGGTGAAGGAAATTCCGAATGATACATCCCAGGCCTAATTGATTTATTTTTTCTTACGATTTCTTTCACTTTATTCCGAATTTCTTCTCTCTCTTTAATGAGTTCTAACCCTTCAACATCACCCTCATCTTCTAATCGATTTTTCTCTTTGATGTTCGTACCTTGTCCATCTCCTTGCCACCATCGCATAGTTTCATCAATCTGCTGATGGAAAAGTAGCGTAGTTAATTCACGACCCTCTTCCCTTTGAATTTTAGAATTATAATTTATGATAGCCAAACATGCAGTATCTCTATTTGATGCGTCTTTGATAATTATTTGTCTTTCCCTAACTGACCTTAAATATTGGGAAATTATTCCACTACCCCTGCCCCCATTAGATGATTTCAGAATAGATTGAAGTTTAGGAATCAAATTACCACCTTCTAATTGAGGGCCATATATATCTTCAAGTTCTCTGCTTAATCTACTTATTTCATCAGAGTATCTTGTGTAGGATAATCTTTCTCTAGGCGTTAAATTTATTGATAAATATTTCATCCTAAACCCTGATATGAGGTTCTCAGAATATGCTTTTTTATAGCCAAGACGATAGAATACTGGCCCCATTTTCTGTAATATCGGATGCTTTTCTCCCTCTGTCGTTTGGTCAGGAGGTGTAGCGGAAATAGCTAATTTCCCCTCAGAACGACAATCTAAGAATCGACGGAAATCCTTGCCCCCATATTCGTGACATTCATCTGCAATTAGTAGATGAGGTATGGAATTATCAATAGAATTTATTTCATTTACGAGCCGATTATTTTTTACTGCAGAGTGGACAATCCAAATCATTAGTCTTCGGTCACTAGAAAAAGAATCCGTAAATCCATCTCCAACAAAACCAATACTTTCTGAATCAAGACCTAAATATGTCGCAGATTCTTCTGCCCATTGATACATTAAAACTTTTGAAGGGACCACAACACTTACGATTGCATTCGGATTAGATCGAATAAATTCTGATATAGCAATTAGTGACATCAATGTTTTCCCAGTACCTGTGACAGCATTTGCAATACCCGTAAATTCTCTATGTCCTTGGACGGCATTACCTTGAACCCATTTCTTTACGCATTCATTCTGCCAATTATATGGCTTGAAAGATTTAGGAAGAACAAACTTACCTTCATCATGACATTTATTAGTGAGAATTAAACGATTATATTTTGTTGTATTACCTCGAGATAGTAGTAAAAGTCTTAGTTCTTCGGAACTAATATTTTGAGAACCAATTTCGTCAATTTCACTAAGACTCATCGATCTTAAAGAATCTTTTAAGATATTATAATCAGCAAAATTTTCTAATTCTGCAAGGATTTTCTCACACTTTAAATCGTTTAATTTTTTGATTATATCTATAATTGAATGCTTACTATTAATTTTTTTTGTCTTAATGAATCTGGACACATTATATTCATTTGCTAATAAGCCCCTAATTCCTAAATGGTATGACCCATCATCACTTTTCAATTTTTTAACTTCAAGTGAGTTAACGATTTCAGTCCTTATCAGATTAAGTCCCGAACCCCCTGAATAACGGTTTACAACATACCTACAAACTTTAGAAATAAAGGCATTATTTTTTTCCTTAACAAAAAATTGGTGTTTGGCCCCCATTTTCTTGATTAAAGTTTCGATTCTCCATTCAAATCTTAGCTCTTGCAGTTTAATTCTAAGTTTTTCTTCAGATTTATCTGAAATGACATAATTCCACTCAGATTTATCCGGACTTTTCTCGAGAACATTTAGTAATGTAAATATTTTAAGATATTCTTGGGCTATTCGATTCCTACCCTCTTTGCTTAGACTACTATAAGTGAAACCATTGATTACATCTTTTTCCGAACCAGTTTGTTCAAGTAATCTCTTAATATTCCATTTATTTTGGAATCTTTGCATTCTATTCTCTGCACGCATCTTATCAAACATAAATGATAATTGATCCGCGATGAATGGATTGATTTTTTTCCATCCTAATTCATTTGTTAATACATCTAGTAATAAATTACCAAATTTAGAAATATTAGGGATTCTTCCTTTGGGTGAGTAATTCTCAACATCTGTTAAGAATTTTTTAACTGTTGGGGAAACCTCAAAATTATCATTATCATCTTTAAGAAAACCTAATTTATTAATTTCAGAAAGTGTTGCTTTAATGTATGATGTGCTTAATTTTTTATGACCTGCCATCTTTTTTTGGACTTCAATAATTACTTCAGACTTTATTAAAATACCTTTATCATTAGCAGAATTAATAAAATCAAGATATTGTAAAAATTCATCTTGATCAACAGGTAATGTCGCGAATCGATGTGCTTGTCTTGGCATCGCTAACCCCATCGATTTGAATCTTGGTCTATATCTCCATCTCTTCCATCATGCGATGTATGAGGGATTTCTCCATTCATTAGTTCATTTATATGACCGAAACAAAAATACAGATGTGGGTCCTCATTTTTAGCTTCAGAATTAGACAGTCGGGCCTGAATTGATCGCGCTGACTTGGGACATTCTTTCATCAATAATTCTAAATCACCATTGACGTCAATATTGTACGCGTCCCAGAATTTAGCATTTATCGGTCTCACAAGTAAACCTTGTGATGTTATGTAAAATCTAATGAAATTTTCTAATTTGAACATTGATCTCATATCAATTAAAAAATCTGTATGATCTGTTGTTGACCACACCCATTCTCCTCGTGAAATCCTATTACCAACATTTCCGATTTGATTCTTCTTATGAGCAAAGGATTTATCCGGAACTGTCCATCTTTCACCAATTTGGTTTGGATTATGACTGCCTTCCCAAAGTCTTATGTATTTTTTCGAACTATTTGCGGCAATTGCTTGGTTCATTCTATATCCAGGAAAATTTTCTCTATCATCAAAAATTGTATTTCCCACATAGTAAGTTATTGCATCATATTTACAATATGTGTCACCATTACCTCTTATACGGAATCTTCCAGACCAGTTTTCTGTAAGGTGAGATAAAACTTTCCTCAATTGTAAAACATATTCTACCGAATTTTGATGTACTGTTTTTTCGTTATTGTAGTCACTGAGATATATTTTGTCACCACTATTTACAGTATATCGAGAACCTCTAAAACCGATTTTTGATTCCTGCCCAGGTTTTTCACCTTCAAAACTTTTAACAGAATTAAGTTTCCAACCAGAAGATAAAGTCATATTAATCCCTCCGTCTCGTCTGAAGGTGTAAACATCAAGTCTAGTGCAGAATCATTGAAGAAATCATCATCATCAGTGAACTCTTCTTCAACATTAGCCGGTTCAGATTGAACTGAATCGTTTGAATCAGATTTTGTTTTATTTGAAGAAAATTGCGAGAGGAAACTACTCATCTCTTTTTTCTCACTCTCCGAGAGTGGTTTACTAAAATCTACTGGTTCATCTAATTCGATTTCCCATTTATCATCCCATTTACATATATAGATAGGTAGCATGTTTGCACCTGCCTTCTTGATTTGTAATAATCTACGTTCTTCCTTTGACATATTTTCCCATTGTGAACGAGCCTCTTTAGGTAATGGTTGAGGTACTATTAATGCAACAACATGACGCCATGGTGTAACTACGAAAGAACCACCTGTAGGTTTGAACCTCTCGAGTTTAGATTTCAATTGTTTAGGGACTTTTTTATAATGACAGCGTTTTCCATTTATGTCTTTAATCCAAAATTTAGAATCACAAAAATGATGATATTCTCCATCAAAAGGGCCAACCCACATCATCCCTGTCATCATATCTTCTGGATCAGCATTTAACTTCTCAAATCTAGGAAGTGAAGTTATTTTACCAATTATTAGAGATTTAAAGTCATCATAGACCAGTACTTCACAATCTCTATTTATTCTAATATTAGAACCATTCGGTCTTACTTCGAGAACTAAATCTACTAACTCGTCAATATTGATTAAATTAAACTGAGCTCCATGATTCCCTGCAAATTTATTAGGTGCCCAAGAGACTACTCGATCCGCTCCTACTCTCATTTTCATACCTTGATATATTTCCATAATCTCTCTCCTTTCTCAAAGGTAAATATTTTAATTATAATAATCCTCATTTAATAAAAAAACTTTCAATATTTATTCACTATCATCTTGGTGATGCCACTAATAGTTCAGGCGGTCACACCAACTGTATGACTCATTAAGGAGTCACTATTAAAGTTAAGTGAAAATAAGAAAGGTCAAAGTTGGGTATATATCCATCAAACAATTTCAAAGATTAAATGAGAAGGATGCGATGGAATAAACCTGCCCCTACAGTAGTAGCGCATTTAGCCACTACTCGGCCAAGTCATGGCTAAGCCTTGGTTAATGGACGGCTCTACTTCAGCCAATTCAGAAGTAAATGGCTTCAGAAGAGACTCTGCCGACTTGACTTCTCCCAACCTTATTAGGGAGTACGCTGCTTCGATTACTGACTGCAACTGGCTGGCTTCCAGAAGGTTCGCAGACCCCAGCGTCCACCATTAATCGCTTTCTTGCTGCGCTTTTGCGGCTGTTCTCTTTAGGAACGGTGCATACAATGCAG
>Ga0222716_10004752_pt1 | contig 10612 bp, 20 predicted proteins | sample C33_13DmetaG_FD_165044 | JGI IMG/M metagenome (GOLD analysis project Ga0222716, IMG submission 165044) | Estuarine water microbial communities from San Francisco Bay, California, United States - C33_13D | ecosystem: Environmental > Aquatic > Marine > Unclassified | place: USA: California... | reverse complement strand
AAGGAAACTCTTCTCAAGCTTTCTGACTTACCTGTTGGAAAGGTCTTCCCATTCGCTCAAGCAATCGCAAGTAAGCTTCCTAAGGAGTTTGTAAATGAAGACTTGAATGTCTTTATTCAGAACGTTCACTTGAATGTTATTCCAAAGGCTGCTACTGGTGTTGGTCTTGGTGAGTCTACTTTCTCTCTATTTGGCACTGCACAAAAGGGTAGTAGTGGTGACCTTCAATGGGATGGTAGTGAAGTAGAGATTAAAACAAATGGACCTAACAAAGGTTCGGGTGCTATCCTTGGTGGTGATGGATACATTAACAAGATTACAGATAGACTTGAATCTAAGTCCGATTATGTTAACCTTAATGCCAATACTACTACGCGTTATAAAGATGAACTTGTTGAATTGATCAACACTTATACGTCACAAGGTAAAGAACAAGCTCAAGCATTGTATAACCAGTTTGTTAAAGGTTCAGATCAACTTAAGAGTTTACTGGCAAACGGTAAGATTACTGCATTGTTGGATAATGTAAAAGATGTTGAGCAGTTTATGAATACTGTTTTGTCTTCAAGTTCTTTCCAACCTTTAAAGAACCAAACTGGTTCAGTAGGAGTTAACCCTGATAACCTTCTTCCAAATAGATTACTTGCTCGCTTGATGTATGATATTAAGAAAGGTGGTGAACTTGGAACTAACCTACCCGGTCAACTTGCTTCATTGTTAGGTGCTGATGCTACTGTAGAAGATTATGTTAAGGTCTTTTCAGAGATGAAAACATATTCAGATGTCTCTGACATTACTTCACAGTTGAGTGACTTCTTTAACTCAAATAACTTTGCAGACTTTAATCCAAAGTCTAACTACAACAACTTCCAGCGCTTGGTTGGTGCTATCGCTCTAGTATGCTATCAAGAGAAGCTCGGCTTCGACTATATCACAGCTGGTAACGATGATAAGATGACAATGGTTATATTCGATATGATGAATCCATCGGTCTCAAGCATATATTCACAACTAAATGATGTGCCTGAAGTAACTTTCGACCTTAACATTGATGTTTATGAGGGTGGATCCTTCAAATCCCAGACAGTCATTGCGAAATCACCAAGAATCAAGCTCAACTAAAGGAACTCCGTTATAATTAAGATAGAACAACAATGAATAGCTTTAAAGAATTTTACCATAGCTCACGTCTCTTAACAGAGGCTAAGGCTAACACACACTTAACGCATCTTGAGGAGCTAGTTCTCACACAGGGAGAGAGAGGGTATAACATAGCAAGAGGCTTTGTTACTGATCTCCTATCTCATCTTCAAGGTAAGTCAAAGCGTAAGGTTAATACATCAGTCAAATGGGATGGTGCTCCGGCGATCTTCGCTGGTAAGCATCCTGAGACAGGTAAGTTCTTCGTTGGTACTAAATCTATTTTTAATCGTGATCCTAAGATCAACTACACTGATGCAGATGTAGAAATGAATCATGGTCATGCTCCTGGACTTGCAGACAAACTTAAAAAGGCTCTCAAGTATCTTCCTAAGTTGGGTATTAAAGGTATACTTCAAGGTGACTTTATGTTCGATTCATCTTCATTACAACCAATGATGGAAGATGGAGTCAAGCATCTCACATTTAAGCCTAATACAATCCGATATGCAGTTGAGGCTGATTCGGATCTTGGTAAAGAGATTGGTAACTCTGTATTCGGAATTGTATTCCATACTGGTTATAATGATCTCAACTCACCACCTCAATATAACATCTCAGTTAAGAATCTAAAGAAGGTTCCAGGTGTATGGGTTGATGATGCAGTCTTTACTGATACAACAGGAACAGTTACCTTAGATAAGGATGAGGCAAAGCAAGTTCGTGATATGGTTAAGACAGCTGATAAGATTAAGGTTAAGTATAAAGACCTTCCTCTTGATCTTCTTAACATTTATGCTAACTCAGAGATTCAGCAAGGTAAGTTCTTAGAGGATGCTGAAACTTCATTCAGAGGATTCCTTGAATGGTTTAAGAGTCGTAAGGATAAGCAAGTCGATAAGCTTAAGTCACAAGCTGGTAAGCAGCGCGCTACAGAAGCCTTTAATAAGAAGATGGCTGATATCAAATCTCAAGAAGGTGATATTGTTAATCTATTCAAGGTGAGCAGATTACTTTCATCAGCTAAGCAGATTTTTGTTAACAAGTATAACAATGCAGTATACAACACGAAGCACTTCCTTGACAATGAGGATGGTACACTTAAAGTAACTGCACCAGAAGGTTACGTTGCAGTATCAAGAGCAGGTGATGCAGTTAAACTTGTTGATCGTTTAGAGTTCAGCCGTGCTAACTTCAGTAGTGGTCAAACCTCAACACCAATCACTAAATAATGCAAACATTCAAAGAGTTCTACGAAGATGGTGAGACACATGAGAGGATAGCTCTTATGCCTGGAGGTTATAAGCCACCAACAAAAGGTCACTTCGGTGCTTTCTTATACCTTTTACAAGATGCTGATAAGGGTGTTGTAGTGATTGGTAATAAAGATCGTGATGGTATTACAGCTGAGCAGTCAAAAGCCATCTGGGAGATCTATGCTAAGTATGCAGGTAAGCCAGTTGATGTTGTTCTTGCTCCTGTCTCACCTGTTAAGTCTGTTTATGATTATGCAGATGACAATAAAGAAGTGAAAATTATTGTAGGTGCTGGTGATAAAGATGAAGATGTTAAGAGATATGCATACTTCGAACAAAATCCTGAGAAGTACCCACTCGTAAGTGTTGTTAAAATACCTTTGCAAGCAGAAGGTATCTCAGGTACTAAGACAAGATCCCTTATTGCAAACAATCTTGATGAGGCAATTGCCTATTTTGTTCCAGAGGAAGTGTCAGAGACTGATAAAGATGCTATTAAATCCATCTTGACGGCATAAATATATGCATGAAGTCTAAACTTAATGATGCTAGCTTACTCGCTGAGGCGTATAAGTCGATGCATTCCCCTGAGGTAATTGAGGAGTCTAGTTGTATGGCAACTGGAGACCAAGAGGAGGTTGTTGCAGTTAGTATACCAGATGAAGAGGGTTGTGGATATGATCAAGTTGAAGAGCCAGTATATCAGGCTAATCCAGTTGATGAGTCAGAGATGCATGTTGCATTAGCAGACCTTCATAAGGCTCTTAAGTATTCAGCTGCACTAACAGAGCTTCTTGGACAAGTAGGTGAGCTTGAAGGTTGGACTGCAGTTAAGATTGCAAAGGCAGCTGACTATCTTGGTGCTGTATATGATAAGCTTGATTATGACATTAATGGTCACTCAGTTCACAATACAGGGTATGAAGATGCTCCTGCTGAAGATAATCAATGACCAAACGCTTAATACGGTCAGTTGACCATTTATAATGAAAACATTTTTACAATACATTGAAGAGAAATCTGTTTTAGGACTTATTGAGTTCTTTAACATCGATGGTGTCGGTAAGGTTGCTGCAAAGCTAGACTCAGGTAACGGCGCATATAATGTATTGCATGGTGAGGATATCCAAGAGCAAGGTGATAAGGTCTTCTTTAGAACAGTTAATGGTAGAACATTATTGTTGCCTAAAGCAGGTGAGATAACTATTAATGTTGGAGCTGGTAATACAGAACATAGACCTGTTGTTGAGTTAGACTTCACAATTGGTAATAAAGAGTATACAGGTATTCCATTCTCTATTGGTAACCGATCTTCAAACTTATATAAAATTTTAGTCGGAAAGGACTTCATCGAAAAAGATCTAGATGCTCTTATTGATGTTAGTCAAGATAACATCGCAGATAAAAACATTGAAGCAGATATCAAATGAAGACATTTAGGCAATTTTACGAAAGCAAATTTTACAATGACACTTTGCACCCAAGCTTATGGGATGCAGCAGGTAACATTGATCAAGAAGTAAGGTCTAAATTGCTTACAATTGCTAATGATGTAGCTACAGCTGCTGGTGTTGATCACTTAGTTGAAGATATTCAGCTTACTGGTTCAATGGCTAACTTCAACTATACTGACTTTTCTGATCTCGATACACATATTCTTTTAGACTATGATAAAGTTAATCATGATGAAGATCTTGTCAAGAAGGCTTTAGATGGTAAGCGCTTTATCTGGAACCTACGCCATGATATTAAGATGGGTGGTCATGATGTTGAGATTTACTTTCAAGATGTAGATGAACCTCATAAAGCTTCAGGTCTATACTCACTACTTAACGGCGAATGGATTAGAGAGCCTGTACATAACGAGCCACAAGTTGATGAGCGTGATGTTACATTAAAGGCTGATAGAATTAAAGGAGAGATTGCTGACCTTGAAGTAGCGCAACAGACCTCAACAGGTGATGATCTTGAAGAGTTGCAAGAAGGTGCGCAAGCGTTACGTAATAAGATTGCTAAGATGCGTAAGGACTCACTTGATCAAGATGGTGAGTTTGGTATTGGCAACTTAGCCTTTAAAGAACTTCGTAATTCTGATTACATGGAGCGTCTGATTGATGTAGCTAACAAGCTATATGATGACAAATTTACAGACAAATAGAACTTTCTCCAACTATTTTCCCGAAACACTTGCATTCCGGGTCTCAGATGAATAAATGATAGTAGAGAGCCTAAATGAACCTATGTTTCTGGTCTCTAACATACTGTAATACTATACAATCTGGTTTGTCTTACCATCACACAGACAAATTATAATATATTCCGGTTAATATAAAATAATCAGAATAATAAAAAAGTTTAAGTATAACAGTTGATTAAGCAATATTAGCATCATATAATAATTGTATGAAGTTTACTAGCAACAAAGTTATTAACTTGGGTAGTGCTGCCTTTAGACAGTGGAGATCTACTCACAGTCATTGTCAATATATTCATGGTTATAATCTTACAGCAGATATTACATTTGAAGCAGATGAGCTGGATGATAAAAACTGGGTAGCAGACTTTGGAGGTCTTAAAGAACTTAAGAAGACTTTAGAATATACATTTGATCATAAGTTAGTTGTTGCTGCAGATGATCCACATATTGATTTGCTTAAGATGCTTGATGAGACTGGTGTTGCACAAGTAGTTGTTCTTCCTGGTGGAGTTGGATGTGAGAGGTTTGCTGAGTTTGTTCTTAAGACTGCAGATACTTTCATTGATGAAGATACTGCAGGTCGTGTTCGTGTTAAGTCAGTTCAGATTAATGAACATGATGATAACTTTGCAACAGCATATCGTGAGAGTGCTGAATCAACTTCTACATCAACAGGTTATTGGGAGTTTACTGAGACAGCAGCAGAGACTGGTGCTACAGTAGTTGAAGATGTACATGGTGTTGTTACAGCTGTAGATGCAGCTCCAGCAGTAGAAGATACTGAGTCCGCTCCTGTTCCTAACCCTAAAGCTGCTTCTGTTGGTAATACTAATGGTACTAAGACAAAGGGTGGTTGGTTTGAAGGAACTACTTGGGGTTAATTATTTTTAACGTCTTTGAATGATTACACTTTTATCGTGTTGTTGTTTGTTGGTAGTTGTTTAAAGACGTTAACGCCGCAGTAACTCAGGGGTAGAGTAGCTGATTTGTAATCAGCCTGTCGTCAGTTCAAATCTGACCTGCGGCTCCATTTTAAAGGACTTAGTAGCCCCAGCTGCTAGGTCTTTTTTATTTGTACAAAGTAGTTGATAACACTATATGTATAGGTTATAATATGGTTGTATGGAAAAGAAACTAAGTTTATTGCCAACAGCTAACTCTAATATGCCGCTTTCGGATGAAGATAAGCTCGAGGTAATAGAAAATGCTACTAAAGCCTACGAAGCTTACCTGGATGCACTACGTATTGATTGGCGTAATGATCCTAACAGTTCTGACACACCACGTCGTGTTGCTAAAGCTTTCGTAAATGATTTAGCTCAAGGATGTTATAATGAAGCACCTCGCATCACCGCCTTCCCTTCTGATGGGTATGATGGTATGGTGTTTCAAGGTGGTATTCCAATTAAGTCTATGTGCTCACATCACCACTTATCATTTACAGGAGTTGCACATGTTGCATATATCCCTTCTATTACCGGTAAGGTTGTTGGGTTATCTAAATTGAATCGTATTGTTGAGCACTTTGCTTCACGTCCACAGATTCAAGAAGGTTTAACCGTTCAAATTCAGCATGCTATTGAAGCAATGTGTGAAGGTAATAAAGGAGTTGCTGTTGAGATCTCAGCTTCACATACTTGTGCATGTCTACGAGGTGTTAAGCATGATGGATGTGAGATGAAGACTGCTCGATTGAGTGGAGATTTCCTCAATGAGGTTGCTACACGTAATGAATTCTATCAGTTTGTAAATCAATGGCATATGAATCGTTAGTAACAACAAAAAATATGCATAAATATTGGTATGCATACAGTGAAGGTTGAAAGTAGATTATATCCTGGTGCTAGGTGGCTAAGGGAAAATATAAAAGAAGGATTTATTATTAACTTCGGTGACGAAGATACGTATATATTCTATAATGAACGTGATGCAGAGGTATTTAGACTCCATGTTGCTGATTTAAAAAATCGGTATGATAGGTTTTTATCTCAAAAAGACACATAAAATAACAACAAGCAATTAAATAATAGTATGCAGACTAATAACTGGGGTAAGGCCTCTAATGAACTTAATATTATTATGGAAGGAATGTATCCAAAACATCGTACACCAGAAGTGCAGGCAGAGATTGATAAAAAGAAAGCTCAATTTAAAAAGAATTCAGAAGAGTTTGCTAAAGAGAATCCATACACCGCTGGTGGTGGTCATGCTTCCCCGGCACCTCGTAAACAACCTGGTGAAGATAATGAAGAATTTTCTGCTTTTGTTAAATCAAGAGCACCAGAAGATGCTGAGACAGAGTCTCTCGCTGATAAGTTTCACCGTTTTGCAGAAAGAGTTTCAGCTCTTGAAGAAGGTCGCGACATCGATGTTGATGAATTGCTTCTCGAACTTAACGGTCTTAATGAAGAACTTACAACATTGGGTGGTGTACCTGAAGTTGATGAACTTCCAGCTGCTGATCATGATGCACCAAAAGGTGGCATTGGTAGCCGCTCAATGGATGAGGGGTAATACACTTTACTTAACTAAACTTAAATAGACCATCTTCGGATGGTCTTTTTTTGTATAAGGAACTCTGGTATAATTAGGTATGAAAGAAAAAGTAGAAGCGTTTATTGAGTCTGGTGAGCATGTCTTCATTGATATTGCACCTAGAGCAGGTAGAATGTGGTCTGAAGAGGGGGTTATTAAGCGTTTAGATGCAAATGGTTGGTTTCAGATTGAGTTTATGGGTTCAATTAACGGTTGGCACATCAATCAGATCGTCGATATTACTACAGACTAACATATGACACCTCAAGAACGTAAAGAATCCTTCGATAAGCTGGAGGATCCTAAGCCAACATGGGAGACGTTTAAGCGTATGTTGAGTATGTTAGATGGAGATGTTGATTCTGTCATGAAAAAGTGGCGCAAAAAAGTAAATAATACTAAAAAATAATATCATGAGTGAGTATTTGAAAGAGTGTGATGAGAATTGGATCATTTCATTCGAGAATCTTAAGGGAGCTGAAAGGGCTCAAGATGAGATCGCGATCGAGCGATGGAATTCTGAGTTAGATCGCATTGAAAAGATCACCAAAGATTACATTAAGCAAATGGAACTCTGATATAATTAAGGTAGAAAGAAAGACTATGCTATTTACTCCAGAAAAAGACGAAAGAAGGTTTATGAACAGTAGGCAGAAACGTATTCTTGACCTTCAACCTAATGATGAGTTCCTATTTTCATATACTTTGAGGCAAAGGTGGACGGAAGACCGTTATAGAGTGCTTCATAACGGTGTTGTTGAGCTAATTAGTGAGCATCCTCACTGGTGTTCAGTGCCTTCTCCAGGAGGTCCACGATTAGTTGATGCTGATCGTAAGGATAGGTTTAGTAGTCTTGAGAAGATTGCAAAGGACGCGACAACATCCTTCATGGTCTTTAAGGAACTCTGATATAATTAGGTATGAACGAAAGACACGGAGGACCGCTGGACAGAGGAAGAGCTGATCGTCATTATGATCGTGACTGCAACCCACATTACTTCGTTGGTGATACCTATAACTCAGATAAGGTCGAGGAAGATCAGATGACCGAAAAGGAAATCAGAGAGTACACTTTTGGGTACTTAGGTAAGTAATAAGGAACTCTGATATAATTAGGTATGAAAGAAAGAAAGCCATTCACTCGCCTTATTAAAGACTCTCACTACTACCGCAATGCTTCAATCACTCTCGATGAGAAGGGTGGTGAAGAGAATGGTAAGTATCGTGCAGTAGCATCATTCGAACGCTTCACAGGAGCTGAATGGGTTGACTTCACTGAGATTACTGAGTTCTACTCAAGAGAGAACGCCATTGCTCTGTGTAAGTGTTATGTTAAGCAGTTGAGCGTATAAGGAACTCTGATATAATTAGGTATGAACGAAAAAGAATGCTACAAGTTGGTTCAACATCATGAGAGTGATTGGGAGAATACAGTTGCTGTATCACATGACCTCAGTAAGTTGCAGAAAGCTCTTAAGTTAGTTAATACTAAAAACTGGAAAGTCCTTACAGATCATCAGTTTGATAATGCTCATCAGCAGACTGGTAACTACTTCTTCATTGCTCCAGTAAGTTACCTCTAGGAACTCAGATATAATTAGGTATGAGCAAAGTAATTAATTTAGTAGCTTACAAAGATGATAAATCTAAGAACTCTATCTTACGAATTGTAGGTTCGTATAGTAAGTTTGGTGTAGGATATGTTCCGAAAGGTGAGTCTGGTGTTCAACATGATGGTGGTCCACAAGTTCCAGGACCCTGGGCATTTGCTTATGAGTTATCACACACGTTAACTAATGACCCGGTAGAGGTTAAAGAAGCAAAAGCTAAAGATGAATTTGATAGAACCACTTATATTGAGAGTGGTGATAAGGTTAAGATTGATGGATACTTTTATGAAGTTAGTATCCTCTCAACAATTAACTGCGGGTATGATATAGACTTTAAGAAGCTCTAACTTAGATATGAATATCTTTACTACTAACATTTGCCCCGTTGTCTCCGCGCAGGAGATGTGCGACAAACATGTTGTCAAGATGATCGTAGAGTATGCTCAGCTTATGTCTACTGCACATAGAGTTCTTGATGGTGAGCAATACGAAGGCAGAACTAAACTTAATAGACGTATCAAGCGCTGGTTGCATCCTGATAAGGAAATGGAAAAGACTCTATACAAAGCTTCTCACATTAAGCATCCTTCAGGTCTTTGGTGCCGTGCTACTACTGCTAACTATGAGTGGTTGTATAGACATTTTCTCGCTGCTTGTGATGAATATACTCATCGTTATGGTAAGGTTCATTTAACTGAATTAAAACTTTCTAAGATTTTCAAGACACCACCTGCAAATCTTCCTAAAGGTCCTCAGACTGAGTTCGCTGTTGCAATTGCTGCTAATCAAACCTGCAGACAAGTACCTGGTTTTGATAAACTTTCGGTTGTGAAAAAGTATCAGCAGTATATAATTAATGACAAACCATTTGCTGTCTGGACTAAGAGAGAAAAACCTACCTGGTTTAGTTGATATTCAAAATAAAGCGTATACAATATTAAAGACATGATAGCAAAAATACTATATCTAATCGGCTTAGCTTTCGGACCATCTCCGGATAAGCTACCGCCTGGTACCGTCTACATTCCACCTGCAACATCAGGTAAGGGTGCTAAGGTTGTCATCCCAAAGAACCTCTTTCCAAACCCTTTAGATAAAGTACCTATCGATACTCCACCTGAGTTTTTCTTTCCTCCACTAGAACCTGATCCAAAGGTTACACCAGTACCTGCTACTTTCTACATTCCAACTAACAAAAAATAAATCATATGAAAATGAAAACAACAATGGCTCTAATTGCCTCACTTATCGGGCTCTCACAGGGAGCAACTATTCTAAATATTGACACTGTATATACAGGTGCTACTCCTGCAGCAGATGCTCCATGGATTACAATTACTGCAACTACTTTAGATACACGTTCGAATGGTCACTTCGCAGATGTCGTTAACCTTAATATCGTTTCTAGCCCTACTATTACACAAACAGAGTTTGTCAGTACTTTAGGTATAACTCTTGCTGATGGGGTTGATGCAAGTAACACTTCCCTTCAACTCGAAAGTATTTATGGTTGGTGGAATGGACCAGCATCATTCGGAGTAGATGTTGATAACGTTACAGTTGGAGGCGGCGATACTCTTGATCTTGGAGTTGAATTTATTACTGCAAATCTTAATGATGGAGGTTTTCGATTCAAAGATGGTAAGAGTATGGATCTTACTGTCACCTATACTGGATCAGGTGAGATTAATGGTGACAACATCTTTGGAGATGATCCATATGCTGTAGCACATATTCAAGGCATTGATGGTGATGTTGGATCTGGATGGGTTACATCAAACTCTAATGCGATTCCTGAGCCTGATGTTTCAATTCTTCTCAGTGCTGTTGCAATGATCGGACTACTCCGCCGTAGGAAGTAAAACTTTTAACCT
>Ga0222716_10004748_pt1 | contig 10620 bp, 6 predicted proteins | sample C33_13DmetaG_FD_165044 | JGI IMG/M metagenome (GOLD analysis project Ga0222716, IMG submission 165044) | Estuarine water microbial communities from San Francisco Bay, California, United States - C33_13D | ecosystem: Environmental > Aquatic > Marine > Unclassified | place: USA: California... | reverse complement strand
ATCGCTCTTGGTGGTCTCGTTCGCTCGAAAACAACCCAGATCCTGGAGATTTTGGAATCGGTGAATAGCATTCGGAATCCTTCGACAAAGATCCATCTCTTTGGTGTGGCCCGACCTGAGGCCATCAATGCCTTCCGAGAGGCCGGCGTGAACAGCATCGACAGCGCCCGCTTTCTCCGGCAGGCGTGGCTGAGCGCCACTTCCAACTACTACACCGGTGATGGAGAAGCCTACGTGGAAGCCACAACAGGAGGGCGCATTGCGAAGGGTGAGGACAAGTGGCGCTACGCTGCGGTCCGCGTTCCGCCGGTTCATCGTGAAGGCGGAGAGTCTCTCACCGCCAAGGCCAAGAAGGTGGTCGAGAAAGGGCACACGGCAGAAGAGTTGCAGAAGAAGGAGAAGAACGCTCTGAAGACGGTTCACGCCTATGACCGAGGCGAAGTCGGACTCGAAGAGACTCTACGGGTGATCACCGAGTATGATCAACTCATGGGGGGCGATCCTCGGAATGAGCCACACTACCGACGAGTTCTCTCCGAGAAGCCCTGGCAGAAGTGCCCCTGTGCTGTGTGTCAAAAGACCGGGATAGACACCGTAATCTTCCGTCGAAACAACCGAAATCGACGTCGTGGATTTCATAATACCTGGTGGTTCTATCGGCTGTTTTCCAAATTGACCGAGCCGGCTACGACGGCCTCTTAGTCCTTCCCTCCTTATCAATCAACATGCCGCGCAGTCTCCAACATCGTTCCGTCTTCAACACCAAACTTGGGAAGTTGGTGGACGACATGAGCGCATGGGAGGGGAAGGAACGGATCGACGAGGAGGAGGTCGCTAAGATTAGACAGGCAATCACGCCCTTCGCACACACTGCATCGTTTACCGAGTCCTACCAGATCGGTGGCGTTGATGGGAGTGGGGACTATCCGAGTCTCTCCTACAGTGATTCCTTCGTTTCGATCGCTAATGCGAGTGGGACGGTCTACCGCACAGACTCGATCCACGGTCTCGCTGAACTGGATTCGGTCGCCGACCCAAATCTTGAGTTGGTATGGTTGCCGGAAGACAGGGAGAGCGCCAAGCCGTTCTGGATTGAATCACTCTCTAATCTGGCGGGTTTGCCCGTGAATGAGGTGATTGCCTCATCCGACTACCGGAGTCTCAAAGACATGGCCTCGCACCACCGGCACTCCGCTGCCGAACTGGAGGAGAACTTGATCCTTCCGGCGGCATCGGACACATCCAACGTAGCCATCCAGTTGCGCTCCACGGCAGAGTATGGCGCAGCTCTTCGACTGATCCGGCATGACGAAAGGTGCCGATTCGTGCTCATGGACACGACGCTATCACTACCCATGGCAACCCGGAAGCAGCTCAGTCTCTTCTACGAGCACCTCAAGCGGTTCTGTTGCGTCGAGGCTCGGGAGCGGGGTGTAGCCTTTATCACGGTCAGCAAGTCACACGGACTCCCGTGTATCGATGAAGTTGAGAAGCTTGCTGCTGAGGTTTGTGACTCCGGGAAAAAACTCGCGGAGCACTGGTTCTGGCGACTCCCCATTCCTGATATCGACGAATGGGAGCTTTCTTTGGTCGAAGGCAGAACCATCCCGCCAATCGGAGCGGTTTCCTATCTCGTCCGATTTCATCGCAATACGCCAGTGCTCCGGTTCGACTTGGACCGAAGTTTTTGGGAGTCCCAGTTTCGGGAAGACCCCGCGGCCGAGGCCAGGTTCTTTGGTGAACTCGACTACACCTGCCACGACCAGCGGTCCTTCGGCTATCCCTACCCGATCAAGGCGTGTCATGACCGTGTTCGTCTTTCCATGAATGAGCGAACGGCACTGAAAAAGCAAATCGTCGAAGCAGCGGTCGCCAAAGGAATGAAGCGCTCCCTTTTCCGTGATGTCTCAACCTCGACCGGCCATGTCTGAATCCACCACCACTCCTTCTATCCAGACCCTCGAGAACCTCAAGTCCGCCTTGGGGGATCGCTTCGGTGTGCTGGCCGAGAGCAATACCTACCAACTGACCGTCATTGCCCACAATACCGATGTGGCTGTCGGCGATCTCTTCTTGCTGCCCTGTAAACGAGGGCCCGAGAGGTTCTACGTCTTCCGCACCACGCAATACGCCAACGTAATGAATCGGACGTTGGATTTGAATGATGTCGCCCGAAACAAGCTGACGATGCCGGACTCCTACCTCTCTCAGGATCTGGCAGAAGAAAACCTCATCGAGCTGAAAGGGATCATTCTGGGCTATTCCGAGCGAGGTGACGATGGATGGGGTTTCCACCGTCCCCGTCGTCTTCCGGAGCACTTGACCGAGGTCTACCGTGTGGATGCTGATAGCGCGGCTGTCGCGGAGGTCGTCCGGGTCCTCATGGAAAGTCAGCTTGGCTCCGATGGACTCTACATCGGTAATGTCCTCGCAGGAGAAACCCCATTGGCTGGAGTCCGGGTGCAACTGCCCGCTTATGCCCTCAGTCATCACATCGGCATTTTTGGCCGGACCGGTTGCGGCAAGAGCAACACTATGATGGTCTTTCTATCGTCGATTCTGGAGCACAATCGATTGGTGTCGAACGGCGTGAGGCAAGACCGACGCTGCTCCATCCTTGGGATCGACCCTCACGACGAGTTTCAGACCTGGCACGCCCGCACCGGCGGAAGAGACGGCATTCGCGGGATCGTGGCCGATTACTCGGACGAAGAGCGGCAGCAACTCGTTGATCCCTTCTACTACCTGACCGGCAAGCAACCTGGCAATCCTGGCCTCGAACGGCGATTGAAGATCTCTTGGGCGGACATCACTCCGCAGGATCTCACCAGCGTGGTCGAGATGACCGATCAACAACTCTCCTTCTCCAGCCGCTTCTACAGCCAGCCGGATGCCGCAGGGCAGTCCTCCGGCGACCGCTGGATTCGCGATCTCTTTGACCTCACTAAGGATGCCGCGGAGGAGGATCCCCGAAGCTCCGACGTCCATCCCGGCACCATCGATGGAGTGAAGCGGCGTCTCAGCTTTCTTCAGGCCGGGAACAACCGAATCTTCAACGAGTATTCGCCGGACGACGGGAAGCCCTACGAGTCCATCCTTCCCGATGTCCTCGTGGCCATGGAAACGGGTCGGGTCGTGATTGTAGACACGACGCTCGTCAACGAGATCGAGCAATTCATGTTTAGCACCATCGTCGCCCGGGTGCTGTTCGCCCTGCGCAAGGCTCTCCGGAGTTCTGATGATGCGACCCGCCTTGAAACGGAGATTCGCACGGCTCTCGGAAACGACGACGCCACGGGCAATACTGGGATGCAGGCCCTTGCGGATGAGCTGTGGAACAGGGTTGAATCGGGAGCATTACCCTATTTGATCGATGGTGAGGTCGCCTCAACCGACGACCTGCCCTACGTGAATGTCGTTATCGAAGAAGCCCCCAGCGTGCTCAATCCCGAGCGCATTCGCTTCGGCAGCGTGTTCCGGGACATCAGCCGGCAGGGGCGGAAATTCGGAATCGGCCTCACCGTCATTAGTCAACAGGTCACGGCGATTGATCAAGGGATCCTCACCCAGATCAATACCGAGTTGACGATGGCTCTCGGCAACGAGGAGGAGCGCCGGGCCGCGGTGAGAAATGCCTCAGCTGACCTTACTGGCTTCGAGCGGGAGCTCCAGGTCATGGGGAAAGGTCAAGCGCTGGCTACTGCATCCTATCGTGACATTCCGCTCCCCACCCAGGCTCCCAATTTCGACGAATCCCTCTAACGAAAATGGTCCCCAGTAATTCTCAATCACGATGAAAGTCTACGAAACCGGAGGAAAAGTTTATGAGGCAATAGTTGCACTCATTTTGGACCGTTGCGGCTCGAAATATGAGTGGGGTATAAAATTGAATGGAGTGCATGTCGACTCTGACTTTGCTCTCTACAAAAACAAAAAACTAAAGCAGGTCATACTGGTTACCCATTCAACTTCAGAATCGGGAACGAACATGAAATATTGGAGGAATATTGAGGAGCTTTTTGAGCTAAAAGTTGCCCATCCCGGACTAATAGTTTCAAGCGTTCTCTTCCCGGGAAAATGGAAAGTAGGGCTCAAGAATATTATTAATACCGTGTTCGATGGAACTCTCGATTTAGACGCGAAACCTTACAGCATCGAACTTCGTGATAACCTTAACCGCATCATCAAGGCGTCGGCTAAACTTTCTGGGGTGAAAGTCGTTCAGGCTCTCCAAAGCCTCATCGATTCGGATGATTCGTTTGAGAATCTGTTCTCCAAAATCGAAAAAGACTTCCAAAGAAACATTTCCAAAGCGGAACCCATAAAAGACCTCGACTCTTTGTGGGCTCAGGAGAGAAGGCGACAAGCGAAACTCTCAAAACGCAAGCAAGGAGAGTTTGCGCTTACTGACACCTTCTACAAGTCCGGCTTGATCCTCCTCTCCTTCTTCACCAACGCTGAGCGATCAGAGATATATTCCTTCATTTTGAAAGGATCACCGATATCAACTTCGACTATAAAACGCATTGCCTCCTTGGGCGCTGGAACAGAGGTGCGAACACTGAAGGGTGGATCAGTCTCGATAGTTAACCAAATAATATACTGTGTAAACCACTTAGGAAAAGAGGCCGCCGACGGCCTCATCGATCACATGGTCAAAAAGTTTGGGGTCCAGCTAACAGATTACTTGGGCATCCTCACGAACACTGAAAACTCTCGTATATTCATCAAAAAGGAGTTGCTTCCGATCTTAAGCCAACAGCGAGAACTTGCGGTGGTTACACTTTCAGGCCTGATAAGAAAAGGATTTCATCACGGTAAAAGAAACACCTTCCTCGAAACATGTATCCAAGTGTGCAAATTCCGTGATTCAAGATTCAGTTTTGATGTAATTGTTCGAGAAGGCGCGATTGCACGAGGTAATGGCCCTCAGCGATTTGCATCTATTGATAAGTGTTTAATTGGTGAGGCAATGCCAGATCCGGATGTAATCACGAAACTATCAGGAGTGCTGTTTGACCGGCTGGGCTCAGCAGACGTTGGTTCGATCTGCAAGGGCTTTGATGATTTTTGTCAATCCATGGCACACCAGACGTATGTAACCCTAATAAAACATCGATCCGTTAACTACCTAAAAGAGCTTATTGTTCAGCATCTCAAGAAGAAAGGGTGGGCAGTTGAACAGAACGGCGTGAAATATCGCAGTTGCCTATCTGAATTTGCGATGGTCGCTCCGAATGTTGGCGATCCAATCTTCACTTGTGTGCTTGTTCGGAATGGGCGCAGGGTGCTGTGCCACATAATCAGTGCATACACGGCAACCCACAAGCATAAGGAGTGTCCAGGAAAACTTCGGGTGGCAAGGTATTCGCTGACGAGAAATGGGAGCACTTTAAATTTTACATCCCAAGCTCCCTCGGATGCATATATGATTTTGGACGGACCTTGGACGCAGTTGTTTGGTGAGGCCGAAAGGGTCCTTGAGGCTTTTCACGATTCGGGATGGAAGGGTGTTATTGATGCTAGATCTGTCCTTGGTGGCGATATCCCAAGCGAATAACAAGTATTCGATGGCACCGCCGCTTCAGAATTACGACGCTATAAATCGAGCGCCCAATTTCCGTGATTTCCACCAATGATATCCGATAAAGAGTTTCTAGATCTCGTTGATGCAGTCCTCGTGGCGGCAGGGCGCAGTCCGCTAGTTCCGACGGGCCCGGAGAGGAGAATCGTCAGAATCGAAGATGACGACCAGGTGCTACAAATCCTTGCGGGACCGGGTTCTGGCAAGACGGAGATGCTTTGCTGGCGCGTCCTCTTCGACATTCTCGTCCGTGGGACGGACGCAAATCGCATACTCGTAACAACATTCACAAGAAAAGCATCCGAGGAGATGACGATTCGGATTGCGCAGCGGTCTGAGTCGCTGATTGCAGCCGGTAAGGCCATGGGGATCACCGTGCCCGACCCGAAGATTCACAATCTCAGGATCGGCACCCTGCACAGCCTTTGCGATCAACTCCTTACTGAGTTTCATGACTTTTACCGGGAGCAGGATTTCCGCATCGTTGAAGAACTGGAAGCCCGCCTGCACATGAACCGGTGGTGGTGGCAGAGTTCCGGCGGCAAAAAAAACCAGGCGCGGGCCCGGGATCTATTCACCAACTATTCGGAGGTCGTTGATCTCCGTCGACCACAGCAGCTTCCTCCTCAACTTCGAGCTTCGTGGCCTGCCCAAATGCCGGATCAACTGAGCCTGGTTTCGGATCTCCTGGGGCATCATGTGGAAACGTGGTGGCCACGCAACGAATCGTCTCCCATCCTCAATGCCGCAGTCCCCTCTGGACGTCAGCAGGGGTTGACTGATGCCATCGGAGAATTGCAATCGAGTTGGCAAAACTTCCTTTTCGATTCCAAGCGGAACCTGATCGATTTTGCGATCATTCAGCAGCAGTTCGCCGAGGTGCAGGAGGATCACATGTTGAATGCCGTTGATCACGTTTTGGTGGACGAGTTTCAAGATACGAACCCAGTCCAGTATTTGATCCACCTCCAGTGGGTGCTCCGATCGACCAAGCGTGAAGGGACGCTACCGAAGATGTGTCTCACCGTGGTTGGTGACGATGATCAGTCGATTTATCGATTTCGAGGATCGGACATCGCTTGTTTCATTGGATTGAAGGGGGATTGTAACTCCCGGGGCATTCCCTTTCGGGAGGAAGTGATCCCCTACAACAACCGCAGTTCACGAGAGATCGTGAACTTCTCCTCCGCCTATCGTGCCGGAGCGATCCCTGCGACCTGCTCTCTCCCAAAGACCATCAGCACGCACAACCCAGCAAACGGGCCAGTTCGCCTGGTAGAAGGGCCTTGGTCCGCATGTTGTGAATTGATCGCCACTGAGGCGGCAGCGCATGGATACGGCACGGGAGGCGTGCCGACGGCGAGCATGGCACTCTTACTCTTCAGTTCATCGGAGCGGCACTCCAGAAACTACGCCTACCCGGCAACTCGACTTCGGGATGTTCTCGAGGCAAAGGGGATCCCTGTAGACAACACTCGCAATAAAATCGCCGGCAAGCCCGGGAGTCCGGTTCATTCAATCGCTGCCCTCCTTTCCTACCTGATCGATCCGGTGGAGAGGGTGAGCAATCCCGCCACGGGAAGGCAAGTTTTCTGCTGGGCAACCAGCGACTACGCTGATCAGGCCCATTCCAAAGGACCCGGATTCTTCATCCCGAAAGATTATTCCTCGCTTCAAAAGCAATTTTTCCGGGAGCATTGCAGTGACCAAGTAGGGCTCTCTGTCTCTGCCATCGATCCCAAACTTCAAGAGCTGATCGATTATTTGAACAAGCTTCGGACAGATCTGGTCACCGCAGTCGATACCGCGAATGCTGCCATGGCCAAAGGGCAACCCGCCAAGTATCCCAAGCTGACACTGACCGGGTTGGTGGCCCGCTTGCTCACCTTTCCCTACTTTCGAGACACGGGATATACTCCCGCTCTCTTCCGCCAGTCGCTATTTACCGAAATCATGGAGGCGATCATCGCACCAAGCAGGATGTCGGGCGCTTCGCTTGAAGATCCCCTGAAAGCGTGGACTGACAGTGGGCAGATTTGCTGGCCCGATGAGATTTGGAGTTTCATCGGGGCCCTTGGGCAGATCGTTGCGATGACGTCACTCGACGATCCCGAGGTAGAAGCCTTCGCCGAGAATGCCTTTCGAGTGCTCACCTTCCACCAATCGAAGGGTTTGGAATTTGACGAGGGCTATGTGGCGGGAACCGGTCGTGCCGTCTCCTATGGCCCGGTGATCACAACCCGGGCATTCAGCGGGCAGGCTTCGGCTTTCTCCGTCAGTGGTGGAGTGATCTCCACAACGGATCAAACGATTCAGGATCTTGCGCAGGCGGATGCAGCTAGGGAAGTTTACGTGGCCATCACTCGTCCGAAGAAGAGATTGACCATCCTCCATGATCCTAGTGACGACCGCGGATTTATGGGACTGGATCCGGCATTGGAGAAAATTTTTGAGAACGAAGCGGCGATTCCGCACCCGTCCATCGCCGGCCTTACGATCAAGGAGGTGACATTATGAGTGATGTTGTCGAGGTTTCGTACACTGGTGACATTCTGGCTCATCGCCGATGCCCCAGAGCCTGGGCGTACCACCGGCATGTTGGACTTCATCCCTACGAGCAAGTGCAGGCCATGGAAGGTCTGCTCGCCCACCACGCCATGGAATGGTTGACCATCTTTTACCGAGAGAATGGCCGCCATGCCAATGCCGAGGAGCTGGCTGAGCAACTACTCAACCGCTACAGTGTCCTCCGGTCGAGGGGTGTCAGGTCCGAGTTCGTGAAGAAGATCGTCATTGTGACCCGAGTCGTCTCGATTCTCTTCCCCTTGGCCGCGCCGGCTTCAATTCCAGCGGGCACCTTCGACAAGAATGCCCCCTTGGACGACGTGGTTCGTGCCTGCGTTGAGGGAGCAGTCCACACGGAGTATGAGATCAAGAGCGTTCAGGGTCTTACAGGTGGCGGATACCCGGGGAAGAGCAAATACTTGCTGCGAGGAGTCCTCGACCTCGTTCGACAGGAGTCCGGGACATTCGAGTATCAGCGGGTGTTCGAGATCACCGATGCTGCGGATTGTTCTGGTGTTTTGAAGGCTGGGCATATCAAAACCCGCACCGACGACGTAGAGATTTGGGACTACAAGGCAAGTAAGCCGACGACGCCCTACATCGGGGACTACGTGAGGCAGCTCCTTACCTACGCCGCCATCTACCACCAGCACACTGGTTCGTTTCCGAAGCGTTGTGTTCTGGCCTTTCTAAGGCAACCGAAGAAAGGAACATTAGCCGATCACCTCGTCGCCATTCCAATCGACCAATCGCTTGTCGATGCTGCCCTTAATTGGACGACCTCCCAGGTGGGAGCCATGGGTGCGTCCGTTACCACTTTCCGGGCAAATCCCTTAACGATTCCGGGTGGCGACGAAGGATCAGGAACGATCAGTAAGGAGCTTCGAAATCAATGCACAGCCTGCGGTCAGCGGTTTGACTGCAGTTCATACAGTTCGGTCGCGCCGTCTGACTGTGATCCGAGCCGAATCGACAAGAACTGAGAGAAATGATCTCCTACGACACATTCTCCGAGGCTCTCCAGCAGGTCGGCCGCAAACCAAACTCCTCCCAGAAGCTTGCCGTCGAGGCAGCGAAGGACGATGCCTTGTTCGTAGTGGCCGGCCCGGGCACTGGCAAGACTGCCTGTCTAACGATGCGAATGCTGAAGCTGGTGCGCGCCTACATGGAAACGGTAGGTTGCTTAAAGAGTGTCGATCACCGTTCACAATGTAGAGTTATCTTCTGGCAAGAAATCGCCCGGGCCTGCGGTAAGGACTTGAAGGAGTTCTTGCGAGCCAAATACGGAATTTACTGATTGCCATCAGACGTGGATATACCCCTCGTCCGTCCAGCGGATCAACCCACAACTATCCATCAGTGACAAAAGCGTCCAAAGTCGATCGGGCGTTACGATGGGATGCCAGGGATCACGGATCAGTGACTCCAGCCCTTCTTCCTCGAGGATGAAGCGAAGGCGAATTCGCTCTCCATCAAAACGATTGGTGCCTACAGCAAAGTGCTGACTGATGATGAGGTTCTTAATCGTCCAATCGATCAATTCTCTCGCTGGACGATCCAGGAGTTTGTCTATCGTGCTGAACCAGTAACCAAACGAGACCCGAGCTGCTCCACCGTGGCACAACTGGCTCGCGATCGTGTCGTCATTTTCCATCCAGCCCCTACAATTATAGAGGAGCAGCATCACATAGAATGACGTGGGACAGGTCTCCTCGTCTTCCTCGGAACTGACTCGGAGAAGATCTTCGATGAGTAGATTGAGATCGAACCAATCGGGATCATCCTCCCGGAACGCGAGATAGTCATCGATCGTGGCCAGGGGATCCGAGGCTGCCGTCAGCAAATCCTTCACACTGATCGACGAATCGACATCAAGATACTCGGAGACCCCAGCATACGCCTTATCGATGATCAGATCTGGAATGCGGGTTCCTTGGAGAAGCTGTCCTTCCACCCATCCCATCAACGATTCCAGAGCGAGTCGGTGAAGCTGCCGAAATTGCAACAGGACCCAGAGGCGGGATTGATGCTGCAGACCCTCTTCCAGTTCTTCGGGCAATCGATCCCAAAGCCTGGGGAAAGCCATCATTTCTCGAATCTTCTGCTCGCTGAGTGGACCTCCCGCAGCCTCCAGAATATCGAGGACTAATTTGATAGAGGCACTCCGTCTACCCAGCCCTGTTTTCTGATTGATCGATTCAGGATTCCAGAGTGCTGATTGGAACGCTTCTTGTTCGGCAGGACTAGTCTCGTCAATACGCCAATGCTGAAAAAGCTCCCTCGCCTCCTCTTCGCTGGCCTGAAGAAGATCCATGTTGGTCAGGTTCGTGTAGTGGGGGGACTGGCGGAGTCGCTCATCCAAAGCGATTGCGAGTTTCTCTCCTTGCTCAGTGACCTGGTAAAAGTGGGCATCCGATTTGTGAAGAAATCCAATGCCCCCGAGATCAAGTAGCGAGGGCCCATACTGAACC
>Ga0222716_10004742_pt1 | contig 10626 bp, 7 predicted proteins | sample C33_13DmetaG_FD_165044 | JGI IMG/M metagenome (GOLD analysis project Ga0222716, IMG submission 165044) | Estuarine water microbial communities from San Francisco Bay, California, United States - C33_13D | ecosystem: Environmental > Aquatic > Marine > Unclassified | place: USA: California... | reverse complement strand
TCGTTTTCCCAGTCGTTCGTCGCCGCGCCCGCGTCCGCGTCGTCCGCCGACGCCACCGCGGGCGCCGCGTCCGCCGCCGCCGCCGCCGCCGCGGGCGCCGCGCTCGGTTTCCCCTTCTTATTCTTCGCCCTCCCCGCCGGCACGAAATCGTCGTTCTCCCAATCCAACGCCTCCGCCTTCGGCGCCGCCGCCTCCCTCGCCGGCGGCGTCTCCCGCGTCTGCTTCTTGGGCACCTTTTTATTCTTCTTCGCCTTCCCCGCGGGCACGAAATCGTCGTTCATCCAATCCAAGCTCTCCCCCGCCCTCGTCCGCCCCCCGTCCGTCCCGCGTCCGCGCGCGCGCGTCCGCGCCGCCGCGACGCCCGCGCGCGAGGGTTGCCTCGACGTCGTCGCCGTCTTCGACCATCCCCCCCGCGCGCGCGCGCCGTCGGCGCACCGCGCCGCGCCTCCGATCGACGCCATGCGTTCGTCGCCGTCGATGCGCGCGCGCGTCGCGCGTCCCGCGGCTCGCGCGTCGCGCTGTGCGTCGCCGTCGCGCGCGCGGGACGCTTTATCCGCGCGCGACGACCGGGACATCGCGCCTCGACGCCATGTCCGCGCGCGCGCCGCCGCCGGGCGTGGCGCACGTCGAGCGCGCGTTCGACGAGGCGTTCTGCGCGATGCTCGACGACGCGCGCGACGCCGCGCCGGTGTCGCTGACGTCGGGAATGATGCTCGCGAACCGGCGATTCGTGCGGGACGGCGCGCTCGCGCGCGCGGTCGCCGACGCGATGCCGCGCGCGCTCGGCGTCGAGTGGGTCAGCGCGGACATGCGGTTCATCGATTACGACGGCGGGTCGGGAGGGTTCATACGATCGCACGTCGACGGCGTGGGCGTGTGCCCGGAGCGCGGCGAGACGACGAACGCGTCGATGCTGCTGTACCTGACGACGACGCCGGAGGACGACGGCGGGACGACGGATTTTTTGGAATCGGTCGAGGACGAGGATTCGGTGGTGTACTCGGTGCGACCGAGGCGAGGGGCGGTGGTGGTGTTTCCGCACGACGCGGCGCACGTCGGACGGTGCGTCGGACGCGCGGGGAAGATAGTGCTGCGAGGCGACTGTCGAAGGTCGGCGCGGGCGATGGACGCGGCGATAGGCGTAGCGCGTAGTACAATTAGCTCGCATAAATAGGTTACAACACGTTTACGCAACGACGACGACGACGATGCGTCGAGTCATCGGCGTCGTCGAGGAGCGCGCTCATCGCGGCTTCGTCGTCTCGTCTTTTGGAACCTTCGCGTCGACGTCGACAAAGTCGACGTCCACGCTCGGTAAATCGTCGTAATAAACCGCGCACTCGGATGGCGTGACGTAGAGTGGAGACTCGTCGTCCTTGTAATAACGCCAACCGAGCGTGGCGGCTCGACCGAACATCAAAGTCGCCATGCCCAGCCACACCGACGTGAGCGAAGCGCCTTCCATTTGCCCAGCCGCCGTCAGCGCTAAGATGCCCCCTCCCGCGGAAATAGCCATGGCTTTGGCGAGGTAGTCGAAATCCGCGCTTCCTTGAAACACGCCGTCGCCGACGAACACCGCGGAGTTGAGCGGCTGCAAGAGGGCTAAGATGCGTATCGGCGTCACCGCTTGCGCCGCGATTTCGGCGTCGTTGGTGAATAAATACGGCAACTGATCGGCGGACAAGAACACGACGACGCCGACGAGAACGCCCGCGCCGACGCCCCAGCTCAGCGCTCGATCGGCAGCGATGCGCGCGCCGGGAACGTCACTTTTCCCGAGACTCGCAGCCACCAGCGCCTGCGCGCTCACTGCGACAGAGTCTAAGCCAAACAGCGTGATCCACCACGCCTGCAAACACACCTGATGCGCGCCCGCGGCGCCGAGCATCGCCGCCGTCGACGTGGCGCGAACGAGCACGGTTTGTAAAAGCACCGTTCGCGCGAGCTGCGACGTCGATCCGCTGACGAGCGTACCCAAGTCGTCGTTGGACTTGTCTGGCAGACGAAAAACGGATTGAAAATCTAATATCTCCTCATCCATCATGAGCTTCCAAAACCAAATCGCGCCGACCCATTCCGCCACCGTCGTCGCCGTCGCCGCGCCGGCGACGTCGAACGCCGGGAACGGGCCGATGCCGTAAATGAGAAACGGATCCAAGCCGAGATGAAAAATTTCCGTGAGGACGGCGACGTACAGCGGCGTCCGCGTGTCCAACAACCCTCGAAACGCGCCGACGCCCACCATGACGATCAAGCACGCGGGCAAAGACGCGGCGCGAATGCGCAAGTAATCCTCCCCGTACTCCAAGATCCCCTTCATCGTCGGCACGTCGGCGTTGGGAAGCAAATCTTCGCTCGGATTGAGCAACACCTCGTGACTCGCCCCGCAAAACGCCAATAAATCATCCGTGAAAACCTCCATGATCCCCATCGTCGCGAACCCGAGCGCGAGCGCGAGCGCCATCGCGCTCCCGACCGTCTTCTTCGCCGCTCGCCGCCCCTCCACCGAATCCCGCCCCCCGCTCGCCGATATCTTCGCCGCCACGAGCGGTCCCGTGACGACGGCTAAAAAGTTAAACAACTTGAAACAAAACGTAAAGCACGTCGTGCTCACCGCCAGCCCCCCCAGCGCCTCCGCCGCGCCGTCCCCCGTGAGTCTTCCGATGAACGCCGTGTCCACCGCGCCCATGACCGGATCCAACAGCAGCTCCGCGACGCCCGGCAGCGCGAGCGCGAAAATCGACGCGTCCAGCAGCCCCAGCGTCTCCGCGCTCGGCGGTCGCCGCGCCCGCCACTCCGCGCACTCGTCCCAATCCGGCACCGGCTCGCCGGTCTCGCGATCGACGCCCAGGATCGTGCGCCGCGCGTCGCCCCGCGCGCCCCGCGCCGTCGTCGCGCGGCGCGCTCGCGCGCGCGTCGTCGCCATCGCGCGTCGACGTCCGCGCGCGACGCGACGTCCGCGCGCCGCCGCGACGACGCGCGCGCGCGCCGTCGACGCCATCGCCGGCGTCGTCGACCGCGCGCGCGTCGTCGCGCGCGCGTCGGCGTGCCGCGTCGACGACGGACGGCCGGCGATGGCCGATGGGTCGGTCGGGGCGGTCGGTCGTTAGCGAGTCTCTATATACGTATTCACCTGGATAATATACGAGGTTTAGTTATGTACTCTGGGTAGTGAAAGCGCCATGTTCGACGCGCCCACCGAACCCGTCGAGTCTCGATGGCGTTCGCTCGATTAATATACGTCGTTTGGTCACGCATTCTGGGTTACGAAAGCGGTATGTACGAGCGTCCGCGCGCGCGCACCGAACGCGCGACGCGGCGCGCGACGGCGCGGCGACCGCAGAGCGCGCCGACGCGCGCCGCGACGGCGACGATGTCGGACGTCGCGGCGCGATGCGCGGACGCCCTCGAGCGCGCCGCGCGCGGCGCCGAGGGCGCGCGCGCGCGCGCGGAGGCGGTCGAACTCGCGCGCGAGGTGCGAGGACGCGCGCGCGACGACGACGACGCGACGACGACGCGACGACGACGACGACGACGCGCGCGAGCGATGACTGACGATCGGACGACGACGCGCGCGCGGACGCGAAGCTGAAAACGGGCGACGCGCGACGAGCGATGGAGGCGTGTCGATCGCTGTGCGCGCGGGGACGCGCGCTCGAGGCGCGACACTTCGGCTTCGGCGTGCTGCGGGACGTGGCGCGGACGCGCTGGCGAGGGCTGACGGCGGAGGAGCGGATGGAGATGGCGAGCTTAGCGCACGGGATGCTGCTGGAGGTGAGCTCGGGGGACGCGGCGGAGGCGTACGCGGTGAAATCGAAGGCGGCGACGCTCGTGGCGGAGACGGTGCGGCAGGAGGGCGCGAGTCTGTGGACGAGGTTGGTGCCGGATTTGGTGAGCATGGCGACGGGAGACGAGGCGCAGAGGGCGGAGATGGGGGTGAACGTCATACGGTACGTCGCGGAGGACGTGGCGGTGTATAACGAGGACATGATTGGTGGGAAGATGCGAGAGTTGTTGGGCGGGTTGTCGAGCACGGTGGGGACGATTTTGCCGGCGATTTACGCGCTGATGGAGAAGCACTACACCAAGGCGACCGCGGCGACGGATCGCGAGGTGGCGAAAAGGCACGCCGCGGCGGTGAATGCGGCGCTCGGGGCGGCGGCGGTGTACAGCGAGTGGGCACCGTTGGCGCCAATCATGCGGAGCGGTTTGATCGAGGCGTGCGGGATGCTCTTGGTGCGTTTAGTTTTCTTCGCGAGCGCGTCTTCTTTTTTTTCGTCCAACACACGAACACGCACGATGCCGATGATGATAATCCAATAAGGATCAACCATCCGAACATCCCTATGTGGAATTTTTGCTAGTACTGTCCGAGGCGCGCGTGAACGACAAAGCGCTGGTGTGTTTGTTTTTTTGACTCTCGACTGACTCGCGCCGGACGTCACGAACCGCAGGCGAGCGATGAATTTCGATGCGCGGCGTGCGATGCTTTGAGACACGTCGTCGCTCGGCGTGCCAGCGGCGCGCAAGGCGTGGACGAGCAGGACGACCAGGATATCATCAAGGGTTTGACGGTCGCGGCGAACGCGATGTCCACGGCGGCGGAACGCGTGATTTCGCACCCGAACCAAGCCGATCTCGTGAGCGATCCAGAAGAAGTCATGTTCATCAAGAGGCTGGGTGAGACGATGACATCGATGGCGGGGTACCATCTCAGCACGATCACGGACGAGAACACGCGTAATATGTTCCTCGAGCGATTGATGGGGCTGTCGCGATTTCCTAGTTTGGAGGTTTTGGACGTCGTCATCGGCGCGTGGCCGGTGATGCTCCGCGCCATGGGTGCCGAACTTCCCAAGACGTTCGTGCGAGGACCACCGTCGCAAGGAATTAACAATCCATACAACGCGCAAAAGCTCGAGCCGAACGGGATTCTTCCCATGGGTGCTCCCGAGATTTTACTCGAAATCTCGCGAGTGTGGCTGAACGCCGGCGCGGGCATCGCCTCCGGGTTTGACACCAACGGTATTCCGGGTAATAAAGCGGAAGATTGGGCCGATGAATTCGAAAGCGCGGCAGAGCTTCGCGAGACGTGGGTGCAGCTTCGGGCGAAGTGGATGGACATCACCAAGCTGTGCACGGCGTTGTGTCCGAGCAACGCGGCGAATCAAGCGTCGCAAAACACGCTGATGGTGATTTCGTGGACGCAACCAGGCGGACCTTTGGCGAATAGCTCGGATGAAACGAAATGCGCGGCTCTGGAGGGTGCGACGTCGTTTTTAGAAGCCATCATGGTCGCTCTTCCGACCGAGGGTCCGTCGTTTATGGGCTTCGCTAGCACGTTGGAGGCGCTCCTCGGCCAGCTCGTGGCGATTGATTTCAAGGCGCCGCTGAGCAACGCGCAGGTGTCCAAATTGCTCGAAACGTTCGGCAAGTTTGCCCGAGCGCGTCCAGAAGTGGCTCTGACAATAATGAGTCGACTGTTTACGATTTTGAATGAATTGCCCGCCGACGTACAATCTGGAGCGCCGCCGGTGCGGCAGCGCGACATCATCGCGAGCGGGCGCACGGGCCAGGCGGCGAGACAAAAAGTGTGCGCGGCGATTCTCATAGTTTGTTCAGCGGCCCCGACGGTACGTCAATCGATGCGGTCGACTTATTTTCGACACCAAAGCGCCTCTTAGAAAACTTGACGAGCCTTTTCACTCGTTTCGATTTATGCTGGGGCGCGAAATAAATTCGCGAACGCGGCTCGAGCGCAGCCTCTTCGGCGGCTTCTCTTCGATTCGTAGTCGCCACATATTTTATATTTTTGACGCGCGCGATTCGAAATTACATCGACTGACGAACAACGCGAACGTGTTTCACATCACGCCAACAGGCTTTGAACCCACATCTGGAGGCTTTCGCCTCGCAAATCGAAACCATGAAATCTTCTGGACGACTGAGCGGCGCCGAGCGAGGTTCGCTCGCCGAGGCGCTCCTCGCGGTTGCTGGGCCGTCCGGCGCGCAGCGCGTGCGCGAAGTTCTCGAGTGGTTGCTTTCATCTGTCCGTAATAGATGGGTTCCTGGGGGCGCGCTCTCGCCAGAGGTTGAGCATCTGTTGGCCATTCCTACGATGGCGGCGGGCGAAGCCGCCGGCGGCACGCAAGGCTTGTCGTCGGCGCACTGGGAGCTGTTTCACGACGTTCAACTCACCGAGCGTTGTCTTCGACGGAGTTTGGGCGATGCGGAAACAGCTAAAGTACCGACAGGTTTGATGAAGCCCGTGGACCCACCGCCACCGGTATCGGAATGTCCAGCAGTGGATCATATGGAGTGGGCCGTCTCGCTCGTCTCGTGCTTGGCGCGAAGAATTCACTCGTACTGGACTCCGCAAGGGGGCGCGGCGATGCACAGTTGCGGATTAGGCGCGGCGCTCGGAATGAGCCCCGAAGAGAAGGCGGCGTATTTGATTCACGGTCCGGCGCGAACGCAAGTTCTCAACGAGGAAGAACCCGGGACGAGCACGACGGCGAGCGCGTCTCGCGATTGGATGCGATGCCTGCGCGATTGCTCGTACTCGGTCTTCACGTTGTTCAGCATTCACGCTCCCGCGGCGTTTTACCCGAACCAAGCCTTAGCGAGCGCGTGTGGTGGTTCAATATTAGCCGATCTGCCGTACATGGAGCTCAGGCACGTTCGTCAAGTCGTGCACGCGGCGGTGCGACCGATCATGGGGCGGTGTCCGGCGGCGCATCGCGCGATGTGGCAGACGGCGCTCGTGAACCCGCTGTGCGCGGCGCTGCACGACCGCCTCGCCAAGGAATGGGCGAACACGCGCGTGGTGAACGCGACCAAGGCACAGGAAAGAGGAGACGAAGACGACGAGACGGACGGCGTCGAGGTGAATGATTTGATTTCTGAACGAATTCTTCGCGACATCACGCGGGACCACTGCGCGATGCTCGCCATCGTCGCGGCTCCCGAAGGCACGTTCGGGCGCAAGACCAAAGGGAGTGGGTTGACCGGTGTCATGGGCGATATGTCAAACACGCTACTGGGGACATCGTACGCTGGAGGGAAACACATATTGGATTGGATCGCGCACGGCGACGCCAACGCGATTCGCGCCGGCATCGCCACGGGGGCCGCCGCGCTCACGTGGGAAGACGCGGAATCCACCGGCCACGCCGTGAACTTTGTGCGCGGGCTGTGCGCCGCCGCCGGGAGCGCGAACGCGCCGCAAGCGTTGCGAGACAACGTCGGTTCGGAGGTCTTCCAAGCCACCCTCGTGGCGCTGACGCAAAGCTCCAACGCCGCGCACCAATCCGACATTCTCGGCTTGATTCGCGACATCATCATTTGGCTCACACCGAAGACGCAATCCGTGGTGCAAATCTTGATGAGTCTTCCCGGAATGACGCAACAAGCCCTCGATTCATGCGTGCGCGAGCTCGGTGCCATGCGAAGCGAGAAGAAAGCCGCTAATTTCGTCAAGGACTTCTTAATCAACGCCAGCGGCGGAGGAGAAGAGCTTCGCGCCCTCGTCGAGGCGCGTTCGCAAACCAACAAGAGCGGCGTCGCGATTCAAATACCGAAGACCGCCCCACGAAATCCAGCGAAGCAATCGACGAGTCCGGACAATCACGGTTTCTCCGCCGAGGCGGCGTCCGACGCGATCGGACTGTGAGAATCGAGTCCCGACGTTTCGTCCCGTCCCGCTCGTCAACCGCCGTAGCGCGTTGTCATAGACCCAACCGACCTAGACATCACTCGCGCGCGCGCCTCGATCGCTCGCCCGCGCGCGAGCATGCGCGCCGCGCTCGACGCGTGCTCGACGTCCTACGCCTCCGGCGCGCGCGCGTCGCGCGCGCGTCCGCGCCGCCGCCGGTCGTCCGCGCGCGCCACCGCGCGCGCGTCGCGCGACGACGACGACGCGCCGAGGCGTCGACACGCCCCGCCGCTTCCCCCGCTCGATCCTCGACCGCCGCTGATCACGCACTACGAAGCGCGGCGGCTGCTCGACGCGCGCGCGCGCGGCGAGACGTCGTGCGAGGTGAGCTGGGATTTTCACTTTACGCCGCCGCGGGACGCGCGCGTGGACGCGCTCGGCGCGAGGGCGACGCTGGACGGCGACCGCGAGGTGTTCATGGCTTGGGACGCGATCGAGACGATCGCGGACGACGAGCGAGGGGTGTACGAGCCGGCCGACGCGGACGATTGGCTCGGAGGCGGGGCGCGCAAGGTGGTGACGTTTAGCGACGACACGTCGCGGGCGGTTTCGTTGATGCCGAGCGGCGAGCGCACGTGGCCCACGGCGTTGATCGCGGGTTTTAGCATGCATCGCTTCGGCGTCGGCGTCGACCCGAAGGAAGACACGGAGAAGAAACTGGGGGCGGTCGCGCCGATACGCAAGAATGCGCGCTTGCTCGATATTTGCACGGGGTTGGCGTACACGTCGTGCATGGCGCACGCTCGAGGCGCCGACGTCACCACGATTGAACTCGATCGCACGATGACAAAGATGTGCAGAATGAACCCGCATTCGAAGGCGCTGTTTGAAGGCGAAATCGAGCAGTTGTACGGCAACGGCGCGGACGTCGTCAAGACGTTTGAAGCCTCGCGCTTCGACGTCATCATAACCGACCCGCCGACGTTTGCTCTCGCCGGCGAGCTCTACTCCGCCGAATTCTACGCCGATCTCAAGCGCATCTTGCGCCCTAAAGGCAAGCTGTACCACTACATCGGCGATCCGAAGAGCGCGTCGGGTTCCGGCGTCGCCGCGGGCGTCGTCCGTCGTTTGAAGCGCGTCGGCTTCGACGCCGCCGTCGACTACGACGCGCACGGCGTCGTCGCCGCCCACGACCGCGTTCGTCTCAACCGCGCTTCCAGGGACAAGTCGCCGCGCGCGTCATCGTCCAAATCTCGCGGCCGCCGCGTCGCCGACGCCGCCGCGCGTCGTCCGCGCCGCGGTCGCCGTCCCGAGGACTTCGAGGGCGACGCGTAGCGAGCCGAAACGTCGAACGTCAAAAAAAGCACAAAAAGGTCCGTGTCGCGATGCGGATCGTCACGATTTTCGCGCCAAAAAATCTGCGCTTTTTCAAAAAAGTGACGTTGATTGATTGATTGATTGTTTGATTGATTGACGCGCGGGCGTCGACACACGCGCGCGCGAGCGAACCGACGCGAAAACGATGCACCGCGCCGCCGTCGCGCGCGCGCTCGCCGCGCCGTCGCCGCGCGCGCGACGACGCGCGCTCGACGCGACGCCCGCGGACGCGCCGAGGGCGGCGCGGCGACGCGCGACGGCGACGCGACGGCGCGGGGACGACGCGCGAGGACGCGCGGAATCGCTCCGGGCGAGCGAACGCGTCGACTCGGCGACGGAGGCGCTGACGGTGTACGCGCTGGATGAGTTCGGGAGCGCGCGACGGCGCGAGCGACGACGACGAGGGACGCGGGAGGGGACGACGCGCGGGACGCTCGACGGTTTGAGCGCGCGGACGAGACGGACGAGCGAGGGAAAGGCGACGCGCGCGATGACGGCGCGCGCGGACGCGGAGGCGCACGCGCAGACGGCGACGTTGGGGTTGTTGACGACGCCGAGAACGCGCGCGGGGACGCGACGGTCGAACGCGAACCTGCGGACGTTGTTCGAGTAGACGGACGAGCGACGAGACGTCGATCGCGTCGCGGGAGACGCGTCGACGTTCGATCGCGCGCGCGAACGATCGCGCGCTAGAAGAACTAATATACATACATCGACCGGACGGCCGGAGTGCGCTAGAATTTTGTCTCAATAAGAAGGTACGGCGACGCCGCTCGCGGGTCTCGTCGCGCTCGAACGCCGCGCTTCGCTACGCGAATCAGACGATCACCTCTCCCGTCTCCTCGCGAATCACCGCCGCGACGTGCGATTTCAAAAGCGATCGACTCCCCCCCGACGCCGTCCACCGCGCGCCGTCCACCGCGCGCGCGCGCTCGAGACGCGCCGTCGCTCGTCTCGCGACGTCCCTCGCGCGCGCCCTCGCCGCCGCCGCCAAAACTTTCCCCACGTCCGCGCGCACCCGCATCCCGCGCGCCGTCCCTCGACTCACCACCGCTAATCTCGCGCGCAATCGCGTCGCCGCGAGCGCGCCTCCCGCGGCGTCTCGACTCGCTTTCGATTCGCCCAGCGGCGCGCCGAGCGCCGTCCGCGTCTCGCTCGCTCGCCCGCCTCGTCCCGCGCGTCGGCTCCGTTTCTTCGTCGTCACCGTCGCGAACCCGCTTCCGATCGCGCGTCGCGTCGCGCCGTCGTCGCTCGTCGCGCGTCGCGTCGTCTCGCGCGTCGTCGTCTCGTCGTCGCGTTCGCGTTCGCGTTCGCGCGCGCGTCGTCGCGCGTCCTCGTCCTCGTCCCGCGCGCGCGCCGCGCTCGCGCGCACCGCGCGCTCGAGCGTCGCCATCAGCGTCGCGTGCGTCGCCATCGCGTCTTCGTCGCCGCCGAGCGCGGCCGCGGCTTCGTCGTCGACGCGCGCGCGTCCGCGCGCGAACGCCTCGACGCCGAATCGCCGCGCGTCGTCGCACGCCGCGCGCGTCGCGCGCCAGTACGCGGCGAGCGACGCGCCGGTCCCGCGCGCGGCGTCGTCGAGGCGCGCGCGCAGGTCC
>Ga0222716_10004731_pt1 | contig 10645 bp, 16 predicted proteins | sample C33_13DmetaG_FD_165044 | JGI IMG/M metagenome (GOLD analysis project Ga0222716, IMG submission 165044) | Estuarine water microbial communities from San Francisco Bay, California, United States - C33_13D | ecosystem: Environmental > Aquatic > Marine > Unclassified | place: USA: California... | reverse complement strand
TTTGAACCTATAATAGTCAACTGGTTAAAGTCCCATCAGGTCTCGGACCTCTGGATTGATCATGTCCCTGCCCCATTGCGGTTGCATCGTGATCTTTACTTTACATTTTAGATTTGGTATGCTTTCCACTGCTTGTACTACATCCTTTGGTATCATGTCAGCGGCCGGACAGAATGCACTTGTCAGGCTCATCAACACATGCACATAACCATCTTCCGTGACCTTGACATCATATATCAGTCCCAGGTTGTAGATGTCCACACTGATCTCAGGATCATAACATTCCTTAAGTTTCTCGACTATCCTGGGCATGTATTCCTGTTGGGTAGGTGGATGTTCTTTGATATCACTCAAATCAGTCTTAAGTTGCGGATCAACTGAGGGACTTGGTTGCGGTGTCCATCCTGGTGGTGTTTCTATCATATCTTATGTGTATGTATTATAATAAATTGCTTGTTATCAATATTATTTGCCTTAAAATTATTACTTGAATGCAAATATTTTTCGTCCCACCAAATTGCATCACCTCTCTTCCATTTCAATATATTTTGAACTGTAAGATATTTTAATTCATCTTTGTCACAATGAGACAGATAATCAGTATGGATCGAAGAGGCATTATTTTCTTTAACTGTGGTGTGTGTATCTTTCCATTTGTGTAGATATTTCTTTGCTGTCGGGTCCAAATCTTTATCAAAATAAGTGTCTGTTTGATCAAACACGATGGTAGCAGATTTACTAATATCTCCCTCTCCGTGATCGACAGATAGAGGCAGTAAAATTGCTATGCATGGTTCATCGCTCCTTTTATGATAGTAGTCGCTGTGTATTTTAAAAGGCATTTTTTCGTTCGTGTACGATGCAAAGGTCATCTTAATGTGTTCCTCATCTTCAAAATTGTTTAATATCTTGTTCAATATTTTTTTTCCAAACCAAGAATATAGCACGTGTCCAATGCCAATTGGCTTGAATCGGTTTGGTTCCTCCACTGCGTCATTTGAGTCTAGCCTAGACATCAAATTAACCACATTCACTAATTCTTGATTAGAAAAAATGTCTCTAATTACACCAGATTTTTTATGTCCAAGTTGTACCTTATGTGTCATAACTTTTAGCAATTCCTATAATTCTATCTATAAGTTCTCCTAAACCGTTCTGCCTCTGCACTGTAAGTAGTTCTTTTATGCCCAGTGGCTCGAAACTCTCCACTGTTAGATTTGCAACTGCACTCCTATGCTCTCCGTTCACTATGTCTGTCACCACTTTGGCAGTGCCCTTGCTGATGTGTGCATCTCCATCCACTTGGTACATCATGGTGCCGTCATCTCTGGCTCCACCTATAATCCATAGTTTACTCGCACACCCACGTATCCTGTTCTCCTCGGTCTTCGCTGGCCCCGGCAATGGTTCCAACCCGTTGGCCTTGTCTATGAGATAGTGTAGCCTGTCGTGTCCTTCTAGCAGTCTCAGATTGTCTCCCATTTCTTGTATCTTGTCTGTGATCATTTATCTGTTTTGAATGGCAGGTTCTTGCCAGACAGTTCCTCTTTGTTCACTTTAATGTCTTTCTTCATTTGGAATCCATATCCTTCCCTACCTAATTGGTGTATCTTGGGATCGAATTGTGAATTCTCGCTGGCCTCTTTTTCTCTCTTGGCCTGCCATTTTGATTTTTTCTTCATGTTATCTTTCCTTAAAATATTTTTCTAATCTTCCCGCTTCTCCCGAATGCTTTTCGTGATCAGGCATGGGGTCTTTCTTTTCAGTGAGCACTGCCCACTCCTTGGACCACTTGCCGTTGAACTCTACCCATTTGGCACCTTCGTCGTCTGTGTCTGGCAGTATTGCGTCCTCCGGACACTCTGGTTCACATACTCCGCAATCAATACACTCGTCTGGATTGATGACCAGCATGTTCTCGCCTTCATAGAAACAGTCAACTGGGCAAACACTCACGCAGTCAGTGTGCTTACACATTATACACTTGTCGTTGACTGTGTATGTCACTTTATAACTTCGTTAGCGATTCTAATTTGTCTTGGGCATGTGCCAATGCTTCCAATTTCTTCTCAGCAGTTACTACGTAGTCAATGTGTTCTGCAACACCGATCGGATTCGCCAGGAATACTCTCAGATCTGCTTTGGCTACTTCTATATCGCCTTCTAATTTTTTAATCAATGCTTCTTTGATCATTTTTCTCCTATGTGTAATTGTATATTTAATTTCAGTACTTGTCAACTACCAAAAATATTTGTCTTTGAAGTCCAATAATTTCCTTATGCAGACAAAATCGTCTAAAAAATAATGGTCACTGGTATGGCTCCTTACATCGTGTGTGTACTCTTTGTGTTTGGTAAACCATAACACGTTTGTCTTCTCTAAATCAAATTTATTACAAATAGAGTCGGCTTCACCTTTATACCGGTTGTAAGTGTAATCAACTGCAAATTTTTCTATTAATCTTAAAAAGACATTTGGTTGTAGTTTTTGATAGTAACCCCATTTTTGTTGGAAATTGGTTGCGTCATTTATTGTTTTTTTTGACCATCTCCAAGCAGGACGTAGGTCATGTATGGGCCATGCTTTATTCATACTAAAATACACTTCGTCAACTAGATTCAAATCAATATCAACAACATCTGTTGAAACAGGAGACCAAGTTAGATCTAGTGCTATGTAACAATTTTTACTTCTTGCTTCTTCTATCTTCTTTACAAGAGTTTTGTTGTCATACCACGGAGACGGGTATTCAAACAAGACATACTGGTTTTCTTCTATGTCCTCGAAAGCATTTTTCAATTCTAAATTGTTGTCTTTTGTTACCTCTCCGATGAAATAATAGTGCTTTGGTGCGAGATAAATTTTGTCCTTACATCTATTGATAAAAGAATCTAAAAAAGTTATTACACCACTGCCGTAATTGAAAGATTCAAATTGGTCAATGTTTCTAAACTTTAATATGTTTGAATGTCCGATCCATTCTTCTAACTTTGCTCTCACTTGCTTGAAATCTAATAGTTGTTTGACGTCTTTGATTTGCATACTATCCACAACATCTATAACAGTTTTGTCTTTGGGAGGTAAACACCCTGCGAATATGTATTTGTAATCTTCATAGATACTGTTGAAATTTTTTTTCCTGTATGGATTTCCTCTTGTATTCTCTTTTGGATTTTCAAATTCTTTATTAGCAATAAGCCAGGCCGCTTTTTTCAAAGTATCGTTGGTTTGTTCAAGCACTATTTCCATAGTCCCTATATACCCAAAATATAAATTATTTTTTATCTTGTCAACAGCATCGTGGTGCTTAGATTTGTCGATAGTATAATTTAATACCTTTACTTCGTTAGTGAAGTCACCATCATTTATTTTAAAGTATTTTAATGTTGCGAACGATTTTGTGTCTGTTGGGTCTTTCTTTGAAAAGTTTATGTGAAGTACATTATGCACTTTGAGTAAGTGCCCGTGTATAACATTTCCTGTAACTGAACGTCCGTTAATTGTGACATCAACTTCACAATCACCAACTAAATCAAATTCATATTCAATTTTTTCAATAGGAAAGTCAAATTTCATTACTCTGAGAGTTTTTTCTCTAACTCGTGGTAACCGCCAAGGTGTTCACCGTCCAGCCAAATCTGTGGCATGGTCCTTGCGTTAGGCACAAGTTCTAATAGATCCTGTATCTTGTAGCCTTCTGCTATGTTCTTCTCTTCGTACTCTATGCCCTTGTTCTTAAGTAAGTTTTTTGCTTTTGTGCAAAAAGGACAGGCCGGCTTGCTCCATACTACTGCTTTCATTCATCGTCTCCTAACATTTGTTTTGCCCTGACCCATCCGTAAAACACGAGATCGAACCAAAGCCAGTTTATTATAAATCCTAATTTGGTGAAATGCAACCCTAAAAGATATCCTGGCAGGAAGAACATCACAAGCCAAAACGTGAAAAGATATCGTCTTATGTAGTTCCGTGGTATAGCCCAGAACAGCCAATTGCTAATCATACTGTTAATTATTGATTTTGTCTAACAGAAACTTTATCTTTGGTATCTGTGTAGTGCCCGACCAGTGCAGTTTGAGTGCTACCAATGGTTTGAACACATAAGGCCAGGTCAGGTATCTTTTTGTGTCCTCATAGAAATTTTGTATTGCATCGAGGCATTCGTCTATCTCGTTGCTGTGAGCATCAGCACTCAGTGGGTCCTGCGATAGTTTCAATAGTATGGTGTTGAACCTAGCGGTGGCGTAGTCAAGTGTGCCCACATACTTGTCAATCACTCCTGGAGTCGCATGTTGCACAAACTCCATCACATGTTGATTCTCTCTGACGTAAGGTCTGAGATCCATCACTGCTTTTTGACTTTGACCTGTAGTGGGAAGTTCTCCTGTCTGGCCGCGAGTGTTGTTTCAATTCCCTTCTGCTCTGCCACTTCGTGAACATAAGAACCAACGATGCCCTGTCCATCCTCGTGAATTTTTCTTGTAATGTTCTGGGCCTGCTCAGGTGTCTTGTTGTAGATCTGTTTGAGAACTTTTACAACGAACTCCATGGTTGTTATACTGTCGTTGAGGAATATCACATCGTACATTCCAGGCTCGTCTAGTTTAATTTTTTCTTTAGTAAGTGTTTGTATGTCAGTCATATCATGTATCATTCGTTATTATAGCATATCTACACAAGTTGTCAAACATGGAGGGGTGTTTTACCACCCCATCCATTTTATACTTTACTTGATCGCGATAGTCTTTGCTTTCTTGTGCTCTGGAATTATCCTCTCCATGCTCACTTTCAGCAAACCATCTTTGAGTTCTGCACCTTTGACCTCAACATCATTGGCAATGGTGAATGTTCTTGTGAACATCCTCTTTGATATGCCTCTGTGTTGTACTCCGTCGTCGTATTTCTCGACTTCGTCTGCTGGATCTTTGTTGGGTTTTGATTTCACAGTGAGTTGATTTTCTTTGTACTCGACTATGATGTCATCTTTACCAAATCCTGCAAGTGCAAGTTCAACGTCGTATGTGTGTTCACCGGTCTTCACTATGTTGTATGGTGGAAAATTGCCAGTCCCTCTGAAGAAACTGTCGTCCATCATGGCATCGAAGTGATCGAACCAGTCGTCGAATCCTACCGTGTGTGGTCTTAGGTTATTAAAAATAGATAGATGTTTTGTCATTGCTGTCCTCCTATGTTAGCAAGGTTAATGTATGAAGATCCTATCTAAAGCAATCCTCAACTGTATTTATTATAGCATATATGCACTATATGTCAAATTGCGACCTTTTTTAATACTTTACTTTACCATTGAACTTCCCGATGCGACTAAACTGATACGTGTTTGTTTACCACGATTCAACACACGATGAAAGTCCGTGCAAGTAAACACAATGGCCTGTCCCTGCTTTAATGGCACAGGTCTGTAGTCATGGGTCCTGGGAATGTGAGGATGTCGCCTGTAATCAAAAAAAAGGCCTGCATTAGTTTCAGGTTGCAATTCTACAGTCACACTTAGAACTCTTTCAAACTTACGCAGTCTAAACCAATGTCTCCGTTTCCACGTCAAGTGATCAGTATGCCAGTGGAAAAAATCTCCAGGCTCATAAAAAATTATTTCAGGGGGCTCATCCACTACAAGATTTTTATCAAATGTTTTGAAAAGCTCTAGAATTTTTTTGTTATATTTTTTATCATGAAACCGACATGCTTTAGATTTCCTATATTCATGATCAACGTGTGATGGTTCTACAAATTTTTTTACGTTGTTTTTATCTTTGACCCAAATGTCACCGTTTTTTTCATAATTCATTGCATGGTTATAATTGACTGTCCTATCGTTGCTGACTCCAGAATTATAGAGTGTCCGTGTCTTACCATGCTGTATGACTTCTTGGCATTCGTCTGCTGTTAAAAAATTAAAAGGTTTGTACAGTTCCATTATACAAATTAATTATCTTGATTATTGGGTGGTAAAATTATCTGCCTCTTTGTGGACGCATTGAAATGAAACTGTCACGTTCTCTACGTAGTTTACGTAGTACCTTCCTACGTTCCTTGTTCTTCTCGACTTTGATCTCTGATGGTTTTTTGTAGGTGTTGTTTGCTCTGATCTGATCTATGAACTTGTCTTCTTTGATCCATCGCTTGATCTTACGGTATGCCCTGATGGCATCTTCGCCTTCACGCACTTCCACGTAGTACCCCTGGAAACCCAACGGTCTCTCTGTCTTTTTGAACTTGGGTCTAGTTTTGTTTTTCTGATATTCCATTTGTTTTTATCGTTTACCTAGTTTTGTGTTTTTGTTGTTCCGTTCGCTTTTTTAAATACTAACACAGGATCCGCTCCGTTGTCAACCACCTCATTAGTTATCTGTATCTTGCTGACTCCCTTGTTCCTCATCTCCTCTGCGTCAAACTGGTATGGTAGGACCACTGTGTCTACTATGTTTTTCAGCCCTCTGGCGTTGGTGCCCAGTGCTTTGGCCTTCCGGGCTATGCTCTGCTTGGCATCTTTGGTAAACTCAATGTCTATGTTGTCCAGTCCAAACAGGTAGTTTGTCTGTTTTAATATGGCATTCTTGGGTTCTGTAAGTATTCTCAACAACTGCGACTCGTCCAACGGGTCTATGTTGGTTATCATGGAGAACCTACCAACGAACTCCGGTATCAACCCGTACTTGATCAGGTCCTCTGGTTGCACATCAGATAGATAGTTCTTGTCATCTTGCTCTTGCAGTTTAGATCCAAATCCTATGCCGCCTGATGCTTTCTTCCTTCTTATCTGTTTCTCCAGTTCGGTGAATGCCCCTCCCACTATGAACAAGATGTTGCTAGTGTCTATGGTTATGGTCTGCTGGTCAGGATGTTTCCTACCCCCATGTGGTGGTACCCTGCATTCCGTTCCTTCCACAATTTTAAGTAGTCCTTGTTGCACACCCTCACCTGACACGTCTCTGGTCAATGATGTATTCTCTCCTTTACGACAGATCTTGTCTATCTCATCTATGAATATTATACCTTTCTGTGTCTTCTCTATATCGCCCTCAGAGTTCGCATACAGTTTCTGTACCACATTCTCAACATCATCGCCCACATATCCAGATTCGGTCAATGTGGTTGCATCTGCTATTGCGAATGGAACATCTAGGTACTTTGCTATTGTTCTTGCCATCAATGTCTTACCAGCACCTGTGGCACCTAACACCATAACATTTGATTTGTCTAGATCGAAGTCTATCGGTGGTTGTACTATTCTCTTGTAGTGATTGGCAACTGCCACACTTAACACTGTCTTCGCGGCATCCTGTCCTATCACGTATTGGTCTAGGTGATCCTTGATTGCAACAGGATTGAGTATTTGCTTATCGCCGGAGTAAAGTTTTTCTTTACGTGCTTTGATTACATCCTCTTCTAGGATTTCTACACAAAGTTTTACACACTCGTTGCATATGGATGTTTTCTTGGCACCCACGATCATCTTAGTGACGTCTTTACGACTTTTGCCACAGAACGAGCATACCAATGCTTCTTCCGACATTATTGACTATCTTTTAGTTTTTTAATCTTGGGGAATAGTTCTTGCATGTTGTTGATCTTGTTTCTGTTCAACACACCGAACGATGCTGAGTCATCTGTGTTAGAGTTAAGGAACCATGTCTTGGCCATTGTCAGAATGTATCCTGACCATACCTTCATCTGGTTAGAACTATAGTCCATGTTAAGTATCACTGTCGTCGAGGCTCTACAAGCATTCAACAACCATGTGTAGTCTCTGCCCTTTTTGTTAGGTGCCCATGTTTCTAGATATTTTTCGTATTCAGGATCATCAGCGCCGAATGGATCTAGAGCGGAGAAGTTATTGTCATCCCATAGATAAATCGTTAAATCTTCTTTAGGAAAAAACTTGTTAATTTGATCTGCAAAGTTGTCCTTGTCTTTTTTGCTGAGATTTATCAGACAGAAACTCTTGTTCTGATTCTGGAAGAAACTAGGAGGAGTGACCAATGTGATCGTACCATTCTTTTTCCTGAGATCTAGTTTCTCGCCTGTAACGGCTATCTCGGACTTCTGTTCCTTGTTACCTTGTTGGTCCGTTTCTCCAACGTGTTTATCACCTTTTGCCATTTGTTATCCGTTTTGGTTTAATATGTCTATTATAACTTGTTGGTCCTCTTTGGACAAGTCCGAAAGTTTGATTTCTTTGCTGTCTAATTTAGTTATCAGGTCGTTGATCCTGGCCTCAACTCTCTGGTGGTAGTCTTCCTCACTGGTAATTCTTTTCTTGTATGTGTCAAACTTTGTTTGAGGTATAGACTGTTCTATGTCAATGGATTCCACTATCTCTGGAACGTCCTCTATCGTGTTTGGTAAGTCTGGTAAAATTATTTCATTCTTTTCAGGCTCTGGTATGTCTAGCTCTTTGCTTTTTTGCCAAAGTGTTTTATCGGTCTGCTCTTCGTTCTGCACATACTCTTCTTTTTCTTCGATTGGTACAAATATCCTTTGACCATTCTTTATGATCATTCTTCTCTTACCTGTTACTGTTTTGTCTCCTCCGTCGAACCCTTCCAATAACTTGTCCAGTTCCTCGTCTGTCATGGGTCTGTCCTCGATGTCTGGCTGTATCATGAACTTCTCTTTCAGTCCTTCTGCACTCATCTCTTCCATGCCCTCGGGTCTCTGATCTTTCAGTGCTGATCCCTTGGTTATGATCTGTGGGTTGGGCATGTCTGGATCCATTATCTGTGCAATAATTTTACGATTTTCTTCTGGAACATTTTCAAATGTTGTGTCACCACGTAGAATGTCGTCTATGATGTCCTCGAAGAATGCTAACCTAGATTCGGTGATAGCCGGCTGTGCATTGGCTTCTTCCTTCGTTAGGCTGACATCTGCCAGGTACTGTGCTCTGTTGCTCTGATCTCTCTCCATCTTTAGTTCCTCGTTGCTGATGTCCTCGAATGTTCCGTTCTGATTGTGGAACTGGTCGAGCATCTTGTTACGTTCTTCATCGGTCATCTCCGCCGGATCCGGCAGTTCCGGCTTTGGGGGCGTTGGCTCCTGCGGCTTTATGGTCCTCATAACCAAAGGCTTGGCGTTCTTGACTTCCTTAGTTGGTTCTTCGGGTTCCTTGACTTCTGGTTCAGGATCTATGACCTCTGTGAGATCAGGCTTGATTCGTTCTTCCTTGTTGGCCTTGCTCTGTGCCACTGACAGTCTCGTCAACTCATCTTCCTTGGCCTGTTCCTCATGGAAGTCCTTCATGGGTTCTTCCACCACTGGTTCTTCCTCTGCGGCCTTACGTGCATACTCTTCTAATGCCTGTTTCTCTTCTTCCTCACGTTTCATGAATTCTTCTAGTTGTTTGTCTTTGTCAACTTTGGGTTTGTCGATATCTATTGTATCGTATATGTGTTCGTCTGGATCAAACCCATCCGTGTAATCTGGTGCTATTTCTTTGTCTTCAGTTTTTTTTTGGCCTCGTAGCTCGCCCACGTGTGTCGCACTACCGTCGTCCTGCTGTATGACCTCCACGGGTGCTTCTGCGTTGGGCTGTGGCACCTTGCTGTTGAACGCTTCCAGTTTGTCTTTCCATTCCTGCAACTGTGCTGTGGCCTCTTCCATCTTCTCAACGGCGTCTGTCTTGTCCATCATCTCGTTCCATTTCAGTGTGACATCTTCCTCATCTGGCTTCTCTAGGTCCACTATCTCCTGTGGCTTGGGAGCCTCTGGTGGGAATCTCCTCATCAAACTCTGATTGGCCGCGATCAATAGTAACACTGCTAAAGGGTCAAACACCACGATTAACAGCAATATAACCCAACGTACAGCCTTGCTGGTCTCGACCTGGTCTGTTATACCCCAATCCACGGCCAGTGCGGCTATGTACTTGACAGGTCCTATCTCTGCTTCAAGCGTCAACATCTCTTTCTCGAGTGGTTGCTTCTCAACTATGAATAGGTCTATGTTGCCCTGTGAGTCGAATATCTTCTTCTCTGCTAGTTCTATCTCTCTGGTGAACTGGCCCTTGTTGTCCTGGGATCCGGATCTCATGTTTGCTATGATCTCCTGTGCTTTGGCGATCTCTTGTTTGTGATCCCTTTTCAATTCTGCTATTCTGCCCTGTGCTTCCGCCACCTTGACTGCTATCTCGGCTCTCTCTTCTTTCTGTGATGCTTTCAGTTCAGCGGCCGCCTTCTCTTCATTGAAGAACTGCTTGTTTGATGTCAATACATCACTGACGTTCTTGTCTAACACCTTCAATCTGTCGTTGAGGTCTCTGACCGTGTTGGTCTCGACCGTAAGTAGTGTTTTCAGTTTCTCATTCGCATCTGCTATGATCGACTGCTGTACTTCAATGTCACCTGACGCCGTGCCTGTGTCTCTGTTGATGGCCTTCTCCGCCCTGTCTATGATGGCGTTCTGTCGTTCTATGGACATCTTCTCACTGTCGATCTTGTCTTCTAAAATCTGTATACGTTGTATCAAGGTGTCTGATGCCAGGTTCTGCTCCAAGTGTGCCTTTGATAGGAAACCAAAGATACCCATTGACGTGATCAAACTCAATATTATCACAGCCGTGGTCAGATAGGTCTTGAGCATGAAAGGAGTGAATCGCCAGTTCCTGTACAGCCAGGATGCCGTGAT
>Ga0222716_10004726_pt1 | contig 10648 bp, 15 predicted proteins | sample C33_13DmetaG_FD_165044 | JGI IMG/M metagenome (GOLD analysis project Ga0222716, IMG submission 165044) | Estuarine water microbial communities from San Francisco Bay, California, United States - C33_13D | ecosystem: Environmental > Aquatic > Marine > Unclassified | place: USA: California... | reverse complement strand
TCTACCTGTTGCAAAACTAAGTGGTGATTGTGAATCATCAGATACAGGATAAGAACCACCAACACGAAGTTGTCGTTCTATTCTGTCTATCTGTTGAAAAATCTGATAAGGAACATTTGATGCAGGTTTAGATACTTGTGTACCTGGTGCTAAATAGTTTACAGCAAATCTACCTTTACGATATTGTCCTGATTCTATTTCACCAGAAATGTTTGTTTCTGTAAATACTGCATCTTCCATAGCTATTATTGACATCACATTAATTTTTGCCATTGAAGCCATAAGACCTATAATTTGGTCATACTGTCCTTGTAATCTGTCAAAAGCAAATTTCTTTGCAACAACAAACGCAGGACCACTTTCAAGTGGGTTAGGTATGAAGTCAAGAATAGTTCCTGATGTCATGTGGTAAATGTATGTACCATCTAAGTTGTAATACTCTGCAATTAAATCACCATCACCATTGGAGTTAGCCCAAGAACCATTGTATGAATCTGTATAAGCAGAAGCATAAGCATTACCTACACCAAGCATATTTGTTTGATATGCCTTATCTTTAGACATAATTTTATCTTTAGAGTTTGGATATGTTCTAACAAGAGATTCTTTAGGAACTCTTCTAATGATTGCCATTTCTTTTGGTTGTTGGTCTGCACCAAAGTAACCAGGAAAACAGTTGTAAGGGTCCCTTAATTCTGCAATAGGATAAGGTGTTCCATTAGCATCTTTTTTTTCTCTAATTACCCAAACAGCAAAACCATAACCAGGTAGCCATCTACCTACTTGTGGCATTTGTAAATCTAATTTTTGTACTTCATCATACGCATTGACTATACGAGAAATCTTTTCAGCTTTTTGTCTTGCTCTATCAGAGTCTTTACCATTAGGTACATCAACTTTTAAGTTAGGAATACGACCAATCTTTTGTGATAAGTGTTCTAAACCTGACATCATTAAGTTTGGTACAGGTACTTGCCAATCTTGAAAACCTTTTAGTTGGTCACCAAGTAATGCAGTAATACCATCAGGTCCACCATTCATAATTGCACGAATACGCCCACGAGTTGTGTAAGCACTTTGATTATCAAAATGTAATTGTGTTATAGCGTATTGTATTTCTTCAGGTGTCATCTTATCCCCAAGGGCTTTCATTCATATCGCTTATATTCCATTCTCCAAAACTAGGTGTATAATCTAATCCTACCTCAGCTAATCGTTCTTTTCCTAATCTTCTAATAACTTTTAATGGAAACCAACTAGCCATTACGACATCTGATTTATAATTTTTTGCCTTACTAGCTCTACTAGCAGCACTTGAAAAATAAATTAGTTGCCTACGATATATATTACTCTTAGTTTCGCTTTCTGTGTCACCATAAGGCAAATTTATTAGCTTTTGCTCAAACATTCTTTGCATACTTCCAACACCATAAATTGGGTCATATTTGTTTTTCTGTGTCTGATGACCTTCTAAATAAATACCAAATCTACTACAGTAATCTTTTATTGTTACATCTTGTCTAATAGCTTTTTGAAAACCATTTTCTTCTATAACCCAATGTGCTAAGTTATATTTTTCATACCATTTTTGTATAGATTTCTTAGCTTGTATTACTCCACCACCTTCTTCATTTTCTATATCTACTAAATATAATTCACCTGTTTCTGGATTAGCTGCCCATAATACACAAGCCTGAAACCCTGTAGATGCTGGGTCTAATCCTGCAATCAAATGTGTACCTGCTGGTATCTGTCCTATTCTTCTATTTACATCTCTACATTGGTCTATATCTTCAGAGTTGAACATTGTAATTCCTTCTACAAATGCTTTGTTAAGATAAACCATTTCAAATATTGCTCTACCACCTGTAGTGTCTGCATTATTTTTCTGTGACATTAGCCATTTGTAAGTTCTTTTACTAGCCCATAACATACAGTCTTGATGTTCTTGTATTTCTGTTTCAGGTAATATGCACTCTGAACTATGTGCTTCTTCTACGATTGTTTCAAACTCTGGGTTTTCCAAAAGAAAGTTATATAAATCCTCTGGGTGCTGTCTTGACCCAATCACAACTACAGCAGTATGTTCCTCTTTACGAGATGACAAAGTAGTTGTCCACCATTGTCTAGTTTGTTCTCTAGCAGAAGGTTGTACTGTTGTTCCATGGTCCTCAATGTCATCTGCAATAATTAAGTCACAGTCTCTTGACAGTATCTTTCCACCTTTACCTACAGCTACCATAGTTGGTGATTTAATACCTGTAACTGTTCTAGTGCCAATAGTAAACTGTCCTGATGACCAAGATTTACCAGACCTTACTTTAGGTTGAAACTTAACACCTGGTCCATTTATTTCTTCATTCAACTGTTCATTATTTTCTAAATGGTCCATCACAGAACCTACAGCATTTTTTGCAATATCTTCATTACCACCTACCCACATAATTCTTATGTTGGGATTTTTACATATCTGCCATACAGCAAAGTGTGTAAGTAAATCTGTTTTACCATGCCTAGGTGGACTAAGTATCATTTGTTGTTTACCATTTTCTATAGCATCAACAATATGATTAATCCAGTTCTCGTGAAAACCTGCTGTTTCGTATAGGTCACCTGTTTCAGTTTTAAAATACCTATCTCTAAACTCTTTAAAATCTTTTAATGATTCAACTGTATCTTCTGATATAGCCCAATCTTGTTGTGCTTCAAAGTTTTCTTTATCTTCTAAATAAGCAGCATACATTCTTGTAATTTGACTTCTGTCTATTTCTAATAAGTCTGCTACTTGTTGATGTGTTTTCTTTTTGTTTTCTATATCAGCAGCATAGTATTGAACAAAATCTGGATATTTAGCTCCTCTAGATTTAGATTCATGTGACCCTCTTTTATCTACTTTTTTATCACTAGATAAACTTTTTAAATAACTGACTCTACGCCTACATTGTGTACTGCAAAACTTTCCACCTTTAACAGCTACCTTACGACATTCCTCACCAGAGTATTCGTTTCTTTTACATCTAGGTCTAGGCATTATTTTTTCTTTGGAAGTCTTTTAATCTTTCCATTTTCTGTTCTAGCAAACCTGTGTGTTTTGGTTTCTCTACTAGGAATAAGAGTTCCATAATATCTTTTGCCACCCCACATCCAACTTACTTTTGCCATAATACTCTCCTTACCACGCTCTACACGACCAATATCGTGCAGTTGTTTTATCCTTAGCTGTGCTGCATTTGTGTCTAGCACGAAACGAAGCACGAGCTTTAGGATTGTTTTTTCTAATCTTCATATTAGGGTCGCCAAACATAATTTTCTTGACTTTCCCATTTTTCATTACAAAGACTTTAGACTTCTTACGACCATAGCCAGGCTCACCCTTACGAATAGGGCTAGGTGAATTTAACTTCACTTTCATTCCTCGCCATTCAGCCATTATCTACCTGCTATTAATTTTCTAGACCTTCCGATTCTTTTGCGAAATGCATCTAGTTGTTCTTGTTCTTTTTTAGAATATTTATCAAAAGTTGTTATATTACCAAATGTAATTTTTTTAATTTTTTTACCATCTTGTACATAAACTTTGTATGTTTTTTCTCCATACTCTGATTCATTTTTAGCAATTCTAGTAACTTTATTTAAATTAACTGTTTTACCTTGGTACTTAACCATTATCTTTTTTTTCTAACTTTATTTTTTTTCATCCCTTTTTTAGGGTTGTAACCTTTTTTTGGCATTGTATCTCCTATACTATATGTTGTATGAGTGATTATATCAAAGGAAAACAATATCCTAATCATAAACCCTCTACTACATATAGTAGTGGAAGAATTTGTTTGGAGGAAACTTGCGATACAGTTATATCAAAATATAACAAGTATAGATATTGTAATAATCACAAAACAAAAACATATCCTCGTATTAAAGGTAGGAAGCTGCCTGATGGTTTACAGAAACCTCAGGCGTAAAAAAATTTTTTTTATTCAAAGAAACTTGATAAATCGTTTTCACCACAAGTAGGGCATAAACCTCCACTAAGTTGATTCTCCCAAAAAGGGTTTAAACATTGGTCACAATCCATTACTGGTATTTCTTTCATAGCTTAACTATAGCATACCCTAGACAAGCTAGGGCTATACAGGGAGGAACATGAATAAAGAATCATGTTAATTTCATAATAACAGAAAATGGTTAATGAGTTGCCCCAAAAACCATTTCCTGATTATTTAGTTGTTATTAACAGGTACTTGTATTATATCTACCTTCTGTTACTATTCAACTATAAATATTATTTAGGAGTAAGTAGATACAGGTAAAGAGGGCATCAGGAGCACAAAAGGCTTACCAGGGAAACCTGACCAACTAGAAAGACAAGTAAGCTACCCAAGGTCTAACAAAACTATCTAATCAGGCAGATTCGCAACTACATTGCATTGGATGCCTGTTATGAAAAACGAACTAGACTAGACACTATTGAAGAAATGTAAAGAGTGTAAGAATACTCTAAAACAAATAGGTAAACAACCAAGATACTACTGTGATAGTGCACCTACTAGATGTAGTATGTCAGGTAAAACACACAATATATAGTAGACTAATTGTTTACTGTATTGTTCACTTTGTGTAAGTTAAATATAGATATCTAAGACATATAATAATAGGGTGTCCATATTGACATTACCATTTATTTTATTGGTAATTATTTCTATATATAACCTCTTGAAGTTTTCTGTAATTCATCTGTAATTAATTGTTTTATTCTGTGTTGGTGTTGTGGCTATATGCGTAAAGACTTATAGGAAAATTCTTAGAACACCCCCCACCATTATTTAAACCCAAAAAAAATTTCTAAATAACTTGACAATATATATTAAATGACTATAGTTATTAACAAGTATTAATTAACTAAGGGAGACTAAAACAATGAATATATTAACAAGTAAAGACTTTAAAGAATTTACTGACCATGAATTAAAAGTTGCACAAGCAACTATTAAAAATGTAGAAAATACAAGGGCAGAAAATTTTCTAAGTCAATTTAGCAAGGGTACACCAATTGCAGTAACCACAAAAAATGGCAACACATACCCTGCATATATTGTGAGAGTTAACAAAAAAACTATGGTTATTGGTTTTGTAACTGACTCAGAATATAACAAAGTAACATGGTATCACAAAAAGAACACAAGAAAATGGGATGTAGAGCAAGTTAAAAGTTATCTTAGAATGGGAAAGTTACATAAGGCTATGCCTAGTAGCTTTGAAAGAGACAACCAATTCAAGCAATATAATTATTTAGCTTAGTAAAACTCTAGGAGGATATCTCAAAGGGTATCCTCTAGGAGCTTTATAAAAGATAAAGCCAAAACTAAGGGAGAGAAATAATGGGATTAGAGAAATTTGACAGTTTTGTTAAAACTCAATTAATAGAAATGGTTAATGGGATTTATACAGATAAAGACCTAATTAACATGATGAAAAAAACAATAGAAACATACGAGAAATTTAAGGAGGAATAATGTACAAAGAAAAAGAAATAGAAAACGAGTTATTAGATTATTTAGATAATAACGATTTGACTATTGAGGAGGCTATCAAAGATGATGACCTACACCATAAAGTATATAATGAGGACTATTTCATTATAGGATTTTATAACGCTGAAAAGTGGTTAATAGACAATAATGAAAACTATACCTTTGAAGTGTTAGGGTATGTCATGGAGCAAGAAAGGGAGATGTTTGGAGAGAACAATACTCTTTTTGATAACGCTGAAACTCTAGTAAATCATTATGCTTATTGGGTAGGTAATAAAATTATAAACGATTTGCGAAACGAACTACTTGTATAACTCCCCTTAGTTATACGATACGAAGGAAAGCCCTCTGTTATTCCAGGGGGTTTTTCTTTTATATGACTTGCAAACAAATATTCACATAGTAATCTATGTACATGGTTATTAACAGAGGAGGAATAATGGAAAAAAAACAATTAGATGATACTGATTATGGGTTTAATGGAATAAAGAACATATTAAATAAACATGATATTAATTACGCAAGTTGGATAGCAAGACAAATTCATAAAGAGCGTGGAGGTATTGAACTCTACACACCTAATGTAGAGGGAGAAATTTACTTGACATGGGGAGATATTTATTTTGTTGATATTAAATTTGTTAATCAAAATAATAAAGAGTTTAAATCAACAGTTAATCCTAAAGAGTTAGAGGATATCATAATAAAGATAGAGGAAATGCGTAAGAATTATGTTAGACAAATGTCAGAAATGCTAAAGACAAATTTTAGAGAGGAGGAATAATGGAGATAGGATATTGGATACCTATACTTATTATAGGATTAATAATTGCAACAACTGGGTTAGTGTTAATTGTTATCTTATCAGCAATACATATCTATCAAAACATACCATTTAGATATGTGAAGTTAAGTAATGATTCAGTTGCTTTTATAGATGAGCTACAAAAAGATATATACGAATACTTAGATGAGGAGGATAGATGATACAAGTAAAAGATATAGAACTAACATTAGAAAACTTGCAGCAACAGATAGACCACAATCAAAACAACTTAGATAGTTTGTTAGAGCAAAGACAAGAAATTGTCTTACATGCTTACAATAATGGTCTATCCATGATAAAAATTGCAGAGATACTTAAAATTACTAGACAAAGAGTATTTGCAATATATCAGGCAACACAAACAGAGGAGAAATAAATGAATAAAGAAACTAAAAAGAAACTTCTTGCACCTTTTCCAGAGGAGGTTGTACAAGACCCACCAAAGGGAAAGTTTGGGAAGTTTGTTAATCATGCAGTATATGTAGAGAGACTAAGAGACTGTGATGTAGAATATGAGTGGGAGTTTGACCCAATTATAATTAATGACAAAGTTATAGGTGCGATTGGTAAATTAACTATTGATGGTAAGGTTTACCAGGGTGCAGGAGATGTTGAAGCACCTGCATTAGCAAGAGCAACAGTAGGAGAGTGTCTTAAACTTGCTGAAAGTGATGCTTTTAAAAGAGCAAGCATGAGAGCAGGACTAGGCGTAGAATTGTGGAGTGGAACTGATGATTTTTATGATGATGAGGGAGCACCTCCACTAAAACCAAAGCCAAATAAACCTAGCCCAACTGCAAAAGAAGTAGCAGTAACAACTAATGAAAGTGCTAACAAATTTGCAGAGGACATTGGAGCTACAAAGCAATCAGTAGCAGACCAACTTAATGACATCTTAAAAGAGATGATACCTAATGAGAAGAAAATGAAAGAAGTTAAGACCAAAGTCTATAACGATATGGTTGAGAGTACAGAGGTTAACGAAGATGTTGACAACTGGACTAGCAAAGATATGGACAAGTTCTTAAACAGAGTAGAAGTATTCTTAGAAGATGAAGACATCATTGATGTTGTATTTGATAACGATACTGTTAAGACTTGCCCAAGTTGTAAACAAACAGGAAATGTTGAGGACAACAGAGAGAAGAAATCAGACCCTAAGTTTTCTAAAATACCAGACTTTGCATGCAGCAACTATGGTGAGAACAATGGTTGTGGTAAAGGTTGGTGGGTAGGTAACGAAGACCTACCAACAGAATGGATTTAGAAAGTGCAGGGGAAATCTTTAATGTTAAGAAACTTAAAGAAAAACTACAGAAAAAGTATCCCAACTACAATTTTGATGTACCTCCTTTACCTGATAGGGAGTGCAAAGCACCAATCTTATGTCAAAACAAAGATAAAGTTAGGTACACAGACAGTAAGGGAAATCTTTACTGTGGACAAAGGTATAAATTAACTAATGAACGCAACCCATACGAATGGGAATGGAGAGTATGTCACGCACTACTTAAAGAAGTTGAGCAGGGAACTAAAACAAGTGAACTACCATTTTGATTATGAAGTATGGGTTGAATTTAGAAAGCGAGGAACAAAAAGATGAAATCACTTGAAAAGGTGTTGGAAGAATATTCTAAGAGTAAATGGAATAATTATTCTTACACTTATGATATTGAAAACTTTGATAAGAGATTATCTAAAGAAAAAAGGATAAAATTTCTTCTTGAAGGTGCAGATAGAAAAAGATACTGGTATGGGTATAGATATTATAAAAGAAATGAAGAAGAAAAAGATATGTTTTATGATAAAAATATTCCTACTGCAGATAGAATAATTAATTTTATAGGTCAATATCACTATGATTATATTTATTTGCATCGTAAAGAAAAAAGATATACACAATATGGACATACTTTAAGAGGATATTATAAAGAAGCTATTGAAAGAGTTGATGAATTAAGAAAAGGTAAAGAAAAAAGAAATGGTTTAGAAGAAGCATTAAATACTTTACCAAAAGATGATTTAGTTCAGTTACTTATTCTAAAAAATAAACAATTGCAAGACCAAACAGAAATGTTTAAATCTTTAGAACAAGAAGTAGTTTTTGCAAACAATAGAGCAAAAAAAATGTGGCAAAAGATGAACGCATATAGAGGATTATCTTGTGTTGTTATGGATATGGACATAAAATCAGTAAATAAAATATTAGACAGAGTAAAGAAGAATAAAACTACTTTACAAAAAGCATTGATGAAAGGATAGATATGATTGATGTAATGTTAAGCAAAGCAACAGATGGTATGTTGATTGCAGAGTTATTAAATAGAAGAAATGACAAAGAAGTTCCTTTGTTTATGGGTAAGAGTATTTTGTTGCCTAGTGGACAACAACAACTCATAGCCATACTTCCTAACATACAAATACTTACAAATGTAGAGCAAGAGGAAGAGTAATGGACTTCAGCGATATGGAGTACAACGACAGGGTAGAAGGTGGTGTTGGTAAAAAAGCAGAGGACATCTTTGAACAACACCTTACAGACTTAGGGCTAGTAAAACAAAAAGACTGGTTAAAAGCAGCAACTAGCCCATGGGAGCATAGTATTGATTTTTTTTGGTACTATACAGACATCATAACTGTTCCTGATTACATCTTTAACAGAAGAGATAAGTTGTATTTGACAGAAGTCAAAGGCACAAAGAAAATAAAGTTCTCTGATATGGTAAAGCTACGAGAGTTATACGACAGAGCAAAAGATTATCCTGAAGTTAAAGTTGGTATAACTTATGTCAATATAAAAACCAAAGATGTCAAGTGGTATTCTTTTGATGAAGTACTAAAGATGTGGGATAGCGTTAAGGAACATCACACTTACCACGAGAAAGACTTCAAAGGTCAAGAGAAAAAGTTCAAGACATTACCTCTATAATATCTTTAAGTTATCCCAACCTTTTTTATTAACAGTAAAGGTAAGCACACCAGGGTGCGACCACATACCACTTCTAGCAGTAAAGTCTAAAGATTTATCTAAGCTAGGTGATTGAAACCAAGTCCTATCTCCCTGCTGCTTTGCACGAAAGTGATGGTAATGACCTGTAATAAGAATTTGTGCATCTTTTGCAGGTAAGAAACCATACATCTGACCTTTCCACCAGTTCTCTATCTTAGTTTCAGGATTACCTCCACTAAAACCTGTCATGTGTCCATGAGTCCAAGCACATGGTATAGTTTTTATGGTCATAACTTGATGAAAGCCATCAGGAACTACAACAGATACCTTTTTATATCTTTCAGGGTTAGCTTTCATTATCTCTTCACATATCTGCAAGTGCATAGTATCTGTGTTATCTAATCTGTTTGTAACAACCTGACCTTTTTGTGAACGAGAAGCCTCACCATGGTTTCCTGGAGCTCCAGCTAATACAAGTTTATCTGCATGTGGTAAGAATGTCTCAACTGTTTTCATCATCATAGACCTAGCTAACGCATACTGTTCTATCATTGTCAACTCAATATTAAATGGCTGACTATCGTAGAAACCATAACAGTTTTCTGTAAGGTCACCTAGTCCAATCATGTATATCTCATCTATTTGGACACCTGCCTTACGCAGTTCCTTAATTCTATTTACTGCATCTTGTAGGGCTATATCGTAGCGTTTAAGGGTATTCTCAACGCCATAATCTTTCTTACCTAGCTGCCAATCAGCCATAAAAAATAAGAAAGCAGTGTCACCTCCATGTGTTTTAAGTTTTAATGGTGGTTTTCTACCTGCTTGTTTGAATAATGCTTGAAAATACTTGTCATGTCCAGGTCTTTTCTTCTTTACAAGCCCTTTAAACGCAAAGAATGTCTCAGTTCTCCCACCTTTCAACTGAACTTGCCATGAAGATGACCTAACTGTACCCTCAATTTCGTATAATTTAGGGTCATACCCCCATTGTTTTAGAATTTCATCAAACTTATTGTTGTAGTTTGGGTCTATTCCAACATGTGTGATTTCACCTTGCCCAGTTTGGTCATTAATATCTACGCCAGGTTTCCAACCTGACTTATAGAAGTTGTTACCCCACTCTTCAGGTGTAGTTTTTTTGGACATTTGTCCTCCTTTGCCCTGTCATTGACAGTTTACTACAAAGGAGTGACAAAATCTATTACTTAGTGATTTGTTTTTTAGCGTATGTCTTGACAACTGCTAGTGCAGCACCACCACCTGCTAATGCAGCTAACTCTAATGTATTTGCATCAACAGATATCAAAGGTGCAACAACTAAAGCTCCAAGGAATGCTT
>Ga0222716_10004725_pt1 | contig 10649 bp, 6 predicted proteins | sample C33_13DmetaG_FD_165044 | JGI IMG/M metagenome (GOLD analysis project Ga0222716, IMG submission 165044) | Estuarine water microbial communities from San Francisco Bay, California, United States - C33_13D | ecosystem: Environmental > Aquatic > Marine > Unclassified | place: USA: California... | reverse complement strand
GGCCGTATTAATCGTCCATCCATCCCAATTACACTTTTTCTCCTCTCGCGCCCACTTGAGCAACTCGAGTTTATTCGTTTTAGCAACTCGAGAGCAGAAATATGTTTCGTCCCATCCCAGCCACCACAACGATTTATTCTCCCACACAACTTCCAAAGTCGATATCGAGGACATCTCTTTGACCTTAAACCTCTTCTTCAAATCTCTTGCACGAGTTGATCTCTTAATCAACTTTCTCGTCTCCGTATTCACCTCGTACAAGAATTTCACATCATTCGCATTCAATCTCGGAAGAATGTGTGTGAAACAAATATCGTCGTTCTTCACGATCAAACTCCACACATCTCTCTCCCCCATTCGTCTTTTCTGCGCACTCGTCCTCACTCCAGAAGTCATGACGTTTGTCTCGCGACACCAACTTCTCCTCTTCTTCTTCCTCTTTCTCTCAAAGTCTCTTTTTACTACAATGGCGAGATGATTTCTTTTTCGTCAAAGAAGAAAAATTGCCGTTTTTTGATTCCTCGCGAGAGAAAAAGAAGAGAAAAGACAGACGTCTTTTACGTCAAAGCAACAAACGTTCCCTCCAAAAACCGTTAGTGCTTTCTCTTCTTTCGCCCGTCGTCCGGGCACCCGCGGTGGTTCGGCGAAACGCTGCTCTTTTCCCTTTTTCCTGACGCGGCGACCGACAAACAACGCGCGGCCGGCGATTAATTGGAGGGTGAGAATCGAGAGACGTCGGTGACTGCGCGCTGTGAAAGAAAATCATGCTCGAAACGAACGGGAAAACCGAAGACGAGAGAAAGAAGAAGAAGAAGAAGAAGAAGAAGAGTTTTGAACAACTCTTATTCGAGGATTGTCCGAACGGATGCGGTGAAGAAAAAGAAGACGAAGATCAGAACAACAGGTATTGCTCAGACGGAGACGAGATGGACGCGAACGCGATCGAGCGGCTTTTCAGAGCGTGCGAGAGAGTGTGTTCTTCGTCCACGTCTGCTAACGTGACGACAGCCTCGACGACGACTTCTTTCGCGGCGAGAAGACAAACGCAGCGCGAACGAACGAGGGAGATTTACGAACGGTTAAAACCGCACTTGGAACGCGTGACGGCCAGAGAAGTTGGGCTGCTGAGGTGGAGAGAAGATTTCGTCGAGACAGAGGAGGAAGAGGATACGACGAGCGGTGACGATACGGAAGAGGAAGAAGAGTTTGCGCGGGACCCGCTGAAATCGCTCTTCGCGAGCATGTTTAAGAGGGCGAAGAAGAAGAAGATGAAGATGAAGAAATCCTCGTCCGTTTCCGCTCAGGCTTTTAACTTTCTACTAGGAGGGAGCAAAGAGGGAGGGAAGCCGCCCGCAGTGTACAGTCAGAGGATTTACGGCGGCGAAGACTTTCAGATATGCACGTTTATCATTCCCAAAGGCATGGAAATCCCTTTGCACAATCACCCGGAAATGACGGTGTTGTCGAAATGTTTATACGGCTCGGCGAGGGTGCAAAAGTATAAATGGGCGGATGGTAAGTACGAAGATACGACAGCGTGTAAACCGAGGGGGTGTCATTTGGTGTCGGATGATGTGATAGTTGCATCGGGCGGTGGGATTCAGGTATGTTCACCGGAAGAGAACATACACAGGATAGTCGCGATTACGGACGTGGCGATATTGGACGTGTTCGTGCCGCCTTACGACGTGAATGGCGATAGAGATTGCACGTATTACGATTTGGACGGAACAGAGAACGAAGAAGCTGAAACTGAAACTGAAACTGAGGAGGAGCTAGAAATAACAGAAATAACACCGGAGAGTTTGTTCACGCTCGTAGAAATTGAGAATTCGCCGTTTGAATGCTTGGCGATGGAGTACAGAGGACTTAAAATCTCCTCCGTGAATAAGTAGTTACATAAAGCACACATAGAAGTCATACGCATAGAAGTCGTCATTGCGCGTTGTACAATAAGATAGAGAAAAACACCTCAAAGAGATACAAACAATAGTAACTAATTTTTTTATTGCATCAAGTCTACGCTATACTCATCCGCTATGATAACAATCGGCACTTGCACCAATGGAACCTCCTCGGGCATGCCTTCTGACGGCGTCCAAGATGAAAATGTCGTCAAGAATTTGGTCAAGAAAATCACGTTCATGGTCGTCGCTAAGTTAATCCCCGGACACTGATGTTGACCCATTCCGCCTGGGAAGAAACGGTCTTCGCTCTTGGAAGCTTCGAGGAACCGCGAAGGATTGAACGCTTTCGGATCGGAGAAGGCGGATTCGTCGAGGAACGCGATGCGCGGGTCCGCGGTTAACACGTAACCGGCAGGAATGTCGTACCCGCAAAACGTCCTATCCGTTGGGTTTACTCTCAACCCACCCGCGGTTTGTGGGTGAAATCTCAACGTTTCCTTGGACACCGCTAACAAATATTTCCCTTTTTGCGCCAACGTGGAGAGCGTCTGTTCTTCTTCTTCTCGCAACGCCCGCGCTTCTTCTTTCGCTTTTTTCAAAACATCCGCGTTTCCTTTATCGCCTAGAATACGTATCGAGTGTCCCATTAACGCAGCTGCCTCGATGTACGAACCCCAAACCATCAAAACGACCGTCACGGCGACACGTTCGTCCGAAAATGTATCGCCAAACTCATCCGTCGCCTCGGAGTACTGTTTTAGAAAGAAATGTTCAGGTGCGTTCAACTTTGCCTCGTCTTTTTTAATTTCCAGATAGTATTCGAGCACGTATTGCGTCAGTTTCTCCAACGCGCTTTCCCCTTTCTTAAACGTCGGGTCAAACTTTCCCAACGACAACAATCCGGCGTTGTACAAATACATTTCCTCTATAATACTATCCTCGGGCACTTTACCCAAAAACAGATAAAACAACGTCTTCAACGCGAACCGCTTGATATCTTTCCCAAGAAACAAGGGCACTTTCCTTTGCTTCAACTTATTTACGAATTCCTCCGTTCGCATCGCGATTTCCGGCACGTACGTTTCCAAAGCCTCTCTTCCCAACACTCTCGAAAAGTTCTTCCGAGTCGCTTTGTGCTTCGCGCCGCTTTGTTTCAACGCGCCGTACTCCGTGTGTAGCTCCCTGAACGTCTCCGGCAACGCCTCATCCGCCGGTAAACTCGCCTCGAACGATTTAAACTCATCCACGGCTTCTTTCGACCCGAACGCGATCGTCGGTTTGAAGAAAAAAGCCGTCTTGAAAATCGGTCCGTACTTCTTCACTCTCGTTTCCACGAAAGCGTTCGAGTCCATCAGATATTCGAGCGTTTCTCGAACGCCAAACAAACCGACTCTCCCGGGAGGCATTTGGGCTTCTCTCCCCGTCTCCTTTCGTAACTTCACCCCTAACGTGTGCAAGAAATCTTCATCGCGAGCATTCGCGTCGTCGTTCACCGCCGCGAACGACGGGACTCCACGGGAAGAATACCTTTTCGGATGATGATGATGATGATGATGATGACGATGCGTTTGGTGATTTCGATGACGACGACGAGGACACGGACGAGGGAGGATGAATCTTCTTCTTTTCCCGAACAACGAAAAGGAAGAAGAAGAAGATGAAAACACAACCACAGAATCTCCTCGTCGTCTGAGAGTCGTCGTCGCGCTTTTGGGTATCATCTCTGTTCTTCTTCTTCTTCCGCGCGGTGATGCGTAAAATCGTGCGCAAGCTGTGTGTGTGAGTGTGTCTCTAAAAGCGCTTGTTTTTTGTGCGGGTTGTTAAAGTGCTCAAATTGAAAAAATGCGAGAGAAAAAGAAAAAAGAAAGAAGAAAAAAAAAGAAGATATTTGGCGGCACTTTTTTCTCCTCTTTCATTTTCTTTCGTCACAAAAACCAAACGCTCATCGAACAACAGTCGCCTTTATGTCGTCGACGAAATCGACGAGAGAACAAAGAAGAGAAGACGTGGAACAATTCGTCCACGAATTTCTGCGCTCGAAATCCGTCGACGAGGAAGTTTTAGAATACGTGAAAGATTTACTCTTGGACCTCATCTTCGAAGAAGAAGAAGAAAACGAAACTCCGGACGTGGAATCGATTTCGGAGAATGTTGGAGACATGTTGGAGGCGTTCGTGACGGAAGAGGAGGTGAGGGATATGTGCGCGAACGCGTTGGTGCGGGCGAAGATGCGTGGTCGTGCGGAGGAAGATGCGAGGCGAAACGAAGGAGAGGAAAACGGTGAAACGGAAACGAAGAAGCAGAAAACATTTTTGGTGGATTTGCAAAATATAATACTCGGGTTCGGGGCGAAGATTCTGTTGAAACCGACCGCGTTACGACTTGAGAAGATGAAGAGATACGGCATTGTTGGTCAGAATGGCGCCGGGAAGACGACGCTGATGAATCGAATCGCGGCGAAAGATATTTTGGGTTTTCCGGAGGACGTGAACGTGGTGTTCGTGAGACACGAGATTTTGAGTTTATCGAACGCGACGGTGAGTGAGTTTGCGAGGGAGAAGGAAGAAGAGAGCGGTGGTCGTGGCGACGAAACCGCGTCGTCTTCCGAGGCGTGCTTGAAAGAGGTTGGGTTTGACAATAAGATGATGGGAAAGAGAGTGAACGAATTGTCCGGTGGATGGAGGATGAGATTAGCAATCGCGGCGGCCATGACGCAACAGGCGGATTTGTTATTACTTGACGAGCCTACGAACCATTTAGACGTGGACGCGGTCGAATGGTTGGCTAACTTTTTGATTGCATCGAATTCTACCGTCTTGGTTGTTTCGCACGATTACGACTTTTTAACCAAAGTGTGCACGGACATCGTGCATTTTGAAAACCAAAAGCTCACGGTGTTCGACGGCGGGTTCCCGGGCTTTCGCGCCAAGAAGCCGAATTTAGTCTTGCCGAGGATGAAGAAAGAAACTTTGGATGCTATTTCGAAACACGCGGAGGAGAATGGGTTAGACGTGGACGATGGGTCGAACGATGGTATGAGAGGAGATGCGTCGTCGCTGGATAAATCGAAAGAACTCGCACGTCGCGAAGCTTTAGGATTGGAGAATACGGCTGGACTCGTTTCCGCGATGAACAAAGGCGCGATGACTATAGGCGGAAGCAACGGTGTCGGTAAAAATGAAATAAACGGAGGCATTCTAGGCTCGAGCGAAAAGCCTTTGCTCGTTTTCCCAGATCCAGGCGTTTTAGACGGTATTAAAAATCGCGGCCAAGTCGTTATGAGACTCGATGACGTCACTTTCAAATACGACGGCGGCGAGAAGAACATCTTAGAACAAGTGTGCGTGCGCGCGTACTTGGGTTCCCGAGTTGCTATTGTAGGTGCGAACGGCGCTGGCAAAACCACGTTGATGAAGAATATCGTTGGCGAGATTGAACCGCAATCGGGAACTATTTGGAAACACCATAATTTGAGGATAGCGTACGTCTCGCAGCACAGCATGCACCATTTAGAATCCAATCTGCATTTGACGCCGAAAGAGTACATTCAAACGCGTTTCTTCTTAGGAAGAGACAAAGAGCTCGCGGCGATGAAAACTATGAAACTAACTGAGGAAGAAGAATCCGCGCGATTACAGCGCGGGAACGTGAACGAAATTCTAGGAAGAGCAGTCAAAGGCGGCGAGTTGTGTTACGAAGTGAGAAAAAACGGCGACCGACCGGGCGTGACCAAGTGGGAGCCCGCAAAGTTTTTACACCGCGACAGTTACTGTAAGAAAATGTGTCTCAATTTCGACGAGACGTACAAAGCGATGCAATCTGGTTTAGATGTGCGACCGCTGACGTCGGCGGAGGTGTATAAACACTTGGCGGATTTCGGCATATCAACCGAACTCGGGGATGGGAACATTCGAAGAATGTCCGGAGGCCAAAAATCGCGCTTAGTTCTGGCGGCGGCAATGTGGAATAAACCGCACGTCATTTGTTTGGACGAACCTACCAACTACCTCGATAACGAAACGTTGAAAGCTTTAATTTTCGCGCTGAAAAAGTTCAGAGGTGGTGTTCTAACCATTTCGCACAATGCCGCGTTCGTCGGTGAGGTGTGCTCGGACACGTGGCGCGTCTTCCAAGGCAAAGTGGCGAGTTCGGAAGACGAACGACGAGGCGTAGGGAGTGCAAAAGTCGGTGGATCCAGACGCAAACGACTCGAACGCGAGAAAAGAAACGATGAATCACCTGGCACTGCTAACGATGGGAATGAAGATAACAGCGAGACGATATCCGAGGAAGATGACGACGACGATGTTGATCGAACGGTGACGGGCGTATTGGCGTCTCGCGAAACGGCGCTCGATGTTAAAATCGAACGGTTTTCTATGCAAGTCAACGGACAAGAGCTGATTTCTGAGTGCAACTTAGAACTAAACCACGGGCGTAGGTACGGTTTAATCGGTCAAAACGGATGCGGGAAATCCAATTTACTTTCTGCTATTGCCAAGAGGGAGATTCCTATTCCGGAGCACGTTGACATTTATCACCTTCGTGAAGAAGCCGCGCCTTCAGACCGAACCGCGCTGGAATCGGTCGTCGACCACGTCAAGTTAGAGATTGAGAAATTGAGAAAGAAGGAGGAAGATTTGATGGCAAATTACGGTCCCGGCGACGAGCGTTTACAACTCATTTACGAACGTTTAGAAGAGCTCGATCCGTCCATGTTTGAAACGAAGGCGGCTGAGTTATTATTCGGTCTAGGCTTTGATAAAGATATGATGCAACGCTCGACGAAAGACATGTCTGGGGGATGGAGAATGCGAGTGTCGTTAGCGCGCGCTCTTTTTGCGGCTCCTGCGTTACTTTTACTCGATGAGCCTACGAATCATTTGGATTTATCCGCCGTAGTTTGGTTGGAAAACTATCTCGCGAAATACGACAAGTGTTTAGTCGTAGTCAGTCACTCGCAAGATTTTCTCGACGGTGTCTGTACGCACATTATTCGACTCACAAATACGAAACTCACGTATTATAACGGTGATTACGAAACGTTCCAGCGAACACGAGCGAGCGAAGATTTAGTCAACCAGCGCAAATACGACAAAGAGCAAGCGGAAGTCAAAGCGATTAAAGAGTTCATCGCCAAAGCCGGTACTTTTGAGGATAAAATGAAACTCGCGAATTCGCGTCAAAAAGTGCTCGATAAGATGATCGCGGCAGGGTTGACTCCCGAACCGAGCGAGGAGAGGAACTCGTTCCGTTTTAAATTCCCGGATTGCGGGGCAAAAATCGCGCCTCCGGTTTTGCCGTTCAAAGACGTCACGTTCCGGTATCCGGGAACCGAAATAGACATTTTGAAAAACGTAGATTTTGGCATCGATATGGATAGCCGCGTGGCGTTGGTTGGTCCAAACGGCGCCGGTAAGTCTACGTTGTTGAAATTGCTCGCCCAGGATTTACAACCGACAACTGGCGTCGTCGAAAGACGAAACGGCGTCATCGTTGGTAGATACACGCAACATTCGTTTGAATCTCTCGATCCGCGCTCGACGCCGTTGGAATTTTTTTCCGGGACATTTCAAGACATGAAAAAGCTGGACGATTATTGGCGTTCGTATTTAGGAACATACGGAATTTCCGGCAAGACGCAAACGAAACCTATCGCGCTCTTATCCGCGGGGCAGCAATCGCGTCTCGTCTTTGCGATGATATGTTTGTCCAAACCTAACATTTTGTTATTAGACGAACCTACGAATCACTTGGACATAGACGCCATCGACGGGTTAGCGGATGCGATAAATGAGTACAGCGGCGGATTAGTTTTAGTATCGCACGATTTCCGCTTAATCGAGAAAGTGGCAAAAGAGATTTGGCTTTGCGAAAATCAACAAGTGACGAAGATGACTAAATCCATTCGCGACTACAAAAAGAGTTTAGCGAAGAGAAAGCTATCGAAGTAAATTTTGAAACAGTAGATGTAGTTTAGAGATAGATAGTCGTAGTATTAAAAGATGGTAAATTTAGCCGCCGCAATTGTTGTAATAGTTTAGTATTATGATCACAAAATTGTACCGAGGTATATCACGGGCCCTTATTATTATTCAGATTTATTAATTACGACTGAAAAGCCCTGCGTGTTTATTTGTTTCTCTTCTCTCTCTTCTCTTCTCTTATCGTCTCGACGCGAACATCGCTCCTAACACCGCCACACCGGCCACAACGCCCGTTATTCCAATAATCCCATCCCTGGCCAAATATTCCTCGCACGCCTGCCTCAAATTTTGCGCCTGGACGCACGTCGGATCTACGCTCAAACACGTAAACGCGTTGTCTCTGCACGACAAATAGTCGTTACGATTGTAATACAATACCGCCTTCAAATAATACCTATCTCTATGCGTCAAAACGTCGTCCCACTCTAACGTCTCGTCCATCAAAATATTCTCCGCGTGTCTCAAATGTTCCTCCCGTCTGCTGTGCGACAACGCCCACGCCAATCGAAACCTCGCCTCGTCCAACTCTTTTTTATATTTTTCCGCCTCCTCCGGGGCTTGCGACTGCGCACACAACCTCGCAAACTCGCTCTCGGCCATGATCACGTCCTCGGCGGAGCTCACCGGTAATCCTAAACTCGACGCGGACGGTAAAAACAATCGCTCCGCTTCCATTTTCGCGTTTCGGGTGAACGTGGAGATCTTATCGCTGACCGACGTGAAATCCATCATCGTTCGTTTCTTTCCAAAGCGCGATGATGATTTGGTTTTCAAGAGAAGATATTTTGCAGCAAAAGCGCTTTATTACGAGAAAAATAAAACTCTCCTCGAGATCGCTTCTTCCGTTTCTCTCTCGTCGGTTCCAAGTTTCCCCGTTCGTCTCTCTCTCTCTCTCTATATCTTCACACCACGCGCAGTGGTAGCAATAAAAGAGAAGGATGAGAGAGAGAGAGAAGACACACCACGACGCGCTTTTGGAGGAGAAGAAGCGCGTTAATGCGTACGTTTCGAGATGTAAAGTGCGGTAAAAAATGAGGAAAGGAGAAGGTCTCGTCAAAAAAAAAGAGGAGCCCCTTCTCGACCTTTTTCGTGTTCCTCTTTGTGTGTTGTTGTGAACTGCATTCGCCACTTCCTCCCCGCACAACAACAACAACAACAACAAGAATACTACATTTTATCTAATACTACTACCACTACTAATGCCGGCAACGACTCGACGACAGGCATCGTCTTTATCTCCTCGGGTGGTGCGAGAGATGACCCCGTCGCCTCGGTACAAAGGCGTTTTGAAAAACTCTGGATTTAACTTTTTACACGATGGGAAAAGTTTTCACGTTTTCGGGATGATGTCGAGAGAGTTGGAACTCATCGTCTGCTGTGTGGGCGTGTTCGTGTCGTTTAGCTTATTCGCGGTGATGCAAGAGGACGTGTACGAAGCGCAAGGAGAAAACGGAGGGGAGAGGTTTTCGATGACGTTTTTTGCGCTCGTGTTCGAGCGAGCGGTGAACGCGTTGTGCGCGTTGTTGGCTATTTTTGTCTTTGGTGGGAGTGGGTATAAACTGCCTCTGAAGGAAATTTTTCACAGCGGGTCGTCGCAGATGTTAGCGATGGCGGCGTCGAACGAGGCGTTGAGGTACGTCAGTTACCCGACGCAGGTTTTAGGGAAGAGTTGTAAGATGGTTCCCGTCATGCTCGGTGGGTTGGTTTTAGGAGGGAGGAAGTTTTCGAGGTTTCAATATCTCTCGGTCGCGTTTGTTACGTTTGGCGTATTTTTGTTCAACTACGGCAAAGCGTCGTCGTCGAGCGGGAAGTCTGCGAGTGTGACGGAAAATTCCACGTACGGTTTGAGTTTGATTTTCTTATCCTTGGTGTTCGACGCCATTACCGGCGGGTTGCAAGATAAAGTGAAAACGAGCACGAAAGTTTTAAATCCGGGTCACCGAAAAACGGCGAAACCGAGCGCGCACGAGAGCATGTTGTATACGAACTTATCCGGAGCCATCGTCGCGTTGGTCTTTGCCATATTGACGGGTCAAATCACCAGCGGTTTCGCGTTTTGCGCGAAATACCCGAAAGTTTTGAAAGCGATCGTGAGTTATTCCTTAGCCTCCGCGGTTGGCCAAAATTTCATCTACCACACCATCACGAGCTTTGACGTTTTAGTCCTCACCACGGTCACGACGACGAGAAAGATTTTTAGCACCGTCTATTCGGTATTTAGAAACCCAAACCAAACGTTAACGAACATCCAATGGACCGGGTGTTTCATCGTGTTTGCGTTTTTAGGAATGGAAACCGCGGAGAAGGTCCACAGGAGCAGGAATATAAACGCCGCGCGAGGCCGAGCGAAGCTCGTGTGAAGCGGCGCGCGTAAAATAGTCAAAGAGAGAGAGAGAGAGATCGCGAAAGAATACTAATAATACTAACGACAATAATGATAACACTAATAACGCGTGCGGGATAAAAAAATGATCGAGTAAAACGTTCTTCTGAGATTATGATAGTATCTTCGCGTCGTCAAAGTCTCGTTTTTGTCCTCCTCGCTTGGATGCATCGTTTTCGAAGCTTCTCGATTGCTTTTTTTCTCTCTTTTTTTTTTAAAGCAGTTGAAAGAGATAAGAAGCAAGTGTCTGCATCGCGTCACACTTCGTTTGCTCTTTCGCGCGGTTGTATATTATCAGAATTCTTCCGTAGTATTCTCGCACACACCACCGAGCGCGACACCGCTACAGCGCTCTAGCATACACACGCACAC
>Ga0222716_10004716_pt1 | contig 10667 bp, 8 predicted proteins | sample C33_13DmetaG_FD_165044 | JGI IMG/M metagenome (GOLD analysis project Ga0222716, IMG submission 165044) | Estuarine water microbial communities from San Francisco Bay, California, United States - C33_13D | ecosystem: Environmental > Aquatic > Marine > Unclassified | place: USA: California... | reverse complement strand
CGAGGACGGGAAAGTCGGCGGACGACGAGCAGCTCGCCGCCGAGGATGCGGCGAGCTGGTGGGAGGGCTAGGGTGGAGCGAACGGGGAGCTGGGCAGCGACCGGTGGACGAAGGGGGGGGGGCTGCTCACCGTGAGCCTTCGTCAGTGGCACTGGGCTGCGTCACGACCCTCAAAGTTTTTTCGAGACAACGAATTCATCTGTATGATTTGTGTGATGTGATGTGGACCATGGACGATCTTACAATCTCACCGACTACAATCTGACCGACGCGCGCGTCGAGGAACGCACCCTTGACTGAATTTGCGCGCAAAGACGAGGCGACGACGATGACGCCGATCGACGACGACGCAGCAGACCTGACCTTTGCCACGCACGAGTGGCTGCGGCTCCTGGCCACCTACACGTGCGTGCACATCACCATCCACGTGCTGTCCAAGTTAAAGCGATATCTCCGGCCGGAACACGTCGCCTCGCACTACCCGGACCCCGTCACGACGACCAGGGGAGGCAGCGGCTCACCCAACGGTGGACCCAACGGCACGGCGGCACGCACCATCGGGACGTACGACGCGCTCAAGAGCCAGTGCGTTCCCAAGTCGCCGCCGCACATGCGGAGATCCCAGAGCTTTGGGCTGAACCCCGAGGACCTGGCCGAGAATGTCTTGTCGATGGGCGCCGGGGCGGCACACGGGCGGGGAGATGACGACGGCAGTGACGACGAGGACGTTGAGGACGTTGAAGACGTCGACGGCGAAGCGCGTGCGACGACGCGACGGCAGCTGCGCGCGCTGTACCGGACGCGCGACTTCAAGGCGTGGATGGTGCGCAACAAGCTCGACTCGGAGCGTTTGCAGCGAATTTTCCAGCGACTCCACCTGTACAAGATGCTGAAGGAGATCCACCCGGCGAGCTTCTGGGCGCTGTGTTCCCCGGAGAGTCTGAAGGGCGTCGACGCCGTCGAGGTCACGGCCCTGGCTGCCGCGGGAGAGTACGTCGCATCGAGGGCGATCGACCTGTCGGTCGCCTACCTCGCCTACCTCGCCTACACCCTCCGCAACGACTGCCTCGTCCCCGCGGCCCTGTCCTACGCGCTCGTCGTCAGACACTGGGCGCAGGGACGCTCGAGCGGCGCGTGGATGTTCCGTGCGTGGTACACGCGCGTCGAAGACGGCGGCGATGAGGGTGACGACGAGGACGAGGACGCTGACGAGGACGCGCGGGCGGGCATTGCGGCCAGACTGGACGACGTCGGGCTCGTGCGGGCGGCGGCTGCCAACGTCCTCGAGGACGTGTTTGTCGTCGGCTCGCTCGGCGTCGGGGCGCTGCTGTCCCTGGCCGGCGTCGTGCGGAGGAGGCAGAGCACGGGGGAGCGAGCCGCGGGTGTCGCGTCGCAGCGATGCGTCCCGGTCGACAGACGAAAACCCCTATAACTGGTGCACCAGTAGCAGTAAGCACGTGCTTCCGAAGTTCCGAAGTTCGGAGAGAGAGCTGCATGCCTCGTAGAGACAAAACTACGAAGAAAGAACACGAGTCTCGCCACCTGCACTGCCCGTGTGGGTAGCATATGCCAGTCACGATGGCTCGTGCGGTTCCGGAGTACGACGTCGAAGTAGACGAGGAGAAAAAGCTGGTCAACTGCCTGAACCGTAGCAATCGGTCGCTCATCGTCCAGCTCTCGTACACGAGCATCGAGGAGGTGTTTGAGGACGACTTCCAGTCGTTGATACGAGACGCCGTGCGGTCCCAATGCGTCCAGGAAGACGGCGACTGGAAGTTGGTGACCAAGTCGGTGAGGGCCGTTGCGGACGACGACGAGTCGGACGGGTGGGCGATGGCGGATTTAGACGAGGTGGAGCGGGCGCAACGGCCGCAGGGCCGTCTGGGGAAGACGATCGACCTGGTCGACGGAGCGGACGAGGGGTGGGCGATGGCAGCCGCCGCCGACGTGTACGGGTGGAGGGAGGAGGCCCGGAGCACGCAGCAGCAACAGCAGGAGGAGGAGGAGGAGGAGGAGGAGGAAGGCTCGTCCTCGGTGATGCGACTGAACGCCGCGGCCGACGAGGACTTCACGGGGGACGACGCTTGGGAGATGGCGCCCGCGGCGGAGGTGTACGACGGATTCTTTTTAGGATTTGCGGATGAGCACCTAACCGGCTGGGTGCGGGAGCGGGAGCACGTGGCGCTGGTTCGGGGCGAAATGGACACCATCGCCGGGATCGGGAAGCTGCTGACGCAGGCCAAGACGCAGCGGCACGTGGAGGTGCAGGAGCTGTACATCGAGGGCAAGTTGGATCAGCTGTATCGAGGGATGTGCGAGCAGGAGCGGCGGATGGGCGAGTTGTCGAAGTTTGAGAAGCGGCTGAAGGAGGTGATCGAGCGGCTGTACTACGAGTCGGAGGAGGTGCGGCAGGTGAAGGATCTGTGCTCGGATGACAATGACATGGCCGAGATGGCGTTTTGGGACGCGGTCGAGGCGAGGGGGATGGAGAAGGATTTTGAGATTGCGTTACGGCTACAGCAGGAGGAGAAGGCGAGAGAGGTGTCGTCGTCGGCGAAGCAGGGTCCGGGATGGGGCGCGATGGGCGATGGGGCGAGTCTGTTGAAGGCTTTGCAGCATGGCGGTGGCGCGACTGGGGTGAACAGTGGGGCGAACCTGCTGGCGAAACTCAAGGCCAAGGGGGATACGAGCGGCGCCAGCTTGCTGGCGGCGCTCAACGCTGGGGCCGTGCAACCATCTGCCCCGCCCGCGAGGCTGTCGTCGTCTCCATCGTCTTCGTCTTCGTCGTCGAACGGCAGGAAGAAGGGAGTGACGTTCCGGTTCGGGCAGCCAATGTCGATGCCTGAAGGCGAGTTTCCGGCGCTTCTGCCGAGCAGCCCGCCTGCGTATGTGCCTGCTGCTGGTCGACCTACGAGGCGATCAGGGCTCCTGGAGAGCATGATGCAGAACAAGGCGGATCCGGCGAAGCTGTACAAGGCCGACCCGGCCGAATTGTCGGGGTTTACGAAGCTCAGCACGATATCGGGGCTGTTGGTGGACAATCTCAAGTACGATGAGCGAGACAAGATTCTGAGTGACACGGAAAGGGTCATGGAGTCGGCCGCATCCCGGGGCGTGTCGGCGGACAAGATGCGGGCCATGATGGCCAAGACGGCGAAAGACAGCGCGAAGCTCTCGTACTGCGAGCGGCTCATGCGCGACGGGCCGAGCAAGGAGGCCTTCTCGAGGAAGTCGATGGAGAAGCTGAAGAAGGATATGATCGACGCGGCAGGTGTTGTTGACTGGTTGTTGACTGGACGGCCGCCTCGAGGCGACTCGACGCTCACTCGCGCTCCTGTACGCTTTGCTCGTTCTCTAGGGTTGGGTCAATATACGCAGTGCGACACATCTCATCTACCGGAGGGAGATGCCTGTGCCAGGTTGTTGCGGGTTGGAGCAGCCGTCCATCGTTCAGAAAACCATGGTGGCGTGCACCCCCTCCTCACCGTTTGCGATCATCAAGGTGCACCACGCCGTCTGGCAAAACGATGTCGAGCTGTACGAGCAGCTGATCGAGATGAAGCGGCTGGAGAGCGAGCGGCTCGAGGCCGCTCGGCTGGCAGAGAGCGAGAGCGACGACGACGACTACTGAGGGCGGCGCTTGGAGCGATTGTTCGGCATTGTTAAACGAGTGATCCTCCCCAAGACGATATGTTCGTGTGGTCTGCAAGTTTTCAAGCGTGTGTAGTCACCGGTTCCGTTCTTGGCACCGTACCCGCAGAGCACGGCGGCGGGCATCCCACGAGTCGGAAGTTTCCAATAACCACACTTGGCACGGTCTAAAATCGCGTTTCGATCATATTTGAGGGAAACGCATTCGCATTCGCATTCGCATTCCCTCATCAGCAGCGATGAGATTCGCTGCGCTGGCGAGTTGCTGGTTTTCCTTTTTGGCCGGCTGCCACGTGGCGGTGGCGGTGAGCTCGATCTCGGAGTGGTACGCCGGCGAGGTGCTCGAGGCTGTAGGCTACTACTATGACATCGAAGCCTGGGCGGCCCGTACGAACAACTGTCGGAACAGCCCGTCGATGGCCTGCATGGCGTGCAGTATGCCCGTCCTCGAGTCGTTCGAGCGCGCTGGCATCGCGCCGATCGGGGTGTCCAACGACTGGTGGTTCTTACCCGAGCGTTCTGCGACGTGCGGCATGTGTATGCGCGTGTACATGTTCGACGAGCCGATCAGTGGGGGGACGAATCCGTTCAGGGAGACCGTGGGACAACCTTGGGCGTACTCGGCGCGAATCTACGACGATCCCGTCGTCGGTGGGTATTGATCTCGACGCTCGCTCGCTCGCCCGCCCTTCGCACGCCCCGACTTTCTCACTCACCACGCTTCACTCGTTCGTTCGTTCGTTCGCTCGTTCGCCAGGCGCCCCGTACTTCGTCGCCACTGTCGTCGAGTGGTTCGACAGGTACCAGACGACGGGGCTCGACATCACCTATCCGATCTTCCAGCAGCGCGACGCGATCGGCGCGTTCGGGACTTGGTCCGTCGGACTGCAGCCCGTCCCGTGCCCGGTCGACACCAACCTGACGATCAATTTCCACGACTACTCGAAGCCCTACCCGGTATCCGGCGGTGCGTCCGAAGGCGACACGTGGAACCCGGATGAGTCGATCGGAACGATCGTGGACAACCCGGCAGTTTCTCTCTGCGACAACCGCTACGACGTCATTTGCGGGCAAATGGTGGACGATCCGAACAAGAACCCGGTCGGGTGGCCGAAGATCAAGGCGTGGGGCAGCCGTTTCCCGCTCGGCGATCTGACGGTGGTCTACGGCGGCCAGGAGTTCGCCATGAAGAGAAGTGCTGATGATTTCTGGGAGCCTCTGGGACCCAATCCCGGTCTGACGGTCGAATCGGCCGTGACGATCCGCGTCCAGTGCCTCGACGGTGAGATGGCGTACACGAAGGAGACGACGATCGACCGCGTCGGGGATTGCCTGTGCAAGTACCAGGACCCGGAGTGCCGGCCGTGCGAGACGGACATCCAGTGCTAGCGCGAGCACGGCAAGGGGGGCCACCCTCCGAATCCCAAGACTGAGACGAATCCCAAGCCCAAACGCATATCGCTTTTACGTTGCGTTTTGCCTCAAGTTGTTAACCAAGACCCGTTGTTAGACCATCGCCGGCCGTCGCCGGCGTCTCCATCGCCGCAACCTCCCTCCTGACACAAACTTTTCAGCAAGATTACCAGCACAACACAACATACAAAGTATCAATCAATCAATAACTCCTCCCGAACAAGCACCAGTTCTTCGCCGGCTTCCCGCTCCAGAAGCACTTCGTCCCCGCCGGCAGCTCCGGCTGAACCATCGGCATGCACAAACTCTTGCACCCCCCGAGCCCCTGCTCGGGCTTCGCGCTCGCCTTCTTCACCGCCTCCTCGATCTCGACCTCGTCGGCCCAGGGCGCCAGGCACATGTGCCCGCGGTCCAAGGCGGCCTCGAACTCCTCCCAGTTCATCGTCTTCTCGATACACGAATCGAACTCCTCCTTCGCCCGCTCGAGCATCTCCCGCTGGATCCGCTCCAGCAGCGCCGGCACGCTCTGCTCGCCCTCCACCACGTCCGCCCACTTCATACTCTGCTTCTCCCCGGTGTCCCTCCTCGCCACGAAGAACGTCTCCGCGTCCATGTCCCTCGGCCCGAGCTCCATCCGCAGCGGCACCCCCTTCAGCTCCCAGTGATTGTACTTCCACCCCGGCGTGTAGTTCGTCCTGCAGTCCGTCGCCACCTTGACCCCCGCCGCCCTCAACGCCGCCGCCGTCTCCTCCACCTTGGCGTCCATCCGCGCCACCTCCTCCTCGCTCAGCTTCTTGTTCGGGATGGGAATGATCACCACCTGCACCTGCGCGATCCTCGGCGGCAGCACCAGCCCCTTGTCGTCCCCGTGCACCATGATCATCACCCCGATCGTCCTCGTCGTCATCCCCCACGAGTTCTGGTACGGGTGCTTCCGCCCCCCAGCGCCCGCGCCCCCCTCGCCCTTCTCCTCGCTCTCGTACTCGATCCCGAACATCTTGCTGAAGTTCTGCCCGAGATGATGGCTCGTGGCCCCCTGCACGCCCCTCCCCGTCGTCGGCACAAACGCCTCCACCGTCGTCGTGTAGTCGGCACCCGCAAACTTCTCCTTGGTCGACTTGATCCCCGGACACACCGGGACGGCCAACAGCTCCTCGTACACCCGTCGGTAGAGGTCCAGCACCTCCCGCACCTCGGCGTCCGCACTGGCCTTGTCGGCAAACGCCGTGTGCCCCTCCTGCCACAGAAACTCCCTGCTCCGAATGAACGGCGTCGGGTTACTGAACTCCCACCTCACGACGTTCGTCCACTGGTTCAACCGAAGCGGCAGATCCCGATGCGAACGGATCCAGTTGGCGTAATGCGGGTACATCACCGTCTCACTCGTCGGACGGATCGCGATGGGCCTATCCAGCTCGCTCTGCCCGTTCTTCGTCACCCACGCCACCTCTGGCGCGAAGCCCTCCACGTGGTCCTTCTCCGTCATCAGCGCGTCTTCCGTGATGAACAGCGGAAAATAGGCGTTCTGCACCCCCATCGCCTTGATCTCCTTGTCGAACCACTCCTTGATCTCGTCCCAGATCGCGTACGACCACGGACGGAGGATGTAGCAGCCCGAAATGTCGTAATAGGAGATCATCTCCGACTCGACGCAGACCTGCGAGTACCACTCGCCTACGATTATGATGGTGTGGTGATGGTGATGGTGATGGTGAGAGGGAGGAGGGGGGAGCAGGGGGAGCGGGCGAGTGGGTGGGCGGAGGCGGCAGTGCGGGGAGACGGAGACAGAGGTGGAGGCGGAGACGATCGAGTCGCTAGCCGTCTGCTCGTCGCAGAGAACGCGCGAGCACGAGCGCGAGCGCAACGCCATTCGTCTCTCTCAACAGGTATGCTACGAATACGTACCAAAGTCCTCGTTCTTCTTGGCGTGCAGGCCCAGCTTGGTCACCTTGGAAGCCCCCTCCTTCCCGGCCGCAGCCTTCCCGGCCGCTTTCGCAGCCTTCGCGGCCTTCTTGGCTTCCTTGGCAGCCTTCCGCGCCGCGTCGAGCTCGAGTTTGGAGGCGGCATCGGTGATTTCATTGACCTGGTCGGCCATGTTGACTGGTAGACTGGTAGACTGACGCCGGCACGGACGGAGCGGGATGCGCAGATCGACGGCAGACCGGCGGTCGGCGACGACGATCAATCGAATTTGGAGAATGAGGAAGAGGACGATCAATCGCCGATCGCCCTCTCGAACGAGCCCATGGCGCTGGCCACCCCCAGATCTGCCAGACCAGGTGCTGGTCTTTCGTCGTTCGTACTCTGAATTCTGATTCTGAAGCATCCGCGGCGTGCGGGAGAGACCGGACAGGTCCCTTCCGACGCCTGGACCCGCGCTCGGGCGTTAAGTCGCGCGCGTGACCGACGATGCAACGCATGCACTTGCGTTCGCAGACCATTGGTACGACTTGATGTCAGAAAGCCTGCCGCCGCCGCCGTCCGCTTCGGGCACCCCACCCACCTTGTTCTCCCCTTTTCCAGCGATGAGGATACCCTGGGCTCCCTCTACTGAACGAACCGGGTAGAGAAAACCCGCCGCGGAATCGATTAAGGCACGACCGAGCTGGAGAAGGAGGGAGGAGGAGAGAAGGGGGGGCCGGGCCGGGTTTGTCGTCTGGTTTCGTGCCGTGTAGCCACCTCATCGCTTTGGTTATTGTCCGGCGCTTGTGTTTGTCTGGCGCGTGGGCGCGAGATGGTGGCGAGAGCGATGCCTACGGGTGCCAGACCTTAAACCAGCGCGGTTCCGCGTCTATCGGCTCGTGCTGACCTGTCTCGCTGGTACATGCCCACGACGTTTCGGCGGGTTGGTTGGTTCGTTTGTTGCTGACTGCTGACTGCTTACTCTACGATACGACAGGAACGCAACCAGGAGGGTCTCTCTCGGACGAGGCGAGTGATGAACCCTTCTCGTCAACGGTACGTCGAGCTCGTTCGATCCTCTTCTCTGCATACTTCCGTACCCCTCGGGCAGCTGGGAGATTGATTCCCTGCATGTCCCACTGTTGTGTGCTAGAGAGACGGAGTATATGTGTTGCGGTGAGGGAGGGTTATGGTGCTCGCATCGTGTCAAAACGTGCTCTGACATCGCCGGCGTGTTTGCGTGATTGTCGCAGGGTGAGATCGAGGTACGTCGTGGGGTGTTGTGTTTTGGAGCCGGACGACGAGGTGACGGCCGGAGACGGTGACGGCGATGGTGACGACGACGGCGATGGCGGCGTGCTGCCGCGGCTCTGTGAGGAGTAACTACCCTAGTTTTTTGGAAGTGCCGTCAGATCCGAGTGACGTACAAGACGGGTCTCTGAGAGTCTGTGGTCGCTGTCGTCGTCGTCGCTGTCGTCGTCGCTGTCGTCGTCGTCGCTGCCGTCGTCGTGGGTGTCGTCGTGCGACGATGCCGGCGGCGGTGCCCAGCAGCAGTCTTGCCACGGTAGCGGGAGTATGACGATGACCGTTGCTGTCCAAAGACTGCTGAAAGTAAAGTCCGGCGCGTAGGAAGCCGATTGGAGTTGTTCCATACTTTTGTTTCGGTGCCGAAAACGACAGCTGACATGCACACTGATTGCCGATCACTGATTGCTGATTGCTGATTGCTGCTGATCACTCGCAGGTTTGAACGAATGAATGGACGAATGAATGGACGAATGGACGAATATCGTCGAATGAACCAAGGTATGTGTGCTGTGTGGCGTCGACTCGTGGGATCGCGAGCGAGGGAGAGACCCTGATGATCACCTTTATCTGTCAATCCACCGATTGGTCGTTTCGGCGTCCATGAAGACTGACAACCCTCTAAGAAGTACTGAGTCTCTCTCTGTTTGTTTGTTTGTTTGTTTGTTTGTTTTGCGTGCATGATTCGCCGAGCGACCGGTCACTCCCGCCCGGTCGCTCCCGCCCGGTCAGTCCATCGTCCGTCCGCCCATCCTTCCTGCCTATGAGGAAACGTTAAGACTGGAATTACCGTCTGACTTTGTGTGAGGACATCTAAACGACTTGCAACCTGAGGCTTTGGATGCGACGGACTGACGACTGACGACTGACGACTGACGGCGCGTTGGACGGCATCGAGAACACCAACGCCAGCGCGCGCCGATCGTGCGCCTCGTCATACCACCAGGGGGCGCACATGGCGTGCCCTGCTGGCGGACAGCGATGTCCAGGCGTTGAGTCGCGAGTTGATACCCGATGACGTCTTGCGAATTAGGTCCTGGCACACTCACACGGTTGTCTCTCCAACAACAACAACCCCTCGCAGGTACGACGACTGCACTGACGCACCACCGAGTCTCGTCTCTACTCTACTCTACTCGTCTCGTCATCGGCGTGGGAGATGAGGATACTTTCCCCGAGTGATCGACGCTGAACGCAACCATTGCTGTACATTTTACTCAACAATGCCAGTCGTTCTGATCCCTCGCCGAGACGACTCGATGAAGAGAGACGAGACAAGACCTGACCTGACCTGACCTGTTATTCGTTGTGTGTTTCCCGCGTTTGCATCATCACCCATCACCCACCCGGTCGGTCAGTTGATGTCAAAACTATTAGATGACGAGACTGACGTGGACGCGCGTCGCGTTTTGCGACGCGCTATATCACGACTTCGTGAGCGACAATCGAGGCATTTGTCTGATGATCGACCCGTGGTGATCGACCCTGGATACGAGATTCTCCCGCACCCTCGACGCCAGTCACTGTCGACGCGGGGCGCCAATTTTGCCACCGCTGCGCGCCCTCCCATGGCCTCAGCGGTCTTCCTATTATCTACATGGCGCAGAGTGACGTGACTGGTGCCTTGGGCAAAGGAAAGCCTCCGACTCCCGTGGGCGGACCGAATCGATGGGCTCACAAACGACTCGTTTTCACATTCGCACCCAGATTATTGTAATCCAACGACGACTCGCGACACGAAGAGACGGACAGGATGTCTCTCCGACGCTCGACGATCTCGGCGGCCCTCCGGCTGGCCAACAGAACAAACGGCGCCGGGACGACGCTGCTTCACGCCGAGAATTCCACGATTCAGACGTCCAGAACATCAGCAGGTGGCGCGCGTTTCAGCGCGTCTGCGCACGCGGGCAGCGGGGACGCGGAAGAACACAAGCGGTCGGACGTCATGGCGGCGTCCGGCATGGATCCAATCCGGAACAGCAAGAGGAAGCTGACGATATACGCCGTGCCCAAGACGGCCATGCAGTCGGGGTCGGCACAGACGCTGCAGGGCGGGGCGCCGGCGTGGCGCATCGTCGCGGAGGTGGAGAGCAAGTGGGCCAACCCGTTGCTGGGGTGGACGAGCACGGCGGACCCGCTGGAGACGACGCTGAGGACGCTGACGTTCTTCAGCAAGGAGGAGGCGGCGGCGTACTGCGACAAGATGGGCTACAAGTACGAGATCGAGCCGGCGGTGTCGGTGAACAAGATGGTGAGACCAAAGAAGTTCCAGGCGTACGGGAACAACTTTGGCGTGAACAGGCTCAAGGGAGGGACGCCGATCGGCGGCCTGCGGAGCGAGCAGCAGCAGGAGCCCAAGTCGCGAAAATAAGCTGTACCGTGGTAAGGCAGCTTCT
>Ga0222716_10004710_pt1 | contig 10675 bp, 11 predicted proteins | sample C33_13DmetaG_FD_165044 | JGI IMG/M metagenome (GOLD analysis project Ga0222716, IMG submission 165044) | Estuarine water microbial communities from San Francisco Bay, California, United States - C33_13D | ecosystem: Environmental > Aquatic > Marine > Unclassified | place: USA: California... | reverse complement strand
GATGTGAAGCTCTTGGTAAAAATGCTGATTTGCATGTAAAAAATTATGGTGCAAACATTGAAGACAGGCTAACAGGTGACCATGAAACTCAAAGTTTTGATACTTTTTCTTATGGAGTTAGCGACAGAGGAGCGTCAATTAGAATTCCATGGCAGGTTGAAGTTGATAAAAAAGGTTATCTAGAAGATAGAAGACCAAATGCTAATGGAGATCCTTACGTCATTGCAATGTTAATGATTGATACAGTTTGTTCAGCAGCTTCTAGCTAGAAGCTGTTGCAACAATTTCAGAAATCTTTTCTATTAGTTGATCAAGATTTTCATTAAATGAATCAAGAGCAGCTGCTCTTCTTTCTCCTGTATCAGAAGATTCAAGACCAGCTTTAAGCTCAACTGTATCTTCATAAACTAGAGTTACTAACGTTTTCAGCTCTTCATGACTTGTGACTAAGTTTGCATATGTACTTGGAGGTCCAGGATTGGAAACTGTATCAACAAACTCATTCCATTTGGCAATAAAGACATCAAATTCATCTTTTGCTTCTTGATAAGTTACTGTTTTATTATCCCAGTTATCATTTGCTTGCAAAACTTCTTCACCAAGACTAATTGCTACTATTCTCTCTCCATTGATTTCTTCAAGATATGAAATATAGTCATCTGGCAATGTTGTAGTAGTTGTAGTTGTAGACGTATCTTCAACTATTTCTTCTGCTACAGTTTGAACAGTGGTATCTTCTACAACGATATCCAAGTCATTGTTTGTTGCAACTCTATTTATAAAAGTGTAAGTAGTAGCGATCATTCCAATTAGCACTAGAGGTAAAACAATTCTGCCTGGCTTTGGGTCTGGATTAAAGGTTTCCATAGCTATATTGTATCAAACTTATTTAATATATCGTTATTAATCATATTCCAATCAGAGGACTCCTCTTTTGTAATTGTTAAGAATCCAGGACCAGTAAAAATTGAAAGAATTCCATCAATCTCAATTAAATCTTTAGCAACACCTTCAATGTCTTCACTATCTTTTTTTATATACGTAGCGATTTCATAGTTATGTTCAATTAAAATTTTTTTTGCGCTTGGGTTTGGGGTATCTATTAAATCCATATTTCAATAATATTTTAATACAAAAAGAACTATTATGTCTGTATGCAATACGAACTTAGTAATTTAAGAAAAAATAATATCAGTTTGAGCAGTAATCAAATTTTTCCAATTATAGGTTTGTATTTCTTTGTTTTGGGCACATCTTTGCTTGGCTTCTCAGTATATTTATTTCTTGAGTCGGCTGGCCTTGTAGAACAAACACTTATAAATTGGAACGGCCAGGGATTATTTTGGTCATTTATAACATTCTTTGCCTCTCTTCTTATATTGTTTATACCTATAGAGTTTTTTGATAAATACTTTATAGAAAACAGATCATTTAGAAACCTTCTTGCCAATATTGTTTCTGTGATATTTATATCCCTTTTTTTTCTAATATTATTTCAAGTTTTACTTAGGAATCAAAATATTTTCGTAAATGAATATTTAGTAATTGCAAGAGCCGTATCGTTTTCCGGTTTCATAGCAATTCCTTTACTACTATTTTTGTTTCATAATTTTGGAAGAAATATCTATCTAATCAATAATAATACGTATGCCTTTACATTAATTTTCTGGATATTAACTACTCAGATATTTTTATAATTACATTTCATCAACAGGCAATATTCCCAGGCAAAACATCGTATTGTGACTTGTCGTCAAAAAAAGATTGATTATATAGAGCTTTGAAGCCATGTGTTTTGGATCTGTAATACTTGAAAGTTTTTCATTTTCATAAAATTGATTAAATAAATTAGAGATTTCGTACAGATAATTTGCAAGATGATGTGGTTCATTTAGTAAAGCTGATTGTTCAAGATAATGAGAAAATAAAAACAATTTAGAAAGTAAGAGTTTATCTGTTTTGTTAAGTATCAATTCTTTAATTTCCTCCTTGCGATGTTCTATAGTGTCTAATAATTTTTTTGCTCTAACCTGTGAATATTGAATATATATACCTGTTTTCCCATTAACATTTGTAAACTTTTCTAAATCAAATTTGTAGTCTGTTTTTCTATTTGTGATTAAGTCACTAAATGTGAGAACAGAATTGGTCAGGTGTGTAATTGTAGAATCACTTAACTTGGTATTAATATTTTTTATATAGTCATAAGTTTCACCAAACAATTCACTAAGCGGTTTTGTACCGCCCTGTCTTGTTTTAAAAGGGTTTCCATCACTATCATTTAGTGTTCCATAGGAAATATGCTCATGATGAAAATCATTAAACTCAAAAAACTTGATTGAATCAAATAATTGCTTAAAGTGCAGCGATTGACGATTATCAACAATGTAAAAAGCCATATCATATGTAATGTTTTTTTGTCTATACAAAATAGTTGCTAAATCTGTGGTTATATACAGGTAAGATCCATCTGATTTAGTAATTAAAACTTTTGGATCAACATCTTCGGCACTAATTAGGGCACTTTCATCTTTGATTACTTTTTTATTTTTAACTAAGTCATCTATCATTTCAGGGATTAAATCATTGACATCACTTTCTCCCAGCCAGAGATCAAATCTATGATTTAAGGTTTTAAAATCTTTTTCAAGGCTTTCAACAGAAGTGTTCTTTATTATTTTCCAAATACCGAGCATATTTTTATCATTATTATTTAAAAGCTTATTAATTTCTTGAGCCCGGATTTTAAAGTTGTCATTTTGCTTGTATTCTTCGCTTGCCTTTGGATAAATCACTTCCAATTGATTAGAGTCAATACTCTCTGGTTCTATTTTTTCTTTTTCTAAATATGAAATGATTTGAGCAACAGGCATACCCCAGTCTCCTAGATGAATATCGCTTATAACTTCGTTGTTAATAAAAGAATGCATATTATAAAGACTTCTTCCAATGTTCAGCGTACGCATATGTCCAACATGCAGTGGTTTACCAATATTTGGTCCACCATAATCAAAAATGATTTTGTGTTTTTTATTTTTAATGAAATCATTTTTTGTATTGGTTATTTTATTTATGAGGAAGTTGTGATTTAAGCTTAAATTAATAAAACCAATATCATTTTTATCAACAGTTTCAAAAATTTGTGATTCTTTGATTGTTTCTACAACCTTTTTTTGAAGTTTCGTAAAAAAATCTTTTTTATTATATTTAACTAAATTATTAATCTGTAAATCATATCCATCTATTTTTGAAAGATTGAACTGTATATCTTCATCTAAATTAAATACTTTAAATTCATTCTTTATAGAATCAGTTAAATTTGTATAAATATTATTCATTAAGATAAAATTCTAATCTTTATTTTAATGCTTATCTACGAAACAACACTTGCCTCAAAAAGTAAACTACAAATAAAATATTGTCTATAAAGTATCTTTTATACAGCCTCTTTGGATCTTGCACTAGCCTTGATAACCATTCAAATCCCATATTTGCAACCCATTCAGGTGCTTTCTTTTTTGTTTCTGCAACCCACTCAAAAACGCCACCAATTCCTATAAAGTTCGAATTAGTATCTATTGTTTTTGATATTTCATCTATAAACATTTCTTGTTTTGGAAAACCAAGTGACACCCATACATTGTCAGCATTAATATTTTTTATTTCATCTATGTACTTTTCTACAAGTTGATCAGAATCCATAATTTCAGGACAAATGTAGCCGATTATATGTATTTCAGGATAAACTTTTTTAAGATTTTTTATCATCAATTTGGTTGTAGTTTCATCGTTACCAAAAAAATAATGGCTAGAATTTCTATCTAAACCATCTTCTATAGTTTGCAAAAAAACTTTATACCCATCAACTCTTGGAAAATTTTGTTTAGTTAATATTGAAAGAGCTTTTGCAACAGGAAAACCATCTGGAGTTTTAATCGTAAAATTGTTAATTAAATCTGCAATTGAAGAATTTCTAACACTTCTAACTAATGTATTAGCATTACATATGGCAACTCTATTTCCTTTAGTTGTATTTAATATATTCGATACCTCATCTATGTTTGTTTGAGACACATTTGTCTGAAGCACCTTAGTAGTTTTCATCGTTGCAACTATTATATAAGTATAAAAAATACAAAAAAAGAAATTCTTGCGCCTGTAGCTCAATTGGATAGAGCATCTGACTTCGGATCAGAGGGTTGGGGGTTCGAGTCCCTCCAGGCGTGCTTTAGGCTTACAAAAAATTAATGATATTTTTAATCCTATCAGAATAAGTCTGTATATTTTTATCAGATTGTTCTGAGACAGCTGCTGAACTTAAGTCCTCAATGGTCTTTATAAAGCTTTCTTTATTATCATTTTTATATAAATATAAATTGCTATATTTATCTAAATTTCTGTGAGCTGGAAAGTCAGGTGCAATAATTTTCAATCCTGCTGCAGAATATTCATAAAATTTTAAAGGATCAGTATGAATTAATGAATGAGTACTTTGATGTGTATTAATAAGCAATCCAAATTCAGATTTCTGCATTTCTTGTATTACTTTACTTTTTTTTAAATAACCTAATATAGATACATTATTTTGTGCTCTTTTTTCAAGCTCATGAAGATATTCTTCATCTGCATCTCCAATTATCTTTAGTGAGTAATCTTGCAGCCTTTCATCATTGAAATAATCAATTATTAAATCAACACCTCTTTTTTTGTTACTACGAGTAAGGTTGCCAGCAAATATAAAGGTATTTTTTTCTTTACTTATGCCTTGTTCAAAATAATCTTCATCATATCCATTTGACTGAATCAAAACCTGGTTTTTTTCAAGGTTTTTTAAACCCGAGTCAGCCAGTAATCTATCATTCATAAAAATAATTTTTGTTGTATTTTTTTTAATGGCATATTTCAAAATCAATTTTCTAGTTTTAGTTAGCTGATGACACTCAAAAACAACAGGGAAGTTTTTTCTTGATAGTAAAAATAATATCCAGTCTGCCCTCGTCATTATATAATCAGGCTTTGGCTGATTATGAAATATAAAATTTAAACTTTGTATCGACCACACAATTTGGGTTAATTGAAAGTAACCTTTCTTAAAAAATTTTAGTTTTTCAAATTTTAATTTATGTGGCAAACCCCTTAGCTTAAATCCAATATTTTCAAATTCATAAAAATTCTCAATTACGACACTCTCATCGGTGTTTTCATCTTTTCTCAAAGGAAAATACAATGTTGTATCAACATTATTTAAGCTTAAATATTTACAGGTAGTAATTGTTTGCTGAGAGTTAGCTTTATTTGACGGAAAGTCTTGATAAGTAATATAGTAGAGCTTCATTTAGTTTCTCTTTTAAGTACATTTTTTTCTTGAAAATAAACAAAATAATAAAATAAAATAAAATTGCTTAGGTATAGCAAAGAGTCACTTTTAATATAATTTATCAATAAATACAGAAGAATGAAGAATTTATAATTGTTAAAATGAGCATTTTTAAAAATGCTATATATTAAGTAAATTAAAAATAAAGAAACTGGTATCGCTCCAAAAAATACTATATAACTGAGTATTGAAGAGTGAGGCAAAATTAAACCATCATTAAATAAATTTATATCAAAGTAATAGTTTGATAAATTAAAAACTCCTTGTCCGAATAGAGCATCATTTATACCCGGATTATAACTTGCGAAAAATAATCCCCATTTTTCAGCTCTATTTATCATTAGCCCAACAACTCCAAGCAGAGTTACTGGGTTTGGTAAAAAACTTATATTGTTTTTACTGGTTAGCTTTTCAGTTATAAAGACTAATGAACTTGAAATATAGCTTTGTTCGCCATACAGATTGTTAAGAGTCCTAAAATCTCTTCCTACTAGTAATGCCTGAACTGTTTGAAGATCTTGATCTAGTAGCAAATTAAGTTTCGAGTTTTCCCAACCCTCGTATACAATTGCATGTCCCATTGCTGCATAAGTGTTTTGCCTCAAAATAAAATATGAACTAATCAAAAACATTACAGTTAGGAAAAAGTATAAAAACACTCGATTTTTTCTATCACGAATAAAATAGTTTATAGAAATTACTACTACAAGAATAAGAAAAATAATTGTTGCTGAGACATTATTAGATCTTATCAACCCATAAAATACAGCTACTAAAAAAATTAAATGTTTAATTTCAAAGTTTTGTTTTTTTACAATAAAAAACCAAAATGATAAAAATAATATTAAACCGTAGAATTCACCTGCACTTTCTGCTGATGGAAGAAAGCCTCGCCATGCATTACCCTCAACGCTAGTAATTTTTAACATACTAATTTTATTTTGACCAAAAAAGAAGTAAATAAACAAGTTATAAAAACTACTCGCAGTAGCTATAAGCCCAGATATCACAACAAGAAAACCTGCAAGAAGGAAGTTTTCAAAGAGTAAATTATCATTTATATTCGTATTCTTCAAAATGAAAAATAATCCATTTAATAAAAAATAAAAAACTAAAGACCATAAAAATATAGATAGACTGCTGTTAGAAGATGCTAAAAACCCCCTAAGTTTATCAACATCGAAATATTCATAATAAATTCTCTCAATATTAAGCCAGTTTGTCACTACAAAAATATAAACAACCGTAAGTAAGAATTTGTTTTTTGTGAATTTTAGTAAATTGAAAAATCCAAAATTCACAAGTGCGATAGCGAAAAAATTTACATTTAAATTTTGATAAGTACCACTTATCAAGAATATAAAAGGAAAATATAAAATTATTGAAGAGAGTCTTTTTAACAACACAAACTGTGAAGCATATCCAATTAAAAATACTGTGAGAACATAAGATAGTAGAAGATAATTATTTGAAGAAAATTCAGTTGAAAAGTTTTTATTACTTAATTGATTAAAGCCAACTTCAGATGCAAACTGATACCCAAAAATTAAACTTGAAAAAAAAGCAATACTTATTGAAGGCCTAAACTTGATTGCGTTATCTTTCTTTATCATCATTGCTATAGCAATCCAAAGAGAGGACTGTAGCAGTAGATTAATTAATGTATGAGTTCCAATAAAAACAAGGTAGGCATTTTCGACAGGTTCTATATACTTAATTTTTCCAAAACAACTTAGTTCGCTATACCCATCAAATTTAAAGATATAATTTTCACTTAAACCATTTGTAGTTAAAAATTGAAGTAAAGATATGTTGCAAGAGTTATTTTGATAAATACTCAATGAATTTGTTGTTAGATTTTCTATGTCTTCAGTTATGTTTCCTATTGGGTTTAGAAAAGCTAATGTAATGATAAAAACTACTAGCAAAGAAGGTTTAAGTTTATCTAAAATCATCTTGCTCTTAACTTGTTAACAAGAAAATATAAAATCGTACTACTGAGTAATGCAAAGAAATAATACATTTCATAATTAACAGTTTCAACAAGTCCGCTAGACCAACCACCATTTACGTAATTAGCACACTCTATCCAAGAGTTGACATTTATGATTTGACCTTCAGGTCCATACAGGACTAAGGTTTCATAATTTGGATCATTGTTAAATACAAAATTCGGATCATTAGCAATATCTTCAAGTGAAGTTGAATCATTACTTATGCCACAAATCTTTTCAATACTATAAATATTTTCCATATTATTGTTCAATGATTATTGTAATTAGTTATAAAACTGTTCGTTGATAAAATTTAATTATGAATCCTAACTTTGGTTATTTTGGTCCTAATTCCATGATGTGGAAAGTTAATAAAGAAATAACTGTTTTGTTTGGTGGAGCAAGAGCTTTATTAATGCATGCAGCACACCCACTAATTGCTGCTGGCGCAAGACAAACATCTTTTTATCAAAGAGATCCTTGGAAGAGGTTAATAAGAACTTTATCACTTCAAAACTCCGTAACTTTTGGAACGACTGAAGAAGCTGATGAAAGTGCAAACCGAATAAATAAGTTGCACGAAGTAATTAAAGGCACAGATGAGGTAACGGGTGGTCACTATGATGCACTAGATCAGGAACAATTACTATGGGTTCACGCTTGTTTACAAATTTCATCAATATATTTCTATGAAAAAACTGTTAAAAAGTTAACTGAGGATGAAAAAAATCAGTACCACGAAGAAAATATTGTTGCAGCAGAATTAGTTTTAATTAGAAAAGATTTTATTCCAAAAACTCACGAAGAGTTAAAAAACTGGGTTATAGAAAAGAGTAGAAAGGAAGAGTATCTCCAGCTAACAGATGTAGCGCTAGATGTTAAAGACATAATTAAAGGCGGTCCAGTTCCCACGCACATAAAACCAATATGGCCTTTTATTTCATTTACAGCTTTTAATACCCTTCCAAAAGAATTTAAAGAACTATATAGAGTAAAAGACACGAGAATTAGTGAAATATTGATAAAGTTTAACCTTGGTTTATTAAAATTCACACGTCCATTTTTACCACCCTTTTTTAGACTCATTGCACCTGCAAGATGGGCAAATCAAAGAATCTATAAAAATCCCAATTTAAGGTTCAAAGACAAAGTCAATATAAATAAGATATAATGCTGACATGATAGACAAAGAAAATTGGTCTGATATACAAAAAAATGTAGTTGACGTTTCTAATAAAATAAAAAATCAAATTGCTAATGATGACAACATATCAGATCTAAAGCAATCACTATTTCAAGCACTTGAAAACACAACTTCACTTATAAAAGAAGTGTCTAGTTCTATCGAAGATACATTAAAAGATGAAGAAATTAGAAATGAAGCAAAGGAAGTTATAAAAAAAATAAATACTGAATTTTACGATATTGCAGAAAATACAAAAAAAAGAGTCAATTTTCTTGTGGGAAATATTGTAGAATCTGACACTAAAACCGAAGAAGAGTAATAAAAGTTTTAAATACTTTTATTAATAAATAAAAATTTTGATTATTCTTAAGTGATTGCAGGGTCGGTAGCTCAATCGGCAGAGCAGGAGCCTTTTAAGCTCAAGGTCGTGGGTTCGATTCCCACCCGACCCACTCTACTTGCCAGAAGTTTTGCTATTTAATAATGAAAACGGTGTTTTAATGATTATTTCTATATCTTTTGTAATAGACCAATTATCAATGTATTCAATATCATATCGATACCAGGTATCAAAATCATCAGTATTTCTCTCGTTAATCTGTAATAAGCCTGTTATACCTGGCATTACGTTTAGCCTTCTAATGTAGTGTTTATCAAAATATTCATTATCTTCTGGAAACAACGGACGAGGCCCTACTATTGACATTTCCCCTTTAAGTACATTTAAAAATTGAGGAATTTCATCAATACTAAATTTTCTAATAAATGCTGCACCTTTTATTAATCTAGGGTCATTGTCAATTTTAAAAAGAGGACCAGAGTTTTTATTTAATTCACTTAATTCATCTCGTTTGGAATGAGAGTCAATTTTCATAGTTCTTAACTTAAACATGTTAAATTCGTCACCATGTAGCCCAACCCTAGTTTGTTTAATTATTACTGGCCTGCCATTCTTGATGAAAATATAAATGTATGAAGGAATCATGATTAGTAGTAGCAATGGAGCAAGTGACACAGTTAGAAATATATCAATGATCCTCTTAATAATAAATTTTGATCCGTATTGAATATCATTATTGATATAAATTAAATTTTTATTACCAATATTTTTAGTTCTTGAAATTATTTTGGATGGAAATGAAAAATTATTATCAGTAACCAACAGAATTTTTTTATTAGTATTTATTAAATACTGTTCAAAATCTGAACTAATAGAATTAACACCTTCGAAATTGATAACGATTAAATTTATTGATGAAATCTTATTAAAGTCTTTTATAGTATTTTCTACTTCATTTGTATTCTTAACATCTACATTATTAAATTCCTTAATACTATTTCTAAATTTTAGAAGCCTTAACTCTCTGAATACTGAGCTCTTTTCTATATTTATCAGTATGTAGTTTTCTTTTGTTGGATTTCTTCCTAACAGAGAAGATATAGCTTCACTATTTCTAAATATGACTAATAATAGGGGAACTATAAAAGTGAAAATTATTAAATATAATCTTGATACAGCAGTAAATCTAAACAGTTGTAAAAAACTTAGAAATGAAGCTGTCCAAATTAAATAAATAGGAATGAACTCATCAAGTAAGTTTTTATTTATAGAAAAGCTTAATTCATTTACGTATGAATAAAAACTAGAACTATACAGGACAATTAAAAAGAAAAATACAAAAATTGATAAAAAGACATCAATTTTTACAAATTCTTTTGGAATAAACTCAAAAAACCTTAACCTGTCTTCATATAAATTATTAATTATTATTTCATTGCCGTAAAGGTAGTCACCAATTAGAAATGAATCAAAGTACCAAATTGTTACAAAGGTAATTAAAGTCTGTAAAACTACAAACCTAAGAAGATATTTAGAAATGTTTATTTTTCTCAATACTTGAGATTTTAATACTTTAAACACTCTTTAGAAAAAGTTTTATTTTTAAAATTAGATTTTTTAAAAAATAATATATGGGTAATATAGATAGATAATGGGGGCGTGGTGAAGTCTGGAGTTCACGCCTGCCTGTCACGCAGGAGGTCGCGGGTTCGAATCCCGTCGTCCCCGCCAAATGGCCAGATAGCTCAGTCGGTAGAGCACTTGTCTGAAAAACAAGG
>Ga0222716_10004708_pt1 | contig 10682 bp, 10 predicted proteins | sample C33_13DmetaG_FD_165044 | JGI IMG/M metagenome (GOLD analysis project Ga0222716, IMG submission 165044) | Estuarine water microbial communities from San Francisco Bay, California, United States - C33_13D | ecosystem: Environmental > Aquatic > Marine > Unclassified | place: USA: California... | reverse complement strand
TCAGAGGTAAATGTATATTTGAACCTTTTGAATATCAAACAAGATTGTTGTCCAGTTACCATGATTACAGATTCAATATCAACATGCTACCTAGACAGAGCGGAAAGACTACCACAGCCGCTTGTTATCTATTATGGTATGCGATGTTTCATCCGGATCAAACAATTTTGATTGCGGCACACAAATACACAGGTGCTCAAGAGATCATGCAACGTATTAGATATGGATATGAATTGTGTCCTGATTACGTCAGAGCAGGTGTGACCAATTACAACAAAGGATCAATGGAATTTGAAAACGGATCAAGAATTGTATCCGCAACTACAACAGGCAACACAGGTAGAGGTATGTCAATATCTTTACTATACTGCGATGAGTTTGCATTTGTTAATCCGGGTATAGCACAAGAGTTTTGGACATCTATATCACCTACACTGGCAACAGGTGGTAGAGCAATTATCACATCAACACCTAACTCAGATGAAGATGTGTTTGCCACAATATGGAGAGAAAGTCAAAACAAATTTGATGAACATGGCAATGAACAAAAACTGGGCTCAAATGGATTCCATGGTTTTAGAGCAAGTTGGGACGAACATCCGGACAGAGATGAAGATTGGAAGGCACAAGAACTAGGACGTATAGGTGAAGAAAGATTTAGACGTGAATATGGTTGTGAGTTTTTAGTATTTGACGAAACTCTTGTGGATAGTATTATGTTGTCTACTCTAGAAGGAAAAGAACCTATTTTAAATATGGGACAAACACGTTGGTATAAAAAATTAAATGGTCATTCAACTTACGTCATTGCTCTTGATCCAGCAATGGGTACAGGTGGAGATTCAGCGGCTATTCAGGTTTTTGAACTGCCTAGTTTTGAACAAGTGGCAGAATGGAAACACAATATGACCGCTATTCCTCATCAAATTAGAATTTTAAAAGAAATATGTAATTACATTAAGGATGAGTGTGGAAATAGAACAGGATCTAACATTTATTGGAGTGTGGAAAATAACACCATTGGAGAATCTGCATTAATTGTTATACAAGAATTTGGTGAAGAAAATATTCCAGGCATGTTTGTCTCAGAACCAATCAGGAAAGGACACATAAGAAAATTTAGAAAAGGATTCAACACCACACACAGATCAAAAATTAGTGCCTGTTCAAGATTAAAAGTTATGGTGGAGCGAAACAAAATTAAAATAAATTCTAAAAACTTAATTAAGGAACTTAAATCATTTATTGCATCAGGAAACTCCTATAAAGCCAAATCGGGCGATTCAGATGACCTTGTTTCTGCAACATTGTTGTGCATACGTTTAATGGGCGTGTTGCGTGATTGGGATCCAAAAATATACAATTCTTTTACTCAAATTGACGATGATGAGATGTCTGAAAAGGTGATGCCTTTGCCTTTGTTTGTCTCACATTAAAATAAATACACTGTATGGACTTACAAAATACATCAACTGCACTGTTTAATAAACTGCGTGGTCAATTTCCCACAATTACTGTAGGTGATTCTGACGGTAATGTTACAAATAACCCAAAACAGGCAAGATTTTTCGATTTTGATTTTGTCAAAGAAGGCAAAAGTTTTGGGAAAATCAGCATAAGTATAAGTGAAGATCAAGGTTTAGTGGTATTACACAGCACTGATGTGATCAGTGAAGCAGATCCGGCAACCAAAGAGTCTTGGTACAACTTTTTAAAAGAAATGAGAGAGTTTGCCAAAGCAAGGTTAATGGGTTTCGACACAAGAGATATCACAAAAAGTAACCTTGAAAAAAGAGATTACGAATTTTTAAAGAAAGAGAATAATATGGAAGCAGTAAGCGAATCAAACATGTTTGGCACAAACAAAACCAGTTTTCAACAGATTGGTGATGCAAAAATGGTTGTAAAACATTCCACAATTGTTGACCCAGAAATTCCTGGAGCAAGATCACAAAAAATCGAATCAATTTTTATCGAAAGTCCAGCAGGAGAAAGATTTAAATTTCCTTTAAAACATCTTAATGGTGCCAGAGCAATGACAAGACACGTTGCTGAAGGTGGCAATCCATATGATCAATTTGGAAAATACATTTTAGGTTTATCTGAAGAACTTAACAAATTAAAAAAATTTAAAACATACATGAACAGATCCAATGTGATGGCTGAAGGATTAAAAGAGTACTTGTCTGTGATTGATGAACGAATAGAAGATATCAAACACACAGCTCAAAAATTACAAAAAGAATCAGGATATAAATCAATAAAAGAAACACATGAAGAAAGCGTGTTAGAAGAGGTTCCTGCCAATGTGCAAAAAAATTGGATAGATGAATTAACAATCAAAACATTCAATGAAGAATTACAAGATGTATTTCCTTACATATACAAATTGGTTTCTGAGAGAACAGCAATTAAAGAATTACGTCCACAAGATTTTGAAACAGAAGCACATGGCTACCAAGGTGGTGCAGAATCGCGAACAATAAGAGTTGACATGTCGGGAGACTTTGATCCTGAAAGTCCAGTTTCAGACAAAGAAGCAGAAGAAGTTACACAAGAACTTGCCAAAGCAGGCATTGTTGCAGATGTTCAGCCAGATGAAAATAGACACAATGGAGTTGTAATTCATACTGACGCAAATCCAGAAGTAGTGAAAGATGCATTGGGTTCAATGATAGAAACTCTTAACACATTTGAAGACTTTGAAAAAGAAATAAACTTGATCGTGGGAGAAGAAGAAAATGGTTTGTTTGCATCAGATAAAACTGAAAGTGAACAAGCAATAGTGAAACTGAACAAACTGATGGCAAAACATTTCCCTGCAGGTCCTAATGGAGTTAATGGCATTGAAAGTTTACAAGGCATTATCGATGACGAAGACTTGAATGCACAAATTAAAATGGCTTCAAAAGAAGATGCTGATGCTTGTTTGAGACCAATGATCATGGATTACATCAAAGCCAAAAATCCTCAAATGATTTCTAAAATTGATACAGGTGACATGCAATCAGATCCTGGTATAAACAAAGAAGAAGGCTTTCCAGAAGGCACAACGTTCGAAGATATTAAACCGTATGTTTCAAGGTACAAAGATCCAGACCCAAAAGGCGAAGGTAAAATGGTTTATGATGTACTTGGCAAAGATGAAAAATCTGTTTTCAAAACACATGACGAAAAAGAAGCATTAAAATATCTTGCTAAAAACTTTAACAAATTAAGATATGGTGAAGTACAAAAAGAAAAAACAACTGCCTCAGATGTAGATACAGATTATGACGGTTCAATGGACTACGAACTGCCAGGTGATGATGGCGAAATGGCATATGGTAAAATTCATTACAAGGCCATCAATGGTAAAGTTGATCCTAACTCTTTGAGAGGTGAATACACATACGATGGAAATCACAAAGTAGACGATGACTTTGCCAACGAGATGATTAAACCAGGCGGTCCAGAACACGAAGAAGCATTGAAAGCCGCACAAGAAGATTACGATTACGAATCAGACAGAATGCGTTCTAAATTTGGCATGGAAGATCAAGAAGAAAAATCATTCAAAGACAAAGAGCAAACTGTGGAAGACTTTGTGAAAAGTTTCTTTGACTACACATCTAACCAATTTCCAAAAGGTGAAACAGCAGTGCTGACTTCAGTAGAGAAGAAGTTCGGCGACAATGCTGTTAGAACTGCACAGGAAACAATCCAAAACTTAATGGCAAACAAAGATCCAGAAATTGCCAAAATCAAAAAACTAGCAGGCATCTAATATAATTCGGTAAAACACCCAGATAATTACTTGTTGACTAAATACTCAAGTTATTGTAGTATATGATACTATGTGCTACAAAAACATTAAAGGCACAAACGCTATAAAGGCAAAATATAAAGGAGGCTAATATTATGGCAACACTTGCAGAAATACGTGCAAAACTAAAAGAACAAGAAACACGATCAACAGGCTCAACCAGATCAGGTGGCGACAATGCTATCTATCCATTCTGGAATCTTAAAGAGTCAGAACAAGCAACAGTTAGATTTCTACCAGACGGTGACAAAGAAAACACATTCTTCTGGAAAGAAAGATTGATGATTAAATTACCTTTCGCAGGAATTAAAGGTGATACTGATTCAAGACCTGTGCAAGTTCAAGTTCCATGTATGGAAATGTATGGAGAAACTTGTCCTATTCTGACAGAAGTTAGAGCATGGTTCAAAGATCCTAAGTTAGAGGACATGGGCAGAAAATATTGGAAAAAAAGAAGTTATATTTTCCAAGGTTTCGTCAAAGAAGATCCTTTAAATGAGGAATCAACACCAGCAAACCCAATTAGAAGATTTATAATTGGCCCGCAAATTTTCCAAATCATTAAAGGTGCATTAATGGATCCAGACATGGAAGACCTTCCAACTGATCTATTAAACGGTGTAGACTTTAGAATAATCAAAACATCCAAAGGCGGATATGCTGATTACTCAACATCTACATGGTCTAGAAAATCTAGAGCATTGACAGATGAAGAAAATAATGCTGTAAATCAATTTCAATTATACAACTTGTCTGAGTTTCTTCCAAAGAAACCATCAGATGTTGATGTAAAAGTGATGCAGGAAATGTTCCAAGCATCGGTTGATGGTGAACCGTATGACCAAGAAAAGTTTGGTCAGTACTTTAGACCAGCAGGAGTATCAGCAAAAACTGGTGACCCTGTAATGCCAAAAGCAGAAACACCTGCTCCAGTGGCACAATCGACAGCAACAGAAACTCCAAAGGTTGAAACAGCACCTGCAGAGAAACCTGTAGCATCAGACACAAACAACAGTGCGGAAGACATCCTTGCGATGATCCGTGCAAGACAAGGCAAATAATAATACTGTGGGAGTCGCAAGGCTCCCACATAAATTAAGGAAATAAATTATGGTAAAAGCATTTGACGTAAGTAAGTTTAGAAAAACATTAACAAAATCCATCACAGGAATGAGCAGTGGATTTAATGATCCAACAGATTGGATCTCTACAGGTAACTACGCATTGAACTATTTGGTGAGTGGTGATTTCAATAAAGGTGTTCCGTTAGGGAAAGTGACTGTGTTTGCAGGAGAATCTGGAGCAGGTAAGTCTTACATATGTTCAGGTAACATTGTGAAAGCGGCACAAGATCAAGGTATTTTTGTGGTATTAATTGATTCAGAGAATGCACTTGACGAAACATGGTTGAAAGCATTAGATGTCGACACTGATGAAAAAAAATTATTAAAACTTAACATGAGCATGATTGATGATGTTGCAAAAACAATTTCAACATTCATGGAAGACTACAGAGCAATGAACGATGAAGACAGACCAAAAGTATTATTCGTGATTGATTCGTTGGGTATGTTGTTGACTCCAACAGATGTTGATCAGTTTAACAAAGGTGATATGAAGGGTGACATGGGTAGAAAACCTAAAGCACTTACATCACTTGTAAGAAACACTGTTAATATGATTGGTTCACACAATGTAGGACTTGTGGCAACTAACCACACATATGCATCACAAGATATGTTTGATCCAGATGATAAAATATCAGGCGGACAAGGTTTTATCTATGCATCATCTATTGTGGTTGCAATGAAGAAGTTGAAACTGAAAGAAGACGAAGATGGTAACAAAGTTACAGATGTACGTGGTATTAGAGCCGGCTGTAAAGTAATGAAAACTAGATATGCTAAACCTTTTGAGGGTGTGCAAGTCAAGATTCCATATGAAACTGGAATGAATCCTTACTCAGGACTGGTTGATCTTTTCGAAAAGAAAGGTATATTAATTAAAGACGGAAATAGACTAAAATACATTGATTCAAAAGGAACAGAAACTAAAGAATATCGTAAAGTATGGGAAAGTGGTGGAGAACTATTGGACAATATTATGAAAGATTTCGACAGTATTGTTTCTAAAGAAGAAGAAAAAGAAACGGAAAACAAAGATACAAAGGAGACTGCTGAATGATCGAAAGTAGATTGTTTACTGAACTTTGGGAGTTTTTCAAAGCACACGCAGATAAGAAACAGATTGACGTATTGGCTGAAAAGTACATAGACATAATGGCTGATCACGGAATCGAAGATGAGGCTTTGCAAGAATCACTGGGTTCAGATGAAGATTTGGACAAAGCAATTAATTATTATCTGGATCTCGACGAAAAAGACGAAGACTATTAATAATGAACGGCTGGTATCAAAAGATTGCTAGAGACATTAGTCAGATTCCAATGGCTATTCAACATTATGAACAAGAATTGGATCAAGCAAGACTTGAATGTAGAATAAAAGGTAATCTTGAAAAAAATTCAGCCGCTATGCCTGGTATAGTTGAACAAAGATTCAACCAATTACAAGAAATAGAAGCCATTCTTCAGTATCTCAACATTGAATTGAGAAGACTGCGAAGTAAACATTTCAAAAAATATCTTGAAAACTATCAACGTGCATTATCCAGTCGTGATGTAGAGAAATATGTAGACGGTGAATCAGATGTTGTTGATTATGAAAAAATAATTAACGAATTTGCACTGTTACGAAACAAATGGCTTGGCATCACTAAGGCTCTTGACCAAAAGCAATGGCAGATAACTAACATTACAAAGTTAAGAGTAGCAGGAATGGAAGATGCAACATTATGATCATAAAGCCTATGTAATAACAATGAAAGGTCGTTCCTTTTCTGAGGAACTGGCTGACGAATGTATTGCATCAGGTAAAAAATTTAACATCGAAATCGAAAAATTTAATGCTGTGCAATTGGACGATGTGGAACCCACATACAAAAAATTCGGACTGCGTCCATTTCCAAAATTAAAAAAATCAAGAGATACAAAAGGTGTGCGAGGTTGTTTCTGTTCACATTATACACTTTGGTTAAAGTGTATTAAACTTAACCAACCCATATTAATTTTTGAACATGACGCCTTAATAATAAGACCTATTCCAGCAGATCTACCAAACAAATTTTCAGAACTGTGCAATCTAGATGCATACAGCAGAACTTCTAAAGTTTACGAAGATCATTTAAAAGTGTTTGAAAACAATGATGTTATTGCACACAAACCTAACACACCGGAAAAAACTTTTAAAAGTGGATTTCATTATTACGATAAAGAATGCATAAAAGGTCTTCATGCCTATTTTATTAAACCCCAAGGAGCAAAATCTTTGATCAACTTTGCTAAAAACAAAGGTGTACTTCCGGCGGATGTGCATGTGAATGCTCAATCTGTGGCACTAACTAAAACCAAATACAGTTTGTGCAGAATCAATCCAAAGTACTGGTTAGACAAAAGTAAAAAAAGTATGAATAGTTACACAAGGATAGATTTATGAGAATAATCATTATGGCTGGAGGAACTGCAAAAAGTTTTAATAGACACTCTATCACTGTACAAGGTGAAAAGTTAGTTGATAGAACTGTGCGACTTCTAAAAGAAAACGGGCAAAATGATATTTGGGTAACTGTGGCCCAAAAAGGAATATATCCTCAATATAATGAGTACGTAAACACAATGAAAGGTAACGATTTAGGTTGTCTTTTAGGTTGCGAAGAATTAAAAGGCAATGTATGGTTGTATGGAGATGTTTACTATTCAGAAAATGCAATAAAAACAATTTTAAATGGAACAACAAATTATTATGGACGTGCAAAAGGCAATGCTTTGAAAAAATATGGAGAATTTTGGGCATTCAAGAGTGATGATACCTTTTGGCATTGGCTAAAATTAGTTTGCAAAGCATTTTGGGACAAAAAAATTAATCGTTGTTGGTCATGGGATCTGTATGCTTACCATTCTGGAAAATGGAATTTGGATTCTCCTCCTCAACGTAAAACAGTAAAACGCACCCAATACATTTGCAACACAAATTGGACAAATATCGATGATGAAACTGACGATTTTGACAAGCCAGAAGAATTGCAAAGATGGAAAACTTATTGGAAGAAAAATGATTAAAGTAATGACATCAGGAGTTTTTGATACACTCCACCTAGGACACATAAACATTTTAACCAGAGCAAAACAGCAGGGTGATTACTTAATTGTTGGCATTCAAGACGATGAATCCGCTAAAAAATCTAAAGGAAAATATCCTACACTTAACTTCGAAGAAAGAGAAAAACAGGTAAAAGCATTGCCCTTTGTTGATGAAATAGTCAAGTACAGTGATGTTGATCAAAGAGAATTATGGTCAAAAATTAAGCCAAACATAGTTGTACAAGGAGACGATTATGTACACAGTGGAGACCGTACAAACGCATTATTATACTTAAAAGAACAAAATATAAGACTAATGCTATTTCCAAGAACAGATGGAATTTCTAGCACGGAAATAAAACAAAGAATTATTCATGATGATAGAAAAGATTTAGAACACATTAACAATTTAAAGATAATGCCAATAGAAAATCTTAAAATTTACGAAGATTTTGACAGCAAAAAAGTCAAAATACTTCAGGAAAAAATAAAAAAAGAAAAAGTATTTTTTAATCCAATTGTAATAGGTATTCATGAAGATTTACAAATTGTTGTAGATGGAAACAATAGATTACAAGCAATGAAAGAATTAGGATTTAAATTTATTCCTTGTTTGTGTATACCATACAAAGATATATTTTTAACAAACAATGTCCATTTCAAAAAGAATAATCAAATCACACGTTTAAGTGAATTTTCAATTCCTGATGGTGAACGTATAGAATTTAAAAAATATACACACACAGATATAATTGATGCTGTAAAAAATAATATAAAAATACCAAGTGGTGAAACTTGGCATAAGCCTCCATATTATATCGTAAACTTGCCTATTTCAATAAATGATATTAATGAAAACTTTGACTTGCAAAGTTTTATAAAAAATTTAGTGAACAAAAACAATATTAGGTTCTATCCTAATTCAGTATACAGTTGTAATGAATGGGAAAATTAAATTATGCCTAAACCTTGGGAAATTTTTGATAAAAAAATTGCTATTGATGTAATAAAAGAAATACAAGGCATTATACCACAGTGTTGGTTATTTGGTGGGACATTATTAGGAATAATAAGAGATAAAAAGTTATTACCCTGGGACACAGATGTAGATTTAGGCATAGATTCTAAATATATTACACCAGAAGTAATAGAAAAATTAAAATCTTCTGATTTTAAAATCACATATATATCAACATTTTCTAATACAAAATTGAATGAATATATACCTGAATATAAAAACAAATATTCAAAAATTATCTGTAAGAAAAAAAAGGTTAAAATAGAAATTTGTTGTTTTGCTCAAGGGTTGCCTTTGCCAGAAAGAAAAGACCAAGATTTATTGTATTATTTTTCTGGAACATCAAGAGTTTTTGTGTTACCTAAAACTAGTGTTTATCCTACAATTAAATTTCGTGTTGGGGAGAACGTTTTCAATATTGCAAAAAATTATGAACAACAATTGGCATTTGTGTACGGTGAAGATTGGAAAATTATGAAGCCTAAATGGTATTTTACAGCAGATCATTATTTGTGTAGAGAAAGAACGATAATAGAACTAGGCAACGATGACAAGAGTAAATGGTCTAAATGGTATGGAAGGAGAGTAATCGAAAAAATACATGGTCCACAAAATTTTCCAGAAAGTATAAATGCACCTCATTTTCTGAATAAGTATAAACAAAAAATGAAATCTGTTGCTGAAAATTTTTGGAAAGAACAACTAGTATATCCACAATTTGGAACAATCAAACAAAGACGCTTATACGAACTAAAATATCTCGTTCCTAAATTGTCTGGAGAAACGTTATTAGATCTAGGTTGTGGTGATGGTTCGCTTTTAAATTGTTTATTAGAATTAACTGATTTTAAAAAGTACTATGGTTTTGATTTTTCTAAAAACTTACTTAAAAATCTTAATCCAAAGATAAAAGGCCAAGTCTTTAATGTTTATGACAAACGTTTTTCGGAAATACCTAAAGTTGATAATATAATATGTGGTGGCATGATTGGATATATTTTTGAAGATGAAATAATCGAAGATATGTTGAAAAATTTAAAAACAAAAAAATTATTTTTACGAACTCCTTGTACATTAAAATCTGAAGATGATTACGTAAATACATACTCTAAAAAACTACAATCTAATTACAGTTCAAAATATAGAACAGTATCAAATGTCTTAAAATTAATAGAAAAAAATTTCATAATTGAGTCTATAGATAGAGTTTATCCAGATAATATAGAAAGTGAATTTGATACAAAGCAATTTTATTTTTGTGCAAGGAGTAAAAGATGAAAGCAGGAAAAATTTGGGGCAAAACAGAATTAATTCACGCCAACGGTGTGTTAGAATTTCATCGTATCGAATTCAAAGCAGGGTACAAGTGTTCAGAGCACAAACACAAATTTAAATGGAACGGATTTTTTGTTGAATCGGGAAAAATGATTGTAAGAGTTTGGCAAGATGCGGATCAACAAGGATTGGTAGATGAGACTATATTAAATGCTGGTGATTATACAACAGTAAAACCAGGCAAGTATCATCAATTTGAAGGTATAAAAGACGGAGTTGCCTTTGAATTGTATTGGGCAGAGTTCAATCATGATGATATTGAAAGACGAACTATCGGAACACAAACTTGAAACACAACAAAATATTAATAATGGGTTTGCCTGGAT